>Ga0123519_10003925_pt1 | contig 24382 bp, 22 predicted proteins | sample YelNatPaOPRAMG02_FD_87396 | JGI IMG/M metagenome (GOLD analysis project Ga0123519, IMG submission 87396) | Hot spring microbial communities from Yellowstone National Park - Yellowstone National Park OP-RAMG-02 (version 2) | ecosystem: Environmental > Aquatic > Thermal springs > Hot (42-90C) ...
CAGCATGAATAGGAACCTGACTTGCCAGATAATTTACAATAACTTCCTGACCTTCTTTAACAATAGCAACCCCTGTTTCATCACACGATGTTTCTATCCCCAGAACATATTTCATTCAAACATCTCCGAAACATGAACTAATTCAAATCCTTGTTCTTCAAATTTAGGAAGTTCTTCTTTCAGCACTTTTATAGTTAAATCTCTGAAATGACCTATCCCTATAGCTTTCCCTTTTTTCTTCGCTATCTTTTTTAGTATTTCGAGACTTTCTTTTATTTTAGATGTAGTATATTCATGGTCTAAAAATATATCTCTTTGTAAAGCCGGAACTCCTTCATCTTTCGCCACTTGATATGCTTTACTTCCTCCAACAACGACACTATCAACAAAAAACATTTTTTTTTCTTTGAGAACCTTCATAAAGGATTTTAATGGAACTTCTTTTAATGTAAACACACCTCCTGTATGATTATTTACACCTTTTGCATCTGGGATTTGTTCCAATGCGTTTTCTGTTTTTTCCTCAATTTCTTTTTCTGACATATTTACAAGTAATTCGCAAGGGAAAGACCCCTTTTTTACTCCTTGTTTTGTTTGCATGGGCATATGGAGCATTATTTCAAAGCCTTTCTCCTGGGCTTTTTTTGCTAATTCTTTATTATATCTTGTATCAGGAAGAATAGAAATATTTAATTTATTTAATAATTCTAATGCAGGGTCTTCTTCCGGATTACGATAGCCACCATCATCTAATATAATAGCGACTTTGGGTTTTTGTGTTTCTTTATCACCTACACTATTGTTTTCTTCATTACTTAAACTTTTCTCCTCTTGTATATTTTGATTGGGAAAGATTACAGGTTCAAAATATTCTTTAATAAATTTATTTACAGGATAATTAGTTGATAATGAAGTTTTTATTTCGGAGGTTGTTTCATGACTAAAATTTTCTGAAAACTTTTGAATACTTATAGTCAGTATATTTTTGCTATCAATATAAATACTATGTTCTAAAACATTTTTTTCTTTATCTACATTCGTTTTTATTTCTGAAGAAGGAAATTTTTTTGAAACAATTCCTTTTATATCTGCTAAAAGCATATTATCATCAATATCCGAGGGTAGGAATAATGAATACTTCTTATGAAACCACATATTACTACCATCTGAAATAGGTTCAGGAAGGCTTTCTACAAATTCTGTGCTGGATACATAGCGAGTTAATAATAAATTCTTAATAAGAGAATAAACTTCTCTATCCTCTTTTTCTACTACTGTTTCATTATTTTTTTGTTCGTTTTTTATATTTATACTTATTTTTGCAATATTTATGCCGTTGATTTGAAGTAAAAGTGTTTGATTGGATTCATCATTTGTATCTATTCCAATACCAGATTCGTAAACCCTTTTCTTCAATATTTTGATTGTTTTATCGTATAGTTCAACAGAAGGGATATAAATGCTATATTCACCATTTATAAGCAGGTGTTTTTTATCTATTAATTCTTTATACCCTCTAAATTCACTTTCCAGATTCATCTCTTTGATAATATTTTGTATAACCTCGTTATATTGTTTCGAAACATTTCTAACATCAACAATACGATTATTTTGATAATTCAAATATATAATCAATATAAGCAATGACAAGATAGATAGTGTTAAAGCACATAAACTTATAATGATGAATGGACTTATAGTACTTTTATCTTTTTCTATTTCCTGTGTTGTATCTGCTATAACAGACATCGGTATCACCCTACTAATGAATTAGACATTTATCGGAATATCTATCCATTCAACATATTCAATATTTTCTTTAAGGAATCTATTCCCAATTTTTTTGAATTTTTCTGGAGCATCTGTAACAAAATATTTTATTTTATTTTCATTACATATTTTTATATCTTTTCTCATTAAATTGCAACTTTGTAATAAATTTACCACTTCTACTGCTGTTTCCTCAGCACTATCTACTATTTGTATAGAGAATTCTTTGAATGTATTTTTTATGGTCTTTTTTAATAATGGGTAATGTGTACAGGCTAATAAAAGGGTATCAATATTTTCCTTTATGATTGGAGTTAGATATTCAGACACGATTAAGGAAGGAATTTTTCCTTCTGTCCATCCTTCTTCAACTAATGGGACAAATAAAGGACATGCTTTAGCAAATATACGAATATCCGGGGCAATTTTTTTTATAACTTTCTCATAAGATTGGCTGCTGATAGTTCCTTCCGTTCCTATAATACCAACTCTTTTATTTTTTGTTTTTTTTATGACCGCTGTCGCTCCTGGTTCTACAACGCCAATAACAGGTATATTGATTTCTTTTTTTATTGTATCTAAAGCAAAAGACGATGCGGTATTACATGCAATAATTAAAAGTTTGATGCCTTTGTTTATCAGAAAATTGGTACAAGAACGGGCATAACGAATAACTGTTTCTGGTGACCTTGTTCCGTAAGGCACTCTTGCTGTATCACCTAAATAATAAAACGATTCATTGGGCAAGTTCTTTTTTAATTCAGCAAGGACCGTTAATCCGCCAATTCCAGAGTCGAATACTCCTATATGTAAATTATTATATTGTAAATTGGAATCTGTCATTTTGTTCATTCACTACATATTAGAGAATAATCCGGGGTAAAGGATTGAGACCAACTGATATGTTTTGGGAATTCTACCATTGGGACAGAACCTTCTATAAGGAACCGAACTTCTTTTACAACAGTATCCGTAATTACCTCTTTTTGGAGAAGGGAATTTACTATTGAGTATGTAAATAAAGATTCAAATAATGCCGTTGTATTTTTCTCATACTTCGTTATGATTAGTGAAGGTAAATCAATAATCAATTCTCCTTCTGGGGTTAGAAAAATACCTCTTGGAGATATATCTTCTGGTAAAGGTGGGACATAGGCTTCAACTTTTATATTTTTCATCGCATTTAATATTTGTTTACAATTTTCCTGATATGCTGTTTTCCATTCGACTTGTATTTCAAGTGGGTGCAAACATAAGCCGTCTTTCGATAAAACATATACCGTTATACTTTTATTATGGGATGCTTGTTTTATAGAATCATCCGGTAATTTTTGAGGGGAAGTATCAATAATTGTTTTAACAAGAGCAGAATTTTCCTGAATTAATTCATAAACCATAAATACTATTATCAAAATAGCAATTATAGTTATTGCGGACCATATAGTAAAAAATAATCTTCTGATTGTTTTCCTTTTAAGTTCATTCATTTTGCTTCTTTTCTTCTATTTTGTTTTTTACATTTTTGATGGCATCTGTAATTATTGTGTAAATATCTGATTTTTTATCTAAAAAAATGTCCCACTTCTCTTCTTCTGAATCGTCTTTATATCCCGGAATAAGTTCCAATAATATGCCTGGAATATTCGTATAGTCACTCAAATATAAAGGGAAAGAATATTTTTCTATTTTTAAATCCTTATATTTTTCCTTTATTGCTTTAATAATTTCATCTGCAATATAGTTGTTTTTTGTATTTAAATCGTTATCTGAAAGTTTTGAAACAAAAATAATTAGACCTTCTCTTTCTTTTCTTGGGGATTCTGTGTGGATACTTATAAAATAATCGGCTTTTTCATTAAGTAAGCTATTACATCTTTCCTTCATACCTATAAATTGTTCATCTTTTCTGCTCAATACGGTATTAATATTGTCTTTTTTCATTTGAGAATCAAGATTATTTGCAAATAGTAATGTGATTTCCTTTTCATACTTTCCTGAAGGTAGTGAAATTCCTCTATCCTCTCCTCCATGACCTGCATCAATAAATATTTTATTTAATGAAAATTTATTTTCTTTTGTTTGTATCGAATTCTCTTGTTTTGTAGAAATTTCTTCCAGTAAATTTTTTTCATTTATTTCTTCTGTATTTTCTTTTTCTGGTTCGTTTATTTCTTTTATTTTTGCACTATCAACAGGCTGTCCTTCAATAGTTTTTTCTTGAAGATTATCATTTGTTTCTAATTTTCCTCCGGATATACTTTGAATTAATGTATTTGCATCGTTCATCTCTATCCAAATTGTATCCTGCCATATTTTTATCTGATTTTGAAATTGAATAAGTTTAGTTTCAGACACATCGTTAATACTGGCAAGATTATTTTGAAAATCTATGTTCACATTTTTATTGTTTACGGATAATTTAACAAGATTATCCTGTATACTAATTGCCCCATTGATTTTCATTATTAAACTGGGAAGATGAATATATATTTTCCCCTCTTCATTGAAAGAATCAAGGTTTACTGTTTGTTCTAAATTGGGTAATGAGATTACAACATTTACTGCATAAGTAATATGTATAAAAGATAAAAAAAATAATATACCTAATGATATCTTTTTATTCATTGCTTAAAACCAAAAAGATTTTATTTGTTACTTTTATCTAAGTTTATGATTCTTTGTTTGATAACTAAACTCTTGTCAAAGGATTTTACATTAGGCGAAAAAGGTCTTATTGTATAGATTAATATCCCAATAAAAATAACAAACAATATTATTAGAATTACAATCCCTATAGTTTTTCTTTTTTTCTCGGAACTCATTTTTCCTTTCTCTTCATTTCTAATATCTCATGGGTTGTTAATGATTCACCAATTTTAGGTGTCTTTTTCCCTTCTAACTTAATCTGTGATTGGGCTTTAATAACCTCTGCATTTAATTTCTCTAAACATGCCTGACACAATTTTTTCGTAGCACTTATGGCTGGAGCTCCACACATACCACATTTTATATTTTCACCCAATTCGATAGAACTGACCAACATTCCAAGGTCTATCATTCTATTAACAACACGGATATCAACCTGTGCTTTTTCGGCTATCTCTTCGGCATTGAGGTTAGGGTCATCTGCGACTACTTTTCTAACTTTTTCCATATCTTCATCTTCTGCTTTTTGACATATAGAACAAACAGGGGATGATTTTTTGTTGAACATTTTTCCACAACGGGCGCATGTTGCTAATGGCATATTATGTTTCTCCTTTCGTTGAATACCATAATTTTATAGATGAATAATCTATTTTCGCATTACCTATTATACTTGATTTTATAATCCTACCATCACTATTTATAGAAAGGGCACAATCTAAAGATTTTATAGGGATTTGATTTTCATTCCTCAATGCTTTTGAGGGTTTTGGATATTCGACATTTAACCATACCATTTCTTTTATTCTTTTATCTGTAAAGGGCCCTTTATCATCAATTCCTATAATAGTGATTTTTGCCTCTGGAATAAAAATATATTGGTCATCTATCCCTTCTTTATTAAGAAAATTTTTATTTATATCCCTTTCTTTTATATCCTTTATTATCTTCTCTTTTTCCTTTTGTATTTTTTGTTGGTCTCCATTGCTTACTTTATTTATATAATTTAATCTATCTTGTATCCATTGTGTTTGTTCAATGACACTTTCCCACTTTCCTTCCTGATACGCTTTTATATAAGCCATTACGGGATGGTTCTCTGATATTTTCAGACTATCATCTTTTGTTTTTTCTTTATATATATTTCTTTTCTTTTCTGCAGCTATTCTCATTTCTTTGGGAACTGTTTTTATAGGAGCATAAAACATCTTTATTGCACTGCCAAGCAATATACCTATAACTCCCCCTATCAAAAGAGCACTTATAAAACGGTCTCTAAAAGATATACTTGAATTGGTTATATTTTGTTCATTCCTCATAGTAGATAAATCTATTTATTTTTTTCTTCTGTATCCTTTTTAGATTCTAATTCGGGAATATCTATATTATATTTTTTTAACAATTTCACCATTTCTGCAATTAAATAATTATCTCTCTCTAATCGTTCACTCAGAAAATGAATTGCATTAAGTAAAAGCCTTACAGCAACATGCTTTTCCAATATATCGTTTATTTGTTTTTCATCCAAACACAACAAACGACTTTCTTCTAATGCGGTTGCTGTAGCAGTCCTTGGCTTTTTATTAAGGACAGCCATTTCACCAAAAGTATCACCTACATGACATTTTGTTATGAGTTGATTTTTTATATAAATACCTACTTTACCGCTTAATACAATAAATAAGTTGCTTCCTAACATTCCTTCATGGAATATGGTCTCTCCTTTTCTTGCAATAATAACCTTACCTCTTTTAATTAAATCTTCTACTTCTTCTGCCATTAGACCATTAAAGAGGGGTATTTTTTCGGCATATCTTTCATATTTTCTTATATCTGTCATAATATTTACCTGTCTGTTAGTTTTTATATTCGATATTACTTTTTATAATAATTATATCATAGAGTTTTTACATCTTTAATATATTGGAGTAATCAAATGAATGAACGAATATCAAGAAGAAAGTTTATTGCAGGTGTTTCTTTATCCCCTATTCTGGCAAATTCAGTCCTAAATCAAGATGATTCAATACCTCTGATTGAAGAACAAGGAGATTTATTAGAGGAACAAGATTATTTAAACACCGTTGAAGACCTCCCGAAAAATATGCCTATGGGTAGAATTAAACATCTTGAAGTTAGCCGATTAATTGCTGGTGGTAATCTAATTAGTGGAATATCTCATAGTAGAGATTTAATTTATGTTAGTGCGTTAATGAAAAACTACTTCACGGAACAAAAAATATTGCAAACATTACATTTATATGAGCAGGCAGGAATAAATACGGCTATATTGAGATTAGATGATAATACATTAAAAATTATCAGTCGCTATTGGAAAGAATATCATGGAAAGATACAATGGATTGCCCAGATAAAACCTAAAAAATCTAATCTTTTTGAGGATGCAGATATAGCAATTGATAACGGTGCAACTGGGGTATATATTCAAGGACAGATAGGAGATGATTTTGTAAAAAAAGGAGATACGAAGCTTTTGGGAAAAATAGTGGACCATATTCGAGATAAAGGTGTTGTAGGTGGGATTGGTGGTCATTCTATTGATGTTATTCTTGCATGTGAAAAAGAGGGTATTTATCCCGATTTTTATATGAAAACATTTCACTCTTTAGATTATTGGTCAGCCCAACCTGCTGAATATCACGATAACAAATGGGATATGAACCCAGATAAAACAAAGGATGTAATGAAAAATGTTAAAGTTCCATGGATAGCATTTAAAGTTCTTGCTGCAGGAGCTATCCCTCCTAAAAAAGGCTTTGATTTTGCATTTAAACATGGGGCTGATTTTATTTGTGTAGGAATGTTTGATTTTCAAGTCAAAGAAGATGCTACCATCGCTATACAAATGTATAACCGTAATAAAGACCGTTCCCGTAAATGGTTTGCTTAGTTATTATTTCAACCTTCAAGAATATTTTTACCCTGCAAATCTTGAGGGACATTTAAATTCAGATAGGATAAAATAGAAACGCCAATATCTTGAATATGGGGTGAATGAGTATTAATACCTTTGTTTGTTACCATCATTCCGGGGATTAATTTGTAATCGGTTGCTACATGGTCTCCACTCCATTTATCTAAATTATCTTCAAATATAGATTGAGGAGCAGAACCTTTGGCAGTTGCTTTAGTGGATTGGTATCCTTCATGATAGCCTAAGATTAAGTCCGGAGCATTTTCTACTTCATTTCCACTAAAATTTTCACAACTGTATACATTACTAATTACGGGGGCACTTGTTTGTGGGTCTTTTACACTTAATAATTTATTTCTTATTTCTTCTCTTAATGCTTTAACTTGTTCCTTTTTAACAATTCCATTTTTTTCTCGACCTTCCATATTTAGATATATAGAACCCAATCCTAAAGCATATGCTTTTGTTTTATTCCAATCATATCCTAAAAGAAAAGCCTGGTCATTGTAAGCAGTTTCTGGATTTGTCTGTCCTTCTACAACAAGGTATCCCTCCCGTATAAGCCATGTTCCCAGATTAAAACCTTTTCGATATGTATTAAATCCGTGGTCCGACATTACAATTAACCAATCTTCTTCCCGTATAGATTTTAGAGCATTACCAATAATTCTATCCATTATTCGATATGTTTCTTCAAGAGCCTCTCCATAGATTTTTGCTTTTTCGGCATTGTATTCAGGATGTTGAGGGTCACGAAACCTCCAGAATAAATGGGCTACTCTATCAGTAGCCATCCACATAGTCATTAACAATTTCCAATCGTCTTCTTTGTTTAACTCGTCTAACATCAGTGTTTCATGCCATGCCATTGTTTTCCTTACATCGTCCATGAAAACATCTTCGGTCAAGACATCCTGACGCAAAGCATGTGTATCATAATTCCATCCGATGGTTTTATACAGTCCATACCTTTCTGCTAATTCTTGTGCATATTTAACGGGATGGGTAAAAGGTATATAAGGGTAACGCGGATGAAATTGTAAACAAGACATATAGATATTTACTTCTTCACTTATTTTTTTTACGAAGAATTTACTTATTGCCTTTACGGAATATTTTTCAGTTACAGGGAATTCCCATTCAATCCAATCAGACCAATTTCCTTGTTCTATCTGTAGGGTATTTTGGTTTGGTAAATTAATCGTTACCTTTTTTGATGGTTTATCTACTTTGAAACTAATATTTGCTTCTATAAATCCATTTTTGGGATTAATGGGATTACGAAGGGCAGGTAATTTTACCTCTGCAACGGAATCTTTAAAGTTTAGTTTAATTCTCATCCCACCAGAAATGCTTTGTTTTAATTCTTCATCTGTAAATCTATCTGAAAACACAAAAAATAAACTCTCTGTTCCTCTAATATCTGGCACACCTAAACCGCTTAACATTAAACTATTTTTTAATGTATCGGGGGGATACGAATAAGGCATATTTAGAATCTTACAACGAACTCCCTGTTCATCAGCAATTTTCCAAAAAGGAGTCCCTTTTCGATAGGTTTCAAAGTAAGGTTCTTTTTTGAGATTCCCTTGTTCATCAAATTCAGGAGCATGAACAGAACCTAATGCTAAACCCGGGAAATATGTTTTGGGGTCTCTACGAAGAAAATCATAAATGCCATGTTCTCCGGGATTCTTACATGTAGCGAAACTTGACCATGCAGTTGGAGATTGAGGAGGAATTGTAGATGTAAGGTTAAAAAAATCTCCCTGTTTCATTACTGTTTTAAGATTGGGTAATTGTTCTTTTTCTATTATACCCCTTACGATACGAGGTTCAACACCATCAAAACCAAGAAGAATAACTCTCCTTTTATTATTGTCGGCAAATAAACTCCTTGATTTTGTCATTAAACCTAAAGTAACTGCTGTTGAAAATATAAATTTTCTTCTACTTATTTTCATCAATCTATTTCATTTCCTTTTGTAAATCTTTTTTAACATTTCATACGCTTCATTTAATGCTTTCATGGTATCTTCATCACCACCGAGGTCAGGATGATGTATTTTTGCTTTTCTTCGATATGCTTTTTCTATTTCTTCCCAACTACTACTGGGAGAAATACCTAATAGACGATAGGATATTTCTATGTTTTGTGGATTTATATTGTTTTTTATATTTTTACTTTCACTATCTTTATAACCATCATAATCTCCACGAAATTCCTTAATTGTCCGTATAACAATAGGTAGTATTCCTGTAAAATTTAACAGGATGATAATTATAATAAACATCAAAAATTCTTGGAAACTCGGAAACATATAATAGAAACACCTTACTATATATAACGAAAATATCTGCTATATGACATCAAATTTACTCAAACCGAGTGCTTTTTTTATTTTATGTATAATCCCTAAGTAATCTGCGGAAATGTAAAGATAACCTATTCCCATACCCGCAAAATGTGTCAATACAGAGTATTGGGTTTCCCCTAAAGTATAAAATAAATTCATTAATATCACCAAAATAACGATTCCTCTCGCATTAATAGGAATAGGCAATGGGAACAGAATAAATTCTCGTTCGGGGTTAATATAAGCAAAGGCAATCAGAACTGCCATAATGCTGCCACTTGCACCTATAACAGGAGGTTGAAATCCTCGTATAATATAAGGGATAAAGTTTATCAATACAGAAATAACCCCACAAAATAAATAAAATGTGATAAATCTTTTTTTTGTAAAATATATTTCCACTTCAGGACCGAATACATAAAGCCATAACATATTAAAAAACAGATGCATTAAACTTGAATGGATAAACATATATGTAAAAGGCTGCCATAAAGCACCTTTCATAAACATTGGAACAGTAAAGCCTAACCAATAAAATATGTTGAAATAAGATAAAGATTGACTTATAAAGAAAGACTCATTAAATAGGGAGTTTGATATTGAGATCAATAACCCAATAATTAGTTGAATTACAAATACAGTAATATTGATTAATATAAGTGTTCGAACTCCAGATGTTATAGGAGGACGAAAATAACTTATATTTTCATAATAATAACTTTTTTGATAATAGGACATAATAAAATAATCAGTTTTTCTTATTCTCTGGTTTAATTTGTTGTGGATATAAGGGTGTTTTGTTCTTCTTACCTGAAAAGTTCTTAAAAGGAGATATTAAAGGATTCCTGTATTCTTTTTCAGGCGGATTATTCTTTGCTCTTTTTTGTTCTTCTATATCCTCTTTAATCTCTCCCGAATCAATCTGTGACAAAATATCTTTAACTACTGCACTATCCGGACGTATTTTTATAGCTTCTACAAGACATTCTTTCGCTTTTTTTAGTTCGTTTATGGCTAACCATGCTCTTCCTTCATTTACCCAAGTATAAAAAACTTCATCATCTGTTCGTGCATGTTTTCTGGCACTTTGCCATGCAATAGCAGATTTTTTCCCATCTATGGGTAAATCAAATTGTGCAGCAGCAAAAAAATTTAGTGCATAATCTTTCAACAATTCAAAATCATCTTGGCTTATCTTTGCTGCTTTTTCTGAATAATCCATTGCTTTTTTATAAATTTTTTCTTTACTCCAACCGGTTCTCTCTTGAATTTGATTTCTATAAATTATAAATATCTGTGCTGAATTATATAATATATTAGGTTCGCTCTCGCCATATTTTAATGCATTTTGCAAATGTTCCCAACCTCTATCATATTCACCTATATGAAAATAATGAAGGGCTAAATTATTATTTATACTTGCATCTTTTTCATTAAGTCTATATCCTTGTTCCCATAAACGAACAGAATTTATATAATCTCCTTTATAATCATATAAAAAAGAACCATAATCATCATATACCCTTATATTATTAGGGTATTTTGATAAACCTTCTTTATATATTTCTTCTACCGATAACATTATCTTTTCTATTACATCCTTTTCCTTTCGTTCTTTAAAATAATCTATTAAATTTAACAAATTATTTGCTTTTTTAAGAAAATCTTCAGGGGATTTGTATTCTTTATTTTTGTTTATCTCATTCTCTAAAAAAGTATCTATATTATCAAAGGTTGGTTTCACTGTTATTTCGGCAGTGTTAGGGACATCGGAATAAATTCGTAAAGAGAATCCATATACTCCAATTGCAAGTAAAATAAATATTACTTTATTTCTTTCACAAATATGTATTTTCATAAATAACCGTTTTATTCTGGTTTTTCGACTACTACAACACCTGTGGGTGTAAGACGATATTTTTTAGAATCTTCTTCAAGGTCATATCCAATAACTGTGTTATCTGGTATCTGAACATTTTTTTCGATAATAGCACGGCGTATTTTTGAATGCCGTCCTATGTTGCAGCCATCAAAAAGGATAGATTCTTCGACATAAGCATAACTATTTATACGGACATCTGTTGATAGGACACTTCTCTTAACCATACCTCCACTAATAATACATCCTGGACTTACAATAGAATCTAATGCTACACCGATACGGTGTCCAAAATCAGCAAAGACAAATTTTGCGGGAGGTCGAGATGGAACAACTGTTCTTATAGGCCATTCACGGTCATATAAATTAAACAAAGGGGTTACTTCGACTAAATCCATATTGGCTTCCCAGTAGCTATCTAATGTCCCAACATCTCGCCAATAGGGTATATCTTTTTTGTTTAAATCTTCAAAAGGATAAGCATACACATTATTTTTTTCGATTAATCTTGGAATAATATTTTTTCCGAAATCATGGTCGGAATTGACTTTTTCAGCATCTTCTTTTACAGCATTGGTAAGCAAATCTCTATTAAATACATATATCCCCATTGAAGCAAGGCACTTATCGGGTTTATCAGGTATTGGTTTTGGATTGTTTGGTTTTTCCTCAAATCCGATAATTTTATTGTTTCTGTCTATTTGCATAATTCCGAAACGATTACCTTCTTCAATTGGAACTTCAAGGGCAGATATAGTTAACTCTGCTTCTCTTTCCAGGTGGTAACGAATCATTTTTTGATAGTCCATTTTATAAATATGGTCTCCTGCCAAAACAAGAACTATCTTGGGGTCTTCCTGGTCTATGGAATATAAATTTTGATAAATAGCATCTGCTGTTCCACGATACCAGCTGTCATTTATTCGCATTTGTGGTGGGATAATATCTATAAATTCTCCTAATTCTCTATGGACGATATTCCATGCATTTCTTATATGTCTTGAAAGAGAATTTGATTTGTATTGAACAAGAACCTGAATTCTTCTGCAGTTTGAGTTAATACAATTAGAAAGTGTAAAGTCCACAATTCTATAAATACCCCCAAACGGAACTGCAGGTTTGGCTCTATTTTTTGTCAGAGGATGTAACCTTTCTCCAGCTCCTCCGGCAAGCAATACAGCGAGTACATCTTTCATTGATACTTCCATAACTACTCCTTAGTGATTTCCTTTTATTGTATTATTTTTTTCTATCCAATTCTCAAAATTTATTTGATTTTTTATTATTATACTACCCTTTTTCTTTTCAATAAATCCTTCTTTTTCTAAAATCTTTAAACAAACGGTAATGGTTTCTCTACGAATGCCTAATAAGTTAGCCAATTCTTGATGAGTAATAACTAACTTTTTAGTCGGGTTTATTTCCCTTTTTATTTCTCTAATTATTTTCCTTGCTACTCGATTGATAGCACTATAGAAAACACTATCTGCAAATGTTTCTTCATATTCTTTAGCTCTCTCTAATAATTTTTTTTCATAAAGTTTTGCAAATATATGATTTTCTTCTTTTACTTTTAAGAATTCCATAAGAGGCATTAGCCAGACCTCTGATTTTGTAATTGCTTCTGCATATTCCTCCCTTTGTTTTTTGCTTAATAACGCTTCATCTCCAAATATATCTCCTGTTATTACATGTCTAAAAGTAACTACTTTCCCGCTTTCACTAACTCTCGTAATACGAATTTTCCCTTTATGGACGATATAGACATGTGTAATTTTTTCTTTCGGGAAATAAATAATCTGATTTTTTTCGTATGTTCTTAAATGAATTTTCCTTTTTATATTTTCTTTAAATTCGTTTGATAAATGAGAAAAGAAACTATCGTTTTCAATTATCTTATCAAACTCTTTTCTCTCATTTAGGTTTTGCATAATATCCTTATTATTTTCATACTTACAACTCGTAATACGACAGAAAATCTCTATTGATTTATCGCTTTTATAAAGTTTTCTTCTACAAATACCCAATTAATTAAATTATCAAGAAGATTTTTGACATATTTAGCTCTGTCGTTTCTCACATCAATATAATAAGCATGTTCCCACACATCTATTGTAAACAGGGCAATTTGATTATGTTTCATGGGTAAATCGGCATTGCTTGTTTGTGTTATTTTTAACGAACCAGCATCATACACCAGCCATGCCCAACCTGAACCGAATAAGGAAACAGCGGATTGATGTAATGTTTCTATCATTTTTTCTACAGTCCCAAAATTTTTTTCAATTTCTTGTATTAACGCACTGCTTGGTTCTGTTTTTTGGGGGCTTAAACAGTTCCAATAAAATGTATGATTCCACACCTGCGCTGAATTATTAAATACAGGACCCTCTGAATTCATAATAATTTCTTCTAAACTTTTTTCTTTTAGTGGGGAATTTTCTAATAACCTGTTTAGGTTATTTACATAAGCCTGATGATGCTTACCATAATGGTAATTAATGGTTTCTAAACTGATATAAGGTTCTAATGCAGTAGGTTCAAAAGGAAGTTGGGGAAGTGATATACTCATTTTTATGCTCCTTTTTAAAATTAAAAGTTGATATAATTTTTCATTATTTATTGTATAATACTATTATTAATGAGATGGTTATAAAAAATCAATTATGCGTTTTGAAATAGAAAAAAATTAAAATATGTTTTAAGGAGGAAAATATGGCTGTATTTAGTTATGTAGCAAGAGATACCAAAGGCACCAAGCAAAGAGGGACAATTAACGCAGAGAGTAGACAAAATGCCCTCCAACAACTTCAATTGAGGGGATTAGCCGTAGATAAGTTGGTTGAAGAGGAGAAAAAGATTTTGGGCTTTTCCTTAGGAGGTGGAGCCAAATTAAAAAGAGTAAAAACTGCAGACTTGCTTGTCTTTACCCGCCAATTATCTACAATTGTTAGTGCAGGATTACCTCTTTTGCAAGGGCTTGATATTTTAGCTGATCAAACAGAGGATCCGAATTTTGCAGTTGTTATAGATTCCGTTGCACAAGATGTGGAGGCAGGTGAAACATTTTCAGATGCTTTACGTAAATATCCCAGGGCTTTTCCAGATTTATATGTCAGTATGGTTCGCGCCGGTGAAGCAGGCGGAGATTTAGATGGTGTCTTGATGCAACTCGCAGATTATTTAGAAGCATCTGAAGATTTAAAACGGAGAATTCGTTCTGCAATGACATACCCTGTTGTTGCTTTTAGCATGATAATTTTAATAGCAACAGGATTGATTATTTTTGTTGTTCCTCAATTTGCAGAGATTTTCGGAAGTTTTGGTAAAAAATTACCTGCACCTACACAGTTTCTAATTAATTTAAGTCATGCATTAAGGACACCGTATGCATGGTTTATTATAATAGGTTCCATTGTTGGAATAGTTGCCTTCCTTCGTATTTACAGTTCAACTGAAATAGGGCGATACAATCTTGACCAGATAAAATTAAGATTACCTGTATTCGGAGATTTAATCCGAAAGGTATCCATAAGCCGTTTTACAAGAACATTGAGTACCCTCATAAGAAGTGGTGTGCCTATTTTACAAGCATTAGAAATTGTAGAGAGGACAGCAGGAAATGAAGTATTTGCCCGTGCAGTTCGCCAGTCGGGTGAAAGTGTTCGAAATGGTGAAGCACTATCTGAACCTTTAGGTCGTTCAGGAGTTTTTCCTCCTATGGTAACTCGAATGATTGCTGTAGGCGAAAAAACGGGTGAGTTAGAGTCTATGTTAAAGAAAATATCTGACTTCTATGATTCAGAAGTTCATGCTAAAGTAGATGGGTTAACAAGTCTTATTGAACCCCTGCTTATTGGTTTGATGGGTATTGTAGTAGGTTCTATTATTGTTGCCCTGTTCTTACCGATTCTGCAACTATCCAGCCTTGTTCAGGTATAAAAGCCAAATATTGATATAGAAATTTTTTAATATACTATTTTTGTTCTTTGTATAAATCTATATATTTACTTTCGTTATTTATTTTGGCTAATAAGGAAATTATATTGTAAAATTTTAATACTCTGAGAGTAATCTGGACGGTCGCGGCAGAAATGTCGAGGAAAGTCCGGACTCCACAGGGCACAGTGCTTCGTAACACGAAGGCGGGGCGACCCGACGGAAAGTGGAACAGAAAAGACACAGCCTAAATAGTTATCTTTGATAGCTATCGGCAATGGTGAAAAGGTGCGGTAAGAGCGCACCAGCATCATGGTGACATGATGGCTTGCTAAACCCCACTGGGAGCAATTCCAAATAGGGGAACAATAGCGTGTGCCCGCGCTGTTCCCGGGTAGGAAGCTTGAGGTATAGGGCGACCTATATCCCAGAGGAATGACCGTCTCGAAGGTTTTCCCTTTAGACAGAATCCGGCTTATAGGATTACTCTCAGAGTAGTATTTTATCTTAATTAGATTTTTGATTTTTGTTTTTTGTATTATTTTACATCTAATCAAATATTAACTAAATGTAAAATTTAACTTTCTATGAGGGAAAGGTTATGAAAGATTACTACTACAACATACTTTTAGACCCAGCAAAACTTCCTGACGCATGGTATAACATAAACCCTGATTTACCTTCTCCCCTACCTCCTCCTCTTCATCCCGCAACACAACAACCTATTAATCCTTCGGATTTACAGGCTATTTTTCCAAATGCTTTGATAGAGCAGGAAGTTTCTACTCAACAATTTATTTCTATTCCTGGAGCCATAATGGACATTTATCGTTTATGGAGACCCACTCCGTTACGAAGAGCCTATCGTTTAGAGAAAGCATTAGGAACACCTGCAAAGATATTTTATAAAAATGAAAGTGTAAGTCCTTCGGGTAGTCATAAATTAAATACAGCCGTTGCTCAGGCTTATTATAATCAGCAAGAAGGAATTCATGGACTTACAACAGAAACAGGTGCTGGACAATGGGGAACTGCTTTATCTATCGCATGTAGCATGTTTGATATGACCTGTATCGTATATATGGTTAAGATTAGTTTCCAACAGAAACCTTATCGTAGAACATTAATGCAAAGTTATGGTGGAAAAGTTATTGCGAGTCCGAGTGACACAACTGACTTTGGAAAAGAAATTCTTAAACAGTATCCTGACAGTACTGGAAGTTTAGGGATTGCCATTTCTGAAGCAATAGAAGTAGCTGTAAAAAGCGAAGGGAAAATGAAATATACATTAGGAAGTGTTTTAAATCATGTTTTATTACATCAGACAATTATTGGTGAAGAAGCAAAACTTCAAATGGACAGTGTTGGAGAATATCCTGATATTGTTATAGGTTGTGTTGGTGGGGGTTCCAATTTTGCTGGACTTGCTTTTCCTTATGTACACGATGTATTGAAGAAAGGCAAAAAGATTAAATTCTTAGCTGTTGAACCTGCTGCATGCCCAACAATGACCCGTGGTCTTTATGCCTATGATTTTGGTGATACTGCCGGTATGACACCTCTATTAAAACAATACACATTGGGACATAATTTTATGCCACCCGGAATTCATGCAGGTGGATTAAGATATCATGGTGTGGCGGCACAACTTGCCCATCTAATACGCCATGATATTGTTGATCCTGTAGCAGTTCTTCAGAATCCTGTATTCGAAGCAAATATGCTATTCGCTAAATGTGAAGGTATTATTCCGGCTCCGGAAAGTGGGCATGCTATTCGCGTTGCCATTGATGAAGCTTTAAAATGCAAAGAAACAGGTGAAAGCAAGACCATTTTGTTTAATCTCAGTGGACATGGTCATTTTGATATGACTGCATACGAAGCCTATATAAATAAGAATCTGCCTGATTATGAACTGAGTGAGGATATATTAAAATCTGGTTTTGCAAGTATTCCAAAAGTAGAATAGTCAATTTAGAGACTGCTTATATTTTATTTTAAGAAAATGTATCTCAATAAAAATGCGATAGCAATGGGATACATCCATATATTGATTTCACGGTGTTTCCCGAGTAGACATTTTATAACAACATAAGAAATACAACCAATACTTATTCCCTCTGTTATTCCATAGCCAAATGCCATAAATATAATGGTCAAAAAAGCAGGAAAACCTTCTGAAATATTCTCCCATAAAATTCTTTTAACACTGCCCATCATTAAAAAGCCAATAACTATTAGGGCAGGAGCTACAGTGGGATACATACTAAAATTAATCCCTTTCATTCCAATTTGCTCGTAGTATTCAGGTCCCGCATTATAGCCTAATATTGATAGAAAGGGGATAAGTGGTATCGTTATAAAAAAACAAATACCTGTAATAATAGAAGCCAAACCTGTTCTTGCTCCGACAGCAACTCCAGAAGCACTTTCCACATAACTTGTTACTGTTGATGTTCCACATAGTGCTCCAATACATGTTGCTAATGCATCTGATAGAAAGGCACCACCGGCTCTGGGTAATTTTCCCTCTTTAATAAAACCGGCTGTAGTTCCTACACCAACCAAAGTACCTACAGTATCAAATAAATCAAGAAAGAAAAAAATCAAAATCGCCGGAATAGCATCATGCCATCTATCTACTAAAGAATAAAAGTCCAATTGAAAAAATGTAGAAAAGGAGTAATGAAACTCGGGTTTAGTTATAGGAATAATACCTAACAACAAATAAGCAACCGATGAGAAGGATATTCCAACTAATATAGCACCTGTAAATCGGATATTTTGTAAAAAGAGAATTATAAATAAAGAAAAAATCGTTACTAATGGTATAGCCGTTTTTAAATTTCCGACGGATACCATTGTTCCTTGATTTACAACAATGAGTCCCGCCCATTGTAATCCTACAAATGTAATTAATAGACCAATACCTGCGGGTATAGCATTTTTTAAGCAATCTGGAAAGATTTCTATTATTTTTTCTCTTGTTTTAAATAGCGATAGGAAAACAAACAAAAGACCAGATATAAATACAATTGCTAAAGAAGATTGCCATGTAAATTTCATTCCAAGACACAAGGTAAATGTGAATAAGAAATTTTCTCCCATCCCTGGTGCTAATGCGAATGGATAATTTGCCAAAAACGCCATAAGAAAGCAGGCAATAGCGGAGGATATACAGGTAGCAAGGATAACAGAATTATAGTCCATTCCTGCAATTGATAATATTGCGGGTTGAACAAATACGATATAACTCATTGTGCAAAAAGTTGTAATTCCACCAATAATCTCTTTTTTTATGGTTGTTTCTTCCTCTTTTAACCTAAATATACGATTTAATAAAGGATACATGGATTCCACTTTCCTTTTTATTTTGAATCTATCCCAACTAATATTCTACTTACAATAATAACAAAATTTTCATCATTGGGCTCCCAACTGCGGGGTTCTTTGTTATATATTATTAAAACTTTATCCGTTTTTTCGCTTTTATTATGACGAATAGGAGCAAAAATGAACGATTCTGCTTCTAACGATTTTGTCCACAAATTAGAACGATAATCTTGTTGTGCAGACCTGATAGTCAATATCTCAGACCATTCAAGAGTTTCTACAATAAACTTGCAATTATGAATATGACTTTTTTCTTCTTGAACAACTATATAAATAGGTAACAAAATATCTTTTTCAATATCTACCTTCCAAATACCTGCATTTTCTGTTTTTAATGTGTTTTTGACTATGTCTAAAATATCTTTGATTTTTTCTTCGCAGGTTTTGTCCTTGTCATTGGAAATCAAAATAATGTCTCTTAATGCAATAACAAACCCCTGTATTTTTGCTTTTTCTTTTGTATCTATTTCTAACTTTTTTGAGTAATATTGATTTAAGGACTCAATTTGCCTTTGCAGTCTAATATTTTCTCTATACAAACTATTCACCGTTTCAATGGGAATACCTCCTTTCCCTTCTTCCGAAAAAATAAAGACATTTTTATCTTTCTCTGTATTAAATTCTCCTCCTGTTATGTCTGTTTTATCTTTATTTATTTCTGCCGTCCAAAACTTCCAAAAGTATAAAATGGAGTATATTTTATTCATTAATGTTTCAAATTCAACTATCCAGAAATGTATAGGTGATTCTTGCCCTTCAACCTTGGGATTCTCTAACCAAAAGGATATTTCTTTAATAGGATTTGTTAATACATATCCCAAAAGAACCGCTATAAGAACAACTATTAAAAGGCTTATTGCAAACAGGATAATAATATTCCTGTCTGTATTCATTATTTCTGTGCTTTGAGGAATATCAAAAACACATACCAATGGGATGTTATACATAAATAAATATTTTTGAACTACGAGCATACCGTTGGTTGTTTTTTGGAAATAAGGATTTTCTCTTTCCTTTTTTAATAAAATATTTTTTATTTCTTCAGGAAGATTTTGGAGAGATGATGACCTAACAATATCCCGATTTGAAACACTTTCCATTCCCAATTTACAAATAATATATTTGTCATTAAGAATATATGTGTATACAGAATAATCTCTGTAGATGTCTGATATAATGTTCTGTAACCACGACCAGTCTATTTCCCATGATATTACTGAAAATGGAGAATCTTCATAACCAACAGCCATAGCCAATCGGGAATTTATAGAAGGTCCAATTTCTTGGATTTCAGGTTGTGTAAACCATATTTTAGGTATGCCTTCTCTATTTTGGGCATTTTGTTGTAAACATAGGGCAACGGATTCTTTATACCAGTCACTATTTGTCATACTCTGGTCTGGAGATACTTCTTCTATTTCTTCATCTAATAATTGTGTTCCGTCTTCCGTCCATGTAGCTACTTTTTTTATGAACCCTTTACTACTACCGGAAGTAAGAGATATCGTTTTCCAACCAGAAGATATAGGAACTATTTTATATTCAAACTTGTTGGGTAATACTAACTCAAAAGATTTTATAAATCGATTTTTTTGTAATATTGTTGCAAAAAAGAGATTTAATAATATCCTGTCTGTAGTGTTTATTGTTTTCCTGGAAAGAGATGTTCTAAGGGTCTCTATAATATCACATAACTGTTCATCAGATTTTTCTATCCTCTCCAGAGATAGTTTATAATTGCTTTCTGTAATTGAATTAAAACTTACAGATTTATAAAAAATAACCTCTTTTTTCCATGATAAAATAAATGCGATACTAACAAATAAAAAACAAATCAAAAAAATTACAACTATAATACTTTTTATACGAACCATAAATATTGCCCTACATTAATTATGTATATATTAAAGAAAATTTAATACGAAAGGAAAATATAATATGTTTACACTTTTATTGTTATCATTATGTTTTTTTCATCAAACCCAAGAAAAACCTATTGAGAATACAATAATAACAAAAGAACCCTTTATGAATTTTAATACTTGTTTTCAAACTTCTCAAGGTTTTGACCCTTTAATGGATATAGCATCCGATGTAGCCATTGTATATGGAACAACCCATAAGCTTTCGGAGGAATTAATAAGTTGGAGAGAACAAGGGTATCGGACTGCTTATATGACCGGTATTTCATGGGGCAATTACGATAGTTATTACCAGACAGAAAACGGATTAAAAAAGGAAGAAATACAAACAGATAAAACGGGCAAATTATGGATGCATGGGCATAGTGATACTGTTGGTTATAATGTGCCTACACCGGGTTATGTTGAATATATTAAAAGTATATTAATACCTCCTTTAGAAAATCGCGTAGAAAGTATATATTTAGAAGAACCTGAATTTTGGGCAGTGACAGGATGGAGTAAAGCATTTAAACAACTCTGGGAAAAATATTATAGTGAGCCATGGTCTCCACCCAATCAATCTATCGAAACACAGTATAAAGCGAGTTTATTAAAATATAAGTTATATACAGACGCATTAACGGAAGTTTTTAAATTTGTAAAAGAATATGCTCAAAAAAACAATTTTCAAGTTGGCTGTTATGTTCCAACACACTCATTAATTAACTATGCCCAATGGAGAATTGTAAGTCCAGAGTCCCAATTAACAAAAATAGAACATTGCGATGGCATAATTGCTCAGGTATGGACAGGGACAGCACGCTCCAAGCATCATTATCAAGGAATTTCCAGAGAAAGAACTTTTGAAACAGCCTATTTAGAATATGCACAAATGGTTGGAATGGTGCTACCTGCTCAAAAACATCTTATCTTTCTTGCAGACCCTATTGAGGACAATCCGAACTATGACTGGCATGATTATAAATATAATTATGAATGTTCTGTATTGGCTTCATTATTCTTTCCGGAAGTTTCTACATTTGAAGTTATGCCATGGCCTGAAAGAATTTTTAAAGGGAAATATTCAAAATCCAAAGAAGAAAAGGATATTAAAATAAATATTATTCCGGAATTTGCTACAGAACTTCTTGCGGTAATAAATACATTAAACGATATGAAACAGGAAGAAGTTGAATGGATTTCCGGTATTTACCCTATAGGTGTAATGGTATCAGATACTTTGATGTTTCAACGAGCAGAACCCTATCCAAGTCATCCTAATCTGAATTGCTTCTATGGAATAGCAACTCCCTTTATAAAAAATGGCGTTCCTTTAAAAATTATACAAATGGAGCACTTGACAGATTACCAACCTCTAAAAGATATAAAAATCTTATTATTATCATACGAAGGGCAAAAACCGTTAAACAAAGAATACCATAATGTTATTAAAGATTGGGTGAATAATGGTGGAAGTTTGCTTATTATTGATGACAATACAGACCAATATAACGAACTTAATAATTGGTGGAAAAGTGAAGGATGTAATTCTCCCCTGGAACATTTAATCAAAACACTGTTGGGGAATAAAGAACCTGATGACAATATAACACAGGTTGGCAAAGGATATATATGGTGGGTAAAACGCAGTCCATCCGCATTAAGTCTTGACAAAGAAGGTGCTAATCAATTATTAAATTGGGTTAAAGAATTGTCTAATAAATCAGGAATAAATATTGAATATAAGAATTACCTTCATCTCAAAAGAGGTCCTTATCATATTTGTTCTGTTCAGGATGAATCTATTAACGGTTCACCTTATAAAATACAGGGAAGATTTATTAATCTTTTTAATCCCGAATTGAAAGTGGAAGAAGATGTTTTATTAAATCCCTCGAATCGTGCTTTACTATTAGACCTCAATTCAGGCCAATTAAAGAAAGAAAAACTTTCCATAATTGCTTCTGCTGGTAGAATACGGGATAAGAAAATAGAAGGAAATCGTTTCCTTTTTACAACACGGGGGCCATTAGGAATACCTGGAAAAGTTGTTATTTTATGTAATAAACAGCCTGAAAAAATTGCAAATTTAGAGGCACTTGACTTTCAACTACAATACGATAGTAAAAATCAATTACTTTATATTCATTTCACCCATCATGGTAAGGATATTCATTTTGAGATTGACTTGTAATGATTGATAGTATATATATCTTAATTTTGAATTTTTAACAAATGTTTATATTTTAACTTTGTCATATTTTGGGCAAAATGAATTGAAGGTGTAAGAGACTATGCTAACACAAGAACAAATTAACAAATTTACAGAAAAAATTCGTTTTAATCCTCAAAAAATTGAAACTCTTATAAACCTGATTAACAAAGGGAATCATTTAGAATATATATATCACTATCACCGAGATGAAATAGGGATAGACAATTGGGGATTCCTTGTCCATATTATTGATGAATATAGAAAGTTTTCAGAAATTGAAAGTAAGAAAGAGAGTGTATTAACACAATTAGAAAAGAATGAACTTTTAACTGATGAATTGAAGCAAATCATTTCTGATACATCCGATACAGCCTTATTAGATGATTTACTTCTCCCCTTAAAGAAAAAAAATCGCAGTCGCTCCCAAAAACCCATACAGCAGGGGTTGCAGGAATTAGCGGATTTTATATGGCAACAATTACCCGTAAATCAACCTATAGAAGTAACTGCGGAAGCATTTGTCGAATCATCAAAATTGTCTATTACTCCTCAGGAAGCAATTGAGGGTGCTTTAATTATTCTTGCGGAACGGATTGAACAAGATTACAAGGCAAGAACGATTGTTAAAGAAATGTTCTGGAAGAAAGGGCTTTTAGTTTCGACATCAACAAAAACAGCCCAAAGTCAGAAAACACAATTTGAAGCCTTCTATAATTATTCTGAGCCTATTCGTAAAATTAGTTCTATCCGTTTTCTTCAAATTTTAAGGGGAATGCGATTGGGCTTCTTAAAAGTTAGTCTTGAAATTGATGAAAACGAAGCCATTGAAGAATTATCCAAAATATATGTTAAAGATAGTGGGAGTGTGTTTGAACCTTTTATCCGTTTGAGCATTCAAGATGCCTTTCGTAAGCAATTAAAAACGGTTTGTGAGAATAGGGTTTTTACAGAATTAAAGGATAATATAGAACAACAATTCGTTTCTGAGTTACGCGATGATTTAATAGACATATTAATGTTTCCTCCGGCAAATCTGGAGACTGTCATATCTATTATTCCCGGAATTGAGGAAGAATGGGCAGTATGTGTTGTAGACCGCGATGGAAATTTGCTGGAATCTTCCCATATCTCTCCAATGGCTCCCAAAAATGGAATTAAAGAAGCACAGGATATTATCAAATCCTATATTGAAAGATATAAATCGAGACATATTGTAATAGGAAATGGAGCAGGTGTTGAAGAAGCCGTTCAATTCGTTGGAGAATTAGCCTCACAATATACAAATCCGCGTGTGCGTTTTGTAACATTTGAACAAAGATTTGCACAAAGTTTTGCTCGTTCCAA
>Ga0123519_10003926_pt1 | contig 24381 bp, 25 predicted proteins | sample YelNatPaOPRAMG02_FD_87396 | JGI IMG/M metagenome (GOLD analysis project Ga0123519, IMG submission 87396) | Hot spring microbial communities from Yellowstone National Park - Yellowstone National Park OP-RAMG-02 (version 2) | ecosystem: Environmental > Aquatic > Thermal springs > Hot (42-90C) ...
AGGATTGAGGGGAGGGGGCAATTTCAAGGGAACACCCTCACCCCAGCCCTCTCCCGCCAGGGCGGGAGAGGGAGGCGTCTGTTATTTCTATTTTGAGATGATTAATATCTTAAGGCTGTAGTGTACGAACAGCTCGCAAACATGTCGGTATCGTCGAAATGTTCATCGAGTTTCTCTGCCGATACACAGAAAAGATCGAAGACATCACCAAGGGGATAGCCAACACGGACTTCCACAGGTGGTGTAGGCGGAAGGTCTGAGACTCGACGACTCCTGCAGAACTTAAGACCGGGCTAATCAAGTTCTTCACATTTCTCGCATCGATACCGTCGGCATCGCTTTCAACGAAATGAGAAAAGCCTATAACCAGTCGATGGAGGCGACGGGTGACAGCCCCGTCGCCTTTTAATGGAGGTTGGATCCCCGCGCCTTCTTTCTATCGTCGAGCGGCGCGCAAACGCGCCGCTCGAGTGCGCCTGAAAGCGACATAGCCAAAGAGGCGTAAGTCCTCTTCGGGTAGACGCTCGTCGGTCTGTAACCGACTGCAACTGCAGCTTTGCTCGCAATAACATCGAAAGGGTTTGACCATCTCTCTGACGGAGCCCTTCATTATTCTCTCGTGCTCTTAAAGTGATGTTGACACGACAAAAACCGGAAAATTCTTTTCCCGGGAGCCCCTGCCACCCCCTATTGACGAAAACGATCCTTCGGAGTATTCTTATGGCATGGAGAGGCAAGAGGGTATCCATTCCATGAACAGACCCGGACTGACCAAACGGCAATTCCTCCGGCTGTGCGGTACGGGAGTCTGTGCCCTATCGGGGCTTCTTGATTTCGGCTACCCTTCTACCAGCAGGGCACAAAGGCCCACGAAGGGCCTGGTCAAAATCAAGCTCTCTCCCTATTTTACTCCTTTGTCCAACGGAGAGGTCCGTTGTGAGCTCTGCCCGAGAAGGTGCCAGGTTCCAAAAGGGAAAAGAGGAGCCTGTAGGGTTCGTGAAAACCGCGAAGGCAAGTATTATAGCCTTGTCTACGGGAATCCCTGCGCAATTCACCTCGATCCAATCGAAAAGAAACCTTTTTTTCACGTTCTTCCATCGACGACTTCCTTTTCCCTTGCCACCGCGGGCTGCAACTTCCAGTGCAAGTTCTGCCAGAACTGGGAGATCTCCCAGGCCACTCCTGAAGAGGTCTACAACTACGATGTCCCGCCCGAACGAATTGTGAGCAAGGCCAAAGAGATGGGCGCTCGCTCCGTCGCCTACACCTATGTGGAGCCTACCATCTTCTTCGAATACATGCTCGATACGGGATGGCTCGTCAAAAAGGCGGGTCTTCTCAACGTCTGTCATTCCAATGGCTACATCAATCCCGACCCTCTGAAAAGTCTGTGCAAGGTGATGGATGCCGCGAACATCGATCTTAAGGGATTTACCGATGATTTCTATCGCGACCTTTGCGACGGCGAGCGATTGCCCGTTCTCGAAACCCTCAAGACATTGAAGCGCGAAAAGGTTCACCTCGAGATCACCAACCTTGTGATCCCCACGAAGAACGATGATCCGGCCGTGTTAAAGGAGATGTGCCTCTGGATTAAGAAGGAGCTGGGATCGGATACTCCGATCCATTTTTCGAGGTTTTATCCTCTTTACAAGCTCAAAACCCTTCCACCCACACCCGTCTCGACCCTCGAAAGGGCAAGAGCCGTCGCCTTATCCGTCGGCCTCGAATACGTTTACATCGGAAACGTTCCAGGCCATGAAGGAGAAAACACCTTCTGCCCAAAATGCAAGAAGATGATCATCCAGCGTTCGGGTTATATGGTGGGTGAAATCCACCTCAAGGGTGGAAAGTGCGCCTACTGTGGAAAGCCCATTCCCGGGATCTGGGCTTGAAATCGACCTGCCCGTTGCTGGCGTTTTTGCAACATTCGGGTTAATTGAGGGGATGTCGTCATGGAGGAGAAGCTTCCTTTTTCTTGTCCTGTTTGTGCTCGAAACACAGAATACCCCTTCTCTCAATTGGTGGAAGGGGCTCAATTGACTTGTCCTTTCTGTAAGCTTACCCTTACCCTTCATGGCCACATGCTCGAATACGTCCGGAAAGAGATTGAAAGACTCAAGAAAGCCAAGGCTTGACAGAAACGGGAAAGGCGTATCATACTAAGATGCCCATGGAGAACGTCATTGCAAAACGGTTTAAGGAGAGCGTCGAAGTCAAGAACAGGTTCCTCAAAGAGAACCTTTCGAAGCTGATCGAGGTCGTCAAGCTGATCGCCCAGGCCTTCGAGGCCGGAAACAAGATCTTCTTTTTCGGTAACGGCGGGAGCGCGGCCGACGCCCAACACCTCGCAGCGGAATTTGTCAATCGCTACGTCATCGATCGCCCCTCTCTGCCTGCTATTGCCCTGACTACCGATAGCTCGATCCTGACAAGCATTGCAAACGATATGGCCTTTACGGAAATCTTCGCCCGCCAGCTCAGGGGTCTGGGAAGGGAGGGCGATGTGGCCATCGGGATCACGACCAGTGGGACTTCCCCCAATATCATTAAGGCCTTCGAAGTGGCAAGGGAGATGGGGATCAAGACCGTCGCCCTCACGGGAAATGATGGCGGCGTTGCGGCAAAGGTTGCCGATTACTGCCTCGTCGTTTCTTCAACGAGTACGCCCCGCATCCAGGAGGCTCATATCCTGATCGGTCACGTCCTCTGCGAGATGGTGGAGCACCAGCTCTTCCTGAAACTCGCTCCCTAAGCCTCGCGAAAGAAGCCGCCATGGAACCTCTGGACCTGAGCAAACTGAAACTGACCTCCATCAAACAGAAAAGGCACAAGGTCAAAAAGAGCGCCTTTGCCAAGCCATGGGTCCCGGGGCAATCCTTCTCCGAATTCGTCAACTCTTTGCCCTCTATCCTTGCAGGAAAAGCATTTCGCGAGGTCTGTGAGCGCATCGTGACGGCCGTTTCTCAACGAAGAATGGTGCTTCTCGGAATGGGCGCCCACCCGATTAAGGTTGGACTGAGCCCTCTTCTCATCCACTGGATGGAGAAAGGCGTTCTGAAGGGCCTCGCCATGAACGGAGCAGGCCTCGTTCACGATGTGGAACTGGCCATGATCGGCCACACATCGGAAGAGGTCGATGAAGAGCTTCATCAGGGAACCTTCGGGATGGTCCGAGAGACTCAAGAGATCATCAACTATACGATTCGGGAGGGCGTGAAAGAGGGGCTGGGCCTCGGCGAGGCCCTTGGCCGAAAGATCGCGACCGGCGGCTTCCCTTATAAACACCTCTCCCTTCTTGCTTCGGGTCACCGCCTGTCCATTCCCATCACGGTTCATGTGGCCATCGGAACCGATATCACCCACATGGGGCCTTCGGCCGACGGAGCGGCAATCGGGAAAGGAAGCCTTAAGGACTTTCATACCTTTGCATCCCTTGTGGCTCAACTGGAAAAGGGCGTCTACATGAACCTTGGCTCCGCGGTCATCTTGCCTGAGGTTTTTCTCAAAGCCATCGCCGTGGCCAGGAATCTGGGGTTTCCCCTTCACGACATCACCACGGTCAACATGGACTTTATCCAACACTACCGGCCTACGGTCAACGTGGTGAAACGACCCACTTCAAAGGGAGGGAAAGGCTATACGTTGATCGGCCACCACGAACTGATGTTTCCCCTTCTTGCTGCAACGGTTATCGATAAGCTTCATCGCTGAGCTTCAAGTCAAAGAAAAAGGAGTTTGGCTCATGATCGAATGTCATCTCGAGAAGAACAAAGCCCGCTGTACCTGCACCTACGAACCCTGCGAGCGGAAAGGAAGATGTTGCGAGTGTATCACCTATCACTGGCGGATGAAGGAACTGCCGGGATGTTTTTTCACCCCATCTGGAGAACGGACCTACGACCGGTCGATCCGGCGGTTCATCGCTGAAAACCGATGACCCACTCCACTCCCATCCCCTTAACGCCAGAGACAGAGGCATCTCCTGTAGCCTCTATCGATGTCGGAACCAATACGATCCTTTTGCTCATCGCAAAGATGAGCGAGGGAAGGCTTCAACCTCTCCTCGAGGTCGAAACCATTGTCCGCCTTGGCGAGGGCCTTGGAAAGAAGGGGGTTCTCTCCGAAGAACCCATGAATCGGGCTATGGATGCCCTGCGGCGATACCTGGATCATTGCCAAACCCATCACGTCAGGCATGTCTTCGCTATCGGCACGAGTGCCCTACGGGAGGCAAAAAATGCCACCGAGTTCCTTGAACGGGTCAAAGAGAAGCTCGGCCTTTCCATTGAAGTCATCTCGGGGGATGAGGAGGCCCGTCTCTCCTACCGATCGGTGATGGCAGACCTTCAGATTCTCGATGGCATCCTTGCTGTGGTGGATGTGGGGGGCGGTAGCACGGAGCTGATCCTCGGCCAGGGAAAGCAGATTCGCTATTGGACCAGCCTCCCTGTGGGATCCGTCCGTCTCACGGAACAATTCCTGCTCTCCGATCCCGTTCAGGAAAGGGAGTGGAAAGAGATGGTAGGAAGAATCGAGGAGGTTTTCTCGAAAATTCCCCCTGTAGATGAAAAGGCTACACTTGTCGCTGTCGGTGGCACCGCCACAACCCTTGCCTCCGTCGAACAACGGTTAGTAAGATTCGATCTTCAGCGCATCCACCACTTCGTTTTGACCCGAGAAGCCCTCGAAAAACAGCTCGACCTCTTCAAGGCAAAAACGATTCGCCAGCGGACGGGAATCCCGGGTCTTCCTTCCGCTCGGGCTGACGTCATCCTCGCTGGAGGAGCCATCCTTCACCGGGCCATGGCATGGCTCAACTCCCCTTCAGCCCTCATCAGCGGCCACGGAATCAGACACGGCCTCCTTTACCAGCGTCTCCGGCCGAAAGAACCAACTGCCTCAGCACAAGAATAACGAGAACCACGAATCGGCCTGAACCTGTGTTCTTCGGACCAATGGGGACGTCTCCCTTGCAGAAGATCAAATCTCCCCGTTTGAAAGGCTTCTCTTCCTCCCCGACGGCAAGAGTTCCCTCCCCTTCCAGCCCGTAAACGATCACCTCGAGGGCCCCAGGATGGGAGTGCTGCGGCATGCTCTGCCCCGGCTCGAAGCAAAGCACGACAGCAGCGCCGGCATCCCCGACGTGAATTTGTTTCGGGACAAAATTCTCCTTAGAAAACTCCAATTTTTCGAACAGATGAATGGGGTCCATACTCCCTCCAATGAAATTTCTCATGAATAAAAAACAGCTCTCCTAAGGCTGTACGAGGCCCTCCTATCTCGGTTCATTCAAGGGCGTTGAGTTCGTTTACAATCACCTCAGGGTCGAGATTGTGCATCAGTGCTCCAAAGGAGATCGATTCCATCTTCATTCCAGGACAGGTGAAACAACCTGTTCCAAAGTACTTCTCGATCACCTTGATGGCTTTCGGATTGGCCTTGAGCACATCACCGATCACCATATCCTTGTTGAATCGTTTCTCAGCCATTTTCTCTCCCTCCTATACTCTATGTTAGAAAAAGCCTCCGGGCAAACCCTGGGCAACCCCCAAGGGCTGCCCCTCCAAGTTCGGTAGGGCAAACAGATAGCCTACGAACATTACGGGTTAGAGGTTGAAGGCTGGAGGCAAAAGGATCAAGGAAAAAGGAGAAACCCCTTGCCGTTTCCCGCCCCCCCAACAAAAAGACCAAAAGATACACCTTTGCACCAAGCCATATCATGTAGCCCGGGATATCATGATTCGAGGTCCCCCGGCATGAAACATCAATTACTCTTCTGAGGTGCCATGCTCTTCCAGAGGTTGATTACAAACAAAATGATCGAAAGTCCGTGGCCTAATGCAAAGATGATCGCCAACGTGTGGCCTGTGCCGCCCTCTAAGGCCTCCCAAATCCACGCCAGACAGAGGCCGACCAGCGTGATGTTTGCCAACCAGACCTGGACCATACCGAGACGCTGGCTGTAGACTGGTCTTCCCATGAACCGGGGTAAAATATGATAACCCACACCGTAAACCATCATGGCCATGAAGCCCAAGAGATTGATATGGGTGTGCACACGGGTTAGTGCAAACCGGGTGTCAGGCCAGACCACCATCAGAACACCCAGTACCGTCCCAACCGCGAGATAGACCAAACTTGCTTTAACAAAGGCCTTTGCGTACTTATCCATCGATCCCCCTCCAAGCAACCGTCGTTTCTTGCCCTACGGCCACCGCCTCTATTTCGAACATCGGCGTCGGAAAAAATTCACCCATCAGCCTCCGTGGATGAGCATGGGTAAACACCGGGTGCAAACCCAAAGCTCCTCTCCACTCTTTCGGCACGGTAGAAGCACCCCTTCGTACTCCGTTCTTTCGCAGACAAAACATTTCAATCCCTTGCTCTCCGTCATCGCGATCACCTATCCTCTCTTGGCTTAAGGATAATGCTTCCCGTAGGTAATTTCATTGACCTACGTCAATTCCCTCGTCAATCTTACCCTTTCACCTGAAATAATGGTACAGCAAATCCAAGCGGCCATGCTTGATCATGTACATTCCTGAGAACTTCATCACCTCTCGAATCTTCGCCTTGTATTCCCCATGGTAGCATTGGGTCTCGCACTTCTTGCACATCGGTTTCGGGTCGTGGGGACACTTGAGCCTCATCGTAAAACCGTAGGTCAGAAGCCTCGTGCATTCGGGACAGATCCGTATCTCTTCCTTTTCGATCTCTCGCACGTCAAAGGCCCGAAAGGCGAAAGGCGCCTTTTGGCCGTCATGATGTTCCCGGCAATAGATCCCTACGAATTTCATCAGGATTCCCATGTCGGCCTTTTCCTTTGAAGAAATTTCGACTTTCTTCGCCATAGCTATGACCCTCTCCAAGAATGTTTCTCAGCCCTCTATGGCAAGCCGCAAGGGCTTGCCATACGAAAACCTGATTGGAAATCCCCCCATACCAGCCCGGGGCAACCCCAGAGCGTTACCCCACAAAGAAGCAGCCCTGCGGAAGCTATCATAGCCCGAGGGCTCGTCCTCTGCCGTCACCCCCTACGGCAAGCCGCAAGGGCTTGCCCTACGAAAACTTGGCCTTTTCTGGGGGAGGGACAACGGGAAAGGGTTAATCCTTTCTCCTTTAACCTTGATCCTTTTGACTTTTTGCCTCCAGCCTTCAACCTCTATCCTTTAACGTCCGTAGGCTATCCCTCCACCCTCTGAAAAAACCTGAGCCCGTGCCAACGGTGCCAAAATCTTTTCGCAGAATCTTTAACCTAATTGTAGGTCGAGGCGGGGAGGAATTCTTTGATCCAAGTCAATGCGAGGAAGAAAAGCTGAAATTAGAATGAGAAAAGATATCAAAAGAGCCGCCGAGAGGGTCCAAAAAGCGCCTTGAAGGAAGATGAGACGAGGAAAGGAGGTGAGGAAAAGTTGAACGCTTCGTGCACAAGAACCGTTGAGAACCTTAGGGAGCGACAATAACTTTCAGGAGGTGAAAAGATGGCGTTAACGCAAAAAGGTGCAAAATCGATTCTTTGGTTGGGAACCCTGAGTTCCCTCATCTTGTTTCTCATCTTGACCGTGGATACCCATCGACAAGTCAAGGTTTTGACCAAAGCGGAAAACCTTACAGACCAGGTCGTCCAGGGGAAAAGGGTTTGGCAGAAATACAATTGCAATGACTGCCATACGATCCTCGGATTTGGAGGCTACTATGCTCCCGATATGACGAAAGTCTACAAGCGCATAGGCCAAGAGGGAATCCGGCAGGTCGTCAAAAAGCCTGATGTGGTCTTGGCTTCGTCCTGGAGAAAGATGCCCCAGCAAAATCTTCAAGACAAGGAGGTCGACAATCTCATTGCCTTTTTCAAGTGGGTGAGCGAAATCGACACGAACGATTGGCCCCCTCAGGACAGCGGCAAACTGCCTCCCTCTGCCATTCGTCGTCTTATGGCCAGCGCGAGCGCGGGACCGGGGGGCGCCCTCTTCAAGGAAAAGGGCTGTTTTTCCTGCCATAAGATTGGAGGCGTGGGAGGAGACATGGGCCCTTCCATGGAGGGCGTAGGAAAGAAGTACGAGATAGGTCAGTTGGCCCAATACATTCGTGACCCGACGAGCGTGAACCCCAAATCGAACATGCCTAAGATGTCTGACCTAACTCCAGAGCAAGCACAACAGATCGCCCAGTTTCTGATGGGTCTCAAATAATTCAAGGAGGTGACAAACGATGGTGTATCAATCTCAAAAGGTGGCCTATCCCTACTTCGCCCTGGCCCTTCTGTTGTTTCTGCTGCAGATCGTGCTCGGGCTCTGGTTGGCGATCAACTACTTCACGACCTTACCCCAGGGGCTTGTCAACGTCTTTCCTTTTTCGACTGCCCGAGCCATGCACACCAACCTTCTCGTCCTCTGGTTGCTTCTTGGCTTCATGGGTGGCACCTATTACCTTTTGCCCGATGAGACGAAGAGCGAGATCTACAGCCCCAAGCTTGCTTATCTCCTCTTTGTCATCTTCGCCCTTACTGGTGTGGTTGCCCTCGTCGGCTTCCTCTTTGGATGGAACCAGGGCAAACCTCTCCTCGAAATTCCCACGCCCCTGGACATCGTCGTGGTGATCGGGGTTCTCCTCTTTCTCTACAACGTAGCCATGACGATGATCCAAGCGAAACGCTGGACAGCCATACAAGCCTGTCTCCTTGGAGGGCTGATCTTTCTTGCCGTCCTCTACCTGTTCGGCATTCCCTTCTATCAGAATTTGACCATCGACTGGTACTACTGGTGGTGGGTCATTCACCTCTGGGTGGAGGGAGCTTGGGAACTGGTAGCTGCTTCGATCTTTGCATGGGTCCTGATCAAGATCACGGGGGTCGAGCGGCAGGTGGTAGAAAAGTGGCTCTACGTCGAGATCGGCCTCTTCCTCTTCACCGGAATCGCCGGCACAGGTCACCACTACTACTGGTTGGGAGCGCCCCGCTATTGGCTCTGGGTAGGAGGTATCTTCAGCGCCCTGGAGCCTTTGCCCATTCTCCTCATGGTCATCGATACGATGCGACATGTGAAGGAACGTAAGGTCGAGATCAAGAATCGCCTCGTCTGGACTTACGCCATCGGTGGCGCGTTCTACCATCTCCTTGGAGCAGGACTCTGGGGATTCGCCCACACGCTGCCGCAGGTGAACTACTATACCCACGGCAGTCAGGTGACCGTTTCCCATGGACACCTTGCCTTCTTCGGGGCTTATGCCATGCTCAACCTCATGGTCTTCTATTTTGCCATGCCGAGACTGCGAGGCATGGAGGAACACGCCGAAGGTCGGGGAAAGTTTGCTTTTTGGACCATGGTCTCGGCCATGTTCTGTTTAGGTCTGGCCTTTGGGGTTGCGGGGGTGGTTCAATCCTATCTCGAAAGGGTTCTGGGATTTGGATACATGGCTACTCAAGAGCAGATGAGGCTCTGGTTCGCCATTGCCTTCTTCTGTGGCCTTGGTTTCCTGGTGGGAGCCGTGGTTACGGTCTACGATCTCCTCTTCCCGAAGCCAGCCCTTCGCGCCGTTCCAACTCGATAACCTCCATACGCTCTGTCCTCGTCCCTTTTGGGACGAGGACAGGGGAAGAGACCCCGTATCCCCCGTCCGTTGCACCGCGGAACCTCGAAGAAGAGGACGTGGAGGCCCTGTCAAGCGGGTTTCCTTGACATCTCTACGGTTATCAAGAGCTTCACAAGAGCGGGTTCAGTCGAGTTCCCCAAGGTGGCCATTTCGCTCCCTTCAGGCGCCGCTACAAGCCCTCTCTGGGGCTCTCACCGGAGCTTCTACATCCTTAACCCTGAAGCGACCTGTTCCAATGCCTCCCGATCCAAGATGCGGATCTTCTCCCTCTGGACATCGATCACACCCTTGGCCTTGAGCTTCGCAAAGGTCCGCGAAAGGGTCTCGCTGATCGTTCCAAGCTTCAGGGCGAGCTGGGTCTTGCTTACGTCCAGATCAACCTCTGTCGCGGCTCGGCCCTCCACTGAGGCCTTCAGGGACAGATCGAGGATGTACTTGGCGACCCTTGAAGAGACGTCTTTCAGGGAAAGCTCTTCGATGAGAACTGCAAACTTCTTGAGGTAGTGGGAAAGGGAGACGATCATGTTGAGGCTCAACTGGGGGTTCTTGGTCACAAGGTTGACGAAATCTCTTTTGGGGAAAAAGACCATCTCGCAGTCGCTCAGGGTTTCGGCAAAGGCCGGGTAAGCCCCTTCCAGAAAGAGAGCCGCCTCGGCAAAGGCATCAGGAGCCGAGACGATGTGAAGGATCTGCTCTTTTCCTTCGGGCGACACCTTAAAAAGCTTGACCCTACCTGAAAGGAGCACAAAGAACCCCTTCGCGGGCTCTCCTTCGGAGAAAATGATCCTCTTCTTGGCCATCCTCTTAGTCAGGGCGATCCCTTTAATCTTCCTGAAATCCTCGTCATCGAGTCCCGCAAAAAGGGGGCAACGTCTCAGCGCATCTGTTGACAAAAGGGCCCTACCTCCCCAAGAAAGAGAACCGAGAACTTTGTCGGCTGGATCTTTCATGACGGATTTTCCATTCTTTTTCAAGGGAGCCTTTAGGGGTGGGAACGACCCGCCATTGAAAAGAAGCCCTATCGCCCTGACGGAATGGCGAAGGGCGGTCCTCCATCGCTCTTTGTCTTTTTCGAGGGCGCCGAACGGGGTGAAGGGTAAGTTCGAAATCTGCAAGCAATTTCGGCAGTTATCCAAAATCGCCAGGGATTGCTCTCTGTTGAAAAAGCGGTGGGCCTATGTTAACGTATTTAGTTGAGTGACATCTCGCGGAGGAACGTTTTGAATTCCCTTTCTAAGAATCTACTCTTTTGGGGGATCATCATCATCGCCATGATCCTTCTCTTCAACCTCTTCAATCGACCCCGAACGACCACCCATGAAATGAGTTATTCCGAGTTCATGAATTACGTGGAACAGAACAAAGTCAAGAAGGTGGAGGCCCGCGGCAGAAACATCACCTGGTGGGACACCCAAGGCTTGAACTATAAGACCTATGCACCCGAAGATCCGGAACTGATCAGGATCCTGAGGGAAAAGCGGATCGAGATCACAGCGAAGAAAGAAGAGGATTCCCCTTTTTGGCAGAACATTCTGATCTCATGGTTTCCGATGATCCTTCTCATCGGAGTTTGGCTTTTCTTCATGCGCCAGATGCAGGTGGGTGGCGGAAAGGCCCTTTCTTTCGGGAAGAGCAAAGCCAAGGTCCTCACGAAGGACCAGCACCGTGTCACCTTTGAAAACGTGGCCGGCATCGAAGAGGCCAAAGGGGAGCTCGAAGAGATCATCGCCTTTCTGAGAGATCCAAAGCGATTCACCAAGCTCGGAGGACGCATTCCCAAAGGAGTCCTTCTCATCGGAGCCCCTGGAACCGGGAAGACCCTCCTCGCTCGAGCCATCGCCGGTGAGGCGGACGTCCCTTTCTTCACGATCAGCGGAAGCGATTTTGTCGAGATGTTCGTAGGGGTTGGAGCCTCCCGGGTGCGGGATCTCTTTTTGCAGGGGAAGCGCAATGCCCCCTGCATCATCTTCATTGACGAGATCGATGCCGTGGGCAGGCATCGGGGAGCGGGATTGGGTGGCGGCCACGATGAGCGCGAGCAGACCCTCAACCAGCTTCTCGTTGAGATGGACGGCTTCGAATCGAATGAAGGGGTCATCCTCATCGCCGCAACGAATCGGCCTGATGTCCTGGACCCTGCACTTCTCCGTCCAGGGCGATTTGATCGCCAAGTCGTTGTACCCATTCCCGACGTGAAAGGCCGGGAGGAGATTCTCCGGGTCCATACGAAACGGACTCCCCTCGCGGCGGATGTGGATTTAGCCCTGATTGCCAGAGGCACACCGGGATTCACCGGTGCCGATCTCGAAAACCTGGTAAACGAAGCGGCCCTTCTCGCCGCACGACAAGAGAAGGACCAGGTTGAGATGAGCGATTTCGAGCAGGCGAAGGACAAGGTCCTCATGGGGGTGGAACGTAAATCGATGATCATCCCTCTGGAGGAGCGGAAGAACACGGCCTACCACGAGGCAGGACATACCCTCGTGGCCAAGATGATCCCTGGAAGCGATCCCATCCACAAGGTCACCATCATCCCCCGAGGAAGGGCCCTTGGCATCACGCAGCAGCTTCCCATCGATGAAAAGCATACGTACCCTCGGGATTATTTGATCAACAATATCACGATCATGATGGGTGGAAGGGCCGCCGAGGAGTTGGTCCTTCACCATCAGACGACCGGAGCAGGAAACGACATCGAGCGGGCCACCGAGATTGCACGGCGGATGGTGTGCGAATGGGGGATGAGCGAGAAGCTTGGCCCCCTCGCATTCGGCCAGAAAGAGGAACAGATCTTTCTCGGGCGGGAGTTCAACCAACACAGGGACTATAGCGAATACACGGCTCGCCTCATCGACGGCGAGGTGAGCGCCATCGTCACCCATTGTTACAGCAGGGCCAAAGAGATCCTACAGGAGAACATGGATAGCCTTCATCGTCTTGCCCAAGCCCTCCTCGAAAAGGAGGTTCTTGACGGCCAACAGATCGATCGGATTCTGAAGGGCGAGGCGCCATGAATGCTTCGCGCGAGCAGACGACATGAGGCTGATTCGACACCTTCCCATATCGAACCCTCAGGACGCCTCCTATTGGACCAAAGGCTTCGATCCGGATCCGGATGATCTTGCGAAGTGGATCCAGAAGGCCTTTCTTCTCCATCTCCAGATTGAGGACGTTCCACCACGGACTGCCACGCTCCTTAGGCAAGAGATGTCCCTCATCGGCGGCCAGGTCATGCTCAACAACGGAAATGTTCTCGATTGCCAAGCCTCTTCGACCCCTATCCTCCTCACAGGAACGCAGGAACAGATCCATCGTTTGCTCGAAAAATTAAGCGGAGTTCCCCATCTGGTTTCCCTTGTGGAGGAGCTGAGGGAAACCCTCCAACGCCTTTCGAAGACAGAATTCGTCATCCGTTGCCCGAAGCGGACCTTCACCCTGGGCCGTAAGACCGTCCTCATGGGCGTTCTCAACGTGACCCCGGACTCCTTTTCAGACGGAGGCCTTTTTTTTGAGAGGGACCGGGCTGTTGCCCACGGATTGAAGATGGCCGAAGAGGGAGCCGATATCATCGATGTGGGAGGTGAATCGACAAGACCGGGGTCCAAACCCCTCGATCTCGACGAAGAGCTTCGAAGGGTGATCCCTGTCATCGAATCCCTTGCCAAGAGGATCGATGTTCCGATTTCCATCGACACCTACAAGTCAACGGTCGCCCAAAGGGCCCTCGATGCGGGTGCCCAGCTCATCAACGATATCAGTGGATTGAACTTCGATCCCGAGCTGGCAACGGTGGCGGCCAGAGCCAAGGTTCCCCTCATCCTCATGCACATGAGGGGAGTTCCCGAAACCATGCAAAAGGATGTCCATTACGAGTCCCTTTTCTCGGAAATTCTTTGCTCCCTCCGAAGATCGATCGAAAAGGCCGAGGCCTCGGGCGTGAACCCGGATCAGATCATCATCGACCCCGGCATCGGTTTTGGGAAGAATCTCGATCATAACCTTCTTCTCATCAAGAATCTTGCGGAATTTCGTATCTTGGGCAAACCTATTCTCCTCGGAACCTCGCGAAAGAGCTTCATTGGCAGGCTATTGGGGGGAGCAGAAGTGACGGAACGTTTGGAAGGAACGATTGCCTCCGTCGTGATCGGTATCTTAAACGGAGCCCATATGGTTCGATGCCACGACGTCCTCCAGGCGAAAAGGGCGATTATCGTAGCCGATGCCATTCGTCTGGCTGGAAGAGATGACGAATAGAGACGAAATCATGACAGCACGGAAACTCTTTGGAACAGATGGAATCAGAGGGGTGGCCAACGTGGACCCCATGACAGGTGAGGTGGCCATGCAACTCGGCCGGGCCATCGCCCACCTCTTCAAAGAAGTGAAGGGAAGGCACCGGATCGTCGTTGGAAAGGATACGCGACTATCCGGCTACATGTTGGAAACAGCCCTTGCCTCGGGGATCTGTTCCATGGGAGCCGATGTGTTGCTGGTGGGCCCCCTTCCCACTCCCGGAATCGCCTTCATCACCACAAACATGCGAGCCAATGCTGGGGTTGTCATCTCCGCCTCCCATAATCCTTACTACGACAACGGGATCAAGATCTTTTCCCAGAACGGATTCAAGCTCCCTGACGAAATGGAGTCGGAGCTCGAGGCCCTCATGCTTTCCGATCATCTTTCCTCGTTACGGCCGACAGCCGGTGAGATCGGAAAGGCTCATCGCATCGACGATGCCATCGGGAGGTATGTTGTTTTTCTCAAGAACACTTTTCCCACCGCTTTGACCCTCGATGGTCTTCGGATCGTACTCGATTGCGCCAATGGCGCGGCCTATCGGGTCGCTCCAGCCGTTTTTGAAGAACTGGGAGCTGAGGTGATTGCCGTGGGGGTTGAACCCAACGGCGAGAACATCAATCTGGGATGCGGTTCCCTTCATCCCGAGGTCATCTCCCGGCTGGTCGTCGAAAAGCAAGCCGATCTTGGGATCGCTCTGGACGGAGATGCGGACCGGATCATCTTTGTCGATCGCCACGGCCGCGAGGTGGCAGGCGATCAGATTCTGGCCATTTGCGGGATCCATTTCCTCTCCAAGGAGCGCTTGAACCGAAAGACACTGGTGACGACCGTCATGAGCAACATGGCCTTGGACAAAGCCATCGAAGGTCGAGGAGGCCGTGTCATTCGAACCCGCGTGGGAGATGGATATGTGGTGGAGGAGATGGTGCGTGGAGGCTACAATCTGGGAGGAGAACAGTCGGGGCACACCATTTTCCTCGACTACAATACCACGTGCGACGGAATCCTTACAGCCCTTCAGGTCCTCGCGGTCATGAAAGAGAAGGACCGGCCCCTCGATGAGCTGGCAAGGGTTATGGAACCCTTCCCTCAGGTCCTCTACAATGTCGAGGTCCGGGAGAAAAAAGATCTTTCCCAGGTTCCGAAGATCGATCGGAAGATCAAGGAGATCGAAAGCCTTTTGGGTCCTTCGGGAAGGATCTTGGTCCGTTACTCCGGCACAGAGCCTCTCTTGCGCATTATGGTCGAAGGCGAGGATGAAACGAAGCTCCATCGCTATGCTCAGGATATTGCAGAGGAGGTGCGAAAGGTCCTCGGCACAGAAAACCCTTCTCGATGAAACCTACGGGTTTCATCTCTTTCGATCTCACGGGATCCTGGATTCCGATCGGCCTTGGAAAGAGGAGGAACGTATCATGCCAAAACTGGGAGTCAACATCGATCATGTTGCAACGGTTCGAGAAGCGAGGGGGGTGGCCTATCCTGACCCCGTGATCGCGGCCGGGATTGTCGAGCTTGCGGGAGCCGATGGAATCGTTTGCCACCTCAGAGAGGATCGCCGTCACATTCAGGATCGGGATCTCCGGCTCATCCGAGAGGTCGTTCAGACCCAGCTCAATCTCGAGATGGCAGCCACAGCCGAAATGATCCGCATCGCTCTGGAAACGAAGCCCACATTGTCACCCTGGTTCCTGAAAAGCGTGAAGAATTGACGACGGAAGGGGGCCTCGATGTGGTGCGGCTCCGAAGCGGCCTCAAGAAAGCCATCCAGCGGCTCCATCAGGGACGAATTCCCGTGAGCCTCTTTGTCGACCCCTCGGTGGAACAGATCAAAGCAGCGGAGGACGTGGGCGCCGATGCCGTAGAAATTCATACGGGACACTACTGTGATGCCATCACTCCCGCCCAGCGGGAAAGAGAGTACAAGAAGATCCTCGATGCGGTGGAAGAAGCCACTCGCCACAAGATCCGAATTGCGGCGGGACACGGTTTGAACTATGTGAATGTGGATCGGATCGTGGAGATCAAGGAGATCGAGGAGCTCAACATCGGCCACAGCATCATCGCCCGTGCCGTCCTTGTGGGTCTCGATCGGGCCGTGCGAGAAATGATCGCCCTTGTCCGAAAGTAGCGTTCAAACCCGAGGCGGTCTTACCCCTTATGATTCTCGGCAGTGGTGTGGACATCGCAAGCGTCGAACGGATCGAATGGGCGGCCTCTCGCTGGGGCGATCGGTTTCTTCGCCGGGTTTTCACGGAGGACGAGATCGCCTTGTGCCGACGGAGGAGGCATTTTCACGAATGCCTCGCTCTTCGTTTTGCTGCAAAAGAGGCCTTTGTGAAGGCGGTGGGCTGGGGATTTCGCAACGGCTTACGCTGGCGGGACATCGAGGTTCGAAGCGATTCGATGGGGAAGCCCTATCTCTTCCTCCGCGGAAAGGCCAACGAGGTGGTACAGAGCCGGGGAATCGACCGGATCCACCTCACCCTCTCCGACGAAAGGCCTTATGCGATCGCTCATGTGCTTCTTGAAAGGGAAAACCCATGAAGGTTGCGACGTCACGGCAGATGCAGGCCCTTGATCGAAAGACCATCGAAGAGGTCGGTATTCCGGGGATGGTTTTGATGGAGAACGCGGGAAGAGGAGCCGCCGAAGCCTTCCTGAGGTTCTTCCCCGATGCCCATCGGAAAAAGATTGTGATCGTCTGCGGGAAGGGAAACAATGGAGGAGATGGTTTTGTCGTAGCTCGTTATCTTCGGAACTGGAACCATTCGGTCAAGGTGCTCCTTCTCGGCCACCCCGAAACCCTCCAAGGGGATGCAAGGACGAACTTTGAGATCTTTTCCCGGATGAAGGGCGAGATTCTTCTCTGCCCGGGTCGAGAGGCCTTCGAAAAGGTTCAATCGACTCTCGAAGAGGCGGACTTGCTGGTTGATGCGATCTTTGGCACAGGCCTTCACTCAGAGGTGAGCGGATTTTACCGAGAGTTGATCGATCATCTCAATAGTCTTGGAAAGCCCATCCTGGCCATTGACATCCCTTCGGGTCTCGATGCCAACACAGGCCGACCCCTGGGCACGGCCGTTCGGGCCTCGTTGACGGTGACGTTCGGTCTTCCCAAAGTGGGCCATCTTATTCCGCCTGGGTCCGAGTACACAGGCACGCTGAAGGTCGTCGACATCGGAATCCCCCCCTTCATCGTGGACCAGGAGGCAATCTCCACTCATCTTATCGAGGAGAGGGAAATCCGCGAAGGCCTCACGCTCCCGCGTCCTCCAAACAGCCATAAAGGGGATTACGGCCACGTCCTTGTTCTCGCTGGTTCCGTAGGAAAAACCGGAGCAGCGGCCATGGCCTGCCAGGCTGCCCTTCGAATGGGAGCCGGGCTGGTGACCCTCGGAATACCCGAAAGCCTCAACCCCATTATGGAGGTCAAATTAACGGAGGTGATGACGGAACCCCTGCCTGAAACCTCCCAGAAGACCTTGAGCCTTCGGGCTCTCAACCCCATCCTGCGCCTATGCGACAAGAAAAGCGCTGTGATTATCGGCCCCGGGATCGGAACGGCGAAGGAAACACAATCCCTTGTGATGAAGCTTCTGCGAACTTTAGATCTACCTGTGATCCTGGATGCAGACGGCCTGACAGCTCTGGCATCTCATAAAGGCCCCTTCCCCACTCCCAAACAGCCCATGGTCCTGACCCCCCATCCCGGCGAGATGGCGAGACTCTGTCGAATCTCGACGGCCGAGGTTCAGTCAGATCGGCTCGGAGTGGCCCGCCAGTATGCCCAGTCAAAGGGCGTCTTTCTTGTGCTGAAGGGCTACCGGACGCTTATTGCGACCCCGACCGGAGAGGTCTTCATTAACCCCACCGGCAATCCTGGAATGGCCTCGGGAGGGACGGGCGACGTGCTCACAGGGATGATAGGCGGGCTGATGGGTCAACGGTTCGATATCCTTCGCTCGGTCCTGGCGGCCGTCTTCCTTCACGGTCTGGCTGGGGATCGTGTCGTCCAGGAGAAGGGCGAGAAGTCTCTTTTGGCAATGGACCTCGTGGAAAAGATCCCCGACGTACTCCTCAGGCCCTCTAAAACAAACGCTTTTTTGAACCCCCTCGACCCTTCCTTCAAGGCGATTTGATTCCCTTACCGGAGTCTGTTAGAATTTCAGCAAGATTAAAGATGGTGGAGAGTGGGCTATGGACATGGGGAATGAGATCAAGAGGCTGGCCCGCATCGAAGGGGGATCTTCCCCCTTCTGTTCCCTCTATCTCAACACGAAGTGGGACGATGAGCACCAGAGGGAACGTATTCGCCTCTTTACCAAGAACGAGCTGAAGAAGGCTTACGAAAAAATGAAGGACCAGGAGGAGTGGCGAAGGGCCTTCCTTGAAGACCAGCATCGCATTGAGGAATACGTCGAAGGCCTGGTCCGGCAGCGCTACGATGCCGAGGTCAACGGCATGGCTCTCTTTTCATGTAGCGCATCCGGGATCTTTCTGACCTATCCTTCCTCCGTCCCTTTTCAAAATCGGTTTTTTGTTTCGACCGGCCCGACCCTGAAGCCCCTGGTCTACCTTTCGGCCCAGTACCAGAACACCCTTGCCGTGATGGTCGACACCGACTCGGCAAGGCTCTTTGAGATCTCCTTCGAAGGGGTTCGGTCGGAATCGACCATCGAAAGCTATGTTCCCGGTCGCCACGATCAGGGAGGATGGGCGCAGATGCGCTATCAGCGCCACATCAAGGATCATATGGACCGCCACCATAAAGAGGTGGCAGAGCAACTGGTGAACCTTTTCGACTCGGGGAAGTGGAAAAACGTGGTCCTCATCGGCCAGGAGCGAATCGTGGCCAATTTCAAGACCTTTCTGCCTGAACGGGTCAGGCTGCACATTGCAGATACGTTCTCTATGGATTTCTCCGAGGAACGCTCCAAGGTCCTCAAAAAGCTCTTTGAGCGCCTCTTGGACAGGGAGCGCGAAGAAGTTCAAAAGGAAGTCCAGAAGCTGAAGGAACGGGGTGTGAAGGCCGGATCCGCGGTTCTGGGACTCAATGGAACACTGGAAGCCATCAATCGCGGCCAAGTTCATACGCTTTACGTTCTAAACGACTTTTCTCCTCAAGGGGGGAAGTGTCGTCACTGCGGCTCTCTCATTCTTCTTCCCATAAGGGAAGGATCGTCCCCCTCCTGTCCTTTATGCGTTGGAGAAACGGAAACGGTCGATCTCGGAGAGGAGATCACGAAGGCGGTCCTCAGGCAGGATGGAGAGGTGAAGCCTGTGGAGGAAAGCCCGGTTTTAAAAGAACACGATGGGATCGGTGCATCCCTGAGATTCCGTCTTTCCCGGTAACGCGGAGGTTGGATAACGCTTTCGTTCGGGCGAGCCCGTGGGTGGCCCTTTCAGAGCCGCTGAGGGTTACAGAAGGGAGGGAAGATGCTGATCGAAATGAAGGTGAAGCTCTTGACCTTTGATTCCACGTCGAACGGGTTCGTCGTCTTGCTCATGGACCTCGCCGACAAGATCGGCCTTCCCATCTGGATCGGACCCTTTGAGGCCAATGCGATCGCCATGAAGTTGCGAAAAGTCACCTCTCACCGCCCCATGAGCCACGATCTCATTCACAACATCCTGCGGTCTTTGGATTCCCAGGTCGCCAAGATCGTCGTGAACGATCTGAAGGAAAACACCTACTATGCTCTCATTTATTTGAATCGGCGGGGAGAGGAGATCGTGATCGATTCACGGCCGAGCGATGCCATCGCGATCGCCCTGGGTACGGGCGCACCGATCTTCGTTTCGGAACGGGTCATCCAACTGGCGAACACCATCGATATGGAGAAAGAGGGCGATCAGCTCCAGGAATGGCTTGAGCGCCTCAACCCAGAGGACTTCAAGTATAAGGCCTGAAAAGGGAGAGAGGGCTCGTTCCATATGCTCCGATGGAATTTCTCCTTGAGGCAGGACAGGCAATGTTCTCCACAGGCAGAACCGGAGGATCAGAGACGTTCGATCGGGGGCGGTAACCGTTGAAGAAGGTGGTTTTCCGTTCCCGAAGCGTGTTAGAGACCATTCGGATCGGGAAGAAAATTGGAACCCGTTTGCGGCCTGGGGACGTGGTGGCGCTGACGGGGCAGCTGGGCGCCGGGAAGACCCATTTGATCAAGGGACTTGCTTACGGGGTCGGCGTTAAAAAACCACGATATCTTTCAAGCCCCTCTTTCACCCTGATCAACGAGTATCCGGGACGGATTCCTTTTTATCACATCGATCTCTACCGGCTGGAGAGCGAGGAGGAAGCAGAAGCCCTCGGCCTGGAGGAGTATCTCAGGAGCACCGGAATCACGGCCATCGAATGGGCCGACAAGATCCCTTCCCTCCTTCCGGAGGATGCCCTTTGGGTCGCAATCGATTATGCCGGTGAGAGGGAACGAAGGATCTCTCTCACCTCTCGGGTAGAGAAAACCTCTAAATGGCTCGAGGAGCTCTCCGAAGCGATCAGGGCTTTTGAAGAGGTGGAAAAAGAGGAGCGAAAAGGGATGGGTCCCGAGGGTAGGAAGGGAAACCCTTTGCGCCACCGGTAGCTCGATAACGGGGCCCCGGAGAGGATTCCCTGACGGGGGTTTTTGCAACATCAGGGATATAAGTATGCTCATATTAGGCTGGACAAACAAAGGGAAAATAAATCCTCCGTTCCCCTGGGGGAGAGGATCGAGGTGAGGGGGCAATTCCAAGGGAACACCCTCACCCCAGCCCTCTTCCGCCAAGGCGGGAGAGGGAGATGTCTGTCATTTCTATTTTGAGAAGATTAGTATGTGAGGCAAAGGAGGTTGACTTCGTATGGCATTGGTCGTTCAGAAGTATGGGGGAACTTCTGTTGGAAGCATCGAGCGGATCCGGAACGTGGCGTCGAAGGTCATTCGAGCCAAGAACGAAGGCCATGACGTGGTCGTTGTCGTTTCGGCTATGGCGGGCGAAACGGACAGGCTGATCCGTCTGGCCCAGGAAATCACGCCGAGCCCGGACGAAAGAGAACTCGATGTTCTCCTCTCGACGGGCGAGCAGGTATCGATCGCGCTGCTTGCCATAACCCTCAAGAGCATGGGATGGGACGCCAAATCCTATCTGGGTTTTCAGATTCGGATCGCCACGGATAGCGCCTTCGGAAGGGCACGGATCACGAGCATTGACTCGGAGAGAATCCTCTCGGATCTACGCACGGGTAAGATCGTCGTGGTCGCCGGATTCCAAGGTGCGGACGAGGAGGACAATATCACGACCCTCGGCCGTGGCGGATCGGATACGACGGCCGTGGCCATCGCGGCCGCCCTCAAAGCCGATCTCTGTGAGATCTATACGGACGTCGACGGCGTCTACACCACCGATCCCAATATCTGTCCCAAGGCGAGAAAGCTCTCCAAGATCTCCTACGATGAGATGCTCGAAATGGCGAGCTTGGGAGCCAAGGTGCTGCAGATCCGCTCCGTCGAGTTTGCCAAGAAATATGACGTCCCCGTCCACGTTCGATCGTCGTTCAACGACCAGCCGGGAACCCTTGTCTGCAAGGAGGATGAAGAAATGGAAAAGGTTATCGTCTCCGGTGTCACCTATAACAAGAACGAGGCAAAGGTGGAGATCATGCACGTTCCCGATCGACCGGGTGTGGCAGCGAGGCTTTTTAAGCCCATCGCAGACGCCAATATCGTGGTGGATATGATCATCCAGACCTCGAGCACGGAAAAAGGGTATGCGGACGTGGCCTTTACCGTTCCCCAGACCGACTATCCGAAGGTCCTCCAGATGATGAAGGAGAACCTGAAGGAAATTGGAGGGTCAGAGGTAAAGGGCGACCCGGATATCGCAAAGGTCTCCATTGTCGGCGTAGGAATGCGAAGCCACTCCAACGTGGCAAGCAAGATGTTCTCGGCTCTGGCACGAGAAGGGATCAACATCCATATGATTTCCACATCGGAGATCAAGATCTCCTGCGTCATCGACGCCAAGTACACGGAGCTTGCGGTGCGGGCCCTTCACGATGCCTTCGAGCTCGACAAGCCCACCGTGACGGAAGAGGCGTGAATTCCGCCGCCCTGAGGAGAATCCTTTGAAATCCTCTCCACCCATCAAGATTTACGATACCACGCTTCGGGACGGCTCCCAGGCCGAGGATATTGCCTTCTCCTTGGAGGATAAGGTTCGAATTGCTCAAAAACTCGACGAACTGGGCATTCACTACGTCGAAGGGGGATGGCCGAGTTCGAACCCGAAGGACCTTCGATTCTTCGAGGTGATGAAGGGCTCGCCTCTTCGCCACGCCAGACTCGTTGCCTTTGGAAGCACCTGCCGAGCCGGCATCCCGCCTGAGGAAGACGGTAACCTTCGATCTTTGGTGGAGGCCTCGACAGAGGTGGTGACGATTTTCGGTAAGGCTTGGGACGTTCACGCCCTTGTCGCTCTGAAGATCAGCCTGGAAGAGAACCTGGGACTGATCCGGGAGTCGATCCGATTTTTGAAAGAACGAATCCCTGAGGTCATCTTCGACGCAGAACACTTCTTCGACGGCTTCAAGAAGAACCCGGATTACGCCCTCACGACGATCCGGGTGGCTGAGGAGGCCGGAGCCGACTGGATCGTTCTCTGTGACACAAATGGAGGAACCCTGCCCTACGAAATCCTCCCTATCATTCGTGCCGCGAAAAAGAGCGTTTCGACACCTCTGGGCATCCACATCCACAACGACACGGAGATGGCGGTGGCCAATACGATCCTGGGGGTCAGGGAGGGAATCACTCAGGTTCAGGGCACGATCAATGGCTACGGTGAACGCTGCGGGAACGCCAACCTCTGCTCCATCATCCCCAATCTGAAGCTGAAAATGGGGATATCCTGTCTTACAGACGAACAACTCAAGAAACTGAGGGAGGTCTCCCGATTCGTGGCCGAGTTGGCCAATCTCCCCCACCCCAAGAACCTTCCCTATGTCGGAGACAGCGCCTTCGCCCATAAGGGAGGCATCCATGTCAGTGCCATCCGAAAAGACGTAACCACCTACGAGCATATCCAACCTGAAAAGGTGGGAAACCGTCAAAGGGTTCTCATCTCCGATCTTTCTGGAGAATCGAACATCCTCTATAAGGCCGCTGAGTTCTCGATCGATATTGAGAGCAAAGATCCGAAGACGCGGGCGATCCTGGACGAGCTGAAACGTCTCGAAAACGAAGGCTTCCAGTTCGAGGGGGCTGAAGGGTCCTTTGAAATCCTGATCAAAAAGGCCCTCGGCGAACACAAGCGGTTCTTCGAACTGAAGGGATTTCGCGTCATCGTGGAAAAGAAGAGCGACGAGGATCCCCCGTTTTCCGAGGCCACGATCATGGTGCGCGTGGGCGATCGGCTGGAGCATACAGCCGCCTTGGGCGACGGTCCGGTCAACGCCCTGGACAACGCCATTCGAAAGGCCCTTGAGAAATTCTTCCCCGAGCTCCGTGAGGTGAAGCTCCTCGACTACAAGGTGAGAATCCTCTCGTCGAAGGACGGCACCGCGGCGCGGACCCGGGTTCTGATCGAATCGGGCGATGGCCGCTCCACATGGGGAACCGTAGGGGTCCACGAAAACATCATCCAGGCGAGCTGGCAGGCCCTTGTGGATTCAATCGATTATAAGCTCCTCAAGGAGGAGGAAAACCAAGGAGACCGTGAGACCCCCGAGGAAGAAGGCGATGGAAAGCTCGAGGGAAAAGACGACCCTCTCTAGTGTTGCAATGAATCCTGCTCAAGGGTCCCGCTGAGGGTGCCAGAGAGGGCTTGGAAGGGGCGCCTCAAGGATATTGCATACCAAGTTCCGTTACCTCTGCTGAACTTCGCTCTCGGTGGACGCCGCATCAATAGCAAAGGAATCAACAAAAACCGCTTGACAAGGCCTCTGAGGGCGTCCTCTCCGCGGGGCCGTTATGCAACGGACGAGACGACTCACAAGAAAAGGGGAATAATCACCGTTGCCCCTGACCTTCGACGAGTCCCTTTCGGAAAATCATGAGAAAGAGCCTGACCCCGTGGATTCGGGTTTTTTCATCAAGCCAGCAGGTTGTGCTCTTACTCCTCGCTGTCCTTGGGCTTATCCTCCTTTACGAGCGGTTTCGCCGGCCTTCATTCCCTTCGTCCATGGAAAAACAGAGGCAGGAATTTGCCATCGAGATCGTTGGGGACGGGGTTCAATCTGGAATATACCTTTTCGAAAGACCTCCATCGATCCAGGACGTCATCGAAAAGGCTGGAGGAAGAAAGGGATGGAATTTCGCCGCGAGGGAGAGCCTTTCCACGCCCTTAGAAACCGGGACCCTCGTTTCGGTCCGTCGGGAACCATCGGGAATCATTCGGCTGAGACTGGGCAGGATGGAAGCCCATAAGCTTCTTCTATTCTCGATTCCCATCGATCTCAACGAAGCCTCGGCAGAAGATCTCTGTCTGGTTCCTGGAATCGGGCCGTCTTTA
>Ga0123519_10003927_pt1 | contig 24378 bp, 22 predicted proteins | sample YelNatPaOPRAMG02_FD_87396 | JGI IMG/M metagenome (GOLD analysis project Ga0123519, IMG submission 87396) | Hot spring microbial communities from Yellowstone National Park - Yellowstone National Park OP-RAMG-02 (version 2) | ecosystem: Environmental > Aquatic > Thermal springs > Hot (42-90C) ...
GCTTGACAGCGCCCCTGCGAGAGGGTAAGATGCGTCTGACCAGCGCATCCGCTTCTCGTCAGCCACAGGGGTTTGCCCGTGCGGTTTTACTCGTTCGGCACCGATTTCAAGTACAGCCTGGGGCGCATCACGCGTCAGGAAATCTACACGGATGCGCCGGACGGCGGGGTACAGCTTGCGTTCATCGCCGAGACAGCGCCGGCGGCGGAGGGTGCCGGCCGCGCGGAATATTACCTCGACGAACAGGGCCGGCCGCATATCGTCGTGCCCGCCCTCACGCTGGACTATCAGGTCATCATCCAGGCCTGTCATGTATGGATGGCCCGACAGGGCCTGCCCGATGAGCCGGTCTGGTTCCTGGCACTGCCTCCCGGCAAATCCCCGGAGGAATTCCTGCGCATCCGCCGGCCCTGAGCGCTACATCGGCTGGAAGTCCACAATGCGCCATTCGCAGTCGTACGGATAGGCACCCTTCTTCGGCACTCCCTCCACCCACACCCGATAGCGGAAGGGGCCGGTGATGGTGCCGTCGGGCCGGCGGTTCACCACCACCACCTCGACGGCGACGCGCTCATGCCGGCGTTCCTTCTCCACATCCGGATAATAGGCGATCTCCTTCACCTCTGCCATGCTGGTGAGCTGTCCCGGCTCCGCCACGTCGCGCCCATACTCCCCGTCAATGAAGCGCGCTGCCGCCTCCGGCGAAAGATATGTCTTGGCCTCTGCGGTGTTCAGGCCGATGGCCAGGTAAAAGGCCAGCACGCTTTTTTCAGGGTAATAGGTCTGGGGCACCGGCGTGGGGGGCGTAAAGGTGAACTCCACTGCTTTGCTGACCGGGTCCAGCATCGGGCCGTCCGGCGACTGCCGATAGGAGCCGTTGGCCGGCTCATACACCCGGGTGACCGCCAACTGCGAGCGCTCAAAGGCCCTGTCCTTGACGCGCACCCGCGAGCCGTCTATGCTGATGCCGCCGGTGCCGCGGAAGAAGCCCAGGTTCCAGTAGCCGCGCTGTCCCGGCGCCGGCGGACTGCACGGCTGGCTGTAATCGTACCACATGAAAATGGCCAGCTCCGTGCGGATGTTGTCGCTGGTTTTGCCCCAAATCAGGACATCCTTGGGGCCGCCGACATCCGGGATATCCCGGACCTCAATCTCGATCTGCGCCTCGCTGAGGTAGTCGCGGTCAATGGGGATCAGCTCGAAGGTGTCAATGCCGCGCGGCCGGCAGTTGTTCAGGTCCAGCACAATGGCGCCGTACGGCGAGCGGCCGCTGGCAATGTCGTACCGATAGAAGACCACCCGCTCCATCTCGCCGTCGCCGTCCAGGTCCTGCCGTTGAACGCTGTGAAACCTCATGGTTTCGGGGATCAGCTCCTGCGGATTGATGAATTCCTGCTTCGAGAGGGTATCTGCAATGCGGTAGCGCCAGGCATCCAGGTCAATATAGCCGAACCGCCACGCCAAAGCTATCGCCAGACATATGCACACATTCGCCAGCAACCAGCCCACAATGGTCATCTTGGTCAGGTTTTTCACGATGGAACCGATGTTTTGCGGAGATGCGGACTGGCTCATGGACGCCTTCTCCTGGTTGATTCGGTGGCCGGCGAAGAAAAAGCTGGCCGGCGGAGGCCAGCCTTATGCGGCTTTTTTCCGCCGGCTCACACGCTTCTTGGGTGCTGTGCTGACATGCTGGTCCAGCAGGGCTTCCTTCAGCACTTCATCCATGTGCGAGACAAAGACCACCCGCAGGCCTTTCCGCAGTTTGCGCGGCACCTCGATGAGGTCCTTCTCGTTCTTCTTCGGCAGGAGGACGGTCTTCAGGCCGGCGCGATGGGCGGCCAGGATCTTCTCCTTCACCCCGCCGATGGGGAGCACACGCCCGCGCAGGGTGATTTCCCCGGTCATGCCGACGTCGCGGCGCACCGGCCGGCCGGACAGGGCCGAGATCATGGCGGTGGCGATGGCGATGCCGCCCGAAGGCCCATCCTTGGGAATGGCCCCTTCTGGGATGTGCACATGGATATCAATTTTGTCGAAGTCCACATCCTTGAAACCGAAGCGCTCGGCGTTGGCGCGGGCGAAGGAGAGCGCGGCCTGCGCCGATTCCTGCATGACCTCGCCCAATTGGCCGGTCAGCAGGAGATTGCCCTTGCCCTCCATGATGAGCACTTCGATGGGCATGATATCGCCGCCGGCCTCTGTCCAGGCGATGCCGGTCGCCAGCCCGACCTGGTCCTCCTCCTCGACCCTGCTGGAGGTGAATTCCGGCGGGCCGAGGAACTGCGGCAGGGACTTGACGGTGATGCGGTGCGGTGCCGGCTCGCCCTGGGCCACGCGCCGCGCCAGCTTGCGGCAGATTTGTGCGATCTCGCGCTCCAGGTTGCGCACGCCGGCCTCATACGTGTACTCGCGGATGATGGTGCGCAGGGTCGTGTCCGAGAACTGCACCGGATGCCCGTTCAGGCCGTGGAGCTCAATCTGCCGCGGGATGAGGAAGTGCCGGGCGATCTCCAGCTTTTCCTCTTCCACGTAGCCCGGGAACTCGATGACCTCCATGCGGTCCTGGAGCGCCGGCGGGATGGTGTACAGCGTGTTGGCCGTCGTGATGAAGAAGACCTTGGACAGGTCGTACGGCACCTCCAGGTAATGGTCCGAGAAGGCGTAGTTCTGCTCGGGGTCCAGCACCTCGAGCAGGGCCGCCGCCGGATCGCCGCGGAAGTCGGTCCCGAGCTTGTCAATCTCGTCCAGCATGAAGAGCGGGTTGATGCTCTTGGCGCGCCGCATGGTCTGGATGATGCGGCCCGGCAGGGCGCCGATATAGGTGCGGCGGTGGCCGCGGATTTCCGCCTCATCGCGGATGCCGCCCACGGAGACGCGCACGAAATTGCGTCCCAGCGCCTTGGCGATGGAGCGCCCCATGGAGGTCTTGCCGGTGCCGGGCGGCCCGACGAAGCACAGGATGGGACTGCGCATCTTGGAGCCGGCCAGCTTGCGCACCGCGATATGCTCCAGGATGCGCTCCTTGGCGCGCGTCAGGCCGTAGTGCTCCGACTCCAGGATGCGCTCGGCATTCTCCAGGTCCATGTTGTCCGGCGTCTCTTCCGTCCAGGGGAGCTCCAGGATCCAGTCGAGATAGGTGCGGATGATGCCGACCTCTGGGGCGGCCGCCGGCATGGCCGCCAGCCGCTCCAGCTCCTTCTCCGCCCGGGAGCGCACCTCCTCCGGAAGCTGTTTCTCCTCGAGCTTGGCGCGCAGTTCCTCAATCTCCTGCTGTTGGCTGTCCAGCTCGCCCAGCTCGTTCTGGATGATGCGCATCTGCTCCCGCAGGAAGTACTCGCGCTGGGAGCGGTCCATCTCCTGCTGGACCTGGCTCTGGATCTCGTTCTCCAGCTCCAGTACATCCAGCTCTTTGGCCAGCAGGATGCTCAGGCGCTGGAGCCGTTCCGCCGGGTTGATCTCCTCCAGGATGGCCTGGCGGGTTTCCACATCGAACTCCATCATGGAGGCGATGAGGTCCGCCAGCCAGCCGGGGTCGTCCACGTTCATGGCCGCGACGTAGGCGTCCTCGGGCAGGGAGGGGCTGAGCTGAACGATCTTCTCGAAGAGCGCCAGCACGGCCCGCATCAGCGCTTCCGTGGCGACGCCGCTGACCTCCGGCTCCTCGATGGGCGCGGCGCGCACGCGGATGTACGGCGTGGTGTGGATGACCTCCACGATGTGCACGCGCCGCTGGCCCTGGCCCAGCACATTCGTGGTGCCGTCGGGCATACGCAGGGTGCGCCCGATGACGACCTCGGTGCCGATGTCGTACAAGCCCTCGGGGGATGGCTCTTCCTCATCAGGGTCGCGCTGGGTGGCGACGATGACGACGCCGTCGCCGGCTATCGCCGCTTCCAGCGCACGAAGTGACCGCTCGCGCCCGATAAAGAGGGGCGCTACCATATGAGGATAGATGACCGTGTCCCGTACAGGGATGAGCGGGGCCTCGATCAGCTCGGGCTCCTCCATGTATTCGGAATCCTCGTCGGCCGCCGGCTGGGCCTCCGCCTTGCCCTGGCGGTCCCTGCGGGGCCGGAACTCTTCCGCAAAGATGGTATCGTCAATCCAATCCCAATCCACGTTCTGCATTCTCCACATACTGCGACATTTCCCCAGGATTTGGGGCATTTTCGTTGAATTTTTGGGTATTCGCGGCGCAAATGCCGCAAGTTTTCCAAACAATTATACCCGAAGTGGGAGGAAAATCCAAAAACTCGTCCTATCTCTGCCGGCCTCCCGCTATTACAATACCAGCGATGCCCAATAGTGTCAAGAGGCCCACTCCCATGCCAATATACACACTTATCGGTTGATAGGACCATTCCACATGCCAGGTACCCGCCGGCAGAGCCACCGCCCGCAGTATCCCAAAGGCGCGCAGGGGCACGGCCGGCCGGCCGTCCACCCGCACATTCCATCCCGGATAGGCGATCTCACTCAGCACCAGGATGCCCGGCGCGCGGAGTGTGACATCCAGGTCAATTCGTCGGGCGCTGAAGCGGCGGATGGCCAGGGACTCCTCGCCGGCCGCCGGCGCCGGCGTGGGTTGCGGCGCGGTCTCCAGCACAGCGGTGGACCAGGGGTCCAGGTCATCGCCGGCGGTCAGGTCAATGGCTGTCTCCTGGTCCGGCGCCAGGCGGTACGCATGCACGATCCAGGCCGGCTGGGCGCCCAGGAAGGTCTGGTACAGCCGGCGCTCCCCCTCATCCACCACCAGCAGAAGCCCGCCGTGGCTGAGCGTCCGCTGGGTCAGCACATAGCGCACGTTCAGCATGCGCCACCAGCGAAATTCCGGCACCCGTTCGATGAAGGCGTCGTATGCCGCCAGGTGGAGCGGACCGTTGCCCACCACATCGCGAATCTCGAAAAGCAGTCCGGCATTGCCGTCGGCCGGCAGTAATCCCTCACTGCTCACGCGCCAGTTCTCGTCGGGGTCGCTCAGCAGATGGGCCACCGCCGGCGTCACCGGGAAGTATCCGTCGGGCGGCTCTGTCTGCAGGTTGACACCGCCGTGCGCCAGGTACAGGTCCAGGGCGGTGAGCGCCAGCAAAGCCGGCAGGGCGCGGCGCACCCGATGCCATCGGCCGGCCAGCGCCGCGTAGCCGTAGCCGGCGAGCACCGCCAGCGCAAAACTGACGATATAGGCCAGCCGCTCCTGATCGCGGAAGAGGTTGAATCCTGGCAGGATGCGGTAAGCGATAGGGAAAAGGAAACCGTTCCCGCCCAGCGAGAGGAGCAGTGCGGTCAGCGCGGCGGAGCCCCAAAAAAGGGCCGGCCCCCGCCGCTTCACCGCCAGGCCGGCGAGCGCCAGCAGAAATGGAATAAGCCCCACGTACAGCGGCGACCATTCGCCCGGCCTGGCCCGCAGGATGCCCAGCAGATCTGCCCATTGGAACCCGTGGGCGATATCCGCGTAGGTCAGGCCGGCGCGCGGCGACATGCGGTGCATCTCCAGGCCCGGTATCCACTGCGCCGCGCTGATACCCAGCGCGCCGACCAGCAACAGCAGGGCGCCGGCGGCGGTGAAGCGCCAGCCAGCCCGCCGGCCCAGGGCGCGGCAGAGGAAATACGCGCCGGCCAGGTAGGCCATGTACAGCGTGGTCTGGGGATGGCCGGCCAGCAGGCTGATGCCCATCGCCGCGCCGGCGAGGAACAGGCCGGCCAGGGAGCGCCGCTCCACCGCTCCTTCCATCAGCCAGAGGCCCAGGGGCAGCCAGACCGCTGTCTCCAGGATGTTGATCTGCTGCATGGGATAGGAAGTGAGCCATCCGCCCAGGCCGAAGGCCAGGCCGGCGATCAGGCCGGCGCCGGTCGAGCGGGTCAGGCGGTGGACGAACAAGTAGGTGAACAGGCCGGCCAAGCCCAGATGGACCAGCACTTCCAGTTCCAGCGCCAGGAACGGAAGCGGGTCTGGCAGAAGCACCTGCCACAGGCCCAGGGGATAGAACACCTGGAACAGCGTGGCGGCCACGGCCGGCTGTCCGCCGAAGGTGTACGGGTCCCACAGGGGAAGCCGGCCGTGCGAAAGCTCGCGGGCGACGAAGACGCGCATCAGGTAGTGCTGTTCCACGAAGTCGCCGTAGGTGATGACCTGGCGCAGGGCGGGAGCCGGCCACCATACGCGCCAGAACATGATGAAGGGGAGCGCCAGGAGCAGGCCGGCGGCCAGCAGATGGCGGTGACGGGCCGACAGGGAACGAATCATCGCGTGCCTTTCTGCATACTCTCCCAGGAGCAGTGCGCTGAAGTGGTTATACGGCTCGCGATGCGATTTGTCAACCAGCTCCCCTTATGAGGCAGGATGTCCCCCCTCCGGCGGCCCCTCGTCCCCTTCAGCGGGCGGGTACAGCCCGCCGAGGTCGTCCACGCTCTTGATGACCCGGGCAGGATTGCCGGCGGCCACGGCGCGCGGCGGGATGTCGTGGGTGACGACAGAGCCGGCGCCGATGAGGGCATCGGCGCCGATGCGCCGGCCGGGCAGGATGGTGGTATTGGCGCCGATTTTGGCGCGCCGGCCGATGACCGGCCCCTCCAGCCGCTCCTTGGCCCCCACCGACAGCGGATAGCGGGCGTTGGTCAGCACCACATTAGGCCCCAGCCAGCACCCCTCTTCCAGCACCGAGTATTCCGGCACAAAGGCCTGGGAGTGCACCCGCACACCGTCCTCGATGCGCACGTGGTGCTCGATGACGGTGTGAGAGCCGATGCTGACGTTGTCCCCGATCTCGTTTTCCTCGCGGATGAGGACGTGATGGCCGGTCTGGAAGTTATGGCCGATGCGGTTGCCGGCGTATATCACCGTATGGGAGCGGATGACGGCGTTATCGCCGATGACCGTCTCCAGCTCTCCCGGCGCCCGCCCCCGCGGCGGCTCGCCGATGATGACGAAATCGCCGATCTGGACGTTCTTTCCCAGCCGCACATTGGGGTAAATCTTCGCTTCCGCCATGGGCGTTCCCCCGGGTTCATAGTTTGACGATCTTGGCGCGCGGGGCGCGCACTCCGCGCAGGGCGTTGCGCGTGTCCACAATCAGGCCGGCGTTCTGCGCCACCCATTCCCAGTCGTAGACGGAGTGGTCCGTGACGATGACAACGCAGTCCGCCTGCTGAAGCACCTGGTCCGTCAATTCCACGGACTGCATGAGCGCATCATCCAACTGCAATCGGGGGACGTGCGGGTCATGGTAGGACAGGTTCGCGCCGCGCAGGATCAGCTCGCGCATGATGTCCAGCGCCGGCGACTCGCGGATGTCGCTGACGTCCTTTTTGTACGCCACACCCAGGATCAGCACCGCCGAGCCGCGCACCGGCTTGCGGGCGTCGTTCAGCGCGGCGATGACCTTGTCCACCACATAGTGCGGCATATGGGAGTTGATCTCGCCGGCCAGCTCGATGAAGCGCGCCGTGTAGTTCAGGGTGCGCAGTTTCCAGGCCAGATAATGCGGGTCCACCGGGATGCAGTGCCCGCCCAGGCCCGGCCCAGGCAGGAAGCGCATGAAGCCGAAGGGCTTGGTGGCGGCGGCGTCAATCACCTCCCACACGTCCAGCCCCAGCCGGTCGCACATGATGGCGATCTCGTTGACCAGGGCGATGTTGACGGCGCGGAAGGTGTTTTCCAGCAGTTTGGTCATCTCGGCGGCCGCCGGCGAGCTGACCGGCACGATGGTCTCGATGATGGAGCCGTAGAGCGCGCCGGCCACTTCCAGGCAGGCCGGCGTCATCCCCCCGATGACCTTGGGCGTGTTGCGGATGGTGTAGACCGGGTTGCCGGGGTCCACCCGCTCCGGCGAAAAGGCCAGGAAGATATCCTCGCCGATGCGCAGGCCGTTGGCCACCAAGCGCGGGGCGATGATCTCCTCGGTGGAGCCGGGGTAGGTGGTGGATTCCAGGACGATGAGCTGGCCGCGCCGGCTGCGTTGGGAGATGGCATCCGCTGCCTGGAGGATGTAGGAGATGTCCGGGTCGCGGCTTTTCCCCAGCGGGGTCGGCACGCAGATGGAAATGGAGTCCAGTTGTGGGACCATATCGTACGTGCTCGTCGCCATCAGCCGGCGCGCCTCCACCAGCGGCCGCAGGCGTTCCGCCGGCACATCCCCGATGTAGCTCTGGCCGGCATTGATGGCTGCCACCCGGTTGGGGTCCAGGTCAATGCCCAGCACGGTGAAGCCGGCCTCGGCAAATTCCACCGCCAGCGGCAGGCCCACGTATCCCAGGCCCACCACTCCCACGCGGGCTTCCTTCCGCCGGATGCGCTCCAGGAGAGCTTCTTTCACGGACGGAACGGACATGTCTCAGTATCCCTCCTCACGATTGATCTCGTTCAATAGTGGCTCGCCGGCCAGATAGCGACGCAGGTTCTCGGCAAAGAGGCGCGCGGCGCGCTCCTCGTAGCGGTCTGTGATGGCCGAGATATGGGGCGTGAGGATGACGTTGTCCAGCTCCCAGAGGGGATGGTCCGCCGGCAGAGGTTCTTTGGAATACACGTCGAGGACAGCGCCGGCGATCCACTTCTCCCGCAGGGCCTGGAGCAGGTCCTGCTCCACGACAATGTCCCCGCGCGCGACATTGATGAGCAGAGCTGATGGCTTCATGGCACGCAGTGCGTCGGCGTTGATGAGGCCGCGGGTGGCCGGCGTCAGGGGCACGGTCAGCACCACGTAGTCGCATTCCGCCAGCATGGCATGCAGTTCTTCGGGAGCGTACCACCGCGCCGGCAGGCGGCCCTCCGGGTCCCCCAGCCCCGGCTCGATGTAGCCGCGGTCGAGCCGCTCCTCCGGATGGCGCTTCAGGGCCAGGACGCGCATGCCGAAGGTAGAGGCCAGCCGGGCGATCTCGCGGCCGATGCTCCCGTATCCCACGATGCCCAGGGTGGCGTCGCGCAGTTCCAGACTGCGCAGGACGTTCCAGCGTCCCTTGGGCCATTCCCGCCGGCGCTGTAGCTCCAGCGTGGTGGGCAGGCGGCGCGCCCAGGCCAGCATGACCGCCATGACGTATTCGGCCATCGGGCCGGCGTGGATGCCGCTGGTGGTGGTGATGTGGATGTGCCGGGCGGCCATGACCGGATGGCCGGCCAGGTGCTCCGCGCCGGCGCTCGACAACTGCACCCAGCGCAGGCGCGGCACCTGCTCCAGCGAGGCCGGCAGTCCGAAGGTGTACAGCACCTCGGCGCGTGTCAGCGGCTCGCCGATGGAGGCGAAGTCCTGGGTGGGGATCTGCTCCACCTGCAGACGGTTGGATACGGCGCGCAGTCGTTCCAGTTGGTTCTCGCTGAAGCGGCCAAGGCACAGCACGTGAACGGTATCCATGGGGTGCTCCTCCTGTGGGAAAGTGGTGGAGTTCTGGCAGGGCGCCGGAAGGACGTCCTGCCGGCGGTGCGGGCCGGCTCACCTGGCCGGCGGTGCATGGCTCTCCGGCGAGAGCACCAACCGATAGCCCTGGCCGCGCACTGTCTGGAGGTAGATCGGGCGGCGGGGGGCCGGCTCGATCTTTTTCCTCAGCCAGCAGATGTGTACTTCCAGGGTGCGGGTATCCTTGACATAATCGGTGTTCCAGATGGTGCGCATGATCTCCGCGCGGGTGACGACCTCGCCGGCGCGCGCCACCAGCAGGGACAGCAGAGCGGCCTCTTTCGGCGTCAGCCGGACGTTGTTCTCCCCCTGCTGGAGCAGGCGGTGCTTGGGGTCAAAGGTCACATCGCCAAGGCGCACCAGATAGCGCGGGGGAATTTCCTGAAGGCGCTTGATGCGGTAGTACAGCTTGCGGAAAGTGATGGGTTCCTCGAAGTGCGCGTCCACCGCCGCGGGGATAGAGGGATAAGAGCGCGGCAGGGCGGCGATGAGCCAGGCGTACGGGTCAGAGTCCCGCAGTTTCTCGCACAGGTCCAATCCCTTGACCGGATCATCGGTCGTGTCGACTACCACATAATCCGCGTCGGCGCTGGCGACCCATGTCATCATTTGCCGTTTGTTGCCGGTGGTCTGGACAACAAACCCATGCTGATCCAGTGCCTTCGCCAGGGACGAGGCCACTGCCCGATTGTGGGTGAAAATCAGCACCTTTTCTGGCATGATGGGTGTCCTGCGCGTTACTTGACCGAACCTATATCAGGTGAAGCTCATACCGGATTGGGGCCGCCGGCCTGGGAAGATGAAGAGGCACGTCCGTCACGTGAGTGCCGCTGATCCGCACCATCTCGCCATTATTATACCGGATGGCCCCGAATCCGGCAATACGTACCTTCGGGGTATTTCGCCGGCGCTTAATCTTCTTTTAATCCAGCCGTGATATACCGATGGCGGATTTTGCCCGTGAGAATATCCTGAACTCTAAAGGAGCGAGGAGGTTGTGCCTATGTGGCGACATCGTAGCCTGGCCTGGATCAGTCTGCTGGTCTTGCTGTCCTTGCTGGTAAGCCCGCTGGTTGTGCTGGCGCAGGGGGAGGCCGGCACAGCCGCACCCTTCCGCATGTTCACCACCTATCCGGCGCGCGAAGTGGCCAAAGGCGGAACGGCGACCTTTGACATCTCCCTGCAGGCGAACTCCGAACCACAGATCGTCTCCCTGGAAGTGCAGGGACTGCCCGAAGGCTGGAAGGCAACCCTGCGCGGCGGCGGGGATGTCATCCGCGCGGCCTACGTCCAGACGGAGGAGAAGACCTCTGTCTCGCTGAAGATCGAGGTGCCGGCGGAAGCCGCCCGGATACCTACCGCTTCACGCTGGTGGGCAAGAGCGAACGGGGGCAGGTGACCCTCCCGCTGGAGCTGACCGTGAAGGAGAAGCTCCCCCCAACCCTGGCCTGGGAGGTCAAACTGCCCACCTTGCGGGGGAACCCCACCACCACCTTCCGCTATGATGCCACCCTGCGCAACGACGGGGGTGAGGACCTGAACGTCAACCTGGTCTATGATGCGCCGAAGGACTTCAAGGTGGTCTTCCGCTTGCTGGGGCAGGATGTGAGCAGTTTCCCCATCAAAGCCGGCGAGTCCAAATCCCTGACCATCGAAGTTGACCCTCCCGATGATCTTCCCGCCGGCAAGTACGACATCACCCTGCGGGCGCGCGGCGGTGAGACCGAGGCCGAGACCAAATTGACGGCGGATGTCACGCCCAAGCCCGGCAGTCCGGTGCTCAGCATCAGCGGCGCGGACGGCCGGCTCTCCGGCGACGCGTACGCCGGCAAGGAGAACACCCTCAAGATCGTGGTGCAAAACACCGGCGATGCCGCGGCCGAGAAGGTGAAGATGAGCTCCTCGGAGCCATCCGGCTGGACGGTCTCCTTTGATCCCGAGGAAATCGCCAGCATTCCTGCCGGCGAGCAGGCCGAGGTTAAGATGACCATCAAGCCGGCCGATAAGGCCATTGCCGGCGACTACATGGTCACCATCACCGCCAAGCCGGAGAAGGAAAGCTCCAAGTCGGTGGACTTCCGCATCACTGTCCGCACCTCGACCCTGTGGGGTGTTGTCGGTGTGGCGTTGATCGCCGTCGCTGTGGGAGTGGTTGCCATCGCCGTCCTGCGCTTCGGCCGCCGCTGATGGCGGAAGGAGGGCGCGTATGGACGAACTGGTGATCGAGACCGAGGGCTTGACCAAGCATTACAACGGGGTGGTGGCGGTCGAGAACCTGAACCTGCGGGTGCGCCGGCAGGAGGTCTTCGGCCTGCTGGGGCCCAACGGTTCCGGCAAAACCACCACCATCCTCATGCTCCTCGGGCTGACCGAGCCCACCGCCGGCTGGGTGCGGGTGCTGGGCCTGGACCCGGCCCGACAGCCCCTCAGCGTGAAGGCGCGCGTCGGCTATATGCCCGACGAGGTGGGCTTTTACGAAGAGCTGACCGCCCGGGAGAACCTGGCCTATATCGCCCGGCTAAACGGCCTCTCCGGGCGCGTCGCGCAGGAGCGCATCGAAGAGGCGCTGGGGCGGGTGGGTCTGCTGGATGTGGCAGATCGTCCTGTCGCCACCTATTCCCACGGCATGAAGCGCCGGCTGGGCGTGGCCGACGTGCTCATCAAAAAGCCCCAGCTCATCATTATGGACGAGCCCACCCAGGGACTGGACCCCGAAGCTGCGCGGGAGTTCCTGCGCATCATCCGGAGCCTTAAGGAGGAGGGCATCACCATCGTCCTCTCCTCCCACTTGCTCCACCAGGTGCAGGCGGTATGCGACCGGGTGGGCCTGTTCCATAAAGGGCATATGGTGCTCGAGGGCACAGTGACCGAGCTGGCGCGGCAGGTGCTGGGCACCGCCTACCACATCCAGTTGGAGGCAGAGGGTTCGCCGGAATCCATCACGGCGGCCCTGCGCCGGCTCCCCGGCGTCACCGACGTGAGTTGGGATGGCAAATACCACTATCGGGTGGCGGCGGTGGAAGACCTGCGCACCGAAGCCGCCGGCGCCGTCATGTCCGCCGGCGGCCGGCTCCTCTCGCTCGAGCTGGACCGCCCCAGCCTGGATGACATCTATGCCCGCTACTTCGAGGAGGTGGAGCATGTCCCAGCCGCGTGAGGAAGGCCGGCGCCTGCCGGCCCGCGAAGGCTCTCCCTGGACGGGGTTGTGGGCAGTGGTCGCCAAGGAGATGGCCGATCATCTCACCAGCGCGCGCATGCGCATCCTGGAAATCCTGATCGTGTTGACCGCCGCCGGCACGGTCTACATGGCCATCCAGGAGATCCGCACCACCATTGCCCAGGACCCGTTCCTGTTCCTGCGTCTGTTCACGACGTCGAAGGACCCCGTGCCGGCCTTCGTCGGTTTCCTGGGCTTCCTGATACCGCTCATCGCCATTGCCCTGGGCTTTGACAGCATCAACGGCGAGTTCAACCGCCGCACGATCTCCCGCGTGCTGGCCCAGCCCATTTACCGCGACGCGCTGTTGATGGGCAAGTTTCTGGCCGGCCTCTTCACGATGACCCTGGTGCTGACGGCCATCTGGCTGCTCATCATCGGGCTGGGGCTGATCACGCTGGGGGTGCCGCCCAGCCCGGAGGAGCTGGCGCGTGCCCTGTGCCTCCTCCTGCTCTCCATCTTCTACGGCGGCATCTGGCTGGCAGTGGCGATGGTCTTCTCAGTGGTGTTCCGCCAGCCGGCGACGGCCGCACTGGCCGCCATCGCCATCTGGCTCTTCTTCCTGGTGTTCTGGGACATCCTGAGCAGTCTGCTGGCGTCTGCGCTCCTGCCCATCCGCTACGGCACCATGGAGGAAATCCTGGCGCAGACCAAACTGGCCATGAACCTGGCGCGCATCTCGCCCAACACCCTGTTCAGTGAGGCTATTATCCCTATCCTCCAGCCCAACGTGCGCTCCCTGGGGCTGGTGCTGACCTGGCAGTTGCAGGGGGCCATTCTGGGCACGCCCCTGCCGCTGGGGGAGAGCCTGGTGCTCATCTGGCCGCATCTGACCGGCCTCATCGCCGGCACCATCCTCCTCTTTGCCCTGTTCTATATCCTCTTCCAGCGGCGGGAAATCCGCGTCTGACCGAACGGGGCGGGCCTTCGGACCCGCCCCCTCTTTTTGACATCCCTTTGGAAATGGATATGCTTATGGATGTTTGCCCGGGCATTTGCCCGACATTGCCGGCAAAGGGGATGTCAGCGTGTTCCTCGACGAGGTAAAGATATTCGTGCAGGGCGGCAGGGGCGGCGATGGCTGTGTCAGCTTTCGCCGCGAAAAATTTGTTCCCTTCGGCGGGCCGGACGGCGGCAAGGGGGGCAAAGGGGGCGACGTCTACCTGGAGGTGGACCCCAACCTGAACACCCTCCTGCATTTCAAGAACCGCATCCATTGGAAGGCGCCGCGCGGCCAGCACGGGCGCGGCAAGAACCAGACCGGCGCGCAGGGAGAGGACCTGATTATCCCGGTGCCGCCGGGCACCGTGGTCTATGATGCGGAGACGGGCGCCCTGCTGGGCGATCTGACCCGGCCGGGACAGCGCCTGCTGGTGGCGCGCGGCGGTCGGGGCGGCCGCGGCAACGCCTCTTTCGCCACCCCGACCAATCAGGCCCCCCGCATCGCCGAGAAGGGGGAGCCCGGGGAGGAGCGCTGGCTGAGGCTGGAGCTGAAGCTGATTGCCGATGTGGGCATCGTGGGGAAGCCCAACGCCGGCAAGTCCACCCTCCTCTCCGTGGTCAGCGCGGCGCGCCCCAAGATCGCCGACTATCCTTTTACCACGCTGGAGCCGCATCTGGGCGTGGTGCAGATGGATCACCGCACCTTTGTCATGGCCGATATCCCGGGCCTGATCGAGGGCGCGCATGCCGGCGCCGGCCTGGGCCATCAGTTCCTGCGCCATGTGGAGCGCACCCGTCTGCTGGTGCACCTGATTGACGGCACATCCGATGACCCCCTGCGCGATTTCGAGCAGATCAACCGCGAGCTGGCCCTCTTCAGCGAGAAGCTGGCCGCCAAGCCACAGCTTGTGGTGCTGAATAAGATTGACGTGCCGGAGGCGCGCGCCAAATGGCCGGCCCTGCGCTCCGCTTGGGAAGCGCGCGGCTACCGCGCCATGGCCATCTCTGCCGCCACCCGGGAGAACGTGCCGGAGCTGGTGCGCACCCTGTTCGCCATGCTGGACGAACTGCCGCGCGAGGAGATGGAGCCGGCCGAAGAGATGCCGGTCTTCAGACTGCCGGCGGACGAGAAGCGCTTCGAGATCGAGCGGGAGGAGGACGGCTGGCGGGTGCGCGGCACGGCCATCGAGCGCGCTGCCGTCATGACCCGCTGGGACCTGCACGAATCGGTCATGCGCTTCCAGCGCATCCTGGATGCCCTGGGCATCTCCCAGGCACTGCGCGAGGCCGGCGTGCAGGACGGCGATATCGTGCGCATCGGCGATGTGGAGCTGGAGTGGCAGGAAGAATGGCAGGAGTAGCGGCCCGCCGGCTGGGCATCCTGGGCGGCACCTTCGACCCGGTGCACTTCGGACACCTGCTCCTGGCCGAGCAGGCGCGCCAGGGCCTGGGGCTGGAGCAGGTGCTCTTCGTGCCGGCCGGCGTGCCCCCGCACAAGCTGGATGAACCCCATACCCCGACCGAGCACCGTCTGCGCATGCTGGAGCTGGCCTTGGCGGACAACCCCGCCTTCGCCATCTCCCGCGTCGATGTGGACCGCCCCGGACCGCATTATTCCGTGGATATGGTGCGCCTGATCGGGGAAACCCAGGCGCCGGGCACGGAGCTTTTCTTCCTGATGGGGATGGATTCGCTGGCCAATATCTTGAGCTGGTACCGCCCCGACCTGCTCATCCAGCTCTGTATCCTGGCGGTGGCCCGCCGGCCGGGCTATACCTGCGACCTGGACGAATTGGAACGCCAGCTCCCGGGCCTGCGCCGGCGCCTCGTGTTCTTCGACATGCCCCTGATGGAAATTTCCGGCGAGGATATCCGCCGGCGCATCCGCCTCGGGCATTCCATCCGCTACCTGACCCCGGAGCCGGTGCGCCGCTATATCGAGGAGCACGGCCTGTACCGCGCCTCAGCGTAGCACCAGGGCGATGCCGGCCAGCGTCACGGCCAGGCCGATGACCGTGGTCGGGCCTGGCACCTCCCCCAGCAGAAGTATCCCCAGCAGTACCCCGCCGGTGACCTCCTGGGTGGCGATGAGATTGGCATAGGCGGCATGGGTGTGCCGCACGGCGGCGTTGTACAGCGTGTGGCCGGCGGCCATGGGGATCAGCCCCAAACCGATGACAGCCAGCACCTGCGGCCATCCCGGGACGGAATGCGTCGTCGCGGCCGCCAGTGGTGCCAGCCACAGCGCCGCCAGCCCGTAGACCAGGCCGGCATAGGTGAACAGGGGATAGCGCTGGCGCTGAGAGCGGCCGGCGATGGTGTACAGGGCGAACATCACCGCCGAGGCCAGCGCCAGCAGGTCGCCGATGATCATTTGCCGGCTCATCTGCGGCTCGAAGCCCACCATGACGCCGAGGCCGGCCAGCGTCACCAGCATGCCGGCGTACTGCCGCGGCCGCAGAGGCTCCTTCAGGCGCCAGGCCGACAGGAGCGCCACCCAAATGGGCGCCGTGTATACCAGCGTCAGGGCATGGGCCAGGGTGGTGTACAGGATGGCGGCCACGTAAAAGACGAAATGGGCGGCGGTGATGGCGCCGTAGACGATGAAGCGGGGCCAGTCGGAGCGCGGTGGCCAGCGGTGCTCCCGCCGCAGGAAGCCCAACAACAGGATGGCCGCCGAGCCGACCACCAGCCGGCCGCAACTGATCTGATAGGTCGAGAGCGGAGCGGAAAAGCGCACCAGGACGGCGCTGGTGGAGAAGAAGAAGACGGCGGCGATGGCGTACAGCAGGCCCAGGCGGTCCTTGTCCAAGGCAGGAACTCCCGCGGAGGCGGCGCGGACCCGTTATGGGGCGGGGCTGGCCGCCGGCGTGGGCGCCAAGGCCGGCGCCGGCGCGCTCGGGGTCGGTGTGGCCGTGGGCGTGGCGGTAGGGACAGCCGGCGTTTCCAGCAGTACCACCGCCGGCGTCAGGGTGGGGGTGGGCGGCTCCGGCTGGGGGAGCGCGATCAGCACTGCGCTGATGACCATGGCCAGCCCGACGATGACGGACAGGACGATGAAGTAGGTCTGCCGGCGGTCCGGGCGTTTGGCCGGCTGTTTCATTAGTGCGCGTTTCTTCGACGGACTGCGGCGGCTCACATTTTCCTCCGGGACCCATCCCTGCGGTTTGAGCGCTATTATACCACAGGGGGTGGGGCGGGGCGAATTCCCCGCGCTCCCGCGCCCGGGGTCACGGCCGGCCGGCGGTCCATGTTCCCACCTGATTCAGGTATCCGCACCCGTAAATGTAGTAGTTGGTGAACGTGTACCATCCCGCACTATTCACCGGCGAGGAAAACTGGCCTGAGAACGAGTAGTTCCCGACGGTGCGAGAGAACTGGTTGTTGGTGATGGGGCCTGGGCCGGTGACAGTGATCGCGATGGTCACGTCGCAGGGGCCGACCCGGCCGGCGGTGCGCAAGGCGAACTTGCTCCACTGGGTACTGTCCTCCGAGACCCAGAACGAGACAGGGTATCCGAGGTTGGTCAGGCCGCTCCACTGGCCAGGTGCAGGGCCTGAGGCAGGGATGGTCGGAGTTGCGGTCGGGGCGGTTGTCGGTGTTGGGGTGACCGCCGGCAGGGAGGTTTGGCGCATCACCAGGGGGAGATACACATGGTACTGCAGTGCAGAGGGGGACTGCGGGAGGACCGGTGTGGCGAAGAAAGGCACGGAAGCGAGCACCAGCAGGCCGGCGACGAGCACGACTGTCCCCAAGCGGTGGACCTTCATAGGTTCCTCCGGATACAGGGAGTGGGCCGGCGGTATGTGGTCCTGCTTCCGATGCCGCCGGCTGTGCGAATCACTTGACGGCAGGAATAGGAACTATGTGCGGTGAGGGGTTCCCCTACAGGGGGAGAGGAATGGAGCAGGGTAGATGCACGGGAACGATGAGTAGTTAAGGAGACGAAGCCTCAGCCGCATAACCCGATGGCATTATATAATAGGTGGTGGTGAGTTGTCAACAATGCCAGGTACCGAAAACGGCCGGCGGTGGGATGCAGTGGCAGGGTGGGATCACAAAAGTGGCCAAAGAGGCGGGTAGGGTGGGTGATCCGCTGAGTACAACGGTACGAGGTTATAGTACTGTGGGGTTATAGGCAAAATGAGGCGCGCCCGGGGAGACTCGAACTCCCAGCCTACTGATTCGAAGTCAGGCGCTCTGTCCGTTGAGCTACGGGCGCGCTACCCATTATAAACAATTTACCCCCCGCGTCAAATTCCCCTTCCCCCCGCCGCCCTCATCACACTTCTTGACAGACACGCCGGAAAATGGTATTATATATCCTGAATTTTAGCACTCTGGGGAAGAGAGTGCTAAAAACCATTACATAACGCTTGACGCGCCGGCCCCGCCGGCTATCCCATACCCAGATGCCTATGACAACACCCGAACTGACCGAACGACAAAAGACCGTCCTCGGACTGGTCGTCAAACAATATATCCAGACCGCACAACCGGTCAGCTCCAAAACGGTGGTGGAGCAGTACGGATTGGGGGTCAGCCCAGCCACCATCCGCAACGAAATGGCCTACCTGGAGGAACTGGGCTACCTGACCCACCCCCATACCTCCGCCGGCCGCGTCCCTACCGAGGCCGGCTACCGCTTCTTCGTCGAACATCTCATGGGGGAAAGCCAACTGCCCGAGCGCGAGCGCATCATGATCCGCCACCAGTTCCATCAGGCCGGCATGAGCCTGGAAGAATGGGCCAAGCTCGCCGCGGCGGTCCTGGCGCACGTCACCCACAGCGCGGCCCTGGTCTCCAGCCCCCGCATCTCGCGCGGCCAGTACAAACACCTGGAGCTCATCTCCATCCGCGATACCCTGGTCCTGCTGGTGCTGGTGCTCCAGGGCGGCATCGTCATGCAGCGCATGCTCTCCCTGGCGCAGGCCAAACCCCAGGAAGAGCTTCAGCGCACATCCAATAAGTTCAATGACCTGTTCATGGGCCTGACCGCCGGCCAGATCCGCTCCAAGGCGCTGGCGCTGGACGCCTTCGAAGCCGGCATCCGTGACCTGGTGGCCGACCTCATTGACGAGAGCGACCGCCAGGGCGGCATGGAGGTCTACCGCCATGGCCTGGCACACGTGCTCGAGGCGCCGGAGTTCGCCGATCCGGAAGCCGGCCTCCAGCTCATCCGCGTCCTGGAAGAGCGCGACCTGCTGAGCATGCTCTCGCGCGAAATGGCCACACCGGGCAGTATCCAGGTCATCATCGGCGGCGAAGGCCGCTGGGAGGGGCTGAGCGCCTGCAGTGTGGTGCTCTCCCGCTACGGCTGGCGCGACCGCGTCACCGGCCTGCTGGGCGTACTGGGCCCCATGCGCATGCCCTACGCCCGCAATATCTCTGCCGTGCGCTACGTCTCGGACGTGCTCAGCGAGCTGATCCGCTCCCTGTACGCTGAAGAAAAATTGCCCGCTGAAAACGAGGCGGACATTATCGATATGGAGGAATAACCCATGTCCGCAGAGCGACATCCAGGAGGTGATGAACCTGTGAAAGATAACGGCAAGGAAAAGTTTGAATTTGGGCAGGAGCCGGCCCTCGGGCCTGCCGGCGATGCCCCCACCACCGAAGCTCCCCCCACCTCCCCCGCGGTGGAGGAAATGGCGGAAGCCGCGCCTGGCGAGGTGGAGCTGGCCGAACTGCGCCGGCAGTTGGAGGAAACCCAGGCCAAAGCTGACGAATACCTGGACCAGTGGCGGCGCTCCGTGGCGGAATTCTCCAATTTCCGCAAACGCATGGAGCGCGACCGCCAGGAGTTCCAGAAGACGGCCACCGCCGATTTCCTCAAGCGCCTGCTCCCCATCGTCGACGATATGGAGCGCGCCTTCGCCCATCTGCCGGCGGAGCTGGCCGGCCATGAATGGATCATCGGCATGCAGATGGTGTATCAGAAGCTCCTGGACCTCCTGCGCCAGGAAGGCCTGCAGACCATCGGGGCGGAGGGTGGCCAGTTCGACCCCCTCTACCACGAGGCGGTTTCCTATGAAGAGAGCGCCGAACACGAGGACGGCGCCATCATCGGCGTAGTGCGGCGGGGATATCGCTTCGGCGAGCGGGTCCTGCGGCCGGCGCAGGTGCGCGTCGCCCGCCGGCGCGAGACCACAGAGGCCGGCGACTCCGGCTCCTGAACCCCTTTATTATCAATTCTATGAGACATTAGGAGAACAACACATATGGGCAGAATCGTTGGCATTGACCTGGGCACGACAAACTCGGTAGTTGCCGTTATGGAAGGCGGAGAGCCAACCGTCATCCCCAGCGCGGAAGGCTCCCGGCTGTTCCCTTCCGTCGTGGCCGTCAATCCGAAGACCGGCGAGCGTATGGTCGGCCTGGTCGCCAAGCGGCAGGCCATCACCAACCCGGAGAACACCATCTTTTCCATCAAGCGCTTCATGGGGCGCAAATATAACGAGCCATCCGTCCAGCGCGATATCGAGCTGGTGCCCTACAAGGTGACCGCCGCTCCCAACGGCGATGTGCGCGTCATCATGGGTGGGCGGGAATATTCCCCGCCCGAGATCTCGGCCATGATCCTGCAGAAGATCAAGCAGGACGCCGAGGCGTATCTGGGCGAGCCGGTGACCCAGGCGGTCATCACCGTGCCGGCCTACTTCAACGACTCCCAGCGCCAGGCCACCAAAGACGCCGGCCGCATCGCCGGCCTGGAGGTGCTCCGCATCATCAATGAGCCTACCGCCTCCGCCCTGGCCTACGGCCTGGACAAAAAGAAGGACGAGATCATCGCCGTCTATGACCTGGGCGGTGGCACCTTCGATATCTCCATCCTCGAGCTGGGCGACGGCGTCTTCGAGGTCAAGTCCACCAACGGCGATACCCACCTTGGCGGCGACGACTTCGACCAGCGCATCATTGACTGGCTGGCGGAGGAGTTCAAGCGCGAGCACGGCATTGACCTGCGGGAGGACCGCATGGCCCTCCAGCGCCTGAAAGAGGCCGCCGAGCGGGCGAAGATCGAGCTGTCCACCGTCATGGAGACGGAGATCAACCTGCCCTTCATCACCGCCGACGCCTCCGGCCCCAAACACCTGGTGATGCGCCTGACCCGCTCCAAGCTGGAGCAACTGGTAGGCGACCTCATCGAGCGCACGCTGGGGCCCTGCCGGCAGGCCCTGCTGGACGCCAAGCTCCGTCCCGAGGACGTGGACGAGGTCATCCTGGTGGGCGGGCAGACCCGCATGCCGGCCGTCCAGGAGGCCGTGCGCCGCTTCTTCGGCAAAGAGCCGCATAAAGGCGTCAACCCCGATGAAGTGGTGGCGATCGGCGCGGCCATCCAGGCCGGCGTCCTCGGCGGGCAGGTCAAGGACGTCCTCCTGCTGGACGTGACGCCGCTCACCCTGGGCATCGAGACCCTGGGCGGGGTGATGACGCCGCTTATCGAGCGCAACACCACCATCCCCACCCGCAAGAGCCAGATCTTCTCCACCGCCGCGGACGGCCAGACCCAGGTCGAGATCCACGTCCTGCAGGGCGAGCGGCCCATGGCGGCCGACAACAAATCGCTGGGACGCTTCATCCTGGACGGCATCCCGCCGGCGCCGCGCGGCGTCCCCCAGATCGAGGTCACCTTCGACATTGACGCCGACGGCATCCTGCACGTCTCGGCGCGCGACAAGGCCACCGGCCGCGAACAGCGCATCACCATCACCGCCTCCAGCGGCCTGACGGAAGAAGAGATTAAGCGCATGATCCGCGAGGCGGAGCAGTTCGCCGAGGAAGACCGCCGGCGCAAAGAAGAGGTGGAGGCCCGCAACAACGCCGACTCCACCATCTACCAGGCGGAGAAGCTCTTGCGCGAGTACGGCGATAAAGTGCCGGCGGACCTGCGCGCCGACGTGGAGCGCAAGATCGAGGCCGCGCGCAGTGCCATGCAGGGGCGCGATGTGGCACGCATCCGCCAGGCCACCCAGGAACTCGGCGAGGCCCTCCAGCGCCTGGGCGCCGCCATGTATCAGGCCGCCGGCCCGTCCACTGCCGGCGGTGGCACAGGCGCCGGCCCCTCCTCCGGCGGCGAAGAAGAAGTTGTGGACGGCGAGTACCGCCAGGCATAAACCCATCTATACGGGGCGGCCCCGTGCCGCCCCCTCCAGCATCATCGTATGAGCGGCATACAGGATGAGCGCCAAGCGCGACTACTATGAGGTCCTCGGGGTGGAGCGAACCGCCACCCCCGAGGAAATCAAAAAAGCATACCGCCGGCTGGCTCGCCAGTACCACCCCGACGTCAACAAATCCCCTGAAGCGGAGGCCCGTTTTAAGGAGATCAACGAGGCCTACGAGGTGCTGAGCGATCCCGAGAAGCGCGCCGCCTATGACCGCTTCGGCCACGCCGGCGTCTCCGGCAACGGCTTCGGCGACTTCACCGGCTTTGGCTTCGGCGGGCTGGGCGATCTGTTCGAGGACCTCTTCGCCGGCTTTGGCATGGGCACCTCGGCACGCACCAGCCGGCGGCCCCGCCGCGGCGAGGACCTGCGCGTGCAGGTCGAGATCTCCTTCGAAGAGGCCGTGTTCGGCTGTGAGAAGGAAATCGAGATCCCGCGTACGGAGACTTGCCCGCGCTGTAACGGGAGCGGCGCCGAGCCGGGCACCTATCCCACCACCTGTCCCCAGTGCAAGGGCACAGGCGAGGTGCGCCGCGTCCAGCAGTCCATCCTGGGGTCCTTCGTCACCGTCAGCGTCTGTCCGCGCTGTCAGGGGGAGGGCACCGTTATCAACACCCCCTGCACCGAGTGCCGCGGCCGCCGGCAGGTCCAGCGCCTGCGCAAGATCACCGTCACCATTCCCGCCGGCGTGGACAACGGCACCAAAATCCGCCTGGCCGGCGAGGGCGAGGCCGGCTTGTACGGCGGACCGCCCGGCAACCTCTATGTCGTGCTGACGGTCAAACCGCACCCCATCTTCCAGCGGCAGGAGGATGACCTCATCCTGGAGCTTCCGCTCAACTTCGCGCAGGCGGCGCTCGGCGATATGGTGCGCATCCCTACCCTGGAGGGGGAGGAAGATTTTGTGATACCTGCCGGCACACAGACCGGCGATATCTTCCGCCTGAAGGGCCGCGGAGTGCCCCACCTGCGCCGCAACGGGCGCGGCGACCTGGTGATCATCGCCCGGGTGGTGACCCCCACCAAGCTGACCGCGCGCCAGAGAGAACTGCTGGAAGAGCTGGGCAAAACCCTGGGCAAACCGGTCATCCCGCAGAACAGTAAAAACATCTTCGAGCGGTTCAAAGACGCCTTCAAGCCATGAAGCACAACAATGCATCCCGGGTACGGTGGTTGGAAGCACGCGTGCGGGCCGATGGGGAAGCCGTGGAAGCCATCAGCGAGTACTTCAATCGGGTGAGTACCGGCGGAGCGGTGCTGGAGCGGGTGGAGCCGGCCGCCCCGCCCGATTCCCCCGAGGCCGGCCTGTACTGGGTCATCGGTTATTTCCCCATCCATCACACGCTGGAAGAGGAGGAATGCCGCCGGCGGGTGGAGGAAGCGGTCTGGCATATCAATCAGGTGCACCCGACCGGCCCCGTGCAGTTCAAACTGCTGGAGGATGAAGATTGGGCCGAGGCCTGGAAGGCCCATTACCGCCCGATGAAGCTGGGCGAACGGCTGGTCATCAAGCCCACCTGGTGCGAGTGGCAGGCTCAGCCGGATGAGGTCATCATCGAGCTGGACCCGGGCATGGCCTTCGGCACCGGCCTGCACCCCTCCACGCAGTTATGCCTCCGGGCGCTGGAGCGCTACTGCCGGCCCGGCCAGAAAGTCCTCGACCTGGGATGCGGCTCCGGCATCCTCTCCATTGCCGCCGGCAAACTGGGAGCGGAGCGCATCCTGGCCCTGGATATCGACGCCCTGGCCGTGGAAGTCGCCGCGGACAACGTGGCCGCCAACGGCCTCGCGGAGCGGGTCCTGGTCCTGCAGGGAACCCTGCCGCCGCGCGGCGAAGAGGACCAGCGCGCCGTGGACGAGGCGGTGCTCATGGCCCCGCAGGGTTTCGATCTCATGTTGGTCAACATCCTGGCAGAGGTCATCGCCACCATGATATCCCACGGCCTGGATGCCTGGCTCGCGCCGGATGGCCTGATGATACTCTCCGGCATTATCCAGGAACGTGAGGAGCTGGTGCAGGATGCCCTGGAGGAAGCCGGCCTCCGCGTCGTGGAGCGCCAAACCCAGGGCGATTGGGTGGGATTCGTCGTCCGCAAAACCGGAGGATGAGGTGGTACCATGCACCGCTTTTTCGTCTCCCCAGACGCCATCGGGCGCGGCCGGGTGCTCATCCAGGGCCAGCAGGCGCACCATATCCGCAACGTCCTGCGCATGACCCCGGGAGAGCACATCATCATCCTGGACGATTCCGGTTGGGAAATGGAGGTGGAGCTGACCGAGGTCGAGCCGTACCAGATCAGCGGGAACATTATCCGCCGCATGCTCGCCCGGGGCGAACCGCGGGTCAAGGTCAGCTTGTACCAGGCCATGCTGAAGGGGGACCGCTTCGAATTCGCCCTGCAGAAGGGGACGGAGCTGGGCATTGTGGAGTTCGTGCCCATTATCACGTCCCGCTGTGTGGTCGCCAACCTGGATGATATCCGCCGCAAGCATGAGCGCTGGGAGCGCATTATCCGCGAGGCCGCCGAACAGTCCCGCCGCGGCCGGCTCCCTGTCCTGGAGCCGGCCACCATGTTCCAGCAGGCCCTCGAACGCGCCCGCGACGCCGGCGGCTTGACCCTGCTCCCCTGGGAGGACGAGAACCGCACCAGCCTGAAGCGCC
>Ga0123519_10003928_pt1 | contig 24370 bp, 25 predicted proteins | sample YelNatPaOPRAMG02_FD_87396 | JGI IMG/M metagenome (GOLD analysis project Ga0123519, IMG submission 87396) | Hot spring microbial communities from Yellowstone National Park - Yellowstone National Park OP-RAMG-02 (version 2) | ecosystem: Environmental > Aquatic > Thermal springs > Hot (42-90C) ...
AAACACATATCTATTCTTCTAGGATTTTTAATCGCTTCTAAAACAGCAGAAGAGGTAATTTCATGAAAAACTATTCTATTTTTTTCCTCTAAAGGCATATTCAGTACTAACGCCAAATGCCATGCAATTGCTTCCCCTTCACGATCAGGGTCTGTAGCTAATATAACTTTATCTACTTTCTTATAAACATCTTTAATCTCTTTAATAATTTTTTGTTTTTTGGGAATAATCACATATTGTGGTGAAAAATCTTTTTCAACATCAACACCTAACTTGTTCTTAGGCAGATCCCTTATATGCCCCATAGAAGAAAGCACAGAATAACCCTCTTTTAAAAACTTCTTAATTGTATTCGCTTTCGTTGGCGACTCAACGATTAAAAGTATATTCTTCATTTCTTTGTGAAGAGTATACCACAACACAGAATAGCCCAGCGAACATCTAACTTTTATTTAAAAAATCAATTTTTTTGAGAATTTATAAAGACCTACAGATAGAATATAATCCGGAATTATTTACAATAATGCCTTTTAATTCTAGATTACTAAGTGTTTTCAGAACAGAAGGTGTAGACAGCCCTGTTTTTGACCTTATATCATTAATTGAACAGACTTTATCCTTCAAAAATTCTAAAATCCTTTTTTCATCTTCTGACAAGGTACATTCTTCCGCACTGTTTTCCAAAACTGCTGAAAGATCTTTACATCTACAAAGATCTTGAGGGTATGTAGCAATTTCTGCCTTTTGTTCCTTAATAAGATTATTGCAGCCAACGCTTCTCCAGCTATTAACGTCACCAGGAATCGCATACACCGGAATACCATATTTATAAGCAAATCTCGCGGTGATTAGTGCACCACTTTTCTCTCCAGCTTCAACTACCAAAACAGCATTCGAGATACCAGCCATTATTCTATTTCTCTGCGGGAATGTTTTAATAGATGGACGGACAAAGGGATCAAAAGGCGATATAATCAAACCATTTTTTGAAACTTCTTGAAATAATTTATTGTTTCGATCTGAGAAATATCTTTCAATACCATATCCCACCACACCAACCGTATTTCCATGACACGAAATTGCAGTATTATGGGCAATAGTGTCTATTCCGGCAGCTAAACCACTCACAATCGTCACTTTTCTCGAACAAAAAAATTGTACAAATCTTTGAGTTTGCTCAAGCCCATATTGTGTATTATGCCTTGTTCCAACAACACATATTTGTGGACAACTTAGTAGAAGATTGACGTTACCTACACACCATAAAACAGAAGGGGGTCTTGGAATTCTTTTTAATCTCTCAGGATAAAAAGAATCGTCTTTAAACACGGGTACTACCCCTCTGAATAAAAGGTTTTCATATTTTGATTTATTAAATTTTTTAGCTGATTCAAATATCCCATAAGCTATCTTCGGTTTTATGCCTATTTTTAAAAATTCCCGCGGATTTGAACTCAGAGCTTTTAAAACTGACCCAAACTTTTTAAAAATCAAATTTAGTGTCGCTTCCCCTACACCTTCACAACTAAGGATTTGGATTGTACCCCATTTTTCATTTGTTAAATTAAGCATTTCTGCAAAAATAGCATGAAGAGATTAGTATAAGATTAAGCACAAAATTTTGTTTTTAGTCTATTTTCTGTACTCTGTAAAATACCAGTCTAAGATGGTTCTCATATGTTTTGCAGCATTCCAACTTGTACCACCGCCTTCTAGGAAAAAAACAAAAGCAATTTTAGGATTATCGTAGGGAGCAAACCCCATAACCCAGGCGTGAGAACCGGAATAGCCGCCTTCCCGTTTTATCCCAAATTCTGCACTTCCAGTTTTAGCAGCAACCTCTACAAAAGGACTATTTATAGATCGTGCAACTCCTTGAGGCTCACTAACGGTAGCTCTCATACCCTTTTTTATAATCTCTATATTTTTCTGAGAGATAAAACCACTTCTTACTACTTCAGTTTCTACTGTTCTAATAAATCCGTTAGATTCAATTCCCCCTACAACATGAGGTCTCAATACAACACCATTATTTGCGATAGAACTCGCCAAAACCACCATCTGGATGGGAGAAACAAGATTATCCCCCTGTCCAATACTAGCATTTAAAAGATCACCAGGATACCACATTTCATTATGAATGGCCATTTTAGTTTGAGGTGAAGCCAGTAGCCCACTTGTTTCACCAGGTAAATCTATACCAGTTTTGTTTCCAAGTCCATAAAGTTGAGCAAATTTGACAATCTCCCCAATTCCATCGCCTGTTTTGTTATCTATTGAAAGAGCGCATTTCATAAAATAAATATTACTAGATACTTTATAGGCTTCAACCATATTTAAATATCCCCAGTTCCTTTGTCCAAAATCTTGAAAACGTACACCCCTATAATCAAAAACACCACCAGTATACACTTTTTCATATGGGTTAACAGAACCGCTTTCAAGGGCAACAGACCCAGTAACGGTCTTAAATGTAGATCCTGGTGGGTATGCTGATGATATTGCCCTATTAAGAAGCGGAGCATTTCTATCATTCATTACCTCTAGAATTTTAGAATAGTTTAAGCCACCCGTAAAAATATTATTATCATAAGCGGGAACAGATACCATAGCGAGTATACCCCCATTTGTAATATCTTCTATAATAGCCGCACCACCACTAGCACCCCCTTCTTTCACAGCATCATTAAGAACCTCCCACACCTTTCGCTGAATCTTATCATCTATTGTAAGATATAAATTTTTGCCAGGAATTGCTTCCAGTGGAATGTAAGAGTTAATAATTTTACCTACGCTTGTTACTTCAGCAACACGTCTTCCATTAGTACCACGTAGAACACCATCATAATATGCTTCAAGTCCATCTTTCCCTACAGTATCGTTCGGATCAAGACCCCTTTTAGTTATATCTTCTTTCGAAACAGCTCCTATATAACCAATAATATGACTGTATAAATCTCCTTCTGGATAATATCTTGTTGTAGAAGACTCTACACGTACGCCAGGTAAATCAGCTTCTTTAAGAGAGATTTGATATGGCCCTTTCTCCCAGTTTAAACCATCGACAAGAATAAATTCGTTATACCCTACAGACACTTTTTCATTATAAACTTTTTGCAATACTTCTATGGGTATCTCTATCACAGTTGAGATGAAATTCAAAATCTCATCTTTCCTATCTCCTATAATGGTGGAATCTAACCAAATTGAAAAAGTAGCTTTGTTATATACAAGTTGTTTACCATCAGCTGAGAAAATCACACCACGGGGAGCATATATAGGCCTATATCTAATAAAATATTCATTGGCTTGATGTCTGAAATCTGCGCCTTTAACGATTTGAAGATCGATGAGTCTAACAAATAAGGGGACAGATATAACAAAAATAAAAAAGTAAAGAAAATATTTGTTTTTTGTCAAGTTTACCTCTTTCATCTCTTTTCTCTTTTTATAGAGGTAAGTAGAAATTTAGTAATGGCATAAAATACAATCATAAATATTATATTCCCAAAAATCCAAGAAAGAATTGAAGTAAAACTTAAAGAAGAAAAGTATTTGAAATCTAGACTAAAGCTACGTGACACAAAGAGATCAGAAGCATAGAGTAAAAAGAAAAGAAGTATAGCTTCTACCATAGATAACCACTTGCTACCGCCGCTATAATACCTTGATATGCCTAATATTACCATCCACAAAATCCAACATAGAGAAGTCCATCCCATGTTTGATCTTCCAGAAATAACATCTTTCAAAATAGCCCCAAAGCCAGCAGCAGTAATAGCCGTAGAAAACTGATCCTGAATCCACAATGCAATCACAAGCGAGACAAGAGGAGAAACAAAAAGTCCACCCCAAGCAAAAAGTCTTCCCAAAAGTTCAGACAGTACCACCACCAAAATAATTAAAATGTACCAGATTAAAATATAGAATTTATTCATCTTTAACTATTAAAACATATTTTAAATTTAGTGGATCAAAAAGCGCCTTCAAATAAACAGTTTGAAAACTACTTGTAGGATCAGCTTCACTATGATCTACCACCCCAATCAAGAAGCCTCGTGGAAAAATGTCGTCTTCTCCTGATGTTATAACCTCCTCCCCTTCTTTGATTGTCCTATTTCGATCTACATTCTCTATTACTAGAAATTCGCCTGTTTGTCCTGTAACAATTCCCCGTGCATCACCGCCGACGCTCTTTACAAGCACGCCAATCCTACTAGGAAAAGATGTTACCATTTCAACATGTGAACTATATTTATCTACATCTGTTATTCTACCTATCAAAATGTTCTTTTTGTACAAAACAACAGCTCCACTTTTTACACCGTCATTCTTTCCTTTATCAACCTTCAAAGATGCAATACCTTTCACATCACGATCAAGACTTACCACTTCAGCAAGTATGTAGTTAATATCTCTTTTTTCTTCTACCCCACATTGTTCACGCAGTGAAGCATTCTCTCTTCTAAAACCCTCAAGTTCGTTAAGCCGTGATTGAAGTTCAAAAATTTGATCTTTTAATTCAGCATTCTCGTTTTTTAATTCTTCGATATGAGAAAAGGTATAAATCCACTCGCTAACCTGTTTATCTATATTTTCGGCTCGTTTTTGAACAGGAATCATCGCTTTGCCAAAAAAGTCTAAAATTGGCTTGCTAAAATCAAGATACCTTATAAAAACAAACAGAAACGCGACAACAACCCATAAAAAAGAATTTTTAATCAAACCTTTCAATTGATCAGTGGTCACAGTATAAAAACTTAAAAATAAAACAGCTATTCACTTTCTCCAACTTTAAGCTTGGTTAAAAGATCTAGATCTTCCAAAACAGCTTTTGCCCCTTTTAGAACAGCAAGCATTGGTTCGTCCGCAACATAAAAATTCATCTTTACTCTTTCTTCAAAATACTCTTTTATACCTGGCAGAAGTGATCCTCCACCTGCCAAGCAGATCCCCCTTTCAGCAATATCAGACAAAATTTCTGGCGGAGCCTCTTCTAAGGCTTCTATAATTGATGAGGCAATTAAGTTAAGTGGAACATGAAGTGCTTCCCTCACTTCAATACTGCTAATTTCCATTGTTTTAGGTATACCCTGTACGGTATCCCTTCCTCTCACCTCATAGGTACTATCTTGTTTTACTGGATAAGCAGATCCGATTTTTATCTTTATATCTTCTGCTATACGCTCTCCAGTTAAAATATTGTATTTATATTTAAGGTATTTCACTATTTCGGCATCCATTTCATCACCAGCAATGGGAATAGTTTTGTCTACAACAATACCTCCAAGTGAAATAATAGCAATATCTGATGTACCGCCTCCAATATCTACAATCATACTTCCAACTGCTTCTGTTACGGGTAAACCAGCTCCAATCGCAGCAAGACGCGGTTCTTCTATAATATAACAAATTCTTGCTCCAGCGTTTTTTGCTGCATCTCTAATTGCTTCGCGACCAACCTCTGATGCCAAAAGAGGAACACCTATTACGACTCTTGGTCTAGGTATTTTTAAAAAATGGGTAGAGGCTCGAGTCGCCAACTCAATAAAATACTGAATCATATCACGGGTTGTTTCAAAATCTGATACAATACCGTTTCTCAATGGTCTTACAGCCACAATTCCTGGCGGTGTTCTTCCCAACATCTTTTTTGCACTTTTACCAACAGCAACAATCTCGCCACTTTTAGAATCCAACGCGACCACGGTAGGCTCGGTAATTACGTCACCACGACCTCTAATTGCCATCTTTGTATTCGAGGTGCCTAGATCTATTGCTATATCATCTGTAACCAACCTCCAAAGAGGCTCAAAAATCGACATCTCAACTCAATTCTACATCTACAATGAAAATGATTCAAAGTATTAAGGGAACTTTCAAAGTTTTTGAAATCTCTCAAATTTTTATAATACCAACTTTTCCCCTAACTTCACTAAGAGTGACACTAGCAATTGCTCGCGCATTTTCTGTTCCTTCTTTAATAATTTTAAAAACTCCGGGTAAATCTGATTCAAATTCTTTTCTTCTTTTTTGAATAGGCTTTAAGACAGCGAAGATAGATTCTGCAAGTTCATCCTTAAGATCTGAATACCTAATGCCACCACTTAAATATTGGCGTTCATAATACAACCTTTTCTCTTTTCCTTCAAATAAAGCCACCAGTGTCAAAAGAGCAGCAACGCCACCTTCTTTAGGAATACTATCTCCCCTTCCTATATCTGTAGGTACTCCTGCAAGCTTCTTTTTTATTGTATCTATATCATCACACAACCCTATATAACTCCCCTCTACAGATTTACTCATTTTGCCATAACCTTTCAAGCTAGGAACATATGCTCCTTTTGTCTTAAACATCACTGGTTCAGGGAAATGTGTACCATATATACTGTTCATTTTTTTAGCGACTTCTCTTGCAACTTCTAGGTGTGGCTCTTGGTCTTTCCCGGCCGGAACAAAATCTGCTTTATATGCCAGAATATCCGCTGCCATTAAAACAGGGTAGTAAAGAAGCGCCATAGTAATATGACCGGGATTCTCTTTTACCTTCTCTTTATAAGTAGGAAGATGCCTCATTCTTGCAACAGATAGCAATGTAGAAAAGTAATATGCCAATTCTATATGTTCTGGTATATAAGATTGAATAAAAATTATAGATTTTGAAGGATCTATACCACATGCTAAGTAATCAAGTACAATATTCAAAGTATCCTCTGCTAACCGATTTTTATCAAATGGGGTAGTCATCGCATGAAGATCAGCAACCATAAAAAAGTTATTATATTCAGCGCTGTTTTGTAACAACACCATACCTTTAATACTACCAAGATAATTTCCAATATGTAGTCGGTTTGATGGTCTCACACCAGAAAGTACTGTTTTTTTATTACTATTAAAAACGGACATTTCCGTCATTTTAACACAATTAGTACTCATTTTCAAAAATCGGCAAATGAAGAAAGGAAACCACATCATTTACCAAAAGAAAAAATAAAAGGAAAAGTGAAAAAGCTAAAAAGCCTTATTGGTCAAAAAATTTTTAAGATAATAAACAGACCTTTTTATCTATACACAATATGGAAAATTTCCTTTTATCAAAATCATACTTTATAATGCTCACACGGCCATTGTGAAGTAAAAAACCGTAATAATTAAAAATGTTTACTTTTTTCCGAAGTAAACTACCTAAAAACTCTTTAAGCGGTCCTGAATGGCTAACAACAACAATATTCTTCCCTTTATGTTTATTCACAATTTTGTATAAAGCATTAATCATTCTCGTCCTCAACTCGTAAAAATTCTCTCCTCCTTTTGGCCTTAAACCCTTCAGATTTATACCTGATAAGATTCCGCCAATATAGAGCTTAACACATTTCAGAACAGCCAAAAAAGAAGGCATACCTTCTAAATCTCCCCCTTTAATCTCATTCAACTCATTACACTTTATTGGTAGCAAACCAAGTTTATTTCCTATTATCTCCGCGGTTTTTACTGCCCTATTAACACTACTTGTATATAAAGCGGCAATCGACTTTTTACTAAAATATGCTGCAAGATTTTTTGCCTGTTTTACACCCTTTTCTGTTAGACCTGAATCTTTTCTCCCAGAAAATATTCCCTTTGAATTCTCCACACTTTCTCCATGTCTTACAAGAAAGACTGTTGTTTCCATTGTTAAATCTTTTAAAATTACTTATCATATAATAAAAAATTTACTTGAAAAGGCAACAGCCCACAAAAGTACCGCCAGCAAAAAATATCCTAAATTCATATTTCAAACTAATTAAAGTGTTTTTCAGACATAAGAAAAAATCCAATACTAAGAAGGACAGGCCCTTTAATGCTGACATGTAGAGAAAAAATAAATATATTGGCTCATTTCTAAAAACTTCTTCAATGAATATAAAACCCCTTCAATGGAATATTTGTTTTTTTACAAATTTTCACTAAAGAATCTCTAACCTTTCTCCAATATCGCATATTAAGTTTATAACGATATAATTCCAAAAGTTGATGGTAGTTCCTTTCTAAAACATTCTCAATATCACTAACATTCCCACATTTTGTATTCAACGCTTCAGCCATAACAAAATCAACTTTTCCTTTCAGCTTGCTAAATATATCATTTAGATTTGTTAAACCGGGAAGTATTGGACCAATGAAAGCATATGTTTTAATTCCATATTGATGAATTTTTTCTAACGCTTTTATTCTCTGCAGGGGGGATGGCGCCCTAGGTTCAAAATCTTTAGATATTTTTTCGTCTATTGTTGTAATTGTCAACCCTACTTCACAACGGCTAAATCGCCTCAAAAGATCTATATCCCTAATAACAAGGTCAGACTTTGTTAAAATGGAAATAGGAAAATCGTATTTCAAAAGAAGTTTTAAAATACTCCTTGTCATCATATATCTTTTCTCGATCGGCTGATAGGGATCGGTAACGCTACTTATCACAACTAATCCTTTCTTTGGTCTCTTCAAAAGTTCTTTTTTCAATACCTCCGCCGCATTTATTTTGACCCATACAAAGTCTCCCCATTTTCTATCGTTATCTACAAACCGTTTCATAAATCGTGCGTAGCAGTAAATACAGCCATGACTACACCCTATATATGGATTTATAGAGTAACTAGATTCGGGGAGCTTGCTTCTAACAAGCAAGGATTTACATTTTACAATTCTTATATCCATATGCGCCTGGCGGGATTCGAACCCGCAACACTCGGTTCCGAAGACCGATGCTCTATCCAGTTGAGCTACAGGCGCATAAAAAGATTATACACCATTATACACCATGTTTTCGTACAAAAAATGGAAAATTGGATTTAAAACTGGCATGAAGTGCTTTTAATTTTAATACTTTAAAAACTTTTGATTTGTAGCAGTAAATTTAAGGTGAATTCGAAATTTCTGAGATTTTCCAGATGTCACCAACCTTTTCCAGGGTAAGCCAACGAACGTTTTCTCCATTTTCATAACCGAAATAAGGAATCTCCTCGTCACCAGATTCCGGCTTCATAATAACATCGATCTTAACTTTGTATATATGCCTACTATCTGTCCATTCTTCTACGCTTGCCTTTTTAATTTCTAAAACCTGAACATGATTGAAACCATTAAATTGAACTGCCCAAGCTTGTAATTCTGAATCATTATTTACTTTCATCATTAAAGCAGCTTTATCAGCATCTCCATTGTTTATAAATTCAAAAAATCTTTTAATAATATCTTCATCTTGTGGTAATGGTGCTCCTTCATCCTCTTTGTTTGATTCCCCCCCAGAAGAAGTCTTATTACCAGTCTCATTAATCTTCTCCTCTGCAAACCCCTTAAGATAAACTGAAAAATCCTTTACAAATTTTTCTGCCTCTTCTTGGGTAAGAGTACTCCACCATGTGTTGACAATGACTTCTAAATTATCAGCCAAAAAAAGTTCCAGTCTCAGAAACTTTCCATCCTTGTTATATACTAGTTGATGTGGAATAGGTATAGAACTATCCTGTCTAACTACGTCTTCGGACAATTTATAAGCGTCTTTTAGGCTACTTATATCGCCACGTACAAATGTAATACTAATGTTTTTAGGTGCAACAGGTGGATTACCATGCTCTATTTCATAAGGTAACTCCTCAAATCTATATTCACAATAGTACTGTGTATATTGTGTTGACTGGTAAGATCCTTGTTTCACGTTAACAAATTTTTTACCAGCGATCTCTTCAATTTTCCCCTGAGGAAAAAGGCGGCAAATAGCTAAATCTCCTTCAAAAACCTTAGAAAAGTCAGGTAGTGAAGGACCATTTTGTTCCTCCACTTTTTCTTGCTCTCCTTTAGACGTATTTGTCGAGTGCCTTTTAAGTATCTTGTTCTTAGCTATAAAAAACCCGCCAACTACAACACCACTCGTAATTAGAACCCCAGCGGCAATCAGTGCTAAAATAAGGTGCTTTTTCATCTTTATCATCTGTTATTTAAACTTCAACTTCTAAGAGATTTATAACCCTAGATAACTCTCCGAAATTATAGATTAATAGATAATAAATATCCAGTAGACTCTTTGTGAAATTTTAATAATAGAAGCATAGATACTAAAATAACTAAAGTATTATGGAATTGTTTTTAGCTCGTTTATATGTTACCATAATTAGCGGGGGAAATTAATAACTATTTATTTAACACATTAGGTATACAGCAGCAACGATTTTTACGAAAAGCTTTTACAAAAAGCCTATTTATAAAAAGTTTACAATCTTTTCAGAAATGGTATAATATTTTTGTATTCTACAATAGCTATTCTTTTTTTAGGAGACTTCCCTTATAATAAGGCAATAAAAATTATAACTATTTTTAATGGCAAGACGAACAGAAAAGAAAAAAAGAACGATCAAAATTGCACTTGTATGTGAAAAGTGCAATAACAGAAACTATGTGAAAAGTAAAAGTAAAACTGCCCAATATACATTAGAGCTTAAGAAGTTCTGCAAGTTTTGCAGAAGACATACTAAACACAAAGAGGTAAAACTAAAGTAATTTATATTGATAGACAAAATGTGGGAGAGTCCGTTAAATGGTAAACGACCGGTCTCCAAAACCGGCCCTGCAGGTTCGAGTCCTGCCTCTCCTGCGTTTTTTAAAACCTTAAAATTAGAAGTAAAACAAAATGGTGAAGAAAGACAAAAAAAAGATAAAAATTCCAATTGTTACATTTTTAGATGAGGTGGTTACAGAACTAAGAAAAACTGAATGGCTAAGTACAAAAGAAGTAATAAATCTTTCTATCACAGTACTCTTAAGTGCTACTATATTAGGTTTCTTTTTGCATTTTCTAGATATATTATTTAGACATTTAATATCACTAATTTCATAAGATGAGAGAAAAAAAAGAGGAGAACAATATGAAGTGGTATGTTCTAAACACTTATGCAGGACAAGAGAAAAGGGTAGCTCGCCTGATAATGCAAAGGGTAGAAAATGCAGGGATGAAAAAGGCTGTACAAAAAGCTGTCGTCCCCACACATAAAAAGGTTGTAATAAAACACGGTAAAAAAGAAACAGTAGAAGAGATATTTTATCCAGGATATATACTGATCCATATGGTCCTCAACGAAAAGACATGGCCCTTAGTAAGAGATACACCAGGAATAATAGGTTTTTCTGGAACAGGAAGAAGACCAATACCACTTACAGACGAGGAAGTTGAAGCGACAATGAAATATATGAAAGTAAAACAACCCACATATAAAGTCTCTTTAGCACCAAATGATGCTGTAGAGATTATTGATGGATATTTCAAAAATTTTAATGGTTCTGTAATAGAAGTAGATGAAACAAAAGGAAGGGTAAAAGTATTGATAAACATTTTAGGTAGAGAGACACCAGTAGAAGTAGACATATCTCAAGTAAAAAGGTTAGAAAGTCATTAAATAAAAAGTTTTAAGATGGCAAAAAAGGTAATAGCTGTAGTAAAACTTCAGATCACAGCCGGAAAAGCGACTCCTGCCCCACCGGTAGGACCTGCGCTTGGACAACACGGAATAAATATCATGGATTTCTGTAATGCTTTTAATGAGCAAACCATGGATAAAGGAGATGTTGTTTTACCAACTGTTATTACAATCTATGAGGACAAATCCTTTGACTTCGTAATCAAAACGCCTCCAACGGCAGAACTAATCAAAAAGGAACTAAAACTTGAAAAGGGCTCTTCAGAACCAAATAAAAAGAAAATTGGCAAAATCACACGGGAACAGATAAGGAAAATCGCAGAGAAAAAAATGCAAGATCTCAACACACATTCTATTGAGAAAGCAATGAAAATGGTAGAAGGAACAGCAAAAAATATGGGGCTTGAAATAGTTTAAATATATTCAGAAATGAAAAGGAGCAAAAAATACAGAAAAATCTTAGAAGAATTAAAAAAACAAGAAAAACCAAAAGATTTAAAAGAGGCCGTCAGCTTAGTAAAGAAGGCACATACAGCGAAATTTACAGGAGCAATAGAATTGCATATCTCTACGAAAAGCAAAGAAAAAGAGTATACAGTAAGAGGAACCGTTGCATTTCCTCACCAATTTGGGAAGGAGAAAAAGGTAGTAGTTATATGCGAGGAAAAAGACAAAGAAAAAGCTCTTAAAAATGGTGCAGACTACGCAGGGCTAAACGATATCATTCAGAAAATACAAGAGGAAAAGATTGAAATGGATGTTGTATTAGCGACTCCAAATGTAATGAGTAAAGTAGCCATATTGGGAAAAGTACTGGGGCCAAAAGGTCTTATGCCAAACCCAAAATCTAATACAATAATAACTTCATTTGACATAATAAAAGGTTTTAAAGCAGGGAAGACAACATTTAAATCAGACAAAAACGGAAATATACACCTCGCCATAGGGAAAATAGATCAAGATGATGACAAAATAGTAGAAAATATCAAAACAGCAATAAATTCAATAAGAGAAGCCTGCTCTAGAAGTAATGCTCAAATAAGAAAACTCTATATTGCTCCTACAATGGGACCAAGCATAGAGATTACAAACTTAATTTAAAATCCAGCAACAAAAGATTAGATCTTTCATCCCTATGGATAAACTCATATTTTTGATCCAAAATAAGAAGTCTAGAAACAACTAAAATATTTGAAAAAAGAATAAGGGATCATTTAAAGTCTATTAAACACAATAAAGTTTGACACGTTTGAAGTAATACTATACAATTACAACGGTTAGTGCCAAAGAGATTAGGTATTCTACCTAGGCTGAAAAATTTAAGGAGAAGTAAATCCTAATGGAGGCACTAATTTGCGAAAAGAGATTTTATTTTGTAGGGGAAAGTCCCGGCCTAGGCCGGGACTTTCCCCTACAAAAAGACCCTATTTAAAAATTATAAAATATGAACACACAAAATACTAAACTTACACCAAAAGAAAGGAAAAAGAAACGGTTAGAAGAGTACAAAAAATGGCTAGAACAATCAAATACAGTGATTCTATTAGAGACAACAATGCCAGCGATAGAAGTATGGTCATTAAAAAAGGAGCTTAAAGAAAAACAAGCAGACTACCACGTTGTTAAAAACAGACTTTTTTCTATGGCGTTAGAAAATATCTATGGAGAAAAACCTGATATAAATGGCTTTACAGCCGCTGTTTTTTGTAAGGACGATCCAATAATTCCTGCGAAGAGTATTATGAAACTTGTAAACGAGAAAAAGGCTTCATTAAAGTTTGGCTACTGTGGCAAAAAGCAAATAGACCAAGAAGACATAAAAAAACTTGCCAATGTTGCTGCATCTTATAAGGAACTTATAGGGAAACTTATATACGCAATAGAATATCCGTTAGTTAGTTTCTCATATATAATTCAATCACCACTTCAAAGATTTATCTTTTCGCTAAATAAGATAAAAGAAAATAAAAGTTTAAAATAAGTTGTATAATCTAATTATTTAAAATTAAACTGGTATGGCAGAAAAAAAACAAAAAGAAGCAAAAAAAACAAAAAAAGAAACCTCTACAGAAAAAGAAGAGAAAAAAACATACTCAGAAAAAACTGAAAAACTTCTTGAGGTTTTAGAAACCATGACGCCTCTAGAAATTGCAGAAACTGTCAAAGCTCTCGAAGAAAAGTATGGAATTACTGCTGCAGCACCTGTTGCCGTAGCAGCTACACCAACGGCGCAAACACAAGAAACACAGCAAGCTACAGAGGAAAAATCCACATTCGATGTAGAATTAACAGCCGCAGGTGAAAATAAGATTGCTGTCATCAAGGCTCTTAAGGAGATAAAACCAGAGCTTGGGTTAAAAGAAGCTAAAGACATTGTCGATGGCGCACCAAAAGTGATCATGGAAGGTGTTAAAAAGGAGGTTGCAGAAGAAGCGAAGAAAAAACTGGAGGCTGTAGGGGCAAAAGTAACTCTAAAATAAAAAATTCATAACACAACGACAGCAAGTACTAATTACTTACTGCGAGGAGCAAAGTCTATAACAATCAAAATTAATTAGTTCTTAAAGGAAATGAAACTAATTTAAGAAGCCGCTTTATTCAAATCTTTCAACATATCATCAATGGAAATACCATAAATTTTACAAACTTCCCTTAATGTAAGGTTTTCTAATTCATACTTTGCAAACGGACATGTTAAGCAGGGAAATCTATATTTTGTCAAAATTTTTTCGAATTTTGACTCTTTTAATAGATCACCGATTTTTGTATTTTCGGTAATCTTTTTAATTTTTTTATCTTCTTTTTTCCTTCTCATTTCTCCACCATTTCAAATACATAATTCTCTTCAATAACACATTCTAAACCTTTTATTACTGAAAACATGGGGTCTTCAACAACAAAAAATGGCACGCCAATTGCTTTTGTAAGTAAAACGTCGATATTCCATAAATTTGCATTTCCTCCTGTCAAAGCTATCCCAGTATCCGCTATATCTGATGACAATTCCGGAGGTGTTTTTTCTAAAACACCTTTAATAGATGCTATTATACTACTAATAGGCTGCTTTACTGCCTCTACTAAGTCGTTTGTATCTACTCTTATAGTTCTGGGTAACCCTGTTGTAATATCTCTGCCACTGATTTCCGCACTTCTTGGTTTATCAACAGGCACACAACTGCAAATATTCTTTTTAAGCTCTTCAACTGTACTTTCACCAACAAAAAGAGCAAACTGGCGCCGGATTAAATTTGTGAGGCTGTCATTTACAGCAATTCCACCAACACGAATAGCATCCTCAACAACAATACCGTTCATCGAAAGCACAGCACTCTCTGTTGTACCCCCGCCTGTATGAACAATAACATTCCCATGGGATTTATAAATAGGCAATCCACATCCAATTGCAGATAATACAACACTAGGATATATTTTGACATTTCCTGCACCAGCATCAAAACAAACCTGAACCATTGCACGGCGTTCAACAGATGTGATGCCACTCGGAACTGCTATATAAAGATCAGGCTTTATCATCCTAAAAGTTCCACTTACATAATCTATTAAAAATTTAAGGATGGCAACCACAGCCTTCCTACTTGAAATCACACCATTCTGTATAGGCTTTTTAATTTCAAGATATTGAGGAGTTTTACCTAAAAGCTCTCTTGCTGCATTTCCAATTGCAACAACATTCCCACGATTAACATCTACCAAAACGACAGTTGGCTCATTAAAAACAAGTCCTTCGCCATCAACGTAAACCCTTGTGTTACAACTTCCAAAATCTATTCCAATTTTCTTTTTCTTAAATATTGACATATCAATTGATTATACCTTAACTAAATATTTCTCTCTACCAATTAACTCCTTGAGTGAAAATATGCTTTAAAAATGAAAGCCAAGTTGCTTAAAAATTATGAAGTTGGTAAAATTCTTTGAAATATTAAAAAAAGAATATGAAACACATACTTAACCACTTCAAGCCAATAATAATTTCTATTTTTCTAGCAATAATACTAAGCACCGTAATAATTCTATTCGCGGAACAGTATAAAATAAACATAAAAACTGGAACAATCGTTAGAACCGGGATGATTTCAATTAAAGGTGTGAAAGATGCCACTATATCGCTAGACGGACAACCCCACGGAATATCCCCAAAAACAATAAACTTTGTAGAAGCGGGCGAGCATATATTGACACTTGAAAAGAACAGAAGAGTAACTTGGAAAAGAACAATTAATGTCCAAGAAGGAAAAGTTATCACCCTATTCCCTATTCTATTCCCTGAACAAAAAGAAGTAAAAAAACTAGAAGAATCACAATATATTAGTGTCATACCCACCGAAAGTACATCAAATTATTTTACTGTAAATCTTGAGGGTGAAGATATAAACATCATATCTGTCAATCTTTATCCAAGATTGCTAGACATTGGTATAAAGAGTTCAAACTTCGCAAGAATAAACCAGATTTTGGATAAAATAAATATTCCCCCAAAAGAATCAAAAGTTGACGAAATTAAGGAAAAGCTATCTTATCTACAATTCGTCCCGTCCCCTCAAGGGAAATGCATTCTTATCAACGACCTTTTAAACAATAAAATATACTTAGTTGAAGCAGGCCAGGAAAATATCAAGGATATAACAAGTTGGTTTGGGTTCCCTTATAATAACCTATATTGGTCGAAAGATGAGGGGTGGGTCTTTGTTAAAAACCAGTCAATGCTTCTATCAATAATGCTAAAGACAGGACAACGCTTTGTCCTGTATACTCTTGGGGAAAATCAACAATATGGTCCCATTACCCCCACAACAGGCGGAGTAATATTTACAGTGGAAAGAACAGATGAAGGAAAGGTGTATTCAACTATCTTTAGAATAGACGATAACGGGATGAATCTTAAAGAGATAAAATCAGAAGACACTTCACCATCGAATATTAATGATCTCTTTGTTGTAGAACAAGCAGGCATTGTATTAATAAACGGTGAAAATAGTGTGTGGATCTTAAATGAAGAAGGGAAACCACCGAAAATTCTAAAGAACGATTACAAAATATTGTTTAACGAAAGTCAACAACAGTGGGTTTGCTCAATAGACACAACAACAGGAAAAAGCGGTTTGATATTCCACTTTAATCCTCTTGATCCAGATGAAGAAGTCAAAATAAACTATCCAATTCCTTTGGAAAGTATAAAGGGTATAAGGTTAATAAATGGGCATCAAAATATAGTATTTGAAACTGAAGAAAATATCTTAATTTCAACAGAAGATGGAAATAATACAGTCAAGATTGTAGAGGAAGAGGAAGAAGGCAAGTACAAAATATCTTTTCTGGGAGCAATATACCATAGAGGGCAGTTCGTGCTAAGATATAGCCTAACCCCAAAAGATTCCCCACAAAACTTCACAATATATGAGCTAAGATTTGACAATTAAAGAGTCTAATCTTCCAGCCTTGCTTTTACAATAAGCCTATACTTATTAGAGCCAGGTGGCTCACATGTCTGTAAAGTAAGAGTCGGTTCCTCAGCAAATCCTGTGAGATCTTCTATGCTATCTGGATTAACAACCTTTTTTTCATACACGATGTAGTCATATCTTTGCTCCTTATAAAAAATAATAACCCGATCACCATTTTCAAGCTTTCGCAGAAGAGTGAAAGGTGATCTATATCGCCAAATATCCCACACATTTACTGTAGAGTGTGAAAAAAGATACACATTTCCAAGCTCACCTGGATAAGCTGTACCTTTTGCATGAGCAACTCCTCTCTTTAAAGCACTATCCATTCCTTTTTTATCAGTCAAATCTACGTCTTGTATTACTTCTTCATTAACTCCTATCTTCTCTATAATAATTCCAAACTCTTTAGATTTTGGCTCAATGGCTATCTCTGGAGCTTTTTGTACAATACTCTCAATTATGTTTTTAGCAGGCTTCGGTCCATAATCTATATCTTCTACGACTTTATAACTTTTATTCAGCAAGCGGCGTAGGTAGTAATCTGCTTCATGATAAAGGAATGGCCCATAAACCACCCCCATATAAACTAACGCCCCAATAATCAAAAGATCTATAATCAAATCAAGAAATATTACTATTCTTTTTTTACGCAATAGCTTTGGATTATTCTGCATACCTCACTATACATAGTGAAAATTTGAAAATCACATAGATTTTACCATATATTAAATGTTCCTCACATTTGTATTAATTTGTGTAAGGAGGGTGATTATAATTGGAACCATAAATAAAATCTCAATTACAGGATGCTCTGTTTACGGCAAAACAAGGTAGGCATCTAGGACAGAAAGATTATCCAATACCCTCCAATAAACGCTTACGATAAGTTTGAACTTCTTGCAGAAAACATTATTAAACGGCGTGGTAAATTTAAAATCTCTACTCACACGTATTTAGGTTATCTACATCAGCATCTTTACCGTAACAATTCCCATTCATATCTCTTATTTCCAATTTTTCTATTGGTCCGTAAACAAGTGTCTTATGAAGAACATTCAATACCCTCTGCTGTGCTTTAAGTGAAGCGCCGGCATATCCCTCCGGTGGCATAACTTCTTGGATTTGCCTACATATTTGAATTTTTAAGGTCTTTCCTATTTTCCACCACTTGAAGTCATAACCACCACAATTAGAACTCCCTTTTAAGCTAAATGGAGAAAAGTACCCCCGGATTCTCTCCTCATCTGTAGGACCATTTAATATTTGCCTCACCGCAAAAGAGTAAACATCTTCCTCAGTAGTTCTTCTTTGAACTTTAACAACAATTCCTGGATCATCAAAACTAGCCGGATCTTTTGAAAAATACACATCAACAATCTTCTCGGTAGTCGAAGGTTGCTCCTCTTGTGGCACTTCTTCATCACTTCTATTTTCAGGGGCTCCTTGCTCTGTAGTTGTTTTATTCTCTTCTTGAGGTTTCTCATTCTCTTCAGGATTCATTGATTTCTCTAATTGTTCAATCCTGTTTTTTAACTCCTCATTTGAACTCAGTGTTCCTCTCAATTCCTTAGACAGAAGAAACAATCCAATCCCCTCCCCTATTGCCAAAAGGATGGCAAGTATGAAGGAAACTAACAAAAATTTTTTATTTCCTTCCATTAGAATAACTATTAAGTAAACTAAAACTATTATAGACTCTCGAACCTCACATTACAACCATATGTTCTCATCGGGGTGTGGGCTAGAGAGGAGTCGAACCTCCAACCTACGCGTTAGGAGTGCGTTGCTCTATCCAGTTGAGCTACTAGCCCAAAAGAAAGAGCTTAACAAAAATCACATAGCCTTCAACAATATTTTACCATTTCCAGGAAATATTTGTATTTTCAATAGTACCTTACAAGTTCAAAATTTAACGTGTCAAATTACTTCCCTAAAAGAACAATAATATCTGCTTCTGGTTTATTTTCTCCTTGTGGTAATGTTCCAACTTCACCGCTTAGAAGTTTCGCGATTTCACTTGCTAAGCTGCTGAAATTACCGCTAACATCTTCAACAATAGTTTTCTTGTAATTTTTTTTAGAAGCACTTCCCTTTTTTACAATCTCAACATCCTCGAGATTTTCTTTGATTTTTCTCTCCGTTTCATCTAACAAGGAAGGGTTATCTGTACCGTTTAATAAAGCAATCTTTACTGCAGCTTCAGCTTTTTTTTCGGTACCAGGGCTTTCACTATTGCTTCCTTCTTCTATTGTTAAAGGTGCGACTTCAATAATTTTATTATTAGATGGACGATAAAGAATAGCCTTCTTAGCATTTATAAATACCAGCACCTTATCACCATTTTCTGCATTCTTAAAAAAGGGTTGATCCTTAAGTTTCTCTTTGTCTAGCACTGTCGCTATAGTAGGTGTTTCGTCTGGCAACTCAATCAACTTACCCACCTTTTCTACTAAAACCTTAACTTCATTTAGTTCTGCTTGCCCAGGATTATTCTTTAATGTCTGGTATTTATGATAAAAGTAATACGCTATACCGCCAACAGCCGCCAAAACTATAACATAAAGCACTATTGAAATCTTCTTTATTACTTTCATTATTTTGTTCTTTAAAGATAAATTACTTAATTCTAACTTCACCTTTTTATTTTATATAATTTTTGTAATAGCTCATCCAATTTTTATCTACAGTTCCTCAATCTTCTATTTTTGTCATAAGCAACTTTTATTGCTACGCCATTTCAGTGTAGCATATACGGTATCCAAATACAAGTCACATTTTAAACCTTTTATTTCTACTTTTTTGCTTGTATTCAATAGTCAATCCGAAGACATCTCGTGTACTCTTGTACCACGGCCCATAAAGAGACTATTGCACAAAAATTAAAGCTCTTTTTTACTGATTTACTCTAAAAGCTTTCATATAAGGCCCCCTATAAATAGTAGACGCCGGACCGGCAGAATACTGTGCCCATTGTAAACGAACTGTTCCAGCATTGGAATCATTTTGGATCGTGGCAAAGACAATTATAGGCTCATCTACACCAGTAGTAGCAATCAAGCCAGTAGATACCCCACAGGCAATATTACTTACAGAAGAAACATTGTTCCTGTAAACGCCGACTCCTACATTGCAAACAGCGCCAGAAGGTGCTGTAATAGCAAATTTTATATCCTGAGGCCCTGGAGACCTTAGAGATAGATTAAACATAATAACCCAGACCTCTTTCGGACCTATGTCAAAAAACAAGTGATCGTCATCCTGCAGTGTAGTACCACTATATGACTCATCCGCTGTTTTATACTTTATAACTGAGAACCCTGCAGTTCCTGGACCATATGGACTACCCCAATTAAGGATTCCTCCGCCATCAGTCACAAGGACTTGTCCCGGCTTACCAGTATCAGGAGGTAACATGTATTTTGTATCCCTACTCATCGTATCACTTGGTACTATATCCAACACATGATCAGTAGCACCTTGTTCTGAATAAAGCCTTAAAATACCATCCGCACCGTTTTCTCCTATCTGAACCAAAGTTCCAGTATTTTGCAGATATCCACTAGCCACCCAATTTGTGCCATCATGTCGTAATGTTTGTGCTGATGTCCCCACAGGGAGTCCACCACTCGGTGGTTGCCATGTCCCTATGCCAGAATCGTCACTAGTTAAAACATAACCTGCCGTTGCGCCTGTTGGCATTCTAAACCCAAGGGTACTAATAGTTCCACCTACATCCAAGGTATAGGAAGGCGAAGCTGTTCCAATTCCCAATCTTTTATTGACATTGTCCCAGTAAAGGTTTGCTACATCCTGAGAAAGTTGCCCACCTACTCCACCAAACAAAACAGATCCAGGGGCCAAAGAAGAAATAGTTAAGCCACTAAACGTTGGAGTTGCGCCAACATGGATATTCTGAGGAAGAGACAGAGTTATTGTTGAACCGCCAGATGACACATTAATCTGGTCAGAAGTCCCCTGCAGCGTCAAATTTCCAGTTAACGAATTAAGAGAAACAACACCTGTGTTTGAGATAGTTGGACTTTGTCCAGGGGTAATCTCTATTCCACCTCCAGCAACCAGTGATAAGATTCCAGTGTTTGAAACAGTAAGGTTGGTAGTACCAGAAATTGATATACCGGTTCCAGATGTAAGTAAGGAAGCAATATTTTTATACTCAAGGCTACTCCCAGTTGAATTCACACCCAATAATTGATCAGCACCACCAATATAGCTTAGTCCTGTACCACCGTAACCAATCTGTATAGTAGAACCCTTCCATGTACCAGTCGCTATTACGCCCAAAGTTGTTATAGAAGTTTGACCAACGTAATTTGGATCGATATCAATTACTACACTTTGTCCTCCTGTTGAAGTAATTCTACCAGTAGTTCCAGAAATAGAGTAAACAACATTAGGCGCACTTAAATTTCCACTAATTCGCATATCGCCATTAACATCTAAGGTATATAAGGGTGCTGATGTGCCAATTCCCAATCTATTATTTGTGTTATCCCAAAACAGATTGTTGTTATCTTGCGATAATGCGCCTCCTTCTCCAGTAAAAATAACAGATCCTGTGGTTAAAGAGGATAGTGTCAGTCCAGAAAAATTCGGCGATGCTAAAGAAGAAATATCCTGTATTGTATTTAACTCAAAGCCTGTAATTTTTAAATTATTAGAATCATATGCTAATCCGATCTGCCCTGTAGAAGAATCGTAAGTGATAGGACCAATGGAAGATAAAGCCCCTCTTGCACGTGCAGGCGTAAAATAAAGGTTATTAACACCTTCAGCTAAATCATCTGTACTCTTGTCTGAAAAAGCTTCATCAAATCTAGTCTGTGTCCAATACAATCCTCCAGCAGAATTTTCCAATACAGCTAATGTGTCTAGATTTTGCCAAGTTTTATCACCACGCCAATATTGAGTAGTTAAACCTGAAGAAATCTTATCTTCCTTAGAGCCTAGTAAAGCATTGAAATCTTGAGGATTTAGTGAACCATCATCTGCACTATTTGTTGTGTCAGAGGCATCAGAGGCACTATTACTAATAGTGTTCTTGAGATCCTCAATAAGTTTAGATTGATCATCATTTGTCCCCTTCTCCTCCTCAATACTTCCACTAAGTTTATCTATTTTTAACCCCTGGGAAAAAAACCGTGCATCAAAATCTTCTTGGAGTCTTTTTGTTCGACGACCGTCTAAATAATCTGCTATTAAATAACTGCTAGAAAAAACGAACGCTATGGAAATAAGAAACACAAAAACTTTCTTAAAAGTTACAATTCCAAATATATTTTCAATAAATGCATCGGTTGGGGCAGCCATCTTAATTTTAATAATAAGCAAATCCTTTTGTAGTTGTCAAGAGGAACAATCAATTTAAAAAACGGCTTAAAAATTGAAAGAGTATAAATCTAATACAAATAAGCAACAATTACTGTTAAAAAATTTATAACACAAATGCTTTTTGGATTAATTTTTCAGACAAAGAAATAAGTAAGTTTACACAAGGAAATATCACCTCACAAAGAACACCACTCTCTTGATACTCCACTTTGGTTTAACAATCTCCTCGCCATCCCAATTGTTTCTTCAGCATAAGGTCTTAATTTAAAACTACCAAACATAGAGAGGTGTTCTTCACTATGTGCATCCATTCCCCCACTTTCTAAAACGCCAAATCTCTTTACAAGCCACTTTATCTCTTTTCTATTTTTTTCTATCGAATTAAATAGTGAGCTTCCGTAAAGATCCAATCCAAAAACAGTTTCAGCGCCATCGACTCTTCCGTCTTTAAAAAATTCAGAGAGCGTTTCTAAATCAATATATTCCATACAGAAAAATGGGTGGGCAATAATAGCAACCCCACCGGCATTCCTAATAATGGAAACAACACTATCCATATCCAAGCCAAAAAGATAATCAACATAAACACCTTTTACAAAAGCGTTTTTAGATAGTAGAAGGTAATATACGTATTCTTCCTTCCCCAAATCTATCATTTTTTCATATTCTTTCTTTACCCTTTTGTCGGTCTTTGCTGCCTTTTTCATCTCTTCTGTTAATTGTTCTATTATTTTTAAGTTTTTTTCTTTTTTAAGGAGGGCGGCCGCAATATGCGGCCGCCCCACAGCCTCTCTTCCAGATAGCCGTAAACAGTCATCTGCAGAAATATCAAACCCCAAACTTTTAAGATTCTTAACCATCATCAACAACCGTTCTATTCTTGCCTCTTTTGCCTTTTTACAGTAATCAACAAGTCTAGAGTTTGTAGGATCAACAAAAAGACCAACGATATGAAAGTTACTCACACTTTTTCCGCCTAACTCCTTTGGAAGGTTAGAAGATATCTCTACCCCAATAATCCATTTTGTTTCATGGTTCATATTTTGTCTTAGAACTCTTATTACCTTTTTATCTGGAACCGTATCATGATCTGTAAATGCAACAACAGATATACCGTACTTTTTACATGCGTTAAGGGTTTCTAAATGTGTCAGCTCACCATCAGAACTTCTCGTATGAGCATGTAAGGTTTCTATACCCTTTTTCATCTAAAAACATGTTAGGTAAAGACACTAAAAAATTAATATTAGCAAACTTCGCTGCACTTTATTTTATATTTTATAAACTTCTTAAAAGTCTCTTTGTTTTCTAGGAAAAAAAGGATAGAAATTAGTGTAATGATCAAAACAGATCCCCAACACCAAATGCAAATACTTTTAATCAAGAACAATTCAACATAACGAAGGTAAATAGTAAAAACAATTCCTGCACAAATAAGACAAAACAATGCCATATCTAGAAAACGCCTTTTCGAAAAATTTCTAAGTATGAATAAACTAAAAAGTGTTAAGTAATAAAAGAACCCCCACGATGCGACAGGCAGTCCTAAAAAATATTTATACTCACTAGAAAGAACATCCTTACAACCAGCAATAGGACAAACAGGTAATTCAGCCAAAGAATCTAAATGCCACAAATAAGCGCAAAGAACTACTCCTAAAGTGGCAAGAATTACAAGTTTCCATTTTTTAATTTTTATTAACATTAAATGATTTTTTAAAATTTAAGCAGAAGTTAAATATAGGCTAAATAAATATATCACAAAAACTCACAATTTTAAATAAACCAAAGGATAACAACATTAGTGTGTAATATCTATTCATACTAAATTCATACTAAACCTCGGAAATGCATTTTAATAGTATAAGCTGTCGAATTAAACCCACAAAAAAATAATTATAAGTGGAAGCAAAGTCAGGGGAAAATTATCGCTTTAAGCTCTTAACAATTTTACCAATAACCCTCTACCCTTAACAGTAACTAGGACTTTTTAAAAATAGGCATAAAAGATTACTAGTCGGGGAAGAGGGAGTCGAACCCTCAACCTCACGAACCCGAATCGTGTGCTCTAGCCAATTGAGCTATTCCCCGTAAATTAAAATTATG
>Ga0123519_10003945_pt1 | contig 24299 bp, 18 predicted proteins | sample YelNatPaOPRAMG02_FD_87396 | JGI IMG/M metagenome (GOLD analysis project Ga0123519, IMG submission 87396) | Hot spring microbial communities from Yellowstone National Park - Yellowstone National Park OP-RAMG-02 (version 2) | ecosystem: Environmental > Aquatic > Thermal springs > Hot (42-90C) ...
GTTTAAGATACAAACTTTATACTAATTTTAATTTTGTTTCAAATATAACTTTAGGATTTGGTTTTAAATATGATGTGCTTTATATTGATTATGGATTTAAAGTATACGATGAACTTGGAAATACACATTTTATTTCATTAGTTGTTAATTTATAGAATGAAAGATTTTATGTTTTTTGATAATCACCTCGTCTTAGATGTATAAATGTGTTTTTCACCTATTTTTCTATCTTAAATTCTTTTACTCCTAAAACATTACCTTTTTCATCAATAACTTTTACTTTCCAGTTACCTGTCCATTCTTTTAAAATTGTCTTTCTACTCCAGGTTCTATGTGAAGGATATTTTACATCTAATTTAACTTCTGCCATTTTTTTGTCACCATAGTACCATTCATGTGTAACATATGTTTCTTTTTTTGCTCCTTTTATGAGAGTCCAGCACCATACTTTGTCTACATTAGCAGAAAATGATGTTGCTTCCCCTTCAATTTCTTTATCTTTTATACCTGTTCCTAATTTTATCTCACAGGTTAACTCTGATACTTGTTTAGTTTCTTCTTTTGGTTTTTCCTGTGATACTACGTAAAGAGGTATAAAGAAAGTTATACAAATTAAAATAGCAATGAATTTTTTCATTAAAAATCACCCCCTTGTAGGTAAATACTTTAACTATTTATTATGAAGATTATAAGATATAAAGATCCGTTTGTAAAGAGAAAAATATTTTATTATTGAAAAACCCTTTATTTTTAATATATAATACTTTTATGAAAATTAAAGATATATTTTTAGCAATACTTTCTGGTTTTCTTTTAGTATCAAGTTTTCCTAATTTTTTTAACCTTTCTTTAAGTAAATCGTCTGGTTTTATTGCATGGTTTGCTTTAGTACCTTTATTTTATGCTATTTATTACAAAGATTTTAAAGATTCGTTTAAATTAGGTCTCATATGTGGATTTATATATTTTGCAGGGTGTTTATACTGGATTACTTTTATAAAAGAAATGGGTTCGTTTGCATATCTATCATGGATTTTATTAAGTTTATATCTTAGTCTTTATATAGCAGTCTTTTGTTTATTTCTTAGTTTTACAAATCTTCTTATAGCTCCGTTTTTATGGGTTACTTTTGAATTTGCAAGGGCACACTTTCTTTCTGGTTTCCCTTGGGTTCTTATAGGACATTCTCAGTTTAAAAATATACCTTTGATTCAAATATCTTCATTGACAGGGGTGTATGGAGTTTCATTCTTAGTAGTTTTAGTTAATGCTGCTATAGCATACTTTTTTGCAAATATTTTTAAAGGGAAAAGAGTAATACTTGTTCTTGCAGTTGCTATAATTATTTTCATAGTTTCATATACTTATGGACTTATGGTAATTGCTGGGTATGTTGCAAAAGACGAATATGAGAGAAGTTCAAAATTAGCAGAAGATATTACCAAAAAAATTAAAATATCAGTATTACAGGGTAATATAGAACAAGAGAGTAAATGGGATAAAGAGTATATTGAAAAAACTCTTGATATTTATGAGAATCTAACAAAATCTGCAGTTAAGGATAGTCCTCAAATTATAATTTGGCCTGAAACAGCAGCACCAGTTTATTTAAGATATGATAAAAAATATTTTGAGAAGGTAAAAAAGATTGTTGAACTCGGTAATACATACTCATTAATTGGTGCACCTGATGCTTTAATTGATAAGGATTACAATATTAAAGAGTATTTTAATTCAGCATTTTTAATATCAAAAGAAGGGAAGATTCTAAGCAAATACGATAAAATTCATTTAGTGCCTTTTGGTGAGTATATTCCATATAAAGATGTGTTTTCGTTCTTAAAAAAAGTAGCATCTGGAGCAGGTGCTGGAGATTTTAGTCCTGGTGGAGTATATACAGTTTTTAATGGCCCAGATAAATTTTCAGTCTTAATTTGTTGGGAAATTGTGTTTCCAGAACTTGCTAGGAAGTTTGTAATGAATGGTGCAAATTTTTTAGTTACAATCTCTAATGATGCTTGGTATAGAATATCTTCCGCTTCATACCAACATTTTATTAATTTACCTTTTAGAGCAGTGGAGAATAGAGTAAATATAGTAAGAGCAGCAAATACAGGGATAAGTGGATTTGTTGATTATAAGGGAGAGATTTTAAGTTATTTGGATATATTTAAAAGAGATAAATTAACTTCTTTAATAGTTATGCGAAAGCAAGAAACTTTATATACAAGATTTGGTGATTGGTTCGTAAAAATCTGTGCTGTAGTTGCAGTGATAGGAATAATATTTATAAAAAAGTATACTGAATAATAAAAATATGAATGAAAATTTTAAAATACTTTTTGTCTCTTCTGAAGTTGCTCCTTATGTAAGTACAGGAGGACTTGCTTATGTTGCAGGAACTTTACCAAAGGCGCTTTTTAATTTAGGATGCGACATAAAAATTGTGTTGCCAAAGTATAAATCAATAGATGATAAAAAATTTGGTTTATCTTATGTTTGTGAATTAGATAAAGGTGGATTACTAAAAGTATCTAATTTACCCAATACTAATATAAATGTCTATTTTATTCAAAATGATAAGTATTATAATAGAGATGGGTTATATGGTACACATGATGGAGATTATCCTGATAATAACGAAAGATTTATTTATTTTTGTAAAGTAATCTTTGAAGTTTTAAAGAAAATTAACTTTAAACCAGATTGTATTCATTTAAATGATTGGCAGTGCGGTTTGATTCCTGTTTATTTAAGACTTATATCTGAAAAAGATGACTTTTATAAAAATATTAGTACAGTATTTACAATTCATAACCTTGCATATCAAGGGATATTTTCTAAAGAAACGATGGAATTAGCTCAACTACCTTGGAATTTATTTACATTTGACAAATTGGAATTTTGGGGTATGTTTAATTTTATGAAAGCAGGTTTAGTATTTTCTGATTTAATTACTACGGTAAGTGAGACATATAGCAAGGAAATTCAAAATAGTCATGAATTTGGTATGGGATTAGAAGGTGTTTTGAAGGAAAGAAGTAAAGATATCTATGGTATTATCAATGGAATTGATTATGATGAATGGAACCCTGCTTTAGATAAAAGTTTACCAATTAACTACAATATAACGAGTATAAGTAAAAAATTAGAAGTAAAAAAGTATTTGTTAAATGAACTTAATATGCCTTTTGATGTTAATACACCTGTTATTGGTATGGTGTCTAGATTAGATGAGCAAAAAGGTATCGATATATTTGTTTCTGCGATAGATGATTTAATGAGATTAAATGTTCAGTTTATAATTTTAGGAAATGGAGAAAGAAAGTACCATGAGTTACTTAAGATGTTAAGTGAAAAATATCCAGACAGGATTTCTGTTAATTTAAGATTTGATGATAAGTTGGCTCATAAGATTTATGCTGGTTCGGATTTTACTTTAATGCCATCAAAGTTTGAACCATGTGGTCTTGCACAACTTATAAGTTTTAAATATGGAACAGTTCCAATTGTAAGAGCAACTGGCGGTCTTATTGATACTGTTAAAAATTTTAATGCAAATGAAGGAACTGGTTCTGGTTTCACGTTTACAGATTATTCAGCAAAAGCATTGGTAGATAGTATAAGGAGGGCTTTAGAGGTTTATAAAAATAAGAAGGTATTTGCAAAACTGATTATTAATAATATGAAGTTGGATTTTTCATGGAAAAGTTCAGCAGAAAAATATATAGAAGTGTATAAAAGAGCGGTAAGTAAAGAAAGTAACTAAAGTAAAAAAGGGTAAAATAAATTAAAGAAATATGAAAAAGAAAGAAGAAATAATGGCATATATTTTTTTACTTCCTGCAGGGGTAATAATACTTGTTTTTCACATATTTCCCACATTTTACTCGTGGTATATGAGTTTATTTAATTGGGACATAATACTGAATGTTAAGAAGTTTATAGGTTTAAAAAATTATTTTTATCTTTTTTCCGATGCTGAATTTTGGAAGTCGTTATTTAATACATTTTATTTTGCTATTGGAACTATTCCAACAAGTATTGTAATTTCTTTAATTATAGCAATTTGTTTGAATTCTAAGATAAGAGGTTTATCTTTTTACAGGACTATTTATTTTTTACCTGTAATAACCTCTATGAACGCTGTTGCTATGGTTTGGCTTTATATTTATCATCCGGATGTAGGGATTTTAAATTATTTGCTTAGTATATTTAATATTTCACCTCAGAAATGGTTACTAGATCCTGTGTGGGCAATGCCAGCAGTGATATTGATGAGTATATGGAAGAATTTAGGATATAATATAATAATTTTTTTAGTCGGTTTACAGAGTATTCCGAAAGAGTACTACGAGGCAGCAGAAATAGACGGAGCAAGTGGAATAAAAATTTTTAGGTATATTACATTACCCCTTATTATGCCTGTAGTATTCTTTATTGCACTTGTTTCTTTGATAAATTCATTTCATACATTTACTCAGGTTTATATGTTAACAAAAGATGGAGGTCCTCTTAAATCAACCTCAGTTATTGTATATTACTTATATGAAAATGCATTTGTATTTCAGAAAATGGGGTATGCATGTGCAATCTCTGTTGTTGTTTTTATCATTATTTTTAGTTTAACATTAATTCAGCATAAGTTATGGGGTGAGAAGATACATTACGGAGTATGAAAAAATTTTTAATATATTTTATTTTAACTGTTGGCGCTATACTTATGATGGGTCCATTTTTATGGATGGTAATAAGTTCATTTAAATCACAGTCAGAAGTACTTATGATGCCTCCTAAATGGATACCATCTACATTAAATTTTAAAAATTATTCAGAAGCTTGGACTTCTGCTCCATTTGCAAGGTATTTTTTAAATAGTATATTTGTAACTATTGCAAATACTATTCTTTCTGTGATTACTTCTGCTTTAGCAGGTTATGCATTTGCCATATTTAGGTTTAAGGGGAAAGATTTGTTATTTTTGTTATTTTTAGGGACAATGATGATCCCAATGGAAGTAACTTTAATTCCTAATTATTTTATTTTAAAAAATTTAGGGTGGTTAGATACTTTTTTTGCATTGATTGTTCCATGGTCAGCATCTGTTTTTGGAATATTTTTAATGAGACAGTTCTTTAAATCTTTACCAAAAGAGTTATTTGAATCAGCCAGTATAGATGGTTGTACTCACTGGCAGATACTGTGGAAAATAGTTTTTCCAATATCAAAACCTGTTTTTATAAGTGTAGGACTTTTTTCAATGATAGGGAGTTGGAATGCATTTCTTTGGCCATTAATTATGACAAGTAGCGAAGCCATGAGGACAATTCCAGTAGGATTATCAACTTTTACATCGGAATTTGGTACTAGATTTCATTTAATGATGGCAGCAGCGACATTTACAACAGTTCCTATAATTATAGTTTATCTCTTTGCGCAAAAATATTTTGTAGAAGGTATTGCTACAGGTGGAATGAAATAAAAAAGCAAAGAAAGCAAATAAAGCAAATAAAGTAAAGAAAGGAAATGAAGAAAAAAGTAAGTAAAAAGAAATTTTAGGTAAGGAGGTTCTGTATGTTGCAAAATAAAATTATAAAAATTTGTATTATAGTTACTTTTTTCACTATTTTTCTATCTAGCTGTTCTAATGTCGATAAGAAAGTTGAATTAACATTCTGGCATTCAATGGCAGACCCGAAAGATAAGGTTTTGAATTCTTTAATAAATGATTTTGAGAAAAGTCATCCTCATATAAAGATACATTGCCAGTATTTTGGTACTTATGATGATTTGCTTTTAAAACTTTCTGCTAGTATTCCTGCCGGTAATCCTCCTGATATGTCTCAGGTTTATGAAAACTGGACAACAAAATTTAAAGAAGGAGGTATAATAGTTCCTATTGATGATTTAATAAAAGAGTATGGCGGTTTAACTAAAGAAGATTTAAATGATGTGTATCCAATATTTATTAAAAACAATAGTTATGATAATGTTTTGTGGACATTCCCTTTTAATAAGAGTATATATGTGTTTTATTATAATGCTTCTATATTTAGGGAATGTGGTGTTTTACCTCCTAAGAATATTGAAGAGTTTTTAGATGTATGTAAAAAATTGACAAAGAAAGATAAGACAGGAAAGATTGTTAGATATGGTTTTGGATTTAGAGCAAATGTTGACATTTTTGCTATACTGTACTATTTAAGGGGTGGTAAATTTTTTAATGAAAAAGAAACAGTAGCTATATTTAATGATAAAGCAGGTAAAGAAGTATTACAGTTTATAGTAGATTTAGTTAATAAATATAAAGTGGCTTACTATACAAAGGATTATTTAGATAATGATTTTGCTTCTGGTAGAGTAGCTTCTTTTATTGCAACTAATCCTCATAGGACATATTTACAGCCATTGCTTTCCTTTAAATTAGGTGTTGCTCCATTACCTAAATGGAATATACAGACTGCTCCTCTTGCAGGAACAAATTTGGCTGTTTTTTCAAAGAAAGAGAGAGGTGCAAAGATTAAACAAAGAGCATGCTTAGAATTTATAAAATGGCTAACTTCAACTGAGAATACTGTTAGGTGGGCTATAGGTACTTCTTATCTACCAATACGTAAGTCTGCTTTAAAAAATGAAGTTATGAGAAAACATTTACAGGAACAGCCACTTGATTTTATTGCTATAAAACAACTTGATAATGCTGTTTGTGATCCAAGAGTTAAGATATGGCAGGAAGTTAGAACATATATAGGTGAAGCTGTTGAAAAAGCGTTGTTAGGTAAACTTACGGCATCTGAGGCATTAGATGAAGCAGCAAAGAAAGTTAATCAACTATTAATTAAAGAAAGTAAGTGATAAATATAGGAATAGTTTAGAAGAATTTTTAGGAAAACCATTACACTATTTAAAGGGATTAATAATCTATTGAGAATAATGTAAATAAAAAAGGAAAGTAATTGAATGGTTTAATATTTAATAATAATGTAAAGATAGTTTTCATAATTTCATTTTCAATCCTTATATTTTTTTTTAGTTTTATTTTTTATGTTAATCATTTAACTACCCGTTTTGAATATGATTCAATAGAATATGCTTTGCAACTAGAGGAAGGTAAATTAGTAGATATCTTTCATCCTCATCATTTACTTTATAATTATTTCAAATGGCTTATTTATAATCTTTTAAAGAACAATGGTTTTATAGGAAGGTCGCTATTAGTTTCTCAAGTTTTTAATGCTTTTTTTGGCGCATTAGGAATTTCTTTTTTATTTTTAACTGTGATTTTTATAACTAAAGATTTTTTTGTTTCTTTGCTTTCAAGCATATTTTTGTGTTTTTGTTACGGTTACTGGTACTGTAGTGTTTTTGGTGGTGTAAGAGTTATGGGAGTAAGTTTCTTGATTCTTACCTTTGGACTACTTGTATATTCCATTTTTAACGAAGAGAGAAGTTTCTTAAAAAATATATTTCTTTTTGTTTTAATTAGTATATTCCATAGTTTAGCCATTTTTTCTCATCAGACAAATGCTATGTTTATAATAGTAGTAATTACTGGTTTGTTTTTTAAAAGAGATACATTTTTTAAAAAAATAATTTATCTTGTTTTATATAGTGTGGTGCTTTTTATTATAGTTGCAGGTTTATATTGTTATATTGGTATAACAGTTTATCATTTAAGAAGTATAGATAAATTTTATTTATGGTTAACTTCATATACAAGAGTAGAAACTTGGGGGAAATTAACTACAGAAAGTTTACCTTTAACTGCAAATGGGATAAAGACTGTTTTTATTGGAAGTTTATATAAGAATGATGTATTTTTTGGTCCTATAAAGAACAAAGATATAGTAAATATATTCATTTATTCATTATGGTTTATAGGTATTTATTTTGTTTTATTTTCATATAAAATTCTCAAAAAATATTTGGTAGTAGTATTAATGTGTTTAATTTGGCTACTATTTTATGTATTATTTTTTATCTGGTGGGAACCAGGTAATTTTGAATTCTGGATTTCATCTTTACCTCCATTTATTATATTGATTTCTTTATCAGTATCTGATTTATTAAACAAATGGAAGTTTTTTTATTTAAAGGTTATATGGAAGGCTATATGGGGATTTATATTTAGCGTTTTAGTTTTTCTCTTTTTGTGCTATAATTTTTTTGGTTCAATTTTGCCTCATTGTGATGTAAAAAAGAGTAGATATTTTAATATAATTGATAATCTTAAACATATAAGTAAAAGTAAAGATGATTTAATTATTGTAATGGGAAAAGATGCTTTGGATAGAAATATATTATATTTTGCACCGAGAGATTATATTTCAATTTATAAAAGTTTTGTAATGTTTAAGGGAGATGAATCTGCTACTTATAACTATATAGAAGCAAAAGTTAAAGATAAAATAATAAAAAATAAAGAAGTATTTATATTTAAAGATGTTTTAAAATTAAAGGATTTTGAGATTATTAAACAAAGATATCCAAATTTGAACGAAAGTTCATTATTGGATTTTATAAAAGATAAATTTGAATTAACTCCTTTAAGTGATGAAAATGGTTTTTGGTTTTACAAAGTAAAATTGAAATGAAAGTAAAAATATTTATATACATATTATTCTTTTTTATAAACTCTTTTGCAGAGGATGTATTTAACGAGTTTAAATGGTTAAATGATTCATACGGTTTTATTGAAGAATATGATACAAGAAGTGCTCCTATTATTGGAAAAAGAGCTGGTTGTTATCCAATAGGAAATGGATTTGTTTTTGGTAGTTTAGGGATATATAATCCAATTAATACAATAGACTTTATATGTGGACCAGTTTATGATGCTCCATTTTTTGGGCAAGAAAAGGTGGATTTTTTTGTAAATAATGAAAAAATAAAATTTTTTAAGCAATCAATAAGATGGGTTAAAGATGCTGATATAGTTGTATCTAATCTTGTTAATGATAAGGTTTCTTTTGAAACTATTGATTTTGTACCTCCTCAAGTTAAATCCCTTGTTAGAATTTTTATTATAAGAAATATATCTAATGAAGACCTAAATAATATAAAAGTTGTGTTTAAATATCCTAACTTAAGATTTAAATCAATAGAAGTTTTAAATTCTACAGAAGATTTATTTTTAAAACAAAATAATGGAAATAATTTTAAATTTTACAGGATAGGGTTTGTGAATCAACCAGATGAATTTGATTTATCAATTCGTGATGAAATTTCTTTTTATCTTAATTTAAAAAGTAAAGAGAGTATTTCTAATATTAGATACCTTGCAATTGATACGAATGAAAAAAATTTAGAAGAAACAGTTCAGTTGGTTAAAACTCAAAATAAAAGTTTATTAGCAAAGACAAAAGAATGGTGGACTAACTGGCTGAAAGGAACTGTAAAGATAGAATCTTCGGATGAAAAGGTTTCTTATTTAGTAGAAACTCAGAAGATGATTTTAAAATGTCAGCAGTCTCATACTGGTGGATTTTCACCGATGAATGGCTATTCTTATACATGGATAAGAGATAATAATGGACCTGTTCTTTATATGCTAAGGATAGGTAAATTTAAAGAGGCAAAAGATGTTTTAGATTTTTATTACAACTATGCTTTAAAAACAGGATTTGTTGCATCATCTAGTCGGGTGGATGTTAGTTTTTTAGAAAAAGAAAATTCAAATATAGATTGGAGTAAAATGGGCGTTGATATAGCAGAGGTTCCTTCTTGGCTTGTTAAACAGCATTGGTGGTATTATACTTATACCGGGGATTTGGGATTACTTAAGAGTAGATTTCCATATTTAAAAAGATGTTTAATGGGACAAAAGATAACAAAAGATGGTAAACTTTATTTTCAGACTGATGAGACCTATATGTGGACTTTGCAAAGTAGAACTTACAACCTTGTTAAATACCCTAATTATTACTTAGGATTAAATTCGTATTCAGTTGATTCTGCATTTGAATGGGTTGCTGCATGTGAAAATTTAGCTACTGTTGCTAAACTAACGGGGGATGATAAAGAGTATGAAGAGTTAATGAAAAAATCAAATTTTGTTAGAGAGTCTATAAATAAGTACTTCTGGCTTGAGAAAGAAGAATATTTTGCACCAGCACTTTCAATATTTAACCAACCTTATTATGTACCTCATGCTAATGTAGGACTTAATCCTATATGGGTTGGGTATAGTAATGAAGATGAAAGAGTAAAGAAGTCTTTAGATACGCATCTTAAATATCTATTAAAGGATAATTTTATGATGAAGACAACTCCAAATATTGAAATCTTTACTGGTATGATACCCGGAATGCTTCTTTACAATTTAACATTTTTAAGTTCTCCTTTAGCAGAAAAGGCTTATGAGTCTTTAATTAAATGTGCTTCTCCTTCTGGTGATTTTTTTGAGTTATATGATGGTAAAGGTGAATGTTGGGTAGTTCCAAGTTGGGGTGATGGATGTTATGGCAGGGTTAGACCATGGGAAGGAGGGATAAATACTGATTCATTACTCTTTTATTTATCAGGATTTCTTCCAGATGGTTCTGATGAGGTAAAAATAAAACCTAATTTACCAAGTTCGATGAAATACTTTAGGTTAAAGGATATTAAGTTTAAAGATTTAAAATTTGATTTATATGTAAGAGAAGAAAGATCTGATTATATAAAGAGATTCTATGAAATAATAAATACAGGTGATAAGAATGTAAGAATAATGTTAGATATTACTATACCTAATTCTAAAATAATAAATTTAAATATAGATGGATATGAGAGTCCTTTAGATAATTTAAAGATAAGTAAAGAACTCCAACCTAATGGTGCTTTTAAAGTTGATGTCTCTTATGAGAAGTTAGATAAGGAAACTAAGATTACTCATAAAGTTTTTAAGTTACCAATAAATTATTACCCAAAGAGTGATATAGTTTTACTTACAGTAAAAGACAGGAATATGTATTATTCTTTGGCAAACGAAAAAAAAGTAGTTGCAATAGATGCAGAGTTACCATTAACAGTATCAGATATAAATAATGCAATATACGATGATAAAAATAAGGTTATAAAGACAAAGATGTTAATATTTGGTCCAAAAGTTTTTTCAATAGGTCCAATTAACTGGAAAAGTTACGATTTTTGGTATAGTGATGAGATGAGTAAAGTATTTAAAAAGTACATGGAAGGAGGGGGGATAATATTAGTTATGTCAGGAGCAACAAATAGTCGGGAAGGGTATGAGATAAGACCAAAATGGCTTATAAAATTACTTAATGGAGGAGTATGGTCTATAAGCAAAAAGTCTGGCAAGATAGTACCATCAGATGATTATACAGAAACAACATTAACAAAGGTTGAGATAGACAGTATCAGAATGGGAGAAGAGGCGAACGAGAAAAAACATAATGTTAAGATATATAAACAAGTGGATGGAAAAGGGATTGTTTTAGCTAATTCTACTTTGAATGGAAGAAGATGGAAAGGTTTTTATGAATGTGAAGTCAATACAGAAGTAGGCTTTCAACATACTGTAGTAGTTACTGCTCCTTCTAATTCAAATTATAAAGAGTTGAATTTAGAGGTAAAAAAAGATAGAAGTTTTGTTAATATGGGTTTAGTAGATAAGAAAGTGTCTAAAGAGTTAGTAGAACTCTCTTTTAATATACCGGTACAGTATATTACAAATAAGAAAACAATAATTAGATTAAGTTCAAAAAAACCTCAAATAGTTATGTCTACTGATTCAATGATAGTATATAAGTTAAAGGTGGTTGGTAAAAGTCCACTTGCTGAGTTAATAGGGTTTAAACAAAACCAGATAGTAGGAATATGTTATAATACATTAACATATAATAACATGGTAGCACCATTAAGGATAGTAGGTAATAAAAATTATGCAGGATTGGTTATGAAAGATGTAGGCAATGGGATATTTATCAAAACGCAATTAAGTTATTCTAATATAAAGAATATGATAAACACATTATTAAACAATGAAATAAGAGCAAAAGTAATAAAATATTTAAAGAAGAGGTGAAAAATATGAGTAGAAAAGCGTTAAGTAGCATATTAACAGATTTTATAAGTAGTATAAAAGAGAGATTGAAAGGAAAACCTTTACCTAAGGATGTTATATTTATAGAAAAGCCTTCTTTTTTAGTAGTTGTAGGAGTTTATATTATAGGGATAATTGTATTAATTTTAATATGGAAAATAAAAGAAAATATTTTTCCTAATATAATAATGCAAATTGTTAATTTTTTTAAAGGGCTTAAATATGAATGGGTAGAAAGTGTATTTTCAACAATAGTAGGTTTTATTTATATATTAATTTTGATTTTTGTTTTTGGTTATCAGATAAAAAGAGAAACAACAATTTATAAGTTAACTGAAAAAGAGATAATTATAAAAAAAGGTGTTTTTGTAAAAGAGGAAATTTATTTACCCTTGATTAAAGTTAGAAATGTGTCATGTAGGGTTAGTTTAATTGGTTACATTTTAAAGTACGGTACAATTACTGTTGATACAGGTGGACTTAAAGGATTGGTTTCTTTAGTAAACATAACAGAACCACAAAAGAAAATAAGACAGATTTTGAATCTGCTTGAAAAATACAAAGATTAATATTTAAAATATTTTTTATATATTATCCCAATATTGCAAATATTCTTCTGGTGTATTTAAATTTTTTAAAAATTCTATAAGCTTTTTGTGAAGTTGTTTTGCAATCTCTTTGTTTTTATTAAATACATTATTTTTTTGATAAGGGTCTAATTTTCTATTGAATAGTGCATTTTTAATATTTGAAGCGTCTAATTGTTTTCTGATATTTCCATCTACGATCCTTAGATGAACATCTTCTTTAGTTTCAATATCTTCGCCTTTGTAAATTAGTGTCCAATCTTTTGTTGTAAATGTAATTCTTCTACCTCCTCCTGGTTTCCATTTTATAGAAGGAGAAGATACTGCAAAATCTCTAATAGATAAGTTTTTCTTTATTACAGGTAATAAAGATTTTCATTGAACTGTTGGAGGAACCTTCACATTTGCAAATTCTAATATTGTTGGCATTATATCAGGAGGTTGGACAAATGCTTTGATACGTTTCCCTTTCGTATTGGGGCAATAAATTATAAGTGGTATATGAGTTATTTCGTTGTACAGTGGAAGGAGTCCTTGAAAGTCTTTTGTTATATATGATTTTCCCGTGAATCCATGTTCTCCAATGTAAAAACCATGGTCTGTAGTGAAGATTATTATTGTATTAGAAAAAAGACCTAAATCTTCTATTTTTTGAAATAATTTTCCAACCCATCTATCTACTAATGTAACTTCTCCTGCGTAATGGGCTCTTAAATGTTTAATCTCTCTTTGGGTGTATATTCCTTTATATGGCCCATAGTAAGGATAAAGAATTTCCTCTCCTTTATAGTTTTTATCATACATATCTACAAAATAATGTGGAGGGTCCCATGGCTCATGTGGGTCGAAAGTATCTACATATAGGAAGAATTTGTTATGCTTATAATTTCTCTCCAACCACTTGCTTGCTTCATTCATCGTTTTTGCTACAAAAGTATCTTCTTCATGTTTGTTTAAAGATGTATTTCTTAAATGTTGAATAAGAGTATCTGATTTATGAGCTCGCAATTTGAAAGGGGAAGAAGGTAATTTTATCTCAATTGGGTCTGTCATAAATCTATCATTCTCCTGGCCTCTTATCCATATCCAACCGTGATAATCTCTATCAAAATTATAACCGTCTTTCATTATATGCGGAGTATCAACAATCATCATTGTGGTATATCCTGATTCTCTTAATACAGATGAAAGGACAATTTCTTCTTTTGGCAAAGGTGCCCAATCATGATATGTAAATGTCCATCTACCTGTAATTAAATCTGTTCTATTAGGGACAGTTGGAAATGAAGCAGTATATGCATTATCAAACACAAAAGAATTTTTTGCAAATTTTTCAATATAAGGAGTAGATATCCATTTGTTGCCGTAACAACTTAAATGGTCTCTCCTTAAAGTATCTGATACTATTAAAATTATATTCATATAATTTCCTCCTTAATTGGTTTTCCTTTATATTTTTTTAGTAATTTTGCATAATGGCTTCTATTAGTTTCTATTAACCTTTTGCAGTACGATTCAAGAAATCCTCTTGTGTGATAGGGTCCACCTTCTTTTAAAACTGTATCTAATGGGTCAATATGTGTTGTAGAAGATTCCATCATATCTTTATGCCATTTATTTAAAAGTTTTAAACATTCTTTAACTATTTCAGGATTTTCTTTTGCAATGTTTTTTATCTCATGAGGGTCTTTTTTAATATTAAAAAGCATAATTTCAGGAAAATTTTTTAAACCAGTATGGTAGGTCTTTATGAGTAGATAGTCTTTGAAAATAACTGACCTCTGGCAACTCCAAGCACATTGACTAATAACTAAATAATTTCTAGAGTAACTTTTGTTTTTCTTAAATGAATTAGCAAAACTAATTCCATCCCATCGTCTTGGAACTTCAAAACCTAATGTTTCTAAAATTGTAGCACCTATATCTGTTTGGTAATGTAATCCATTATCTACTCTTGGTTTTGTTATACCTGGCCATTTAATTATAAAGGGGACACGAGATGTAATATAATCTGCTGTCTGATGGTCACCGTAAACATTTAATTCGCCTTGATTTTCACCATGATCTGATGAAATTATAATTATTGTTTCATCAAAAATTCCGAGTTTTTTTAATAATTCAATAGTTTTACCCACATAGTAATCAGCAAACCTAATACCAGTATCATATCCATCTATCCATTTTTTGTAATCAGATAGTGATTTTATTTCAGCGGGAATGTCTTTCCATCCATTTTTCCATTTATTGCTGTCATATCCGCATGGTTCATGGGCACTGTGTGGACCAAAACTTTCGTAGTGCTCTTTTATTATTTCTTCTGTAATCCAGGATGGGGGAGGATCTTTTTCAAAAGGTCTTCCAAAGTTTGCTGGATGGTCATAAGGTGTATGAGGATCCCAGCAGTTTATATGTAAAAACCAGTTATTTAGTTTTCCATTTTTCCTAAGCCAATTTAATGCGTAAGGAAAAATTTCATCTGCATTTTCAAGACCATATTTTCCAGGATTGTAAATTTCCCTAAATCCAGAATAGAACCACCATGCACTATGTCTTTCAGCAAATGGACTAACTGTTACAGTATGAATACCGTTCTTTTTTAATACTGTAGTAAATGAATTGAATTCTGGAGAATTTCTAAATGGCCGATTTTTTCCTTCAGGATAAGGGTCTGCATTTAGTCCTCCATGATTTACTACACCTGTATGGATACCAAATCTACCCGAAAAAAATGAACTTCTTGAAGGTAAACAAGGTGCATCAGATACAAAACAATTTTCAAATCTAACTCCTACTTTTGCTATTTCATCAATATTTGGAGAAGTATTTCTATGATAACCATAACAACCTAAGTGATCTGCTCGTAATGTATCTATATCAAAGTATATAATTCTCATTTGTGCCTCCTTTCACTTTTATATTCATTTTATTTTTAAAAGTATCATTATTATTCCGAGTAGAATTACAAATATAAAATAAAGACGTATCTTTTTACCTCTTATTTTTTCTATTAATTGAGAGCCAACGAAACTTCCTATAAGAGAACCTGAAAGAATTAATAAGACTAATATAAAATTAACATTACCTTTAAAAATATGGCTTATTCCTCCAAAAGCACTTGAAGGTGAGATTATAAATAAACTAGTTCCTACAACTATTGCTGCAGGAATATGAAATGTATATACAAGAATAGGAATTAATATAAAGCCACCGCCAACACCAAGTAGTCCTTGTAAAATTCCTATAAAAAATCCACATAATGATAGAAAAAAAATATTGATAGAATTTGGATCTTTCTCTTTAGAAAAGAAATAATAATTTATTTTATAATTACATAAATCAACTGGGGCTTTATTTTCTTTCAACCATTTAAGATATTCAATTAACATAATAAATCCTGCTAATGATAGTAATATCAGATAACATAGGTTTAAAACAATATCCATTGTAGTTGAATTGCTCTTTAGTTCATTTAAGATTCTTGCACCTATTTCTACTCCTGGGAACATTCCAATTAAAGTTATGATTCCAAGTTTAATATTAGTATGCTGTAGTTTATAATGTCTAAATGCACCATATAAAGAAGTAAAGGTAATTGCTATTAAGCCACTACCTACTGCTAAGTTATAAGGGATGCCAAAAATTATTCTAAGTATTGGTGTCATTAGAAATCCACCACCAACACCAAGTGCTCCAGAAAGAAAACCTATAAGTAAACCAGCAAAAATTATTCCTACTATATTTATTAAGTTCAGTTCTATCATATTTTATGGTTATATTTAGAAAGTCTTTTAATGAGTTCTTCTGCTTTATTATTTCTTCCAGTTTCTCTTAATCTTTTTACCATCTGTTCTGGTTTATAATATAAAAATGGTCCGTATCCAACCATAACTTCAAGTGGGTCTGGATGAGGAGAATGTTTGGGTAGTTGTTCGTGCCACCATTCGGTGAGTAAATTCTGGTGTTCTTTAACAATTTCAGGTTTTTCTTTTGCAATACTTTTTGTTTGATGAATATCTTTGTTCATATCAAATAACTCATAAGGTTCATCTATTGGATAAAGAGCAGGATGATATGTTCTTGTAAATAAATAATCTTTAGTCCTAACCGACCTTTGAAAAGTGTAAATTCCATGGTCAAAGACCAAATAATTTCTCCCATTGAAATTTTTTCCTTTTAATGCATCTGCGAAAGAAATTCCATCCCATTTAGGTGGAATTGGTATATTTAACATTTCACATAAAGTAGGTGCTAAATCTAATTGATATATAAGTGTATTACAGGTAGAACCCTTAGTAATTCCAGGCCATTTAATTATTAAAGGTAATCTATGAACAGCTTCATTTGCTAATGTATGGTCCATATAATGACCGCCATTTTCACCAAAACTATCTCCATGGTCGCAGCTTATTATAAATATAATCTCATCTAAAATCCCTTTTTCTTTAAAAATATTTAAGACCTGTTCTATATGGTAATCAACATAATATATAGAAGCATCGTATCCATCTATAAGCATTTTAAATTCTTCTTTAGTTGAAATTTTTTCAGGCATCCAGGGAAATTTATCAGGTCTTTTATCAGCAGGGTAACCAGTATATAAATCTCTTGCTGTTCTTGGTCCATACATATTTTCATATTGAGATTTTATAGTTTTCTCATCAGGCCAATCAGGAGGAGGGACATTTTTAAATATACTTAGCCATTTTTGCATATTTGGTAAACGATAAGGAGTATGGATATCCCAGTAATGAATATGCAAAAAATAATTATCTTCATCTGCATGGTCTTTTAACCAGGGAAGTACCACTTCGTTAACTTCGTCTGCTGTTTCATTCCCTTGTTTTAAAGAAATAGTATGAAACTCTGCAAATCCTGAATGAAACCACCATGCTGTATGTCTATCTGCGAAATTGGAAAAACTTATTGTTTTTATATTATGTTTTCTTAAATGTCTCATTAACATTGGCATATCTTCAAAATGTGAATGACTATATCCAGGATATCTAAATATATCTCCTGGTGGATGGTGTGCTACTATGCCATTATTTATACCGAACCTACCTGAAAATAATGCAGCACGGGAAGGAAGACAGGGAGAGTTGCTAGTGTAGCATTTAGTAAATATAATCCCATCTTTTGCTATTTTATCAATATTCGGAGATGTGTTTCTATGGTATCCATAACACCCTAAATGGTCTGCTCTTAAGCAGTCTAAATCAAAATACACTATTCTCATTTTTGCCTCCTTTAATTTTAATTAATTTTTTTAGTCTATCAATACTATGATTAAAAAATTCTATATATGAGTCACAAAAATAATCAAGACCATCATATTTATTCTCATTTATCATTCTATATTTTAAGCAGCCACCTTTACATATATAAAGCCACTTACATTTTTGGCATTTTTCGTTTATTTTTGATTTTAAACTTCCGAAAGTGGTTTTATTCTTATTAAAGAGTTTTTCAAAAGAATCTATTAAAATATTCCCTAATTTCCATTCTTTTTTTACAAAAAAATCACAAGAATATATATCCCCATTGAATTCTACTACTAAATAGTCTCCACATTTATCTTTAAATCCGCAGTAACTAGGATTTAGTCCTGCTAAAACTTCAGCAATATTATCGAAAAATCTAACAGATATTTTTGGATTTCCGTTGTTGTACCATAAGTCAAAGAATTCACATAAAAATTTGCCATAGAATTTTGGCTCTACTGAGAATGATGCAATATTACCTTTTTCATCTTTTTCAGCACATGGTATTAACTGAATATAAAAAAGATTATTTTGAATAAAGAAATCATACATCTCTTTTGGTTTGTTAACATTAAAATTATTAATAACTGTTAAGATATTAAATTCCAAATTTTCTTTTTTTAGAAGAGATATTGATTGCATGATTTTAGAAAAACTCTTTCCTCGGTAATAATTATGCATTTCTTCGTTACCATCTAAACTTATTCCAATAAAAGTATTATACTCTTTGAATAGTTTAATATATTCTTCATTTAATAATATTCCATTAGTTTGAATGCTATTCCCTATGATTTGGCCCGATTTCCCATATTTTTTCTGAAAGTTAATAAGATTTTTAAAAAAATCAATTCCTGCTAACAATGGTTCGCCACCCTGCCAAGAAAATATTGCAGTTCCTGCATCTGAATAAGATAAGGATTTTTGAATTAATGTTTCTAGTATATTGATATCCATTAAGTGATGATTTTTTTCGTATATGTTTTTAGTGGATTTATAAAAACAGTAGTTGCAGTTTAAATTACAATCATAAGAAACTGGTTTTATAAGTAATTCAATATTTCTCATATCCTAATTCTTTTGAAATTTTACTTGCAAATTCTTTTACTATATTTCCAAATTTGGATTTATTTTTTTGATTTATTCTAAAATAAGGTCCTGCAATATTAATTGCAGCACAAAATTCACCATTATGGTTAAATATAGGAGATGAAACCCTTGATACTTCTAATCTTCCCTCCTGGAAGTCAAAAGCAACTTTTTCTTTTTTTATTTTAGCTAGTTCCTTTTTTAATTTATTTATATCTGTTATTGTATAAGGTGTTTGTTTAACCAAGTTGTGAGTGTTTAGATATTTTGAACTTATTTCTTCTGGTAGGAATGCAAGTGCAACTTTTCCTGGTGCATTTACATGTAAGTTAGTGAACCTACTTCCAATTTTTGAGAATAGTCTTATAGGAGAATCAAAACTTTCTAATTTTTCAATTATAAGTAAACTATCTTCATCAAATATTTCAAGTTCAACAGTTTCATTTACTTTTAGAAGTAATTCTTCCATAAATGGTCTTGCGATTTCTCTTAAATTTAGCGAGGAATGAACTGCTGAACCTAAAGAGAGTAATTTAAGACCTAATTTATAACGCTTATTTTCCACTCTTAAGTATTTCCTTTTTTGTAAGATATTTAAAAGACGGATTAAAGAGGGCTTTGGGATTTTAAGTTTGTTATAAATTTCAGAAAAAGAGAAACCATCCCTATTTGTTTCTATTAGTTCTATTATATCAATTCCTCTTTCCAAAGCAGGGGCTAAACTTTTGTTTTGCATTTTAATCTACCTCTCCGGTTGCCATTTCAAATGTTTCTTGTGTTCCTTTTGGTTTGTGTGGTTTTTGTCTGAAGTAGTTTCCAAATAATGATGCTAAACGAATCGCTTCTTTTTTATTTTTGTCTATCAAATTATTTTTTTCTTTTGGGTCGTTTTTTAAATTATATAATTCATCTGGCATACCTTCTTCTCTTTCGATATACGACCATTCTTTATCTCTTATACATCTATGTTGACTATTGTAATAACCTATTATTGCACACTTTCTATGTTCTTTCTTTATACCTTTTATAGTAGGTAGAAAACTTTTACCATGCATTGCTATTGTTTCGTTGCTTAAACCCATGACATCGAGTATTGTTGGTAGAACATCAGGAAATTGTATAATCGCATCTATTTTCTTACCACCGTATTTTCCCTTTGGAAATCTTATAAAAAATGGAACATGTAGAAGTTCGCTATATAATCTTTTATCACCTTTTAAAAATTTTCCATGGTCAGCTAATGGATGACCATGGTCTGCAGTAACAACAATTAAAGAATCATCATAATATCCTTCTTCTTCAAGAGTTTTGAATAAAAATCCCATCCAGTAATCTACTGATTCTACTTCTCCTGCATATAGACCTCTTATATAATCAATTTCTTCTTTAGTTGCCCAATTACTTACATCATCCCCTAAAGGCATAATTAATCTTTTGCCTTTATAATTTTTTTTAGTATATTTATCAAATTTTTTTGGTGGATCCCATGGTTCGTGAGGGTCAAAAGAGTCAATCCAAAGAAAAACATTTTTCTGCTTTCTATTTAATTTTAACCATTCTATTGATTCTTTAACTACTTGTGCAGAAAACCAATCTTCTTCTTTTTTAAAATTATCTGTGTTTGCTAAAAATTGGTTGATTCTTTTCTTCCACTGTTCGTTATAATTATCATTAACGTATTGATTTATATCTCTTTTTGATTTAGATGAGAAAAATGGGTCATATTCCTGACCTCTTATCCATCGGTAGCAGTTAAAATAACGGTGAAAATTCATATTAGGGGCTCTGTAGTGATAAGTATCTGTAATAAATCCACAAGTATATTCATATGCTCTTAATATTTCAGCAATAGTTTTATCTAAGTGAGTTAATGGTTCCCAAGGTCTATATGGAAGTGAAAACTCACCTGTCATAAGTTCACAGCGAACTGGAATTGTTGGAAGACCACATGGATATACATTTTCAAAAATTACAGATTCTTTAGCGAATTTATCTAAATTTGGTGTTTTGCAGGCTGGTATGCCATCAAAAACAGGATTTCCTTTATTGTATATACTAACATGGTCCTGTCTTAAACTATCAATCATTATAAATATTAAATTCATTTTTACCTCCTTGTCTCATATATAAAATATTAGTTTCATATATGATTATAACAAATTTTAAAGAATATTGTCAAGTAAATTTTACAATTTTATGAAGGATATTTTTGCTGTGAAATTTTAAAGGATAGAAAGTTATTGCATTTGAGTTAAAAAATGGCTAATTTAAAGGTAATGTAAAATATTTTTAGAAAATTAAAAATTGTATTGACAAAATTAGAGTTTTGTGCTATAATTTAAATAAAATGTTTAGTATAGTATGTAAGTTCTTTTTACTCAGGGGAAAATTGTGATTGAAATTTTTATATTCTGTTTAGGTGCTATTATAGGGAGTTTCTTGAATGTTTGTATCTATAGGATTCCAAAAGACTATTCTTTGATAGTACCATCTTCATTTTGTCCAAATTGTAAATCACCAATAAAATGGTTTGACAATATTCCTTTAATCAGTTATATTATTTTGGGAGGAAAATGTAGAAATTGTAAAGAAAAAATTTCAATAAGATACTTGATTGTTGAATTAATAAATGCTATACTATTTGTACTATTGTATAAAAAATTTGGTTTAAGTTTAGAATTTTTAAGTAATATTGTTCTTTTTTCTTTTTTAATTGTAATTGCTTTTATAGATTTAGAGTATCAATTGATATTTGATATAACATCTTTTCCACTTATTGGAATAGGTTTTATATTTAGTTTGATTTTACCAGGAGGGAGTTTAATAAATTCATTAATAGGAATGTTAGTTGGAGCCGTTACACTTCTTATTGTGGGATATTTAAGTATTGTTTTTTTTAAGAAGGAAGGTATGGGGTTAGGAGATGTAAAATTAGCAGCAGGGATTGGAACCTTCTTGGGGTGGAAGGGTGTTTTATTAACTTTAATTTTATCATTTTTTTTAGGTGCTATAATTGGAGGAATATTGATTTTGCTTCATAAGAAAAAAATGAGTGGTTATATACCTTTTGGGCCATTTATAGCATTAAGTAATATTTTAGTTGTTTTTTTTAACGAAAAGATGTTTAATATTATTATGCCAATTTTTCGGATTTATGGATAAATTTCTATGAAAAATTTAATTGGGCTTGACATAGGTAGTTATTCTGTTAAACTTACCAATATTAAAGAAAAAGGTGGAAAATTTTCTTTAGTAAATTTTGGAGTGTTAGATATATCTGAAGAGCCTGTAGATAGTTTAGATCCTTCCCAAAAAAATGCATTAATATTAGAATCTATTAAAAAACTTTTTAATGAGACAAATGTGAAGACAAAAGAAGTTGGCATATCCTTATCAGGTGAACAAGTTATTATAAGATATATTAAATTGCCTTTTATGAGTAAAGAGGAATTAAAGGGTGTGATTAAATATGAAGCAGAGCAATATATTCCATTTAATATTAATCAGGTAGTTATAGATTTTAGTATATTAGGAGAAGTTACAGAAGAAGGGCAGAAAAAAATAGAAGTTTTGTTAATAGCAGTAAAAGAGGAGGTTGTAAATCAATATATAGCATTACTTCAGTCAATAGGTTTAGATGTTGGATTAATAGATGTTGATTGCTTTGCTATTCAGAATTCTTTTGAAATTAATTATGGAAAAAAAGAAGGTGAAACAGTAGCATTGCTTAATTTTGGTGCTAAATATACTAATTTAAATATTCTTGAAGATGGTATAACGAGATTTTCAAGAGATATACCTATTGGAGGTATAAATTTAACAAGGGATATTCAGAGAGAATTTAATATAAGTTTTAGTGAAGCAGAGAAGTTGAAAAGAGAAGAGGGGAGTATAATAATAGAATCTGAAGATATAGTATTAACAAGAATACCTACTAAGGAGGATAAGAGTATTAGAATTTTCTCAAGTATCTCTCCAACTTTAAGTAAGTTGATGTTAGAAGTAAGACGAGCGTTTGACTTTTATGAATCTACTTCTAAAAAGCGTTCGATTAGTAAGATATTGTTAAGTGGTGGTAGTTCAAAACTAAAAAATATTGATAAATTTATCTCTGAAAGGTTAAGAGTTCCTGTTGAAATGCATAATCCATTTACAAATATTGAGATAGAAGATATTACAAGTTTAGATGAAAAAATAAAACAGTTGGATTTATATATGCCTGTAAGTGTTGGGCTTTCTATTCGGAGAGTGAAATAATGATAGAGATAAATTTACTTCCAGAGAGTTATTTTAAAGCAAAACGTAAAAAACAAATAATTGCAGCGGTTATAGGTGGCGGAATATTACTTGCTATTTGTTTAGTAGTACTATATTTGTTTACTTTAATGAATATTGCTAGTTTAAATAGTAAAATAGAAAAAGTAGAAAAAGAAAGAAAAGAATTTGATAAGATCCTTACAGAAATTGATAATATAAAGAAGACAAAAGCAGTTGTAAAAGAAAGACTTGATGCTATTAATGAATTACTTGATTCTCAAGTAGTCTGGCCCTTACTTTTATATAATTTTAACAAAACCATTCCCAATAATGTTTGGCTAACCTCACTTACCAATAAAATTGAAGCAGGTGGATTTAGAACATGGACAGTGGATGGAATATCATTGTTTAAAGAAGCAGTTGCAGATTTTATTTCAAATTTAAATCAGCCTAATGGATTATTTAGAAATGCAAATTTGGTTACTTTAGTAGAAACAACTATTTCAGGGAAGGTGGTATATTCATTTAAACTTACTTTTCAATCAATTGAAGAAGCAAAAATTAAACCACCTAAAGAAGTTGGTATAAATGATGTATCTAAAACAGGTATTTATGGAAATACTTATGTGAATACTGAATATAAATGTAGTTTATTTGTTCCTGAAGGATGGTTGATGAAGGAAGATCCATCTAAATTGGTTTTAATTACAAAAGAAAAAAAAGGAGTAAGTGAGAAATTTACACCAGTAGTGGATTTGGTTGTGGTGAAGTTGAAAAATACTTTGACTGCTGAGGAGTACTTAAATAGTGTTAGGAAAAACTTTGGAAAATTATTTAAGAATTATAAAGAAATTAGTAAGAGAAAAATTGCTGTAAATAATTTAGAATGTTTTGAGATAGTTTTTAACTGGCAGACAAAATCAAATGTAGAAAGGAATACACTAATTACATTAAGACAAAAACAAATATATTATGTAAAGGATAAATATGCATATGTTTTAACATTTACAGATGTTGACGAGAGATTTAGAGATAATTTGGATGATTTCAATATAATTATGA
>Ga0123519_10003948_pt1 | contig 24293 bp, 19 predicted proteins | sample YelNatPaOPRAMG02_FD_87396 | JGI IMG/M metagenome (GOLD analysis project Ga0123519, IMG submission 87396) | Hot spring microbial communities from Yellowstone National Park - Yellowstone National Park OP-RAMG-02 (version 2) | ecosystem: Environmental > Aquatic > Thermal springs > Hot (42-90C) ...
CAATAGCCATTATCTCACAAATAAAGGGAAGCCGACTGACCATAGCTATATACGGTTCACCTTCGGACAAGAAGATTGTGAAGATATATACGTCTCAATCTAAAGTGATACCACCTGGCGTTCAGGTAGTAGAAGACTCCTCTTTACCTGTTGGGGCTCGAAAAGTAGTCGAGAAAGGTTCTAACGGTGTTTCGGTCACAGTGTATAGGACAATTACTTTTCCGAATGGCAAGACCGTTACCGAAGTTGTTTCTCGCGACCGTTATCTGCCACAGGATATGGTGGTAGCTGTCGGAGTTAGTCGCCGGGGTGTTGGTCAGGATAAAGAGGGATCAGTTGTGGTCAGACCTGCAGACGGCTCGAGTCAATTGGGTTCGGAGTGACGTTAGCATATGGGCTTTGTTTACCAGTAGCATTCGTATTGACGGGATATTTGACATGGTCTCGGAATGTGCGATATACTGGTGGTCGACTGCCCTGGTTTTTGAATGCATGAATTATTTTTGAGGTGATGCATTATACTAAAGGAGCTAAGGGTTAACGAGCGCATTCGAGCGCGAGAGGTAAGGCTGATCGACGAAAACGGTTCCCAGGTCGGGATTGTGCCGTTAAGGGAAGCTCTAGAGTTTGCAAAGTCCAAGGGGTTGGACTTGATCGAAGTGGCCGCGAATGCCAATCCACCCGTCTGCCGCGTAATGGACTATGGCAAGTTCAAGTACGAGCAAAGCAAGCGCGAGCGCGAGGCGCAGCGCAAGCAGAGAATGTCTGAGATGAAGGGCATTCGCTTGAGGCCAAAAACCGATGAGCACGATTTGCAGTTCAAGATCAATAACGCTATCAAGTTCCTGAAGCAGGGACATAAGGTGAAAGTAACGGTCATATTCCGAAGCCGTGAGTATACGCATCCAGAGCTCGCCGAGAGTGCCCTTCAGCAGATGGTTGAAGCGATTAAGCAAGCCGGTGCAGGTACAGTTGAAAGGCCAGCTCAGATGGAAGGTCGGATGATGACTATGATTTTGGCGCCGGGTCCAGAACGCAAGGACGGGGCACAGAAATCTCGAGGCGAACAGTCTGAACAACAAGGTAATCAGAAGTAAGAGGTAGGTAAAGTGCCGAAGATAAAGACTTGCAAAACTGCTGCTAAGAGATTCGAGGTATCAGGTCGAGGTAAGATACGTCACGGTGCAACTGGCATGAATCACCTCAAGTTGAAGAAGACCAAGAGTGGAAAGCGCCGACTGAGTATTAAATCCACCGTGACCTCTGGTCAGAAGCGCGTAATTAAGAGGCTAGTGCCTGGTATAGTGTAGCCTTGAGGTGCATAGCCATTGGCGAATTTGGATTCGACGCTTTGCACCGTGAGGATTGTCAAGCGTATTCTTGAATGGATGGACCGTATAGAGAGGGTTGAATTATGGCACGCGTAAAAAGAGGGACGATGACGCGCAAGCGTCACTCGAAAATAATAAAACTGGCAAGCGGCTATTGGGGAGCCAAGAGCAGACTGTTTAAAACTGCCAAAGAGCAGGTGATGAAATCCGGTCAGTACGCATATCGCGATAGGCGAGTGCGAAAGCGGGATTTCCGGCGTTTGTGGATTACTCGAATCAGCGCTGCTTGCCGCGCTTGTGGAATACCGTATGCCAGGTTTATCCACGCCTTGAAGGGCGCTGGGATAGATCTGGACAGGAAAGTATTAGCCGATATGGCTGTTGCCGACGCGTCTAGTTTCCAGGCGCTAGTTGAGAAAGCAAAAGCTCAACTTGCTCAATAAGCAGGGGCGTCGGAGAGTTCGCTGTATTTTGCCTGTTTGTCTAGTAACTGCAGAGAGCTGATTCTATTACAACTATCGCCCAGCGTCCAAGAGCATTAGGCCGACGACTGAACCGCTCACGTGAGCGTGAACCGTTCGAAAGCCTTATGCAGTTGGACGCTGGTCGGTTATTGAGGGGCAAATCCTGATGTCGGAACAAGACAATCTGGACAAGGTATTCCAAAAAGCTCTTACCGATATCCAGGCTGCCGGGACGCTCGAAGAACTCGAAGCTGTTGACACACGGTATCTGGGCCGCAAGGGAGAAATAACCCAGCTGTTGCGGAGTATCGGGTCTCTTCCTCCTGAAGAGCGCAAAAGCTTTGGAGAACGGCTCAACCAAATCAAGCAACAACTTGCTACAGCTGTTGAAAATCGGCGTTCAGAGTTATCTGATATTGAAATTAAGAACAAACTTCAGCAGGAAGCGCTGGACGTAACCCTGCCTGGCAGATTCTTTCAAGTTGGCAGACCTCACGTATTAGTTGAGACACTCAAGAGGATCAAAGAGATATTCATTGGCTTGGGGTATGAAGTCGTCGAAAGCCCGGAAGTCGAGTCCTACAAGTACAATTTTGCAGCGCTAAACTATCCCGAGGAGCACCCCGCGCTCGACGAGCAAATGTCGTTCTACATAACCGATGATCTTCTGCTTCGTACGCAGACCACCGCGTTTCAACACCGCGTGATGGAAAAGCGCAAACCGCCAATTCGCGTGTGTACTATGGGGAAGTGCTACCGCGTTGACGCAGTTGATGCGACTCATTCTCATACATTTCATCAGGTTGACTGCTTTACCGTTGATCGCGGGATTACGATGAGCGATTTGAAGGGTACTTTACACCAGTTTGCGGTTGAGATGTTTGGTAGGGAAGTGCAGGTCAGGTTTAGGCCTGATTTCTTTCCGTTTGTAGAACCGGGTGCAGAAGTTGCCGTGACGTGCACTATGTGCGACGGTGAAGGCTGCGGTGTGTGCAAGGGTACAGGTTGGATGGAACTTGCTGGTGCGGGTATGATTCACCCACGTGTTCTCGAGACTGTTGGAATTGACCCGGAGGAGTATACAGGCTTCGCGTTCGGGTTTGGGGTGGACCGTATTCCAATGGTGAAATACGGTATAGATGATTTACGTTTGTTCCTGGAAAACGATTTGCGGTTTCTGAGGCAGCTATAACTATGAGGGTTTCAGTCAATTGGCTAAGAGAGTACGTGAGTTTCGATTGCTCTCCCGACGAATTAGCCCGGAAACTAACTATGGTTGGGCTGGAGGTCGAAGAATCTAGATCGATTAGCGCACGAGATTTCGAGGTGCTGGGTGGTTCGGGTGAGCAAGATGACATAGTTTGGGACACAAAGGTGACCCCCAATCGCGGCGACTGGCTTTCTATTGTCGGAACCGCAAGAGAGGTTGGCGCTGTTGTGGGGAGTAGTGTAAGGCTTCCGGAGCCGCAGGTAAAAGAAACTATTCCTGCTGCTAGCGAACTGGTGAAAATTCGTATCGACGCTCCAGATTTGTGCCGGCGATACGCAGGTGTTATTGTAAGAGGAGTAAAGGTAGGACCTTCGCCGGGTTGGTTAAGAGATCGGATTATTGCGTCAGGAATGCGGCCCATAAACAACGTTGTGGACGTCACTAATTATGTGATGTTTGAATTGGGTCAACCTTTGCATGCGTTCGACTATCGCCAGCTGCACGGCCCGGAGATCATAGTAAGACGAGCTGGAATAGGGGAAAAGCTGGTGACAATAGACGGTGAGCAGCGAGAGCTTGACGATCAAATGCTGGTCATCGCCGATGCGGATCGAGCTGTAGCAATTGCAGGAATCATGGGGGGAGCGGAGACCGAAATAAGCGATGAAACGTGTGACATTCTAATCGAGTCGGCAAATTTCGACCCCGTGTGTATTCGGCGAACATCGAAGCGGTTGGGAATGACAACCGAGTCATCCTATAGATTCGAGCGGACCGTAGATCCGGGGGTAACGGACTTAGCTGCTTGGCGTGCCGCGCAACTCATCCAAGAAATCGCTGGTGGCGAGGTCGCAGCTGGAATCGTTGACGTGTATCCCCGTCGTGTTGAGCCGCGACGTATCAATGTTAGAGCCGATAGAGTAAACGCGGTGTTGGGTACTTCAATCGAGCCGAGCGCTATGGTTGAAATTCTAAACTCACTTGCAATTGAGACCGTACTGGATGACAATTTACTGGTTTGCACGGTTCCAACTTTTCGCTCTGATATCACCCGGGAAATTGACCTGATAGAGGAGATAGGTAGGCTCTACGGATACGACAAATTGCCGCAGACATTGCCGAGGCAGTCTCTTCAAGGCAGGGATAGTAACGAAGGAGCGTTTACAGAACGGGTTCGCCGGATTTTAATCTCGTGTGGTTGTCAGGAAGTTTTGACTCATAGTCTCGTAGACAGCAAGTGTGCTGATTTGGTCGGAAGATCTGATGAGGTCGTGAAGGTACGTAATCCGCTAAGTGAAGATCTCGACAGTCTTCGCGTTTCACTTGCTGTCAACTTGCTGCAGGTCATTGCTCGAAACCAGGCTCGTGGCATAGATGATATGGCGCTGTTCGAGGTCGGCAAGGTGTTCTCGAAGGTAGGTGGGGAGATTTTTGAGCACCGAGCGATCGCGGGCGCGGCCGTTGGCGAACTATGGCGGAGCGGATGGTCTTTACCTTTGGAGGCACTTAATGCCGACTTCTTTTGGTGCAAGGGTATGGTCGAAAGCTTGCTGCAAGGTCTTCTCGTGCGCGATGTGAGCTTTCGGCGGTGCGAGAATGCCCTGCTACATCCGACGCGCGCCGCCAAGGTCATGGTTGGCGATCGAGAGATCGGGATTCTGGGAGAGGTTGCGCCAAGCGTCATAGAGTTTTTTGATCTTAAGGGCAGACCATGTGTGTTCGAGCTGGATTTTGCAGCGCTTATGGACGTAACGCCAAAGTCTGCTACCTACAAGCCTCTTCCGAAATACCCGGCGCTGCGTAGGCACATAGCAGTTGTCGTCCGGGAGTATATACCGTATGAGGACGTTTGCAAACTTGTCTTGCAGTCCGGTGCCGAAATTTTGGAGGATGTGCGCTTGCTCGATGTTTACAAGGGACCACAGATAGCACCTGACTGCAGAAGCTTGACCCTTGAGCTGGTGTTTCGGTCATTTGAGCGGACCCTTACGGATGAGGAAGTTAACGACGTGTTGTCACGTATTAAGAATGTGCTTTCTGAGACGCTTGGGGCAAGCTTCAGATAGTACGGAGTTTTGAAGGGGGAAAGGAGGCCCGCCGTAAATGGCAGTGCAAAGGGAGTTCAGTGCGGGTGAGATCGAATCGATCATTTGCCGCCTAAAGGATGTTATAGCTGCTAGTGTGGTAGCCGACAGCCAAGGTCATCTTGAAGAGATTCACGTGTTGGCCAGTGGGGCAAGGTCTGCAAAGCAAGTAGTGCGGGATATAGAATCTGCCCTGATGGCTCGACTGGGTTACTCGGTGGACCACAAGATAATAAGCGTTGCTCAAGTCGAAGATACCTCTCCGCGCTACGACCACTCGCGGCTCAAGTTTTCAGATGTATCCATTTCCATCGATGGAAATAAGACTGAGGCTACCGTCCGTCTGGTAAAAAACGGGATGATATACTCAGGAACTGCAAGTGGAACATCTGCGCCCACATCCCAAATGAAACTTATTGCTGAAGCCACACTGCGTGCGATCCAAAGCTCTGCGCTTTCTGACGCCGTGTTCATTCTCGAAGATGTTGACGAGATAACTATAGGGGGCAGAAGGGTTGCTGTTGTTTTGGTGTCCACATTTACGGATCGCGGGGAAAATATCCTCGTGGGATCAGCAGTAATTAAGCAGGATATTTGGAAGGGTGTGGTGAATGCTACATTAGACGCGGTCAACCGAAGGTTGTTCGTGTCTCACGAGCGATAGCCCGAGGCTGCACGTGTTCCGAATTTGGAGGTGCGGCCTAGGAAGAGATTTGAGCCAACGGCGATAGCGGTGATGGCAGGAAGCGAAAGATCAACCCGAGCGAAGCGGTTTGACTGCGGCCCGTATAGCGGTAAACGGGCTAGTTCAAAACCGAAGGGGGTTGACGCAAAGCATGAGTCGCCTGTTGAAAGTTCTCGTGGGACTGGCAACACTGGCTGCCACCGCGGGTTCGGCTTGGGCAATTTGGCCACCCAGGTAGGTCAGTACTTGTTGAGCTAGTCCAAAATGATTGTTAATTCCTCTGCCCGCCGTTGGCTCACCCTAAATTATTGGTACATAACGTAGGCCCCCTAAGGGGCCATAATTTATATTGGGGTGCCACTCTAGGCATCCAGATTTTCTTGGCGTCAGCCGAACAGGCGAATTGGGTCGTGGGGCGGGTCTTTAACATACTCGTTACGACAACACAGGCTGTCGCTGGCTCAAGGGACGGTTTGCGGTGGAAGACAAGCTGAGAGGCTACAAGATCGCCACGGGGTTCATTTCTTTTGTGGCGGCTGTTGTTACGCTTGTCGTTTGGCTAAAGGTGCCAATAGAGGGTAACCCTTGGCACGCTGCAATGCAATTTGTCGTCCTCCTCACAGTTGCCGAGTTATTGGCTGTCCGTCTGAACGAATATGAAGGCGTAAGCGTCTCCCCGACTAGTCCCATACTTTGGGCAGCCACATGTGTCCTGGGAATACTACCTGCTATTGTCGTTGGCGTTGCTAGTGCAGCGCTATCGATGTTAGTAAAGTGTGTCTCGTTTTATGTACACCAGAAGTGGTGTGTCACCCTGGAGAATAAAGAACGCGGTCCGATTGGCGCCATTTGCAGGATTCTGGGCGAACTTGGAGCCACGTGGCAGGCTCGCCCGCCCGACGTGGCAGCGCTCTATTTCTTATGGTATGCCGCTTGTGTGGTCGCCGACGTAGGTCCTGGTGGATTGGTGTATTACTGGCTTGGAGGAAAGTTCCTAATCAATGCCGGTACAGAATTCCAAATTGTAACTGATTTTATTTTGCCGTTTATTGCACTTGTGGCGGTTTCTTCCGGGGCACATATTGCGGAGTATGCGATAGGAACGGCGGCTGTCGACCCGATACCGGGTACTAGGGGGCTCTACGGCGTACTGCTGAGGATGAGGCTTGCGATAATAGAAACTGCCCTGCCGATCGTAAAGGGTCAGATTGTTCTTTCGGTGGTTGCTCTTCAGCTTGCTTATCTCTACGCGCGTATAGGTGTTTTCGGATTCTTACTTGCGGTTGCTCCGGTTTTGGCACTGAGGGATTTCTTCACACATTGGGTTCGAGAAAGAGACGCATACCTGAACACAATTGCAACGCTTGCGACGTATATGCAGTATTACCATCCTTATACTAGAGGCCACCTAAAGCGAGTGGCAGAGCTATCTGAACGTCTCGCCCGCGAGCTGCGTTTGCCTGCCGAAAGCATACGGCACATGAGCGTAGCGGGCTTACTGCATGATATAGGGAAGATAGGGGTTAGCGAAGAAATCCTGGACAAGCCTTCGCAACTTACTGACGAAGAATGGGCGCAAATAAAGGAGCATCCTGTCAAGGGAGCCGAGATTATTAGCCATCTGGACTTTTTGGAAGGAATAGTTGATTGGATTAAGTATCATCACAAGTGGTATAATGGCGGCGGTTACCCGGTTGTAGACAATAACGAGTGCAAAATCCCCATCGAGGCAGCAATAATAGCAACGGCTGACGCGTTCGATGCTATGACGGACGATCGGGAAATGAGCCTCGACTGGGTTTGTGATTCTTGCGGATATAGGCCGGAAGATGGTGCGAAACCGAGGCAGTGTCCTAAATGTGGGGCGGAGAAGCGTCGTAGATACCGAGAACCGAAAACACTGGACGAGGCGATAGATGAACTCCGGCGGGGGGCGGGCACTCAATTTGATCCTCAAGTGGTCAAAGCTTTTCTGGCTATGGTGGAAAGGGACGGTATCAGGCTGAATGGATAGTTACAACTTTACTCCAGGTGTTATTATAACCGGTGTATTATTGCTGTCGCTGGCAATATTCTCTGTTTACATTTCGAGGGTCTATCTGCCGGCTAGGATCAAGGCGGCATACGTTAAGTCAATAACAGTGCTTGCGGCCGCAGTGGAAACAAGGGATGCGGGTACGCTGGGTCACGCGCAGCGGGTTGCTCAACTTACGATGGAAATGGCGCGCAGGTTGGGATTGGACGGGGATGACCTAGATCGCATTCAATATGCAGCCTTGATAATGGATATGGGTAAGGCGCGAGTGCCTCAGGCTATACTCAATAAAAAGGATCCTCTTACGCCAGAGGAATGGGAAATTCTGAAGAGTCATCCTAGGCTTAGCGCAGAAATGGTATCGGCAGTGCCATTTTTGGCGGACATTGCCGACATTGTGCTCCATCATCACGAATTATGGGACGGAAGCGGGTACCCTGACGGTCTTGCAGGCGAGGAAATACCACTAGAGTCTCGGATATTGTGCGTTGCCGCGGATTACGATGCAATGGTTTCGGAAAGACCATATCACCCTCGTCCGCTCACTCCGGAAGAGGCTGCTGAGCAAATACGTCTTGGGGCGGGTTCCAAGTACGATCCTCGAGTGGTTGAAGCTTTCTTCGACGTGATCGGCTCCAAGCAAACAACTGAGCAGAAAGCTCTAGCAGCGTAGCGATAGTGAGATCTACGTGACCCATTAGGGAAAGTGCTGATATATTGTGGTACCTGAGCTAATTCTAATTGCATTGTTAGTTGGTTGGATCTCAGGTGGTAAATTTTGGCGCCTTGCAGAGGCCAAAATTCGTCACGTATGGTTGATTTTCGTTCCGCTTGGCCTTTACTTGGTTTCTTGGGCGCCACCATTTGTCAAATCCCCCTTGTTTCTGGGAATTAGTGCTGTTGTTGAAAAGATTGCTTTGATTGTCGTGGCACTGTACAACTTGCGATTGCCGGGCATGAAACTCATTCTTATAGGTCTCCTACTCAATGTTATCGCTCTTTCGTTCAATGGTGGCATGATGCCGGCAAGCGAAGGAGCTTTGATTGCTGCTTTTGGCCAGGAGTATCTGAATCAGGCGCGTAATTCGGTTCATGTTCGCAGCGCGATAATGGATGCGTCTACTGAGCTGGGGTTCTTGTGTGATATAATCGCTGCTAAGCGTCCTTTCGTGCTTGTCCCGGCTGTGTACAGTGTCGGCGACCTTGTGATGTCGATTGGCATATTCATATGTATCATTGCCATTATGCGGACTCCACTTCCGTCCGAGTCAAAGTCGGCGCGAGGTGAGAGCATTGCAGCTAAAGGATAGCGGAAGCAGCCGATTGGGTTTGCTGCTAACGCTGTTCATCGTTGGACTTTCAAGCGCGCTCCGTTTGTGGGGGCTCAAATGGGGACTTCCCAATGAACTCCACGATTACTCTTACCACCCCGACGAATTCTTAACAATCGGTGCGGCATTTGGTGTAATCTACCTTCGGCGGACCTGGAACCCGGGCTTTTTCAACTATCCCTCGCTCTTTTTGTATCTGTCGGCATTGGTCATAGCAATTATGGTTGGATATGGCGCCAGCGTGTCTCTTACATCGGTGTATCTATGGGCACGCGCAGTCTCGGCTTTGATGGGTGTCGGTGCGGTTTGGGCTACGCTCTGGGCAGGGACAGTACTGTTCGAAAGATGGGTTGGATTGCTGGCGGGACTTGTCATTTGCGTTGCGCCCATTCATGTTCAGCACTCGCATTTCGCTACTGTGGACGTGCCAAGCACGTTGTTCGTTGCACTTGCACTCGGATATTCGGGATTGATATTGCAAAGGCATCGAACTCGTGATTACATTCTCGCTGGCGCGATGGCAGGACTTGCTGCCGGCACGAAATACAACGCGGGGATCGTGATTCTGTCTGCGATTGGTGCACACTTTGCGAGTTACGGAATTAGAAACGGTCTTTCCAGGTTCGGATATTTAGCCGGATTGTTAGGTTCGGCGGCAGTGGCGTTTGTTGTTTCAACACCCGGTTGCGTTCTGGCGAGAGATCAGTTTGTTCATGGGTTACTCTATGAGGCTCGTCACTCGGTGGAAGGTCACGGGCTAGTATTTGCAGGCACGGGTAATGGCTTTTTCTACACTCTTTGGGGATCAATCGTACCTGGTTTGGGAGTAGTCTTTGCTGCATTGTTCCTGGTTTCGGTCTTCTTTGCGCTCACAAACAGGAACAAACGAGCACTCTCAATTATCGCATTTGTCATTCCGTACTACGTGTTTATATCTCTGTCTCAGGTCAGATTTGCCAGGTATGCTTTGCCTCTGGTTCCAAGTATGGCAATTTTAATAGCTTGGAAAGTACGTGAGGCTTGGCAGAGGTTTCATGGTCGGGGAATTGTGGATTGCTTTGTAAGAATTTCGTTTGCAATTTCGTACCTAATCGGCGTTCTTCTGGCGATGTTCACGTCGATAGGGCTAGACTTGGTGCAATCACAACCGGATCCACGAGATCAAGCTGCAAGATGGGTGCACAGGCATATTGCCTTAGCTTCACATGTTGGCGTAATCGATTGGCCGTGGTTCTATTCGCCACCGTTCGAAAAGTCAATAGGGTTCGGCGCCCTTCCCCAGCGGCAAAATGCGACGAGGATGAGTCGCTACCGGATTAAGGTTTTGTTGTCTAACAGGAATGCATGGAAGCCTTTACCACGGTGGGTGGTGGTTTCAGACTACGAAATAGAGAATGCCTTGCGGTTAAAGCGAAATAGGACCCTGTCAGAAGAACAGCATGAACAAGTTGAGCGTATTAATTGGGCAGTAAAGGTGTTGCAAAGTAAGTACCGCGTGCGTGCGAAATTTGGAGGTTCGGGAGTGTTCGTCCGCTGGTATCGGCTCCCGCACGATATGCGTTATGTCAATCCTCGAATAACGATATATGAAATGTGCGAGCTCGGAAATGGACATTGAGGTTCAGCGATTCTTGGATTGGATGGCCGTAGAGCGTGGGCTGTCGAGAAACACGCTTGCATCGTACTCGCGCGATCTTGTTCAATTCGTCGATTTCGCGGAGAAGCGAGGGATCAAGTCGCCCGAAGGTGTTGACAGCCAGCTCATTCTAGCTTTTCTGGCCAGCCTCGAGCAGGCGCGGTACGCACCTACAAGTGTGGCGCGAAAAGTGTCAGTTGTAAGGAGTTTCTTCAAGTTTCTAATAACGGAACGGGTGATACACGAGAATCCGTTTGCCACCCTTACTATATCCAAGCCACCTCGCCGGTTACCCAAATCCCTCGACGTGGATGAAGTAGCACTGCTGTTGAATGCCCCAGATATACGGACTGATATAGGTTTGCGGGACAAGGCTATGCTAGAGACCTTATATGCAACCGGTCTACGCGTATCAGAGCTTGTGAATTTGAGGATTGATGATGTCAATTTTGGTTCTGGTTTCATACGCTGTCTGGGCAAGGGGAATAAGGAGCGCGTAGTCCCGCTTGGGGAAATTGCCGCCTGTTGCATACGAAGCTATATCTGTGGCCCTCGCAATCGGGTGTCCGGCTCCGAATATAGCGAATACTTGTTTCTTACTGCGCAGGGGATGCCGATGTCTCGGGTAGCTTTTTGGAAAATCATAAAGAAGTACGCGAAGGCATGCGGCATAAGAAAAGAAGTTACCCCGCATACACTGCGCCACTCTTTTGCCACGCATTTACTAGAAAGGGGCGCCGACCTGCGGAGCTTGCAGGAGATGTTAGGACACGCAAGCATAGCCACCACTCAGGTTTATACTCACGTGTCGCGTGATCATCTAAGAGAGATTTATCGTGAAACACATCCCAGAGCCTAGAGCCATTGACATCCGTGACGGATTGCCGTTTGTTAGGCGTGCGATAGTAATCGTCTTAGATTCAGTCGGAGTAGGGGAGCTGCCCGACGCCGAGCAGTACGGTGATGCTGGTTCAAACACGCTCTTGCATGTGGCTGAAGCTGTTGGGGGACTTGCGCTTCCTAACCTGGCTAGCCTTGGTTTAGGCAACATAATTGCGATTCCTGGGGTAGATGCTAAAGAGTCGCCGGTTGGTTGTTACGGCAAGATGGGAGAAAAATCTGCCGGCAAGGATACAATAGTCGGACACTGGGAGCTTATGGGCGTCATTACTGAGACGCCATTTCCAACGTATCCGAATGGGTTCCCGTCTGAAGTTATAGCTGAATTTGAAAGGCGTATTGGCCGAAAAGTCCTCGGAAACAAGCCGGCATCTGGTACCGCGATTATTGAAGAATTGGGTCAGCTCCACATGGAAACGGGATATCCGATAGTTTACACTTCTGCCGACAGTGTTTTTCAGATAGCCTGCCATGAGCACATTGTGCCGGTAGAGGAGCTGTACAAAATGTGCCTTATTGCGAGAGAAATTCTTGTTGCACCGCACAACGTGCAAAGAGTTATAGCGCGTCCCTTTGTTGGCAAGCCTGGTGCTTTTGTACGCACCGAGCGTCGGCGAGATTTTGCGTTAACGCCTCCATCGGATACTCTGTTGGATCTAATTTATAAAGCTGGCAATGACGTTATAGGCATCGGTAAGATTGAGGACATATTTGCGGGTCGAGGACTGACGGGGTCAGTTCACACAGCTAACAATGCGGATGGAGTAGAAGCAACACTCTCGTATATGAAAAAGTTCGATTGTGGGCTGATTTTAACCAACCTGGTGGATTTTGATATGCTATACGGTCACCGCAATGATCCGGACGGTTATGCACGTGCGCTTGAGTCGTTCGACTCAGCTGTTCCGCGTCTTCTTGAGGCAATGAGCGAAAAAGATTTGTTGGTTATTACTGCTGACCATGGCTGTGATCCCACAACCCCGAGCACTGATCACTCGAGGGAGTTCGTACCGCTATTAGTGTACGGTCGTAGCATAGCTGTGGGTTCAGACCTTGGAATCAGGAGTTCATTTTCTGATTTAGCGTGCACGTTAGCCGATTTTTTCGGCTTGACACATCGGTTTCCTGGAAAAAGCTTTTTCTGGGATCTAATAGCAAAATAAGGCTAGTAAATTCGGTCGCTCTTTAGTTTTTCGGACTGAGTTTCTGTTTGCACGCCTGAATTCTACCAGCCAACCGTGCCAGGGATTGATTTCGAGTCGGATAGATGAAAATGAGTCGCCAAAAAGCCCCGGTGTTGACTATTTTAGCCGGAGTCGTGTATAGTTCGCATTGGCGCATCGTAACTTATTTGACGAGTGAGGCGGAGTGAAAACATACATCATCACTGTTATGGCTCAGGACCGAGTGGGCATTGTACGCGACGTAAGTCGAGCTTTGGCGTCATTGGGTGGAAACATAACCCATATCAGCCAAACCGTCATGCGCGGGTATTTTACGCTAATATTGTCGGTTGAGGTGCCAAAGGATCGAACGTTGCTTGAGATCAGGCAAGCGATCGAACGTGCTGGTGCTGTGGGAGAATTTGAGGTGAACGTTAGGCCGTTTGTCGAACCCCAAGCCAGCGAACCTCGTAGTGTTGAACGGTTCACCCTTAGCCTTCGTGGCGCAGACAGATCTGGACTAATAGCCACTGCGACAGAGTACTTGGCGGACAACAACATTAATATCGAAGATGTGTACGCTTATGTCCACGATGGCAAGGCTTTGATTCTAGCACAAGTCAGCGTGCCGGCGGACGTGGATGTGGAAGAACTTCAGGCCGGTTTGCAGGAAGCACTCAAAGACTTTGATGTTGCTGCGCATTTGCAGCACGAAAACATTTTCAAAGCGACAAGTGAGGTTCAACCTGTCATAGGTTTGGAAGGGATGCGATAAAAAGTGAAATGGGTTGAGGACATCCTACAAACTGTGGAGATGCTCCAAAGTGAGCACTTGGATGTGCGAGCCGTTAGCCTCGGCATAGATCTTTTTGATTGTGCAGACCGGGACGTAGATCGCGCTTGCAGACTAGCCAAAGAAAAAATACTTACTAAAGCGGCTTCGCTCGTACGCGTGTGCGAGACGGTTTCAAAGCGTTATGGGATACCGATAGTGAACAAGCGCGTAGCGGTGAGTCCAGTTTCTGATGTGATGGCAGGGCACGACTACGCCGGGCTTGTGAAATTTGCTCACACGCTCGATGAGGCCGCAGCTGAGATCGGTATTGACTTTATTGGAGGCTATTCTGCACTTGTGCATAAAGGCATGACCGTGTCTGACAGGCGATTGATAGAGACCCTTCCGGAGGTTCTTTCGGAGACCTCCCGTTTGTGTGCCTCTGTTAATGCGGCGAGCACGAAGTCGGGGATAAACGTTGATGCACTTCTGCTGTTGGGCGACGTTTGGGTGGAAGCTGCGCGCAGAACTGCTGACTCGGACGGTTTTGCTTGCTGCAAGCTCGCTGTTTTTGCCAATATGCCGGAAGACAATCCTTTTATGGCTGGTGCGTACAAGGGTATTGGTGAGCCCGATGTTGTTGTCAACATTGGAGTCAGCGGACCTGGTGTGGTTAAGCGTGCCATTGAGAGGCTTTTACAAAGCGGCCGCAAATGCGATTTAGGTACCGTGGCTGAGGAAATAAAGAGTACTGCGTTTCGGGTCACGCGCTCTGGAGAACTTATAGGGCGTGAAGTGGCAAAAGCTCTAGGTGCTGAATTCGGAATCGTAGATTTGTCCCTGGCTCCAACGCCGGAGGTGGGTGATAGCGTAGGCGAAATCTTCGAAGCGATGGGGATAGCGCGGGTCGGAGCTCCAGGGACAACTGCTGCAGTCGCTATGTTGAATGACGCTGTGAAAAAGGGTGGTGCGTTTGCTTCGTCCTCAGTTGGCGGTCTGTCTGGCGCATTCATCCCTCTTTCAGAGGATGCATGTCTTGCACGGGCTGCGGAAGCAGGTCATCTGTCCCTTGAGAAGCTTGAGGCAATGACCAGCGTGTGTTCAGTAGGCTTGGACATGATTGCCCTGCCAGGCGATACTAGTCCAGAAACGCTGACTGCCATTGCAATGGATGAGCTAGCAATAGGTGTTGTCAACAACAAAACGACTTCTGTTAGGCTCATTCCTGTTCCCAACAAGAAGGCAGGCGAGCGTGCAGTTTTCGGCGGATTGTTTGGTGAGTGTCCTATTCTTCCTGTACCGAACGGTGGCAGCGACGACTTTGTCAGAAAAGCTGGCCGCATTCCGGCACCTCTTATTAGTCTAAACAACTGATGTATACTGCTCACGAATTTAAACAGTTTGGCTGGAACACCTTCGATGTCCGTTCCCTTGCTGCTGCAGTTCATTTGCCATCGGGACTTGAGATTCGAATTGGTCTGTTGTCGAAAGAAGGCCAGGTTTACAGGAGGGAGTTTCGTTGGCCCGAACTTGCTAGGCTTGGAATGCATACACCAGATTGTTCCTACGCGGCAGTCACTTTGCAGATACCCGAATGCCGCATCTTCGTTGAATTTGCTTCTGAAGACGACACCTTGATAGCTCACGCTGTTCTTACGCGAAATGTCCACGATCTAGTGCCTTACGCCGACGCGTTCTTTTTCAAGGGATTTGAGGGTTCAGTTGATGTGTTCGGCGAGACGGTGCGTGTTCTGTCCGGCGATCGAGAGTTCAACGTTTACTGTCCGACCGGTGGGTTGCATCCGCAGTTGTCGTTTCCGGGCAATGCCTCATTGATATCCAATCAGCGTAATGAGTTGCTCGTCGTAGCATCTCCAGCCTGGGTGACTCGTCTTGATGCGAAAAAAGCGGCAGAGTTTGTTAACGCTAAGCGAGTAGAGGCTGAATATTGGGAACGCAGGTTTGATGCCCCTGATCTACAGTCGGCATTCGAGGGTATGTGGAGATCTGTTATTTGGAACACAATATATGCAGGTTCTATCAAGAGACCAGTTACTGTGGTCTCTCGCGATTGGTGCGTTGACGGAAACTATGGTGATTTTGTGATTTTTGAGTGGGACACTTTTTTTGCTGCACTGCAGTCTGCTGTCGTCTCAAGAGAATTGGCATATGCCAATGTTCGAGCAGTTCTTTCGGGAGTAACTGACCGCGGATTCGTGCCTAGTATATACTGCGAGCTTGGAAAGAGCAACGACCGGTCTATGTTGCCGGTAGGTTCTATGATCGTGTGGAAATTATATGAGCGATTCCGTGACCGAGAATTTCTTTTTGAGGTCTATGCCAAATTACTAAAGTGGCACGACTGGTGGTTTACCGCACGTGACGGCAATGGTGACGGCTTACTTGAATGGGGTTCTGACAACGTACCTACACCACATCCTCAGTGGCAATCGCACACCTTACAAGCGGCACGCTACGAATCTGGTTTGGACAACAGCCCCTTATACGATGATGCCGATTTCGATCCTGTGGCGAGCACAATGCGCATGGCTGACGTTGGCCTTAACGCCGCTTATGCAATGGACGCTTGGGCTCTTTCGCTTATAGCTAAAGAGGTTGGGGATATCGCCACGGCGGACCGGCTTGCCGAGGAACACAGGCGAATGGCTCATCTAATCAACGAACGTTTGTGGTCGGAAGAACAAGGCATATTCCTCAATCGTCGCTGGGACGGTTCATTTGTAAGGCGGTTAGCCCCAACGTTGTTTTATCCTCTAACTGCTAGAGTGGTCGATCAGAATAGAGCGCAGAGTATTGTTGCTAATCATCTTTTAAACGAGTTTGAGTTTTGGGGCGATCACGTTATTCCCAGCATAGCCCGCAATGATCCGGCGTACTCCGACCAGTCATACTGGCGTGGGCGAATATGGGGTCCTATGAATTGGCTTGTATATGAAGGAATCTGCGCCTACGGACTGCACGATGTTGCACGCGAATTCGGGAGGAAATCACTGCGCACATTTCTGGCTGAGTGGCTCGAGGAGTCCCATGTGCACGAGAACTACAATGCAGAAACCGGCGAAGGCGATGATGTTCGCTACTCGGAGCCAGTGTATTTTTGGGGCGGACTTTTGGCTCTCATAGGCTTGTGTTCAAGTGGGGCTCTACAATGGGCAAAAAAATAACCCCGGCGCAACCGTTCACAAGTTCGCCGAGGTTAGTCGACTAGCTAAGAAGATCTATTTCCACCACTACCACCAAAGCAGACCAGCTGCTTCCACGCTACTTGTCGTTGGTGGTGTTCCCGCACCCGTAGGGCTGCTCGTGTTCGGTTGGGTCATTCGGACGAAGACTACATGTCCATCGACCATTCCAAAGTTGGCTCCTCCCATATGACCTTGCGGCAGATACGGGTTGGTAAGGCCACGAATCAACCAGTAGTAATTGCCTACGTCAGCATATACCAGACAACCACCACCACCTCGAATTGTCGAGTACCGTCCCTTATCGGTAATGCGGTCCGCTCCGTGCTGAGCCTCGCAGATCATGATGACCTTGGAAGGTCTGCGGACGGAGTCAGGAGTGACTGTAACCCCGAACAATCCGGCGGCTCTCAGCGCCGACTTGGCAGAGTGGGGATACAGTGTTGGGTTAGCACTTTGGTCTCCACCCCCGCTGCACAATCGCCAGTTGTAACCGTATGTTGTTGGAAATCCGCCGGACCGGTATTTGAAGTAGTTCAGAGAAGGTTTCAAGAGCCCACTTGGAATTGATGGACAAATAAACACATCCTTATTCTTCAGGTAGGGTAGAATGCGCTCATTCCAAGTGACACCGAAGTCACCTGTGCTCCAGTTGTATGGAGCAGACGGGTCGGGGTCGTAACCTGGCGGCACGCGTCCCGAGTTGTCCTGCATGTACTGGTTGATTGCATAAAGAATTTGCTTCTCGTTGGCAGCACAACTTGTTCTCTGAGCGTTGCGCTGGACAGCTGCGAATACTGGGAACAGGATGGCTGCCAAGATCGCGATGATGGCAATCACCACAAGCAGCTCTATTAATGTAAATCCATTTTTTCTTGGTGCCATTTTTGCTACCCCCACAATATAAGATTAATTTTCCGTGCGGTTCGCCTCTTATTCGGCACCGAACCACCGCAGAAAGTCAAGATCTGAAGGCAGACCGATTGGATCCGCACCCGGCGGGTTTATATAAAACCCTTTCTTTTCAGGATTCTCTGTGGCTAGCTTTATGTACTTACCCAACCAGACCACATGTCCATCTAATAGCAGAAAATTAGCTGCGCCATCCAATGTCCCAGTTCCACCCTGAGAAGGCGGCTTTCCAGGACTTGTTGGTGCCGGATGCCGCCAGTCAATCATAGATAGTGTGTACCAGTCCGATGATCGCCACTTTCCATTTGCCGTTTCGTACTGACACTGAAACCACGACCAGTTCCCCTCGGCTATCCAGATAATTCTGGAGACTGGCACAGCCCATTTCTCGTCAACCTTTATTCCAGCATTTGACCCCATCAGCCAATAGTTGGCAGCATATGAGTACTGATATGGAACAAACCCCCACGCGGCTGCTCTGGCGTAGTTATTGCCGAGCCCTACGGGTGATGCGTCCCAGACAGCTGGATCATTCCAGTCTGCAATGTCCCGACTGGGTGTTTTGGCTGCCGGACATATGAAAACTTTCTTGCTCGAAACGTATTTCGTCCGAATCAGACAGTCTGCCCAGGAATTAAGATCATACCGGTTCGAGCCGGGAAATTCCTTGCTCGGAATAGGATTGTCCATCTCCGGCCAATATCCTTGATAGTCCTGAGCATACATTTTCAGCGCTTTGCCGATTTGTGCTAGGTTCGATGCGCACGATGATCGGAAAGCGGCGAATTTAGCTTTTGCCATAACTGGGAACATTATTGATGCCAGTATGGCTATGATTGCTATAACAACCAGAAGCTCTACCAGTGTAAACCCTGTTCTACGACGTTCCATTATGGTCCCCAAGACTGGTCAGTTGTTTTTGGTGCTTGGTCAGGTTTCGCCGTCGCAGGCTTCAACCGCTCCTTGTAAGGGTTAATCGGCGTGGTCACAGTTGGTATTTTCGCCGGCGGAATGTCAACTCCAGCTGCTTCTCCTTGTGGTAGCGGCTTACTTCCGCCGGTAAGCAAGAAAACGATACCAGCGGCGACGATAGCCACTACGGCAATTATCAAAATCAGTTTGGAGACACCACCGTTTTGACGAGTTGTTTCCGTCGCCTACACCTCCCCGTTAGCTGCGCTTCTTTGCGTGCACATATCAGTACCATTCTTCACAATTAGTATATCGTGCGTTTCGGGTTTGGTCAATAGGGTTCTCAGATTTCAATCCTAAAACTTCCTGAAGATTGATTTGTTACCCAAATTGTCAGTTTGCCTTGCATAAAACAAAGGCTGCTGGATCGCACGAGGCCAGGGGCGCACAGGTAACGCATAGCTTCGAGAAATTCCTGGCCCAGACCACTCCAAGTGTGCTGCCGCCCAGCCATATTCTTCATAGTAGTCAACGCGGATTTCGTGTTCACCGCGAGCTAAATACACCGTATTAGATTTTTCTTCAATAGCATGATGACCCCAGTTGTCTACTATTAGCTGGTCATCGATCCATAGCCTCGAACCATCGTCAGTCGAAAGATAGAACGTGTATTCGCCTTCGCGGTCGATCTGTAGGTAACCAGTCCACCGGATACAAAATCCTTCGGCAGGCAGACGCGGATCGCAGGCATCGCCTTGGTAATCAAACTTTATCTGCTCATCCAATCGCACGAACAAAGGCTTATCGAACGCCGTGCCCAAGCCGTAAGCTCCTACGAATCCCTTCAGATCTTTGGGCAGGGCTACGGATCCTCGCCCCTCTTCGTCGAGGTCCACTGTCAGAACTGGCCAAACTGGAGACACGTCTGTCCCTGCGTATATATCAACCTTGGCTTTCGGTTCACCGCTTATGGTGATCGATCCGTTCTTCATTCGCTTTAGAACCGGAGGCATCGCGACGTCATCAATCACGAGATTTATGGGTTTGGATTCTACGCCACGACAGACCGCTTTAAGCATGTTTGATCCTGTTGTTGGATCTGAGCCAACTCTGAGCTTGCCAGTAAGCACTACTGTTCCACTTCCAAGGCGCTCTCCGACTGATGATCCGCGCTCGTTCACTACTTTGACTTTGTCTTGGATTGATACGCCGGTGACAACAACTGTCGGCTGTGTGTCCTTTGTGAATTTCTTGCTGAAACGGAGACTTGGCCTGGGGCGGTCGGTGGGTGACTTGGCAAGGGTTGTGTCAAACATAGACCAGTTAGGAGTAAACAAAGCCTTCTCACCATCGGCACTCAGGATTAGATTGAAGCCGATTCGTCGTCCCGCGGTAAGCACCAAACCATCGGTTACATCTTCGGGTCTGCGCTTACCACCCCAGTTAATTTCATTTGATACTCCCTGGCCTATTAGAGCAGGAATTACGATCTCCAACCCGTCTGTTCCCCAGATAGCCTTTGCGCCCGGTACGTTTCCTGATAGTCCGAGCTCGAAAAATGTGACCTTACCGTCAGCACTTGCTCTTATCGGGTAAGTGTCGCCTCCTTCCCAAAACCCATTTTCGGCACTAGTATCAATTAGCATATCCAGAGTGCACTTCCGAGTGCCCTTCACAAACAAGTACAAGGCATCTTCGTTCCAGCACGCATATATTCTCGATTGTTCCAATTCAGCAGAGTTTCCAGCATAGGGTCTCGATAGGAGAACTTTGTAGCAAGAATCCATTCTTCCATCGATTTTCGGATCTTCATTCGCGTACGCAACTCCTTCAGCTATGGCGACTGTTGGATTTCTGTCTTTCCCATCTGGGATGCCGTCTTCGTCAGTATCTTGCTTTTGAGGATCTGACCCGCGATATATATCCGCACAGAATTCAGCCAGATCATCAAGTCCGTCTCCGTCGGTGTCGCGTTTTGTCGGATTTGATCCAAAACGCTTTTCATCCATCGGTAGCCGAGCATCCTCATCGGGCATACCATCATCGTCTGCGTCTGCCGTCTTTAGAATTGTGTCGGTCACGCCTCGCACATCCAGATAGTCTTGGAAGCTGGACAACGTATGAGCTATCCAGTCCCAGTGCATAGCACCTCGGTGTCCCCAGGTAAAGTATGGCTCGACAGAATCGGCGTAAGGATGTCCGTGCAGCATTTCTGGGTGTCCCGAATCGGTGCATATTGGTGAATCCAACGCGTGCTGGAACTCGTGTACAAACGTCCAAGCCGTACCGTACCATACGTCCGGCTTGTCTTCTGGGCACCAAGAAAAATTTCCTCTTCGGTCAGTACCGCCAAACGAGGCACCAGTTTTTCCCATTATCCGAAAACCACCGAAATTTCCTAGGAAGCCGACGCCGGTGCAAAAGATTCCATCATACTGACCATCTTTTATACCCCGGGCTCGCAGATCCTCGACTATATAGTCGTAGGTCGGTCCAGCATTGTTTGGTGCTGGTGCATCCACTATTAGGTACGTGATTTCTAGGTTCAATTTGCAGCGCGTGTTGCGGAAGTAGAACAATCGTCCCAGCTCTATACCGTTAATCGTGCCCTTGAGCGCGGCATCGTTCAGTCGCTCGGGGCTTTCCGGAGCTCCGCGGTAGATTACCGCCAATAACTTCAGAGTGCGTATCTCAAGTTCAGCGGCTGGGCAAAAACCGGTCGCGCCCAGCAGCAAAGTGAAAATCAGAATAGCAGTTAGCTTCCTCACTTTTTGTTGCTCCTTTTACAAAGTCTTGCTATCTAGCGGGCTTTTGCGAGATCAAGAAGATCTCTGTCTTCAATCGGCAGGTTTTTTCCTAGATATGTGTCAAGGACCAGCATAATGCGACCGTTCGGATGGTCCTCCAACCCGGACACTAGTACGTATCCGAGGACCCTGTCTGCGTGACGCTTTATTTCGCTGCCTCTGGCTGTCTGCATTAGCGAAATGTAGGTTTCATACGCTTCCGGTCGGAGAAAAACCAAATCTCGAGTCTGCTTCTTTTTGTTAGTATAGCGCAGCACCGCTGCAGATTCGAACCGCCAATTGAGAAGATTATTTAGTCCACGATCGTTTTCGTCATAACTGCTGATCCATTTTTGGCCTTTGTGGGGCGAATCGCAGATGATCAGGCAATCCTTGCTGATGCGAATATTATGCAGCCCAGTGTAATCCTCAAGGTCTTTTTCTGTAAGGCAAGGAAGCCAAGTAGTGTAATCTTCCGCGACTTGTTCCCATCGATAGAGTTTGTGATCAGACGGGTCGGGACTAACCTTCGGCGGCTTCCAGTCTGCAGGTCGAACTGCTGACCACTTCACCCCCGCAAGCTCTTCGTTTTGCAGTCCGCACAGTCTAACGGAAAATCCCCAGCCATTTTCAGCTACACCGATTCTTTTCAGGTCTTCTTGCGTCCGGGGTAGGTTCTCCACCTTTACAAGGAATGAGTTCCAACCTTTCTGCAAAACTACAGTCGGAACTACCTGATCCGGCTCGTTTGCCTCTTCCCAGAGTGCAATCGCCTTGTAAATTCCTCTATGCACTAGTCGTCCGTTAAGCCATACGCGGATACCATCATTCATACCCAGCCACATTCTTACCTTTTGTTGTTTCGGCGAATAAACATATGCGCTGGCGTATGCTACTACAGCTTCCGAAGACGGAGCGAGAAGTTTCTTCAAATCGATCCAACCGTTTTCCGCGTGGTTGTTCAAAGTAATTGTTGCCGGTTTGGGGAATTCCATCGACGATTCGTTCAAAAAAGGTGTGTCCAATCCCTTGTTTGGTTCGCATTCGTAAGGTCCATAAATAGACCACTTAGTGTTGTACCCTGGGCGCTTGACCTCAGAACCCTTTACCGATTCGAACATTCCTGGGGTCATGTAGTAGTGATTGCAGGATGCATGTCCTCGACCCATTGATGGAATTGGCTGGAAGCCGCACCAGTCCGATGAGTGAGTTACTGGTACACCTTTTCCATTTTCGCTAGTTATCATGGACCAGTCCAAGGTGTGGTTCCATTCATGCAGGTATACTTCCCAACCGCACCAAGTCCCGATGTTTACTATGGCGGTTCGATTCGGTCCACAATCGTGCCCCATTGCATCTGAGGGTCCACCTTCGTAGAATTTCATGAAAACATCTTGTTCGCCTGGCTTCCACAGATTGTCGAATGCCTGCGGATCACTGTTATCAAACTCCTCGTTGTGAACAACAATTTTGTTGTTGAACTTCATGGCTCCGCGAGACGCAGCCCACACTATATCACTCACCCAATTCCACTCACGCTTGATGCGCTCGACGTTTTCATTACTCATTTCAAGAAGTTTCTTTGTACGTCCGCCTTTGCCATCGTCTACTTCTACCCACATCTTGCGGAATATGCCGACATATATATTCCAGTAGTTGGGTCGTCGGTTTCTAAGCTCTGCACTTCGCCGATACAGTGGAATCAGCTGTGCTACTTTATCGCCGTCGTCGCCGTCTCTGTAAGCACGAGCATCCGCAAGCATATACCAGGCGTCTGCGTGCTTGGGGTTCAGCTTGGTAGCCAACTCGAACTCTCGAACTGCGTCTTCCCAAAAGCCGTTTTCCATACAGTACATTCCTAGCAGGTAGCGTCCGTGCGCTGAGATGTTCTTGTTCTGCGACCGGATGCGGTATTTTGCATGACGTGCCTTCAAACGTGCCAAGCGCCCTAGCGCATTATTCGAATTACGAGTTGCGATGGATGTCGCTGCTTTGAGCATTTCATTCCAGTTTTCTGAGAACTGAGCACGCAGAACTCGGTCATATTCTTTAATCTGCAACGGCGACAGGTCACGAAAGTCACGAGTTAGGTAGAAGCGACACGTGGTCGGTGTGCTGAACGTGAGCGATACCTGCTGCATACCTTCAAAGTCCTTTGCCGGTATGACAAGGTATGTGCCTGACCACGCGCGGCTTATATTCTTGCCTTTGATGGTTACATTGATCGTGGGCAGCTGTCCTCTTTTAGGCGTGCTTCGAACCAGAACCAAGTCCGCATCTGGCAGACCAAATCGCGTGTGGCGCAGTTTAACAGTGCAGTATGCCGATGCCTTCGTTTGTCCCGAGGGCAGCCAATAGATGTATGGATCGTGAGGCGTTCCCGCTGCTGATGCTGCAATCGAGATGCAAAAGCAGAAGAATGCGCAGAGATTTAGCCGATACATTAGAGTTGTGCTCCTTTCAGAGTTGATTCTGTTGAGTATGCTTCCTGGGAGGTTTTCTAAGTGCCAACCATACCGCTGATATCAGACCTGCGCAGATGGCAACCCAAGCCCAATATGGGACAATAGGTCCCCAATCATTTGCCAGGAATTGTAGACGTTCGAGAAACACAGCCATACGCGTCATTACCGTGTTACCAAAGAATGCGCCGAAACTGATCATCAACAGCCATCTGCCAGCCTTAGCTGCTCCGCGGATTGGAGCAGATTTGTGCTCAAACGAGAATAAAAATGACACCATTACACACACAATTGTTCCTACAAAAATAATGTTATTGAGTGACATCCAAAAACTCACTGGAGCTGTACTTCCATTGAGCAATGGGGTGCCATCAGCTCGCGCTACAAGTGGGCGAAATGAATCA
>Ga0123519_10003952_pt1 | contig 24282 bp, 19 predicted proteins | sample YelNatPaOPRAMG02_FD_87396 | JGI IMG/M metagenome (GOLD analysis project Ga0123519, IMG submission 87396) | Hot spring microbial communities from Yellowstone National Park - Yellowstone National Park OP-RAMG-02 (version 2) | ecosystem: Environmental > Aquatic > Thermal springs > Hot (42-90C) ...
GGGGCGCTCTACAAGGGGCGGCCCTGCGGCTCGTTTGGGGATATGTCCTGCTTCAGCTTTTACGGCAACAAGGTGATCACCACCGGCGAGGGTGGGATGATCCTCACGGACAACGAGGAGTGGTACGAGCGGGCCTGCCTATTGCGCGACCACGCCATGTCCAAGACGGAACGGTACTTTCATCCCGAGATCGGCTTCAACTATCGCTTGACCAACATCCAGGCGGCGCTGGGGCTGGCGCAGTTGGAGCGCCTGGAGGAGTTCGTGGAGATCAAGCGGCGCAACGCGCGGCTCTATGCCGAGCGGTTGGCCGGGGTGCCGGGGATCACGCCGGCGCCGGAGGCCCGGTGGGCGCGCAACGTCTATTGGATGTATTCCATCCTGGTGGATGCGGATTACCCCCTCTCGCGGGATGCGCTCATGGCCGCGCTGAGGGAGCGGGGCGTGGATACGCGGCCCTTCTTCCGGGCGATCCACACCATGCCCTGCCACCTGCGGGAGGAACGCTTGCCCGTCGCCGAGGACCTCGCCGCCAGGGGCATCAACCTGCCCAGCTCGGTCAAGCTGAGCGAGGAGCAGATCGACTACGTCGTGCGCCAGATCGCCGAATTGGGTGGACAGGGATGAGCTTCGAGATACAGCCCCTCGCTCCAGAACATGCAGCGGCCGCGGCGGCCATTCACGCCGAGGGCCAGCCGGGCACCTTTCTGACCGGCCTGGGCCCGGCTTTCTTGCGGGCGCTTTACGCCCAGATGGCCAGCTCGGCGAACTGTTTCGGCTATGTGGCCTGCGAGGGCGGGCAAGTCATCGGCGTGGTCACGGGGACGGTGGATGCGGGGGCGGTCTTTAGGGAGTTGATCCCGCGCCGGGGCCTTGGGCTGCTCTGGAGCGTGGCCGGGGCGCTCTTGCGGCGGCCCGCGCTTTGGCCCAAGGTGCTCCAGACGGCCTTCTATCCCGCGCAGCGCAAAGGGGAGCCAGGGGAGGGGGAGCTCTTCTTCATCGGCACGCGGGCGGATCGCCGAGGCGCGGGGGTGGGCCGGGCTTTATTCCAGGCCCTGGCCGAGGAGATGCGCCGGCGCGGGATGAGGGCGATGGGCCTCACGGTGGACGAGGAGAACGAGCGCGCCAAACGCTTTTACCTGCGCAACGGGATGCGGCCGGTGCGCGCGTTCACCCTGTACGGCCGGCGGATGCGCTGGTTCGTGCTGCCCTTGAGGGAGGAGGGTGGGAAGTGACGATGGGTCTGCCCGTAGCTCGCTCACGGCGCGGCGAGCGCCTCGGCTGGCCGATAGCCGGCGCGCTCCTCCTGGGGCTGACGGTGCTCCTCTTGGGGAACTGGCTCTCCGGGGGGCTGCCCACCTCGGCGCGGCGGGAGGTGCTCACGGAGCTGGCGATCACCTGGATGTTCAAGCAGGAGCTCTTGCAGGGCAAGTTGCTCAGCGAGTGGAACCCCACCTGGTTTTCGGGGTTCCCCTGGTTGCGCTTTCTATCCTATCCCATCTATTACGCCGTGGCGGCCCTCTCCGCCTGGGGGGGCATCTCGTTGGAGAGGGCGCTGGTCGTCTTTTACTTTATCGTCCTGGGCGGCTCGGGGCTGGTGATGTTCGGTTACCTGCGGCGCTTGTTGGGCGATTGGCGGGCGGCGCTGGTGGGGGCGGTCCTCTACGAGGCCTCGCCGTTTCATAACCACGTGGGCGTAGAGACCTGGATTCACGCCGCCTTCTGGGCGCTCTTGCCCTTGCCCTTGTGGATGATCGAGCTCGCCCGCACGAGCGGGCCCAAGCGGGTGAGCTATCTCCTCTTGGCCGGGGCGGCCTTGGGGTGTTTCCCCATCGTGAGCAGCGAGTACGCGATGATCGCCGCGCCCTTTATCGTGCTCTATCTCGGCTTGCGCCTGGCGGGCGATGTGCGGCATGGGCAGCGCCAGCTTGGGCAGGCTCTGGGGGAGTTCCTCTTGGTGGGGGTGGTGGCTTTGGGGATCGCGGCCTTTTTCGTCTTGCCGGCGGTCCTGGAGGCGCGCTACGTGGGCATTCACGCCAAACACGGCACGGGGATGAACGTTACCGATGAAGTATTGCGGCAGTATTCCATTACGCCCCAAGTGATCTGGTATGCCATCGCCAAGCGCTTGCGCCTGCCGGTCGGCGATGCCGGGTTGCCCTGGGTGACGCGCTCCTTCTGGAGCGTGGCCTGGTATCCGGGTATGGTGGCCCCTCTTCTGGTGCTTTTGGGGCTGATGGCGGTGCCCCGCCGTTCGGAGGCGTTCGTGGCCCTGCTAGGGGGAGGGTTATCGCTGCTCTTTGTCAGCGGGCCAGCCTTTTCCTTCAACTTTTTCGCCCGCCTGCCGGTTTTGGGGCGGCTGATGCCCTTCAGAGGGTTGATGTTGACGGTGGCCTTTGGCTCCATCCTGGCCGGCCTGGGCATGGAGTGGCTCCTGCGGCGCGCGCAGAAGGGCTGGTTGCCCTGGGCGCTGGCGGCGGGGATCGCGCTGGCCATCGTGGGCGATTTTTGGCCCTCCCGGATGGCCTATCAGACGACTCGGTCTTACTTTGACGTCGATGAGCGCCGCGCCTACGCCTGGCTGGCCCGACAGGGGCGTCCGGGCAGGCTGTGGGAGGTCTCCTCTGTGCCTCAGGACGACTATCTGCGCAGCTACTCCTTGGCCGAGGTCTCTATCCCACGCCATCTGGGCTATTACGATAATGGCGCCCCCCTCCATACCTGGGAGCAAACCACCTGGAGCGATGTGCGCACGGTCCTGCGGCTGCACCAGGTGCGTTACGTCCTCTTGCGCCAGGGGGAGCCTCGCTCGGAGGCGCTCGTGCCGGAGTTGGAGGCCGCCGGGTATCGGCGCGCCTTTGTAGCGGGGAGGGTGCAGGTCTGGGAGAACCCCGACGTGGGGGATTATGCGCAGCTTTATGGCCGCGCGGCTCTGGACGTCACCCAGGATTTCCGCCACCCTTTCAAGGCCCTGCCCGCGTTCGTCTGGCACGATGTGGCCATGGTCACGCCGGATACGCCCTATCTAGATGATCGCGCGTTAGGCGAGTTGGAGCGCTACGACTATCTCTTGGTGGATGAGCCGGTGACGCGCGACCCTCAGGCCCTCCCGGCGCTGCGGGCCGCTTTGGGGGAGCGGATGGTCACCTCCGATGACCTGCGCGCCGTGAGGGGCAGCGGACGCCCGCGGGCCACGGTGTATCACGAGCGCTTGGGCTACGAGGCGATCTACCTCCAGGTGGCGAGCGAGAAGGGCGGGGTGTTGACCATCGCCGAATCCTGGTATCCGCACTGGCGGGTGTATGTGGATGGGCGGGCCGAAAAGGCCTTGCGGGTCAACTGGGCGCTCTTGGGGGTGTGGCTTGAGCCGGGGGAACACCGTGTGGAGTTCCGCTTTGAGCGGCCCGGGTACGTTTACCTGGGCTACGCGCTCTCGCTCTTGACGGTGCTCGCCCTGGTCTTGTGGTGGACCTGGCGGTTGGGGGAGGTGTTGAAGCGGCCGCGGCCCATCTCCTGGGAAGATCTCGCGCCGCCTGCGGGGCCGGCGCATAGCTCCACTAGCCGACGATGAGCGCACCGGCTGGCGACGAGCGCGACTTTTTGCGCGAGTACTTGGCCCAAGCGCCGGTGGCCCTAGCGCTGGTGCGGGCGATTGAGTGTCGCCAAATGGCCGAGCTGGAGTGGGGGCGGCCCCTAGTGGATATCGGCTGTGGGGATGGGCTTTTCGCCCAGGTCTTGGCGGTGCGCCCCGAGGTGGGCCTGGATCGCTCGCCGAGGGAATTGCGCAGCGCAGCCGAGCGCGGCGTTTACCGCGCGCTGGTGTGCGCCGATATAGCGGCCTTGCCCTTTCAGGATGGCTCCTTGGCCACGATCCTGGCCAACGGCGTATTGGAGCACGTGCGCGATCTGGCCGGGGGGCTGCGCGAGATCGCGCGGGTGTTGCGGCCCGGCGGGCGCTTGGTCTTCACCGTGCCCCTGGTGCAGGGGGCGCTGGACCCCGAAGGGGCGCCGGCCTGGCTTGGGCCGCGATGGCGGTGGTTGGCGCGGCTGCACGCACGGGTTTATAATCGGGTGTTCGGCCAGGTCAACATGCATACCCTGAGAGCCTGGGAGGAGCTCCTGGCGCGCAGCGGCCTGGCGTTGGTGTATCGGCACACGTACAATCCGAGGGAGGTCTTTCGCCTGCATAATCTGGCGCTTCCGGCCAGTTGGCCTTGCTTGCTATGCAAGCGGCTCACGGGGCGTTGGGTCCTGTTCCCGGCGCTGCGCAGGGCCACCTGGGGGGCGCTATGGGCTAGGCTTTTGCGGCGATGGTACCTGTGTGGGGATGAGGGGCCGGGCGTGTGTCTCTTAGGGGTGGCGCAGCCGCTTCAGGGCGATTCACCGGCATATGGAGGGGGTCATTGACATGGATGTCTCGGTGATCCTGCCGACGTACAACGAGCGGGGCAACATCGTGCCCCTCATTGAGGCCATTCAGGAGGAGCTGGGCCGGGCGAACATCAGCTACGAGGTGCTCGTCGTGGATGATAACTCGCCCGACGGCACAGCCCAGGCGGTGCGCGAGCGCTTTGCGGACGATCCGCGCGTGCGCCTCTTCGTGCGCACCGAGGAGCGCGGCTTGGCCACGGCCATCGCCTATGGCCTCCGCCGGGCAGAGGGCGATTGCGTGGCGGTGATGGACACCGATTTCAACCACGATCCGGCCATGTTGCCGCAGATGGTCAAGTTCCTGGAATATTATGACCTCATCATCGGCTCGCGCTTCGTTATGGGCGGGGGGATGGACGAACAGTGGCGTTATTACGCCAGCTTCCTCTTTAACTTTTTCGTGCGCCTGATCCTGCGCACGCAGATCCAGGACAACCTCTGCGGCTTTTTCACCATGCGGCGGGACAAGCTGCTGAGCATGGATGTGGAGCGCATCTTTCGGGGGTATGGCGAGTATTTCATGCACCTTTTGTTCCTGGCCTGGAAGAAGGGTTATACCATGCTGGAGGTGCCGACGTTCTACAAGTTGCGGCGGCACGGCAAGAGCAAGTCGCGTTTCTTCCATATGCTCTGGAGCTATACCCTGGCCGCGATCAAGATACGCTTAGGCTTGCGCTAAGGGGATGAACGTGCCCGATAGGGACCTGGGGCGATTTGCCCTCGTCATCGTGCCCACCTATAACGAGGCGGAGAACATCGAGCGCCTGGTGCAAGAGATCCTGGAGCAGCCGGCGCCCCTGCATGTGGTCATCGTGGACGACAACTCGCCCGACGGCACGGGGCGGCTGGCGGACAAATTGGCGGCGCGCTCCGAGCGCGTGCAGGTGATCCATCGTCCGGGCAAGCTGGGCTTGGGCACGGCCTACCTGGCCGGGTTCGGGCGGGCGTTGGAGCGCGGCTACGGCTATGCCATCACCATGGATGCCGATTTCTCGCATAACCCCCGCTATCTGCCCGAGTTGTTGGCCTTGATGAGGGATTACGACGTGGCCATCGGCTCGCGCTACGTGCGTGGGGGAGGGAGCGCGGGATGTAGCCTGGGGCGCGTGCTCTTGAGCCGAGGGGCTAACGCCTTCGCCAAGTTCGTGCTGGGGCTCAAGACGCACGACTGCACGGCCGGCTTTCGTTGCTACCGGGCGAGCGTGTTACGGGGCCTGGAGCTGGAGACCCTGTTCTCTAACGGCTATTCTTTCTTAGTGGAGACGATCACCCGTTGCGAGCGGCGAGGGTTCAAGGTGGGGGAACTCCCGATCCTCTTTGATAACCGTCGCCTGGGCAAGTCCAAGATCTCGCGGGTGGAGATCCTCAAGTCGGTCTATACCATCTTTCGGCTGCGTTTTGCCTGGCTGCCCTGGGAGCGCTGGCTGGCCGCCTATAGGAGGCACCGGCACGCGCCCGGCTCGCGGTAGTCTGGTGACGTTATTCTGTGGTCGGCCTAAAAGGTGAGGATATGGTCGGGACGAGAGTGCTGGTCATCATGCCGGCCCACAACGAGGCCCAGAACCTGCCCAAAGTCCTGAGCGAGCTGCGCTCTACCCTGCCCGACGTGGACGTCGTGGTCGTTGACGACTATTCCTCGGACGAGACGGCCACCGTGGCCAGAAATCTGGGAGCACAGGTGCTCAGCTTGCCCTGTAACCTGGGTTACGGCGGCGCGGTGCAGACCGGCTTCAAGTACGCCGTGGAGAGGGGCTATGACTATGCCGTCATGCTGGATGCCGATGGACAGCATGATCCGGCCTGCGTGCCGGCCCTATTGGCCCCGGTGCTCGCCGGCGAGGCGGATGTGGCCGTCGGCTCGCGCTTCCTGGGGAGCGTGGAGTATAAGGTGGGCTGGCCCAAGCGGCTGGGGATGCGGATCTTTGCGGGCATCGTGGCCCACTTCAGCAAGCGCCCCGTGACGGACCCCACCTCGGGCTTTCAGGCCTTGAACCGCGCGGCGCTGCGCTTTTTCGCCCGCGATAATTACCCCTCGGACTATCCGGATGCGGATACGCTGCTGTTGCTCAATTATGCCGGCTTCCGGGTGGTGGAGGTGCCCGTGCGCATGAGGGGACGGCTGGCGGGGTTTTCCATGCACAGTAGCTGGAAGATCCTGTATTATATCTTCAAGATGTTCCTGGCGATCTTTATCGTCCTATTGAGGCAGAAGACGCGGCGAGGGAGGCATCCCCAGGCGCCATGAAGCTGAGGACGCCCTCGCGATTCGGTGGGAAAATGGGCAATCCACCGCCGAGGCGCAGAGAGCGCAGAGAAAAACGAAAAGCCCCTGCGCCCTCGGCGTCTCTGCGGTGAATCCCATGTTTCCCTACAAAATTTCTTGTGGGCGCGCTGGGAACCTGAGCGGTGGGACGATGATCCGAAATGCCCTTTCCATTGACCTGGAGGATTGGTTTCACGCCGAGCTTATCCGTCCGCACGCGGGCGAGCGGCCCGTGCGCCGCGTCGCGGAGGCCACGGAGCCCATCCTGGCGCTCTTGGAGCGTTACGGCGTGCGGGCGACCTTCTTCGTCGTGGGGGAGGTGTTGCGCGATCACCCGCAGTTGGTGCGGCGGATCTATGAGCGGGGGCATGAGGTCGGCTGCCACGGCTGGAGCCATCGCCCGCTATGGGCGTTGGATCGCGCGGGATTTATCCGGGAGCTGGAGGCGTTTGACCGCGAGGCGGCCAAGGTGCTCCCCGTGGAGGAGGTGGTCGGCTTTCGCGCGCCCACCTTCTCTTTGGACGAGCGCACGGCCTGGGCGCTTGAGGTGCTGCGCGAGCGCGGCTTTCGCTACGATGCCAGCCTTTTCCCCGTGCGCAACAGGCTGTATGGGGTGGCGCGTTGTCCGGAGCGGGCTTATTGCCCGGCGGCGGGCAAGCTGACCGTGGGCCGCGAGCCGGGGGGCGACGATTTAGGGGCAGGGGAGCTGGTGGAGTTGCCCATGACCGCCGTGCGCCTGGCGGGGCTGCGGGTGCCCGTCTCGGGGGGCTTTTACCTACGGGCCACGCCCTGGCCCCTCCTCAAGGCCCTGGCGCAGAGGGTGAACGCCGAGGGACGTCCCTTTGTGCTCTACCTGCATCCTTGGGAGGCGGATGCGGGCACGCCACGGGTCGGGGGGTTATCTCCCCTGGAACGTTTGGTGACGTATTACAACAGCGGGTCGGTTTTGCCCAAACTGGAGGCGCTGGTGCGGAGCTTTGCCCTGGCCCCTTTGCGCCAGGTGCTGGGGATTGAGGGTGGGCGGCGGGTTATTTAGTCGTCAGATGTCGGCAATCGGCCGTCGGTTGTCGGGAGCCGGTTGACGGCCGGCCGCCGGTCGCCCATGCTTGTGAGGATAAAGATGGAGATAGAGAAGGAACAGCCCACCAATCGCCCTCAGCCTTCGGGCGAGGGAGAGGGCCGGCGTGAGGGGCGCTTTTGGCGCGGCCCGGCGGCTTGGAGGAGGCGATGGTGCAGCCTATGGCCATGGGTGGTCGTGGCGACGTTGGCGGCGCTGATCGCCTTGGACCTGGCCCGCGTGTGGCGGGTGACCAACCATCATGACCTGGAGGTCTTTATGTTGGCCGCACGGCGGCTGGCAGCCGGGGAGGATATCTACGCCGATGCCGCGCAGTTCAAGGCGGCGGTGGAGGGAGGCACCTTCAGCATGAAGGATGCGACGGTGGTCTGGCCCTACGCCTATGGGCCGCTCATCGCCCTTTGCTTTGTGCCCGCGCTGTGGCTGCCCTACGAGGTGGTGCAGGCGGCCTGGTGGGGGATCAACGTGGTGGCGCTCTTCGTGGGGTGTTGGCTGTGCTTGCGCGCGATGGGGCCGGCCACGCCGTGGCGGCTGGCCCTGGCCCTGTTCTTCATCTACCGCTTTGAGCCGGCCGTGGTCACCTTGCGCCTGGGACAGATTGAGCTCGTCCAGTTCTTGCTCCTGGCCCTCGCCTTCTATGCCTTAAGCCGCTCGTGGGAGCGGCTGGGGGGCCTCGCCTTGGGGCTGGCAGCGGGGCTCAAGTTCTTCCCGGCGGCTTTGATCGCCCTGCTCCTCTGGCGGCGGCGCTGGCGGGCGGCGGGCTGGGCCATGGGGAGCGCGGTGCTCCTCACCGTCGGCTCCTTTGCCCTGGTGGGCTGGGAGGCGCTGGGGCGCTACCTCCACTACGCCTCGCTTTACGGCATCGGAGGGGCCTTTGCGGCCTTCCCTTTGAACCAGTCGTTCAACGGGTTCTTCAGCCGCAACCTGATGCGTAACGTCTTCACTGCCACCCTCAAGGGGATGCACCTGCCCGGGCTGGCCAAGGGGTTGACCATAGGGTGCGATCTGGCCATCATCCTGGCCAGCGCCTGGCTCACTTGGCACCGTGAGGGCTGGCCAGCCGCTCCCGGCGAGGGGGAAAGGCGGCGCTTTAGCCTGGAATTTGCCCTGGGGGTCGTGGCCTTGCTTGTGGTCTCGCCCCATTCCCAGGTGTACACGTTCGTCTGGGCGCTCATCGCGCTCATCGCCTTTGCGCTAGAGGGGCCGGCCCTGGCGGGCGCTCGTTGGGGACAATATGTGGGGCTGTTGGTGGCCTATTTTCTCCTGGGACGAAACCTGGTGCTCTTTCGCCCTGGGCTGACGCGTTTCGTCCAGGCGCACTATCTCTTCGGGGCCTTGATCCTTTGGGGGCTGATCGGCCTGGCTCTTTGGCGGGCGCGGCGAGGGAGCCGCGTGACGCGGCGGGGGGCTTTCGCGTCTTCAGAGTGTAGCGAGTGGGGAGGGTGAGGTGCTCTGGCGAGCGCGGCTATTTTTCGTGGGTTTGGGGCTGGCGGTGCTCCTTTTCGTCATCAACTTGGTGCGCACCAAGAGGCTGAAGGAGGAGTACGCCCTGCTCTGGCTGTTTATGGCGGTGGTCTTGGTCTTGGCCCCGCTGTTCATCGACCTCATTGACGCCATCTCCTTCGCCATCGGGATAGACTATCCGCCGGCGTTGATGATCGTCATCGCCCTGATCTGTTTTGCGCTGATCTTTTTCCAGATCTCGGTGACGATCTCGCGCTTCAGCGAGCAGATCAAGTCGCTGACCCAGACCCTGGCCCTGACGCGCAAGCGCCTGGAGGAGGTGGAGGCGGAGCTGGCCCGGCTGAGGGCTTCTGAGGGCGGCCTTGGGGGCGATGCGGAGAGCCGCGATGAAGGGGAAACGCATGAAGTTCGTGTGGAGTAAAGAGCGTCGCGAATACCTCTGGTTGGCCGTGATCTGGGCGGGGGCGCTGGTGTTTCGGGCGGCCCTGGCCAGCCTGCCGCGGGTGATCCGCTGGGACGAGCCGGATTACCTCTGGCTGGGGAGGAACCTCCTCTCCGGGCGAGGGTATACCATCGTGGGGGTGCCGGAGACGCATTATACCCCGCTATTCCCCTTGTTGGCCGGGGGGGTCTATCTCTTGACGGGGAACCCCGAGCTGGGGAGCGCGTTCTGGTACGTGCTCTTGGGGGCGCTCCTGGTTGTGCCGGTCTATTTCCTGGCGCGGCGGCTGTACGGCCGGCGGGTGGCCGTGCTCAGCGCGGCGCTGGTGGCGGTCTTTCCGGGGCTCAGTTCGGCGGTGCTCTATTGGGGCACGATGACCGAGCCGCTCTTTATCTTCCTGATCTACAGCGCCCTGTGGGCGATGGCGGTCGCCCTGGAGCGGGACAAGCCCTGGGCCTATGCGCTCGCCGGGGGGCTGCTCAGCCTGGCCTATCTGGCGCGCCCGGAGGGGATCGTCTGGTTGGCCAGTTTGGGGGTTTACTTGGTGCTGGCGTGGCTGGCGAAGGGGCGTTTGTGGGCCTGGCGGCGGGTGGTCCATCTGGGGCTCTACTTGGGGACCTTTATCCTCCTGGCCGCGCCGTACGCCGTTTACCTGTATCGGCATACGGGCAAGTGGATGGCCACGGGCAAATTGAGCATCACCTACGACATCGGCGAGGCCGTGTTGGGGCGCGATCCGGTGCTCTATGATAAGGTCACGGCCAGCCTGGACGATAAGGGCGAGGTGCTCTGGTGGTCGGAGAAGCGCTTTGAGCAAGGGATCGTGGACATCTTTTTGCAGGATCCCAAGCAATTCGTGCAGCGCGTCTGGCGCAATCTGCAGCAGATGAAGGCGGCCCTCTTCTCGGCGACGATCTTTCCCCTGGCCCTGCTGGCCCCCGTGGTCTTGGGGTGGTTCAGGGATCCTTGGCAGGGGCGGCGTTTGCGTTACGAGGCGCTGCTCTGGTTCGGGCTCTTGCCGCTGGCTTCCTTTTTGCCCTTTCACATTGAAGTGCGTTTTCTCTCCCCGGCCTTGCCGGCGCTGTTGATTTGGCTGGCGGCGGGGTTTTGGATGCTGGGCAGTTGGCTTGCGGAGACGGCCTCCCATTGGCGGTACGGCTCCGCGTGGCCGGGGGACGTGCAAGCCGTTTACCTCAGTCGCTGGCAATTGACGGCGGTGGTGGTATTGCTGGTCCCGATGGCCCTCTATTTGAGCTTTGCGCACGTGCGCGTCATCCAGCGCGGCATGGGGGACTTGCGCTACGGGCACAAGGCGGCGGGGTTATGGCTCAGGGAACATACGCCTCCGGAGGCGAGCATCATGTCGCGCGATTTGGCCGTCTCCCTTTACGCCGAGCGGGGCTTTGTGGTCTCCCCTCGCGCCGACTATGCCACCTATCTGGCCTACGCGCGGCACAAGGGGGCCACCCATCTGCTGGTTGACGAGCACGAGCTGCGCGTGTTGCGGCCACATCTGGCCTTCCTCTTGGATGAGGCCAACCCGCCGGCGGAGCTGGAGCCGATCTACAGCGGGCAGGATGCTCATGGGAAGGTCATCGTCTACCGAATAAAGGATTGACGGCTTATGGTGGGCGTTGCGGAGAGCGAGGACACGAGAAGCGAGGCCGCGGCGGGCGCATCCCGCGAGCTGAGGCGGCTCGTCTGGCCGCTGGGGCTGATCTGGCTTTTGGCCTTGACGGTGCGGCTGATCCTCTCACAGACGGATCGCGTCGTCTGGGGGGATGAGCCTTTTTACCTCTGGCTGGGGCGCAATTGGATCACGGGGAAGGGTTACGCGTTCGTGGGGCGCCCAGACGTGCATCATGGGCCCCTCTTCCCTTGGCTGGCGGGGCTATTGTACCTGGTGACGGGCGATATGGCTTTGTCCAGCGAGGTGCTCTATATCGTTTTCGGCTCGCTCTTGGTGTGGCCGGTATACGCCATCGGGAAGGGGGTCTATGGCCGGCGGGTGGGGCTGATCGCGGCCGCGCTGGTCGCCGTCTTCCCGGCGTTGACGGCGAGCGTGCTCCATTGGGGGAGCATGACCGAGCCGATCTATATGTTCTGGGTTTACCTCGGCCTGTGGGCTGGGCTGGTCATCGGCTTCGCGCCCCCTCCCGCGCCCCTTTGGGCCTATCCGCTGGCCGGGCTATCTTTCGGCCTGGCCTATCTCACCCGGCCGGAAGCCATCGGCTATTGGGTGATCGCGGGGGTTTTCGTCGTCCTGCTGCGGGCGTTTCGGCGCGCATGGGGCGGGCGTTTTCTGGGGCGGATGGCGCTCTATGTCGCCGCTTTCGGCCTGGCCTTTGGGCCCTATGCCTATTACACACGGCTGCACACCGGCTCCTGGATGGTCAGCGAGAAGGTGGGCGTGGCCTATTTGACGGGGATCGGCCTGGCCCATGGGGATACAGCAGCCTTTGACAAGGCCACCTGGGGGTTGGATTCCACCGGCCTGGAGACCTTTTTCTTCTCCTCGGAGAGCTATCGGGTGAGCATGCTCAGCCTCATCCGCGCGGATCCACGCACGTTCCTGGAAGTGCTCTATCTGAACGGGCTGCGTTTCGTGCAGGTGCTCGTGGATTGGAGCCTCTTCCCCAACGTGTTGCTGCCGTTGGTCGTGTTGGGTCTGTTCAGGCGAGGCTGGACGCGCGAGCGGACCCTGAAGGAGCTCTATCTGCTCCTGTCGCTTGCGCCGGTGGCCAGTTTCACCCTGTTCTTCATCCAGGCGCGTTACCTCGTGCCCTTTATCCCGGTGATGATCCTGTGGCTGGCCAACGGGCTGGCGGAGTTCGGCGACTGGCTGACGGCCACGGTGGGCAAGGGACGCGCCCTTTGGGAGGTGGGGCCGGTGGTGCTGGTGATGGCGGCGCTCTTGGCGGCCCAGCCCCAGGTCGTTCGCCAGGTGACCAGCGTGGGCTCGGTGCGCCCGGCGCACAAGAGCGTGGGGGAATATCTGGGGCGCATCCTGCCCCGCGACGCGGTGCTCATGTCGCGCTATCCGGCGATCGCCTTCCATGCGGATACGCGCTGGGTGCCGACGCCCAATGCCTCTTTGCCCGAAGTGCTCAACTATGCCCGGCACAAGGGGGTGCAGTATTGGGCCATCGACGAGCGCGAGCTGGCCTATAGGCCGCAGTTCCGAGAGTTGGTGACGGGCAGCCACGTGCCGGCGGGCTTGAGGCTGATCTATGCGGATGATTCAGGGGGCGAGCGGCTGGTCGTCTACGCTTTGGAGTTTTGAGGGGTGATCCGCTCGGTTTTCGGTGAGCGGTCGTCAGGTGATGATGGAGGGTGTGGGCTTTGCACGGAGCTAAGGAAGCGCAAGCCGTGAGGCAAAGGGATATTCAGATCGAGCTGGAGCAACAGCAGCGCCTGGCCAAGGCGGATGCCTATCTCTATTGGTTGTTTCGCAACCTGGAGCCTTACATCGGCCAGCGGGTGTTGGATGTGGGCTGCGCCATCGGCAATATCACCCAGTTCTTCATTGACCGGCCCCATGTGGTGGGGATAGATATCGCCCCGGAGATGGTGGCCGAGGTGCGCAAGCGTTTCGCGGGGCGGGATAACTTCCGGGCCTATGTGTACGACATCACCGACCCAAAGGTCCTGGAGCTGGCCAACGAGAGGCTGGATACCATCGTCTGCGTGCACGTGCTGGAGCACGTGGCCGACGATCGAGCGGCCCTAAGGCACATGCGCGCCCTTTTGCCGGAGGGGGGGCGGTTGATCCTGCTGGTGCCGGTGGTCAAATGGGTCTGGGGGGTGCTTGACGAGGCCACGGGGCATCAGCGGCGTTACACCTGGGGCGAGCTGGAGCCGCTGCTGCAGCGTAATGGGTTTCGGGTGGAGGATCACTGGTACGTGAACTTTTTGGCCATCTTCGGCTGGTTCTTCACCGGGCGCATCTTGCGCCGGCCGATCATCCCCAACGGGCAATACAGCCTATACAATCGTCTGACGCCGCTTTTGGCGCGGCTAGAAACCCTCGTCCGCCCGCCCATTGGCCTTTCGGTGGCTTGTATCTGTACGGCGGTGAGCTGATGGCGCGCATCGTCCTCGTCATCCCGCCGGGGTCGCCCGGAACGACCCCTAACCACGAGGGCAGCGCGGGCCTCGGCGCCCTGGAGGGGGCCGAGGGCTTTCGCTATCCGCCGCACACGGTGGCCGTGGTGGGGGCCGTCTTGCGCGCCGTGGGCTACGAGGTTACGGTCCTTGATGCCCCGGCGCTGGGGTATGATCTGGGCCAGGGGGTGCGGGCCGTATTGGAGGCCCAGCCGGAGCTGAGCGGTGTTTTCGTCTCCTGGGCCACGCGGGAGGCCGATGGCTCGTTTTTGGCCGCACTGCGCCAGGAGGTGAGGGGGGCCTATCCCATCGTGGCCTTTGGGGTGAGCGTGCGCTTCATGCGCGAGGCCCTGGCGGGGGCCGATTATCTCCTGGAGGGCGAGCCGGAGCTGGCCTTTCGCGCCCTATGCGAGCGGCTCCTGGAGGAGCGGGGGGCGTTGGAGCGCGTGCTCAGCCCGGCGATGCTGGGGGTGGCGGGGTATGATGCCCAAGGGCTGCTGACGGATTTGAACGCGCTGCCGATCCCCGCCTGGGACCTTTTGCCCCTGGAGAAGTACCCCTTCCTCAGCGTGCTCGGCAGCCGGGGATGCGAGGAGGATTGCCACTGGTGTCCTTACGTCGTGGCCCAGGGGCGGCGCTTTCGGGCCTGCTCGCCGGAGCGGGTGGTGGAGGAGCTGCGCGAGGTTGTGCGCCTCTATCATCCCCGGCGCATCGTCTTTCGGGATCCCGCCTTTGCCCAGCGGCGGGAGCGCGTGGAGGCGATCTGCCGCCTGATCCTCGCCGAGCGCACCCTCAGGCCGGGCAAGAACCTCTGGTGGGAATGCGAGTCCTACCCTGAGCATCTGGATGGGGCGTTGCTGGGGCTGATGCGTCGGGCGGGATGTACGGGGATCAAGATCGGCCTGGAGACGACCGACGCCGGGGTGCTCTATCGGGAGGAGCGGGTGCGCGAGCAGGCCGACGTGGCCGGCTACCTGAGCCGCATCGCCGCGCTGGCCCACGATTGCGCGCGGCTGGGGATCGCCTGTCGGCTCTTTGTGCTCGTCGGGTTGCCGGGGCAGAGCCTGGATTCAGCCCGGGAGACGGCGGCCTTTGTGCGCGGCCTGCCGGTGACCTCGCTGACCGTCAAAGCCTTCAAGGCTTATCCTGGGGTGCGTACTGTGGTCCGGACGGTTGACGAGGAGGCGGTCCGGGCCCAAGCCGAGGTGCTGGAGGGCGTGGCGCAGACCATCCGCGAGCGCCCGAAGCGCCGGGAGCCTCGCTGGCGCAGGCTCCTCGGGCGGCTGCGGTAGGCGCTGGCGGGGAAACGAGATGGGGGATAGGCGGTTGCGATGCGCGCGTTGGTGACGGGAGGGACGGGGTTCGTCGGCTCGGCGGTGGTGCGCGAGCTGCTCGCCGAGGGCTATCAGGTCGTCTGCCTGGTGCGCCCCGGGAGCGACCTGCGCAACCTGGCGGGGCTGCAGGTGATCTTGGCGCAGGGCGACCTGGAGGAGGCCGATTCCGTCCGGAAGGCCCTCAGGGGTTGCCAGGAGCTTTACCACGTGGCGGCATATTACAGCACGCGGCCGGAGGACGCCGAGCGGATGTGGGCGGTCAACGCCCTCGGCTCGCTCCACGTGTTGAGCGCGGCCGCCGAAGCGGGCTTGAGCCGCATCGTGCATACGAGCACCATCGGCACGATCGGCCGGCCCGCCGATGGGCGGCTGCCCACCGAGGAGGACGTCTTCACGGATTGGGAGCGGGCCAGCCCTTATGTGCGCTCCAAGTTAGAGGGAGAGCGCCTCGCCCTGGAGCTTGCCCGTCAGGGGGCGCCCATCGTGGTGGTCAACCCCTGTGCGCCCGTGGGGCCGAGGGACATCAAACCCAGCAGCACGGGGGCGCGGATCGTGGCCTATTTGCAGGGCCGCCGGCCCTCGTTTTTGCCGGGGGGAATCAATTTCGTCGCCGTGGAGGATGTGGCCCGGGGGCATTTGCTGGCGGCGCGGCATGGCCGGGTGGGGGAGCGCTATATCCTGGGCAACGCCGAGGGGAACCTGGACCTGGCGGGCTTTTATGCCCTGATGGAGCGCGTCTCCGGCGTGCGCGCGCCCGAAGCGGGGCAGGAAGGTGGGCTAGGGCGCGTCCGGGCCGCCCTGCGCCGGCTCGTGTTGGGCGGGCCGAGGGCGGACGCCAAGGGGATGGGCTATCGCCCCGAGGCGCTGACCGCCGACCCCTCCAAGGCGATCCGCGAGCTGGGTTTGCCGCAAACGCCCTTGGAGGTGGCCTTTCGTCGGGCGGTGGAGTGGTTTCGGGAACAGGGATACGTCTAGGAGGGAAAGGGGTGAGCTCGTTGGGTTTCAGGGCCAGACGCGCGCTCGCCAGGGCGCTCATGGAAGCCTCCACGGCGCCGATCGTCGGGCGGCTTTGCGTGCGTCTCGCGGGGGCCTTGCGCGGGCCGTATAAGGATAAGCGCATCCTGGCCACGTTGACCGAGAAACCCTACATCTCGCCCAAGGCGCAGATCTGGGCCCGGCGGCTGACCATCGGGCCGCAGTGTTTCATCGACGATTACGTGACCCTCTACGCCCATCCCGACGGCGGCGAGATACGCCTGGGGAGGGGGGTGCATATCTACCGGGGGACGATCATCGAGGTGGGGCGCGGGGGGAGCGTGATCATCGGCGATGATACCCACATCCAGGCCCATTGCAACATCAAGGGCTTTCTGAGGAGCACGATCATCGGCAAGAACGTGCAGATCGCCCCCCATTGTGGCTTCAGCCCCTACGAACACGGCTTCGCGGATCCGAACGTGGCCATTCGCGAGCAAGAGATCACCTCGGCCGGGGATATCGTCCTGGAGGATGACGTCTGGCTGGGGCTGAGCGTGCAAGTGTTGGACGGCGTGACCATCGGCAAGGGGGCGGTGGTGGGGGCCGGGGCGGTGGTGACCAAGGACCTGCCGCCGAACTGCGTGGCCGTGGGCGTGCCCGCGCGGGTGATACGGTATCGCCGGGGGCAGCAGGGGTGCGAAGGGGAGATGGGTGAAGATCCTGTCATATGAAGGGCGAGGCGGTTTCATCGGCGATTCATTTTGAGCTGCTAGGATGAGATGATGACTGAGGATCCTGGGCGGATGGAGCAAGGAAGCGGGCGCATCTCGGTGGTGATCCCGGTCTATAACGGCGCGGACACCCTGGGCGGGTGCCTGGAGGCCCTGTATGCCTCTACGTATAAGGATTTCGAGGTCATCGTGGTGGATGACGGCTCGACCGACGCCACGCGAGAGGTGGCCTCGCGCTATCCTTGCCGCCTGGTGGCCCTGCCGCAGAACGTGGGCGCGGCGCGGGCAAAGAACGCCGGCGCCCAGGAGGCGACGGGCGAGATCCTCTTTTTCACCGATGCCGACGTGCACGTGCGCCCGGAGACGCTCTCTTACGTGGCCGAGGATTTGCGGGATCCCCAGGTGGATGGCGTGGTGGGGTTGTTGGCCAGGGATTGCCCCTACACGAACTTTGCCAGCCGCTTCAAGAACGCCTGGATGCACTTTACCTATCGCCGCCAGCCCCGGCGCGTGGGGCTCTTTTTCACCAGCGCGGCGGCCATCCGCCGGGAGCTCTTTCTGGCAGAGGGCGGCTTTGATAGCCATTATACCGGGGCGAGCATCACCGAGGACATTGAATTCGGGCAGCGACTCCTCAGCCATGGCCGGGTGATCGTCATGGACAAGCGCCTGGAGGTGGAGCACAACAAGCGCTACGCCGCCGGCGAGGTCTTGCGCACGGACCTCTTGCGCGCGCGGGGGCTGGCCCAGACCTGGCTGCGCAACCGCTTGAGCCATGAGGGGCGCGCGCATTACGCCTCGGTGCCCTGGTATTTCGGGGCAGGGGTGTTGGCGATGGGTTTGGCGACGCTTTGCCTGCTCCTCGCCGCCCTGCCCGGCCTAGGGTGGCTTGCGGCCGGGGCCTTCGCTTGGGCTTTGATCGCCTTGGGGCTGAACACGCCCTTCCTCTTGGCCCTGGGGAGGTGGTACGGTTGGCGCTTTGGGCTGATGAGCGCGGGGTTCATCCTCTTGGATCTCTATGTTTCGGGGTTGGGGATCATCTGGGGAGGGTACGATTACCTCCGTGGGGAGCGTTACTGAGCGGGGCATGATTTCGCCCTTTGGGGAGGGCACGCTATAATGTCATTTATGCTTATCGCCGAGCCTTTGGGGGTGAGATGAGCTCTCTCCGCTACCTGAAATACGCGCGACGCATCCTGGATAAGCGCGGGGCTGCGCCGCTTTATTTCGTCTACTTTGTCACCGAGAACTGCAACGCGCGCTGCAAGCATTGTCTCCTGGGAGAGCGGGAGGGACGGGTCACCGGGGAGCTGACCATTGACGAGATCGAGCGCGTCTCGCGGAGCATGGAGGACATGCTCTTTTTCACCCCGACGGGCGGCGAGCCGTTCTTGCGCGCCGACCTGCCAGAGATCGTCAAGATCTTTCACCGCAACAACCACGCCCTCAACGTGGGCATCCCCACCAATGGGAGCATGACCGCCCGCGTGTTGCGCTCGGTGAAGACGATGCTGGAGGAGAACCCCGACCTGGACCTGCATATTGACGTCTCCATAGACGGCCTGCCCGAGCTCCACGATGAGATCCGCGGCGTGCCGGGCTTGTTCAACCGGGCCATAGAGACCTATAAGCAGTTGCGCGAGCTGGAGCGGCATTATCCCAAGTTCAGCACCTGTATCCAGGTGACCGTCTCGGCGTTCAACCAACATCAGTTGCTGGAGCTGTACGACTATTTGAAGCGCGGCGTGGGGGTCAACACCGTCTTCACCCTCCTGGCGCGAGGGGAGCCGCGGGATCCGGCGGCCCTGGGCTTTGACATCGCCAAATATGAGGAGTTCCACCGCGTCTTGGAGGCGGATAACAAGAGCCTCATCCTCAGCGGCTACTACAAGATGCCCTTCTCCGACGTGCTCAACGCCAAGCGGATCGTGCGCCCGCGGATCATCGCCAAGACGGTGCGCGAGAACCGCTACCAGATCCCCTGTTACGGGGGCACGTTGGGGGCGGCGATGTTCAGCAGGGGGCAGGTATTGCCCTGTGAACTGCGTTGGCGCGATGTGATCGGCAACGTGCGCGACGTGGATTACGACTTTATGCGCCTGTGGCGCAGCCCCAAGGCCGAGGAGTACCGGCGGGATATCCGCCAGAACAAGTGTTTCTGCACCTATGAGTGTTTCCTGACCATCAACATCCTCTTCAACCCGTGCGTGTTGCCGCAGGTGGGCTGGGAATGGGCGCAGCTCAAGGCGGCCAAGCTGCGCCATGCTTTAGCCAGGGATAAGGATGGGAAGCGAGATTGAGCTCCATTTTGTTGGAACGTTCTAGCGATGTCTCGGCATCCCGGTTCAACAGGAGGATCCGTGTATAAAGGGCGCACCGTCTCGCTGGTGATACCGTGTTACAACGAGGAAGCGGGCATCGCCATTACCTTGAGCGATGTGCCGAGCGTTGTGGATGAGATCGTGGTCGTGGATAACAACTCCTCCGACCGCACCGCCGAGGTGGCGCGCAGCCTGGGGGCGGTTGTGGTCCACGAATCCAAGCAGGGCTATGGGGCGGCCTATAAGCGGGGGTTTCGGACCGCTACCGGCGAGATCATCGTCACCATGGACGGCGATGGGACCTACCCGCGCTCCTTCATCCCCGTGTTGCTGGACGTCCTATTGGAGGAGGATCTGGATTTCATCACCACGGACCGCACGGGGCACAAGAGCAAGGGATCGGGCACGGCGCTGCGGGTCTTTGGCAATTGGGTGCTGAGCATGGCGCTGACGCTGCTCTTTGGGCGCTACATCTCGGATTCGCAATCGGGGATGTGGGTTTTTAAGCGCTCCATCCTGCCCATGCTGGAGTTGGTCAGCGATGGCATGTCCTTTTCGGAGGAGATCAAGGTAGAGGCCTTCATCAACCCCAAGATCAGGGCCCAGGAGGTGCCCATCTATTACCGCGCGCGGGTGGGGGAGAGCAAGTTGAACGTGTGGAAGGACGGGTTGCGGAACCTGCTCTTTCTCTTGCGCAAGCGTTGGCTGACCTTGGGTTTCGTCCGCCGCAGGCGCGCGTTTTGTCCCGTGGTGCCGGCCACGGAGCTGGATAGGAAATGAGTTGAGGACGATCCATGACGGCGGTGGTGGGGGATCGGGGCCATCCGGGGGAGCGCTTGGGCTCGTGGACGACCAGGCTCTTCGTCCTGGTGCTCTTCCTGGTCCTCAGCCTGGGGATGACCTGGCCGCTCGTCCTGAACCTGCGCACGGCGGTGCCCGGAGCGCCCTGGGATAACCTGGTATGGCTCTACGACCTCTGGTGGTTTCGCCACAGTATCGTGGAGCTGAACGCCTGGCCCAAGGTCAACCCGCTGATCTTTTATCCCTTCGGCTACGATCTGCGCCTTTCGGAGACGATGTGGGCGAACAAGGCGCTCATCGCCCCCGTGCTCTTCTGGGGCGATGAGGTGCTGGCCTATAATGTGCTCTTGTTGCTCAGCTTTGTGTTGACGGGCTATGCCACCTATCTCTTGATCGCTTACCTGACGGATAACCGCTACGCGGCGGTGGTGGGCGGGGCGGCCTTTGCCTTTTGCCCCTATCGGATGCACGCCATGGCGGCGGGGTGGTTGCCGCTGATCTCCACCCAGTGGATGCCCTTGGCCTTCTTGTATCTGGAGCGCACCCTGAGCGAGCGCAAGGCGGGCTATGCCCTGGCGGCGGGTCTGTTCATCGCCCTGAACGTGCTCTCATCGTGGTATTATCTTTACGTGGTGGGGGCTTTCGTCGTCCTCTACGTCTTGGTTCGCCTATGGCCCTGGCGCCGAATCCTCGCCGAGAGGGGCCTGGTGGGCCGGCTCGCCCTGGTGGCGGTCGTGGCGTTGGCGATGATCGCGCCGGTGGCGGTGCCGGTGGTCACGGCCCATGCGGGGGGAATGAGCTGGTCGCTTCAGGATGTGGAGAAATGGGCGGCGAGCTTGGAGGACTTTTTCCTGCCCAATGTCTATCACCCGCTGTGGGGGGAGCATTTCCTGAGCCTGCGAGGCTATGCGCCGCGATACCCCTGGTATACGCCGGGCTTTGTGTATCTGGGGATCGTCCCCTTGCTCTTGGCGGCCATGTGTTTTGGCGCGCGAGCGGTTTCGCGTTCCACCGTTCCAACACGAGGCGCGTACCTCTGGTTGGGGGGCGTCTCCTTCGTGTTGGCGCTGGGCGTGGTCTTGCATTGGCGCGGCGAAGTGTTGGGGATCCCCGTGCCGCCGGCGGTGGAGGCGTTCTTCGTGCGGGGCATGTCCACCCTGATGAGCAAATGGGCCTTGCACAAGGCCTCTTACTACGAGATCTTTACGCGCAGCGGCACGATCCCCATCCCCTTGCCGGCGCTGTTGCTTTACCTCTTCGTGCCCCTGGGGAGCGCGCTGAGGACGCTCTACCGTTTCGGGGTGATCACCATGCTGGCGGTGGCCGTTTTGGCGGGGATGGGCGCGGCCGGGGCGCTGGCCAACGTTCAAACGTTTAAACGTTCGAACGTTCTGAAAACGGCTCTCTTGCTGGGTTTGGTGCTTGTGGATTTCTGTTGCGCGCCCTTGCCTTACGGCTTCACCGAGGTCAGGGCGCAGCCGCTGGATCACTGGCTGGCGGCGCTGCCGGATTCGGCGGTGCTCATGCAGTTCCCCTTGGTGCGTGCGCTGAGCGGGGATAGCCTGTATCGGGCCAAGTACCACGGTAAACGCATGGCCTACGGTCACGGCACGTTTTACCCGGCGGCCTATGTCGCGGCCATGCCGGTGCTGGCGACCTTTCCCAGCGAGGAATGCCTGGCGCTCCTCAAGAGCTGGGGGGTAAGCCACGTCATCGTTGGCTCACAGGCCTACGATGCCGGGTGGGGGGATAGGCCGGAGCAGAGCTGGGACGTGGTGCGCGGGCAGATTGAGGCCTCCTCACGCCTGCGCCTGGTGAGCATCACCCGCGACGAACCGTTTTGGCGCGATGAGCGCATCTCCGGGGTGATCTATGGCAATCCGCCGGTGGTGCCGGTGTTGGTGGATAAACTCTATGTGTATGAGTTGCAATGAGGATGGGAAACGAGGCACAACGGGCACGCAAACCTGTATCTCCGATCCATCGCGCGACGATCCCTTTGGTTTTACTGGCGCTCATCGCCCTTTTGGCCAACTCGCTGTGGCCGAGCTCGGCGGCCCCCGGTAGGAGGGTGAGCGGTGGGCTGACTTCGGTGACGGTGGAGTTTCGCCGCGGCTATCAGGGCTACGATGGCGTGAGCGATACGTATCTCGCGAACGAGACGACGCCGGTCGCGCACGGGACAGAGTGGAAGCTGCACATCAAGGAGTTGGGGGGCGGGAGCACGACCAAACGCGCCTTGATGCGCTTTGATCTCTCCAGCATCCCGCCGAACGCGAACGTCACCGCAGCCTCGCTGGAGCTTTATCTGATCGAGCTGATCTCGGGGACCCCCGTGGGGGTGAGGCTCTATCGCCTGCTCAAGCCCTGGTCGGAGGCGAATGCCACCTGGACGAGCACGGGGCTGGGGCAGGATTGGACGGTGGCCGGCGCCGGCGGCGAGGGCAGCGATCGCGAGGCGACGCCCTTTGCCACGGGCACCTTGGGGACGCTCAAGGCCTATAACCGCATCGACGTGTTGGAGGCCGTGCGCCATTGGGTGCGCGAGCCGGAGAGCAACTATGGCTTTGTGATCATGGGCATAAACTCGGCGGAGGCGCGCGTGTGGAGCTCGGAGGATTCGCGCGAGAACGAGCTTCCGCGGCTGATCGTGACCTATGAGCTGCCCCCCGGCACCCCTGAGCCGACGCGCACCCCGACGGCCGGGCCTACACCGACCAGCTCTCCGGTCGGGCCTACGCCGACGGGGATGCCGAGCCCAACGGCCGGGCCTAGCCCAACATCCTCGCCGGGGAACATCGTCAGCTCCTTCGGGCCGTACGATGCCTTTACCCCCGACGAGAAGGATTTCCGGGAGCGCAATTGCATTGAGGCCGGGCCGACGGCCTCTAATCCCGATAACACCCATGTGCTGCTGCTCTGGGAGGGCACGCCGGCCTTTGCCCGGTTGACCTTCAAGTACGCGAACAACAACAACCGCCACAACTCGGTCCTGGTCAACGACCAGTTCATCGGGCGGTTGCCGGGGGATAACTACAGCTCGGCCTGCTCCGGGGGAAGTTTTGGGACGATCTACTTTGACCCCGGCATCCTGGTCAAGGGGATGAACAAGGTCAGCATCCTCGCTGACGTACCGGGGGAGACGAATAGCTGGAGCATGCAGGATATCCACATTGAGCTGGGCGGCGAGATCCAGGGGCCGAGCATCGTGGTGAAGCGGGACATCCCCAGCACCTGGGATGCCCGTTTCCCGCAGCGGGCGATCATCCAAAAGCCCATCGGCTATAGGCCGGGCACGCCGACGCCGCTGGTCATCGGGCTACACGGCTGGGGCGGGCGCGATTACGACGCGCTGACCTGGCTGGCCAAGGCTTGTAACGAGCGCGGCTGGCTGCTGGCCTGCTCGGATACGCGCGGCCATTCGGAGCATACGGCCTCGCCGGCGGTGCAGCGGGATATCATTGACCTGATCAACTATATGGTCAACAGCCCCGAGTACACGGTGGATACCTCGCGCATTTACATCACCGGCATCTCCATGGGGGGGATGATCGCGGCGACGATCGCGGCCAAGTATCCCGATCGCTTCGCCGCCTTGGTGGAGCTCAAGGGGCCGACGCGCCTGGATGTCTGGTATAACGATGTGGAGCCCTGGCGGAAGGCGGTGATCTATAACGAGATCTATGCCTATCCCTCCACCAATCCGCTGGCCTACCAGAGCCGTTCGGCGGGCTATATGGCGATGAACCTGCGCAACGTGCCCACGGCCATCGTGCATGGCCTCAGGGATACCCTGGTGGATTTCCAGAAGCACGCTCAGTACCTCGCCGACGAGATGGCCAAATACGGCAATAGGCCGCTTCTCGCGGCCTATGACGGCGGCCACGAGGATAGCCATCCGGAGTGGACCCCGGAGCGCATCCTGGACTTTTTCAGCCAGTACACGCTGAACACCTGCCCGCTGACCGTCACCGTGCGCTCGCCGGAAAACAAGGCCAAGTATCCGGGGGAAACGAACACGTACTACTGGCTGGGGATCTCCTATGTCACCTCGGATCACTGGACCAACGTGAACGCCTCCTTTGATCCGGATACGAAGACGATCACCGCCGAAGTCTACGATGAGCGTGTGCCGGCCATCCCAGTGGACATCACCTTTGATCTGGTGCGCATGGGGCTGCCGACGAACGTCCCTTACACGGTGGAGGACCTTAACCTGGATACGGGCGATTTCGCCCAGAGGGTGGTGGCGGCCAGCGCGACCTCTCTGACGCTCAGGGTGCAGGGGGATCGCCATCGCCTCGTGGCCTATCCCTTTGAGGCTCCCACGCCGCA
>Ga0123519_10003953_pt1 | contig 24282 bp, 39 predicted proteins | sample YelNatPaOPRAMG02_FD_87396 | JGI IMG/M metagenome (GOLD analysis project Ga0123519, IMG submission 87396) | Hot spring microbial communities from Yellowstone National Park - Yellowstone National Park OP-RAMG-02 (version 2) | ecosystem: Environmental > Aquatic > Thermal springs > Hot (42-90C) ...
ATTGATCAGGAGCTGGAGGAGAGCCTGCAGCAGAAAAACATAATGTACACTGGGCTGGCGCTACTGTGCTTCGCCGTATTCGGCCTCGTGATAAAGTTTCCCCCACTCTCGGTGGAGAAGCTGTCCGTGGTGGACGCGATGCTCTTGGGCGTGCTTATGGCGGTGAGTGAGGAGTACTTCTTCAGGGGAGCGATAACACAGTTCTTCATGACGCGCTTCTCAGAGCCAGTGGCGGTCGTCATGAGCGGAATAATCTTCGCAGCATACCACACGGCGGTCTACGGACAGATGATCACGTCGCTGCTGTACGCGGCTCTGGCTGGAATGGTCTTGTCGTACATATTCGTGAAGACGAAGAGCTTAACACCAACAATTTTAGCGCATATCGCAAACAACATATTGGCGGTGATATAAATGGGAAGGGTAGTAGGGTTCTATACGGACGACAGAAAGAGAGTAAGACCAATAATATCAGAAAAAACTAATTATAAATTAGCAGTACCACAAATCCAGAAGCCTCCGCCAATGAAGAAAATGATGATAAAAGATTTCCCGGTGTATGTTCATCCCAGCGTTCCGCAAATAGTGGCCAATTGGACCAAAGATGCTCTTGAGCTAATCCCCAAAAAATACATTGACGTCGGTGATCGCCGCTTTGGCGTAAGAAAAATTGTCATCATACCACGGCCACCTGACAGGAAAAATGTCTTAGCTTATTATGCAAAGGTTCAAGCTCAAGCCGAAAGAGATCTTTCAAGAGTAGGCATTCGTCCGTCTGGAAAAACTCTTGTCATTTATGATAGCCCTGGAGTGTCAAAAGAGTTATTCATTAATGCAGTAACACATGAGTATGGACACCACGTGTGGGAAACTAAACTTTCACCCGCACAAATCAGAGATTGGCGTAAAATTTATCGCAGTGTTTATTATAATTTAGACGAAGAAGACTTTGCTGAAGCATTTTCCAGGCATGTGATGCGAAAACACAATCCTGAGGTTTATGAAAAATTCTTCTCTGAAAGATTGAAAATATAGTGATTGTGATGAGGATAAAGAACCACAGCTCAATTCCAGACGATGTCGTGCTGCGGGAGCTACAAGCTTTGCTCAAAGAAAGCTTCCCATACTTGGAGGTCATAAACGACGAATAATTTCAGCATTCAAAGATCTTGTTTGTAAACTAGTTTACTTTTAACATAAGAATATATTCTCTTTCATTCAGCTTTCCATGGGCTGTTGCCCTTGAGTTTGCAATTAATTACCATAAAATTCAAAACTGCAGAAGTCATTTAACACACTAAAAAAAAAGGGAAAAAAAAATTATTGGACTCTTCGCAGACGTCGTCCGCAGAAAATACAGCGGACGACGGAGAGTCCACCTACGGGTACATCTTCGCAGTGGACGCTGTACCCGTAGTTATCATTATCACATTCGAACCTCATTTTTTTCTCACCTCCTTAACAATTTATAAAAAAAAAATTAAATTTGTACTGGCTTAGCAGTGGTCCACTCTGGAGGCACCCTGAGAAAAGGTACTTCAGGAGCTGAGGTGTCATAGTCTTCAACGACTCCCAAGAAGACTATCTCAGGAGCAAAAGGATTTACATCTTTGAGAGTCACCGTTATTTGCGATCCAAGCCTATAATCACCGTCCCAGCGGAACCCCAGAAACGGAATTCCGGACCTAAACGAACTTCGCCGGCCCCTGAAAGTTATGTGGAGTTCTGACTCGGTGGCTTTTAAGTTATACTGTCCAAATCCGGAAGCGGTGCGGTAAAGAATAATACCGTCACCGCAGACTTCGACTTCAGGTTGAGGGTGCTCAAGCAACTCTGGTGCCCGAGCTACCCTCCCGAGCCACCTCTTCACAATTCCCCAGTAACCCTGGGGAATAAAGACCGAAATTTCGGTTTTCATTTTTCTCACCTCATTGTAATATGTAGTAATAAGTAGTATATAAACCTTACTATTTATGATTTTGGCGAACAATAATTATATATTATGTACTCCGGTGTCTTTCCTCGTTCATTACCAAGGCATGAAATTACTCTTGGCGCCATGACTACAGCAAATTGCCCTTTTGAAATGTAATCTTTGTAAAGATATTCTATCAATGAACTTTTAGAATTGCTGAGCATAACCATGCATCCCCTTTTGTCAAGCTCACGAAAAGTTTCAGCAAGAATCTTTTGGTCCTCTTCAGAAAAGGAGTCCGCAGTGTACTGTGCAAATGTGGCCTGGTATGGAGGGTCAAAGTAAATAAAATCACCAGCTTGAGCACTCTTTACAGCTTCACGATAATCGCAGCACTTTATTTTTATTTCATCTGAGTTTTTGAGAGCTTTGCTCACTGAAATTAAATTTTTATAGTCGTAAAGTAAAGAATTCTCATGCCCACCCCAGGGAACATTAAACTCTCCTTTTGAATTTACACGATAAAGCCCATTAAAACAAGTTTTATTTAAATATATAAACAGTGCTGCCTTCTCAACATTTTTTTCTAAGCCGGTGTTGAGCTTAATTTTGTTAAAGAGTTTGCGAGCAACATCATAAAAGAAATTTTTGTCGCCAGCATACTTCTGATAGTAGTCTAGACGAGAAATTAAAGCATCAACCTCGTCTCTTATGACCAAGTAGCAATTTATTAAATCTTTGTTCGAATCTGAAATGACAGCTTGCTTTATTTTTCCCATAGATCTCAGCTTGAAGAAAAGTGCACCGCCCCCAAGAAAAGGCTCGTAATAACACTCAAACTTTAGCGGAATATTTGCAATGAGGTATTTTAATATTTGTCTTTTACCTCCAGCCCACTTTATGAATGGATAAATTGGTGCCATGGAACTTCTATCCCTGCGTTGCAATGGGTGCGTTCAGCCACTTCACAAAACTCTCCATGAATGGTGTCTTTATGGAGTAGTCTCTTCTTCTCAGAGCCTTGACATCTGCCTTTGTCATAGGAGCAAACGGAATTTGTGAGTCGACGTCAAAGTTTTTGTATTCGGCCCCCTGAAGTTTGTGGAAGAAGTTTTCGTAAATGTGCATCGATCCAGCGTGGTGGTAGTACGTACCCATGGGGACATCAAGTTCCACGGCCAGCATCTCTTGAAGCAGAGTGAAAAACGGAACGTCGTTGCTCCAGCCCCATATGACGTCGTTTGACCGCATGTAGATGAGTAAGTCAAGTTTGTCGTCGTTGATTATGGCGTGACCGTATATTGTGCAGACATAGTCTTTTGTGGTGTCCATCTGCATCCAGTCCATTGGATAGAGGTTGAAGAAGAAAATTGCTCTTCGGCTGTTCGGAAATTTCTTCAAGTGGGACACAACACGGTCAAACTGGCACTCACCGTAAATTTTTTCATAAAAGAGCTTTGCGCCGTAGTTGCTGTTGACCTTCCCATTTTCGTCCTGAACTGTCTTCCAGAACTTGGCTGCTCTGGCAATCGGCTCAGCCCTGTAGTCTCCACTCAAATACCAGTCTATCTCTTTTGTTATGTAGCTTAAGCTGTGCTTTCTTACAGGCTCAGTGATATATCTTGTTCGGGGATTTTTCAGAACGGCAGTGACGTCGATCAGCTCCAGAGTTTTTCCAGCCCTGCTGTCTCTCACGTGCCCATGGCTTTTTAAAGATTTTAGGATATTTACATACAGCTCAGTGATAGTCTCTCCAACAATCTCCATTATTTCTCTCCCTCCATTAGATTTTTTAACATAGCACAAGTCTGTTTTGCGATGACTTTATTAGAAAATTTCGACAGAACAAACTTCTGCAATTCTTTACCCTCCTGAAGCCTGACATCTGGGTGCTTCAGCAAGAAGACCAACTTATCTCTGGCCTCACTCAAATTGTCTGGCTCAAAGAAATATTTATAATTTTCGGGATACATCTCCAAGAAGCACGAGTGGCGGGGAACCACAGAAACTGACCCAAAACCATTCGCCTCGCCCAAGCTCATGCTCCACATTCTTTCATGGCTGAAGAATGCACACGTCAGAGGTCTAGAGGCCAAGACTGACACGTACTTTTCTCTTAACAAGGTCTTGCACTCCATCCATGGCTCTAAGTTTTTAATTTCATATCCTGATGGGTTCGTGAAAAGAACTTTCAGCTGAGGATAGACACTATTTTTTATATTTTTCACAACACTCATGAAATTCTGAAGGTTTTTCGCATATTCTTCCTGTGTAGACAGGCGGTGATTGAACATCACAAGATCCTCTTCAAATTTTTTTCCCTGGTGTTGCGCAACAATTTCTTCGTCTACACTGGGATAAAGAATTTTAAATTTAGAATAGTCCATGCCGGGAATATATCGTGTTTGGCGTGTAAGAGCATTGAGCATCGTCAAGCTGTTGCAGAACACCAGGTCCGCCAGATACTCCCCCTCAACCTGTCTGAAGAAATAAGGCACCCGGTTCTTGGGGTATTCCAAAAGCATATCCAGTGATTGTAAGTGACAATTTTAACATCATCTCTGCAAAGCTGCTTCCAGTTTGCAACATGGGCCGGGTCATTGCAGAAAATTATGTCTGGAGAAGTGTCGGCCAAAGCTCGTTTGTAGTCTTCACGGGAAACGAAAAATCTGGACTCTGCTGGGTGAGGAACAAATTCAATTTCATATAAGTTTAAGTTGTATTTCTTTAAAATTTCGACTGACTTCTTTCCATTTTCAAGCTGCGAGGGCAGAGGTGTAAGAACAGTAATGTCTGCATAGTTTTTCAATTCTTTTAGTAAGTTTAAAGCAAAAGTAAAATTGCTGTCGGAGTCCAGCATTATTTTTCTTGGGTGAACCTTTGAAATTGAACTCAACTGGGGCTCGTACAAAATCTTCATGTCACTCACCAAACGGGTTGTAATGCACTATTTTACACTTTGATTTTTTGAGTGCCCTTTCATATTGCGAAATAATTTCTTGTATTTCATTGAATTCTACTATTTTTTCTTCGCCCCAGCGGATTTTTAGAGCCTCAAGAGGCATTGAAACATATACTACAACAGCTCCAAGGTCTGCCAATTTCTCATCCATGTCCCAAATAAAGTTTTCGTCAATTTGCCGGCCGTAAACTTTGCCGTAGACCAGTTCACTCAAGTGCCAGCGATCGATGACAAGGCTGATTCCAGTCTGCTTGAGGATGTCATACATTTGCTGCATTTCTATTTTAGCCACTTCAAATGCCCGTGTTTTCAATTCTTCTCTACTCGCTGGAGATCGTTCTCCGTGATAGTATGGAATGTCAAATATGCTGTGAAATATCTTTCCAAGAAAACTCTTGCCTGCGCGATCCGGTCCCTCAAGTATAATTATCGTTTGTTTGTTCATAGAAACACCGGCTCCGAAAGTTTTTGAAAATATTCTTCAAACGCCTGGTTAATATGAACATATCTATTGTCACACCGAGAGCACTCTGAGAACTTTTGGCCAGAAATTAATTTTTCTCTCATTTTCTCAGCCTTCTCTCCATACCAAATTTTTTCAAAGTCTTCGCCCAACACATTCCCTATTGACAGTGATACATTCCTTTTTGAATAATTATCGTTATCATTTAGCAGGTGGCAGCAGAAAAATACTTCGCCATCAGCATCAATGACGCAGTGATAATAGGGCACCACACAATGCTTGGGGATAGTGCTGGAGTCATTTTCAGCTCTTAATTCATCAAACGTGTGAACTTGAGAAACTCTGTATGGAATGCCGTAGGCTTCACAGAAAGCAGTTATTTCGTGTATTTCGTCAGCATTTAATTTTTGTTTCACAATGTTAACTTTAATTTTTGCGTTAGACAGTCCAGACTTAATTAAATTGTTGGTAAAAATGATGTTGTTTTTCACAACTTCACATGCATCTCCAGCGGTCCCACGAATTAAGTTGTACGTCTGCGGATGAACCGAGTCCAGAGAAAAATGAATTAGATCAAGTCTCCTGATTATTTCTATGGAATTTCGTTTTAATTTTTCACTCCATAAACCAGAAGTTAAAACGCCAACTCTGAGTTTTCTTTTGTTCATCAATATCTCCAGCAGATCATCCCGGACAAAAGGCTCTCCTCCACTCAGAAGAACTGACTGGACCCCCATGCCGTTAAAAGTTTTGAATAAATCCAAAAGTTTATCGGTTGTTAGAAAATCTTCTTTGGGCCAGTCTTGCCACTTCATGCACATGATGCACCTACTGTAGCATCGGTTGGTGATGTTAATTTGTACACTCAGAGGAGCCTTCACATGAGGAATGGTGTGAAGATAAGGCACAATTTTATCAATCAAACGACATCGCCCTGCCATATGCTTCTTTAAATTTTTCTTTTGCTCTTTCTGCCAGATCTCCTCCATGCCTGCTGATGTAAGCTGGATGTGGCAAAGAAAGTATGACCATTGCGGCATTCGGACTGAGCAGTGTTTTTTGGAGTATAATATCAAAAAAATTAATGTGCTTCCCAAAGAATTCTGTTGCCAAACGGCCCAAGCACACAATAAGCTTGGGCTTTAACACGCCAAGCTGTTTTAAGAGATAGGGTGCCCAGAATTCCACTGTCTCCGGCTTTGGAAAATTGTCATTTTTTATCGCACACTTGACGACATTGGTGAAGGCAATATCATCAAATGACAGACTGCACTGGGAAATTAACTCTCTGACAAATATTCCAATGTTGCATCTGACTAATCCCTGAAAGTAGTGTTCTCTGAGTTCAGAGATGCTCATGTCTTTGTTGTAGTGGTGTTCTCCAGCCCAGTATCCGTCTTCTTGTCTTCTTCCTGGCTGACCTGGGCTCTGGCCAATGAATAATATTCTTTTATTTAAATAATTCTTTCCAACATATCCCGGCAAAGGCAAGCTCTGACAATCATCAGGGTAGCCTGTCGCAAAGCGAATTTTGTAGTCTAGTTCGTTGAGGTCTTTTAAAAATTTATAATAATCAAGTGCTATTGCTCATCCCCCCATTCTTTTTTAATTTTTCATCGCTTTCAGACAATTTTTTCAAAATTTCCTCTGTGGTGGGCTTTCCTTCTTCGACGATCTTAGTTATGCTGTCATATATTTCTTTGTGCTTGTTGGGGTTTATGATTCTGATGTCTGCGTTTGCAGCTATGATAAGTTCAGTTTCTTGGTCTTTGTCTGGAAGTTTAATGCCGTGGCACCGGAACCACTCTGGCGGCAAACTTATGTAGTATGACCCTCCCTGCCGACGAACTTTTCTTACTTCAACGATTGGAACAGTCTTAGCAACTTTTGGCTTGCGCCCTCTCTTACCCATTATACTCTCTCCTAATTACATAAAACATAATAAAACATAAATATTTAAACTTTTTTCTCGACAAACAACGAATTATGTAAAACATAATAAAATTTATATAGTGGCCAAGCCAAATAATTTCTTACAAAACTAGGTGGAAAAAATGGAAGAAATAAAAAGAATTTTTTGGGAAAAAATCGAGAAACAGCGACGCCCAGAGTTCTTCCCTTTTCTCAACCCAGGCGACTATGTCATAGGAAAAGTAGTTTATACATACAAATCTAACTTTGGCGATCCGAACAGAGAAGAAGTTGAAGTAACAGTCATTAAAGCTATAGATCCAGAAATTTACAAAGACAAACTTTTCAGTCTTCCAAACAATGCAACACTGACATCTGGGTTAAAACGAGAGAACGTTGAGATCGATGATTATATTATGGTGCTTTATGACGGCGAAACACAGACAAAAAGAAAATTTCCTGTAAAGCTGTTTTTAGTGGCAAAAATGACAGAGGAGGAATTTGAGCAGGCGCTGAAAGCTCAGCCGGAAGCAAAAACTCCAAAACCAAAAATACCTCAGCCCGCTGAAGATATTCCACAACTTAAAACTCCTCAAGTAGTAACAGAAACTCCAAAACCAAAAATACCTCAGCCGGAAGCAGGACCTCTACTAAAAGAGCCACCAAAACCGGTTGATGAACAAACGCTGCGACAAGCTCTGGAATTAACTAAAGACCTGCTGGATTTTTATGAATCAATGTCAGTCGAGCAGCTCACGAATTCTCTGCGCTCAGCAGGGGTCGAAATTCCAGCGGAAACGCTCTTAGAACACATTCGCAGTTTTGCAGAAGTTACGAACAACGTCGTTAAAATCAAGCACTGAGGGTTGGGCCGTGTCCGAACTCAGAAATACTGAGCTACAAATCTTAAACTATTTTTTTAAAGCGTTAGCAAATGATGCCAAGCAAGAAGCACGGCCTACCCTTACTCCCCATGTTACAGGAATTGTGTATGACTGCCTGAGAAGATGCTACTACTCTCTAACTACGCCTATTGACACTATTGATCTCAAGGGGTCTATCAGAACGTGGATTGGCAGAAAACTTCACGAGACTCAAATATTTCCAGGGGGACAGATGGAGCTCGAGCTGGAGTGGAAAGAAGATGGCAAAACAATTTTGACAGGAAGACTCGATGAGTTCGATGGAAAGATTATACTCGACAAGAAAACTACCCGACGAATTCCAAGAGAGCCGTACCCACATCACATTAAGCAAGTGGAGTTATACAATCTTCTCCTGAAGAAAAACTTCAACCAAACAGCAAAGTACGGCGCCATAATGTATATGGATGTCAGTGATGCAAGTGTAAAAGTTTTTGTTTTTTTGTTAAACACAAATTTGAGTGCATTAGAGAACGAAGTTCGGCGAAAATATGAAGTTCTAGAGAAGTCTCTGAAGACTGGAATTCTTCCTCCAAGGATAATTCAACAGTGGGAGCCAGGAAGTGTTGGCGTAGTTTGTGGTTACTGTCCGTTTTATGGCCGCTGCTGGCAAGAAGATTACATGGACTCTTTTAGAGTTCTGTTTAAGCCCGTGGGGTGAAAAATTATGACTCTTCCAAGCGACTTAAAGGCCATCAATGAGCTTCTTGATGGAGGATATGAAGAGCACATTCCCACAGCAATTTTTGGACTCCCAGAAACTGGAAAGAGCATATTCTTAAACCAAGAAGCATGTTTCATCAGCAAGACTCTTAACTCTGGAGCGCTTCTCATCGACACTGAGGGCGGAAACTATGTCATGCTTCTCAAATGGATAAAAACATTCCAGCAACGATTCAATGCTACATATGATATTGTAAAGTGCAAAGTCAAAGATGATAGGATAGAGTATTCCAAGAGCCCAGAAGGACTTCCACTGTTTGTCATTAATCTTAGAGACATAAAGTCTTTTATGCAGTTTTTTGGCACCGAAGTAGACATAAACATTTCAGAAAAAGGAAAATTCAGCATAAGATACATTAAATCAGCCAAAAACTTCTGCCAGGAAATGATATCTCAGTATGACATATCAACCTTGGTCGTGGATTCTCTGTCATGCCCACTTTCAATTTTTTCTGGAGGCGAAGTAAACTATCCTGCTAGGGCCGATGCACTGAAGATGTGGTTTAGCTCAATTCAGTCCATCTCAGAAGACAATGACATTTTAGTTTTCATAAGTCATCACGCAACAATGAATCCAGAAAATCCGTACTCTGAGCCAACGATGTACGGCGGAAAATGGGTAAAACACAACACAAAAATATCACTGTACTTCGAAGAAAGCAAGAGCACCAAGAAAGAATTTCAGGGAATACGGCGGGTATACTTAACTCGGTACTTCGACAAGCCACGCTTTGTCCTGATGAAAAAAGTTAAATTAACAAACAACGGATTCGAGGATGTTGAAGAACATGAATCAAATGAGTAGCGTTGATGAAGTAGTAAAAGATATTTTTAATTTATTTCTCAACCGTTTTGACTGCTATGCAGTTCAAACTGACAATTTTAGTTTTGTCAAAAAAGATGAAAAACTCACGACAGAAATTGTCAAAAAGCATCTGAGCCACGAAATAACTATTGGCGTGTATCAACTGAACAGAGACAATAAAATTAAGTGGATCTGCTTTGATTTTGATGACGAAAACGCCAAGCAGAATGCAGCTAATTTGTTCAATTATCTGTCAGACAAAGAACTCTTCAGAAATGCCGTTTTACTGGAATATACGGGCGGACGCGGATATCATGTCTGGATATTTTTCAAAGAGAAAATCTCAGCGGGCGTTGGGCAAATTCTCTGTAAGAAAATTCTAGAAAAAACTTCTCTCAAATGCGAATTTTTTCCAAAGCAGTCAAGTCTGACGCCTCAATCTCCATACGGGAGTTTGGTCAGGCTCCCTCTTGGGCTGCATAGAAAATATGGAAAAGTTTCTGAACTAATTTTTCCAAAGACGCTGAAAGCAATCCAACCTGCAATTCTGCCAAAAAGTTTGGTTGATGAATTAGAAAGTCAAATTATCTTTGACCAAGAAAGTTTGTCCAATGAGAAAGATTCTCTTGAAAATCGACTCAGGTGCCCGGCTGTCAATGATTTGCTTTTGGGCGTAAAAGAAGGCATGAGAGACATTGCTGCATTCACGCTTGCGCGATTTTACAAAAATTTGGGTCTCACGTTTGCAGAGACTCAGTTGCTGCTGTCACACTGGAACACCAAAAACTCTCCGCCTTTAGATTCTAGGCAGCTTGAGAAGTGCGTCAAGCAGGCTTTTCAAAGAAAATACTCATTTGGCTGCGGCTCGTTCGAAGAGCCTCAACTGAAAGAATTCTGTTTGAAGTATCAGGATACGTGTGCCATTAAAAAAATACGAGAGAAAAAATCAGAATCTTATGAGTTTGAGGTGATATCATGATTTTCGCAGTTTGTAGCAATACCATTAGTACCATTAGTACCATTAGTACCATTACTCTGAAAAAGGTACGCGTTAGAAAAAATATTCTTCACAGGTGAAAAGCACATGACAGAAATAATATGGGATAAATCTCTGCTCAAGCGGAAAATCCACCCAGCGATCGACATGATAGATGACGTTTTTTATTTTGGACTCAGCATGCCAGTTAAAACCACACACATCAAGAATGGATTAGTTTTCATAAATAGCAACAAAGAAGTTTTTCCTTATGACGAATTAGACAAAAGACAGTTAGAGTTGATGTATCCAGATGTCGCCAGTGAGCTCCGCTGGGACATAGATGACATAAAAAGATTTTTGAATTCAAACGAAGAAGATCACAATCCTAAATTTAAAAGTCTTCTGGTACTTTTGACAAATTCTTTGAAAAAGTACATTGAGCTTGCTGATGAAACTATGTATAGCGTCGTAAGTCTTTGGGTTATTGGCACGTACTTGTTTCCAATTTGGCGCGCATTTCCCTACTTGTCTATATCGGGGGCACGCCGATGTGGAAAATCAAAGCTTTTGACGCTTTTGTACTTAGTCGCTTTTAATGGTCTTTTTTCAGTTGATATTTCGCCATCAACTATCTACAGGCTCATTCAGAGCACACGATGTACTTTGCTGATAGACGAGGCAGAAAGACTTGCATCTCCAGAAAAAGCTGAAGCGGTGAGAAATATTTTAAATGCAGGATATAAAAAAGGAGGAAAAGTCTACAGAAGCGACAAATCAAAAGATTCAATAAAACCTCGAGCGTTCGACGTCTTCTCTGCAAAGGCATTTGTGTCGTACGAAGGAATAGAAGATATCACAGAAGACAGATGCATTCAAATAACAATGCTTCGAGGGACAAATCCTGACATACTCAATTCTGAGATTGACGAACTTGATGAGTGCTGGGCAAAGATCAGAGACAAATTATACACTTTTGCATTGACTCATTACAAAAAAATTAAAAAATTGTATGATAATTTCAATGAGTCATCTTTAACTTCAAGAGAGCGAGAACTCTGGAAGCCCATTTTAGTTTTGGCCCAGTATTTTGGAATTTACCAAAGTGTTCTGGAGTTTGCTGTGAGAGAATCTAAAACGAAAATTGAAGAAGAAACACTAGAAGCTCGGGAAACTGTTGTTCTTCAAGCGTTGGAAAAACTCGTAGATGAAGACAGAGTTTACTACATTTCTGAAATAAAAAATAAAATCATCGAAAACTATAACAAAGAAAATGAGCCTGTACCAAAATGGTTGACTACCAACTGGATTGGCCGCTGTTTGTCGAGAACATTCAAAATCCGCGAGACTGTTCAGCACAGCGGCAAAAGGGGAAGACGCATAAGCAGAAGTACAGTTGAAAATTTGTGCAGGCGCTATGGTGTTCCATTATCTCCTCTACCGTATCCTTATCAGAGTAATGGTACTAATGGTACTAATGGTACTAATGGTATTGCTACAGGCGACGAAAATCATGAGAAAAGTGATACAACTTTAGACACTCTTTATCAGAGTAATGGTACTAATGGTACTAATGGTACTAATGGTATTCAACGAACGGGGGAGACTGAATGAGTTTGGCATCCGCTGTTTGGTGTAACTTTAATGGGAATTTAGTCATTAAAGCATTTGATGAAAACTTCAGGCCGCGAAATATCATTCCAAAAATTCGTCCGTATTTTTTTGTCAAAAGTGCAGACTTAGAACGGTGTCGCGAAACGCTGAAATCTTCAGGAAAGGTGTCCAGCATCGAACGTGGAGATTTTTACACTTTTGACGCTAGACAGCCGTGTGTCAAAGTGGAGTGCTTCTGGCCATACGATGTGAAAGATTTACGGCAAGCGCTTGAAGCGTCCGGAATTCAAACTTACGAAGCAGATATTTCTTTCGTTCGAAGATGGATGATTGACGAGAATATTTATCCTTCTCAGAACGCAGCTGTTTTATTCTGGGACATGGAATGCGACTGCCGAGAAGGGCTGGCTTTTGCTGATAAGCCATCAGCAAGAATACTGTCTTTCGCCGCAGTTGACCATAGCGGAAAAGAGTTTTTTATTTGTGACAACGACGAAGAAGAGATGGTGAATCAATTTTTTAGGCTCATTCAAAATTACCCCGTTCTCGTTGGATGGAACAACCTCAACTGGGATCTGCCTTATCTCATCGCAAGAAGTAAAGTGCTGGGATTTAACTATCCTTTTAAGTATCACCAGCACATGGACATGATGATTTTATACGACAAGTCCGACTATGGGAGTTATTCTTCGCTGAAGCTTGATGACGTTGCTCACAAAGAGTTAAATGCTGGCAAGACTTTTAGCATAGACGGCATTGGTGGGGCAGAGGCTCTTTGGAAAATGTTTTTAAATGACAAAGACCGGCTGAAGGAGTACAACCTTCAGGATGCCAGACTGGTTCAGATGTTGGAAAGCAAGTTGAATTTATTAAAAATACAGTTCAACATTTCTTCTTTCGCTGGAGTTTTGCTGAGTGACACAAACTATGTTTCCCGAATTATTGACACGATGATTTTTCGAAGACTCGCGAAAGAGCCCGTGAGGTTAGTTTTGAGAAATAGACAATTTAACTCCGAAAAAATATCTTTTCCCGGAGGTTATGTTCACCAGCCTGACAGAGCTTTGCATAAGTGGGTTTTTGAATATGATTTTAAGTCACTGTATCCTTCAATTATCATTACTTTTAATGTGGGCTTAGACACAAAAGATGAATATGGAGATATTTTAACTGAAAAAGCTCGGTTCACTTCAGAACGAGAGGCGATGGTGGTCAAACTTCTTCGAGAACTTCAGAGACAAAGAAATTTGGCAAAGAAAGAGAGAGACAAATATCCCATGGGTTCTCCCCAGTGGAATGAGTATCATGCACTCCAAATAACTTATAAATTAATTTCAAACTCCTTCTGGGGCGCCCTTGGAGAGAGCGCTGGGCGCATGTTTGATCTCGACCTTGCTGAAAGCATTACTCTAACTGGGCAAGCCATAATCAAAGAAACTATGAAAATTATGGACCAACTTGGAGCAAAATCGCTGTACGCAGATAGTGTCACTGGTGAAACACTAATCCCAATCATAAAGAATGGCATAATTTACAAAGCCACAATTGAAGAATTATTTGAGAATTATGCTGGCAAAGCCGAAAAAATTGGTGAGAAAGAGTATATCGATTTAAGCGAAGAAAATCTGGAGACTTTTGCAATTGATGATAACGGGGAGCTTCATGTTGATAAAATTAAAAAAGTTATAAGGCACAAAACTGATAAAAAAATATTCACAGTCAATACACCTTTCGGCTCGGTTCGTGTAACAGAGGACCACAGTCTTATTGTTAAAGATTCTGGAAGATGCTATCCGTGTCAAGCAAAAGATTTAAATGTTGATGCTAAATTAATATATTTAAATATAGACTATGGCTCAATGCATAATTTACGAAAAGGGAACAAAAGGCTTTTTTCACCACCAAACAAAAAACAGGTAGGAACTTATGGTGAATTTAGATATTTTGGTGAGACGACAGTTTTATCTGTCAAGCCTGAAGGTTCCTCTACTCAATATGTATACGACCTGGAAGTGGACAGACACCATACTTTCTTAGCGAATAAAATTTTTGTTCATAACACTGACAGCTGTTTTGTTGCTGCGCCAAAAGAGTTGGCTGGGTGTTCCGGTGAGATTTTGACTCAAAAAGCCAAAATTTTGGAAAAGATTGCTAATAGTATGTTGGCTGAAAGACTTATTAAAAAATATAATATTCCAAAAGAGAGATATTCTATTGTTCTTGAATTTCAGAATTTATTTTATAAAGTATTTTTCACCGGGAAGAAAAAACAATATATTGGACAAGTTTACTCACGCGAAAAAACAGCAACACTTAGAGACATGTCAACTTCAGACTTTGGAATAAATACGGATATTTCTCTTGTTGGCCTGTCAATGAAGAAGTACAACACTTGCCGCTTTCTCAAAATCGCCCAAAAAAGAATTTTAGATAATATTTTAGCCTCAGACTCACTTGAAGATGCCAGAGACAAAGTGAGAAATGTTTGCTTAAACATCAAAAAACTCCTTTATTCTCATGCTCTCGACGATTGTTTAGTCCAACGAACTGGCGTGAGAAAAGATTTGTCGGCTTACAAGGTCAACTCCATTCAGTGTGTCCTTGGAAAACAGCTTCAGGCGTGTGGGCTCTTTCGCAGGGGTGATGTTTTAGATTATGTTATAGTTGATGTCAAAGATGGAAAATTAATTCCAAAAGTTCTGACAAACAAAAATGAAAAGATTCACCCCACCCGTGAAGGTTTGAAGTATTATGAGAATTTATTAAGTAATATGATAGAAAGACTCCTTGGAGAGAAGATCAATCTGGAAAACTGCGAGCTTGACAAGTGGTTGTAAAAATAGGAAACATTTATATATTGGTTGTTCCAAAATTAAGCATACGACATGATGTGGAAGGTGGAAAAAATGGCCAAAGAAACAAGCCCAACTCCTGCTATGCTGTCGTTTGGCGAAGTCGACAAGTCTTTTGTGCAGTACAATCTGTACCAAGCTCCCATAAAATTTATGGGCAAAGACACGAGATACAAAGCCATACTCAGGGAAGGCCAGCTGGTGGCAATTGTCGGAAAGACTTACAAGCTCTTTCCGAACGAAATGGCCATTGAAATTGCTAAAGACGTTGCGGCGAAGCTTGGGGCAGTACCTTTTAGAGAAGATAACGTCATGTACAACAAGCGGTCAACCCGAGTTTTTGCGTCATACATTCTTCCAGAGTGTGAAGAAGTTATTGGAAACGACACAGTTCATCCCGGCTTTACCATTCAAAACAGCATTGATGCGACGCTGGCTTTCTCTTGCTCTGGCTTTACATACAGAACAGTTTGCAAAAACGGTGTCATGGTTGGATTCAAGCGGCTTTCAACGGTCTACCACAAGCACACTGGTGGCCTTGAGGTAGAGAAAGAGAAAGTTGAAAAAATGGTTGAAAGTGTTCTGAAAGATACTGAAAATGTTCTCAAAGCCTACGCAGTCATGGCTCAAGAGAAGCTGACCGAAGAGATTGCTAAGAGCATTGCCAAGCTTTCGAAGCCCCTCAGGCCGCCATACATCAAGGTCGAAAAGGGTGAGCTCGTAGGGTTTGACCAAACAAAGACTCTCTGGGAAGTGTACAACGACATCACCGCAGCCATCTGGCACAACACTAAGTTTGACATTGACGGCAAAGTCGGAAGATTTGGTCTACTTCACAGACTCATCCCTCTACCAAGAGTGTGAGCAGGATTGGGCGCAAAAGAAAGTCTTGATGAAGTGGCTGCCGGCGTTTGGGGGAGTAGACTTTGTTCAAAGTGTGCCCATGTGAATGTCTGCAGCGTCTACAGGGCCATAGCCGGGCTGCTAAACAGTTTTGAAATCAAAAAGCCCTTCGAGCCATTCGAGCTGGCTCGCATATGCGGAGAATTCTTGCCAGTGAGCATAAAGGCATACAGTGAATTCAAGTCTTTCACACAGGCGTGAGCGTGGCTATGAGCCTTGAAGTAATTGTTGATTCTAACGAAGCTGTGATGCAGCCAAAAATTGTCAAAGCCCTCAAAGCTGAAAACATTCCGGTGAAAATCAAAAACCTTGACGCCGGCGACTACTTCATCTCCCCTTTTATTTTTGAAAGAAAGACTTCTGGCGACTTCATTCGGAGCATTAAAGACGGGGCGCTCTGGAAGCAGTTGGACGCTCTTAAAAGCTTGGAGCTTTTGACTCCCGTGCTTTTGATAGAAGGCAGCTTTGCCAAAGCTCTGAAGTTCTCTAAGTTCTCTGTAAAGTCTCTGTATGGCGCTTTGTGGAATGTTGCATCCTCCTGGAAAGTTCAGATGGTCAATACCAGCAACTTCTTTCACACAGCAGTTCTGTTCTCGGTGATATATAAAAATTTGACTTTGGAGAAAGAAAAAAAGATTTACCCTGTGAGAATTAAGCCCAGAGCCATCACACTTGAAGAAAAGCAGAGAGCAGTCGTTGAGGGCTATCCAAATATCGGGCCGGCACTGGCAATTAACATTCTCTCACACTTTGGAACCATAAAATCTTTTGTAAATGCTGACAGAGAAGAGCTACGCCAGGTGCCAGGCATTGGAGAAAAATTGTCAGAGGAGATTTTTGAAGTCAACAATTCACCCTTTTCTGAGGGTGTAAATAAAAAGATTTAATATACCATTTATTACTATATATTACTTAAAAGGATGGGCGAAAAATGAAAGCCAAGAAAAAAATATATGAAGATGAAGCTGTTGCTGCACAAATTTCAGAAACAATTTTTAGCTGTCTTGAGCAGTCAACTGAGCCAACAGTAATAATATCTCATTTATTTAATATTATTGCTTGGAAAATTGGTGATGAGCTAAATTACAGGGAACTGGGACATATTGACCCAATATCACTTAAAGTGATGGTCAAAAGTCTCGAAAGTGAAGGCTTCAGGGTAAAAATGTTATGGTAGTCCATAGTAAGCTTTATATACTACTTATTACTATTTATTACTAAGGATGTGGGAATGATGGAGAAAAATGAGGCAGAAATTGGTCAAATCCTTCACGAGGTTGAGATTTTTTGCTACTATGCCTCACCTCGTGATGGGTTGCTGGTGAGGTGAGGGAGATGGCAGAGAACTCTCCACCCGATACTCTTTGCCTTGGTAGAGTATTAACACAAAGGAAGATGCCATACTATTGTATGCACTGTAATACAATCCACCGCTATGGCAGCCTAAAGTACACAGAACACTCAATATTTGCTAGTGCTAATGTCTCCTCTGATGTCATTGAAGAAGCACGAAGAATGCAAGCAGAAATAGAGGAGCAGTTAAGAAAACATGAAGAAGAAGTTAAAAAGATGCACAAACAAAAAATTGCAAACGAACTAGAGAAAGCCAAGAAAGAAGAGTTTGACGAGCAGGGCTTCAGATATTTCCTGTTCGAAGTTTCTTCAAGCGGATTCAAGCCAGCAGGAAAGCCCCAGGGATACAGGTCGAAAGAAGAGTTAATACAAGACAATGAGTACGAGTTAGAGTTAATGGATAGCAGCAGAAAAATTTTCCTAATAATAAAAGGAAAGATCGATGAAATACTGGAGGGCAGGAACTAAAATGACCTACACAACACATGTAAAAAGAGGACAAATAGAATTGGATTGCTTTGGGGACGGCAAATTTGCCGTCTGGTTTAGAACTGAAGATGGAAAATTGTTGTTTCTGGGCGCGAACCTAGAAACAACTGGAGACTTTTTTTGTTCTGCAACGCTAAAGAAGTTGGAGGGGGAGTGAAAAATGACACCAGAGCAAGCTGAGAAAATGCTTGATGACACTTGGGACTCTGCAGAGTCCCATTGCCTGGCTGGAGGAGAGATCATAGGAGAAATAAAAGTCAGAAAAGAATACTTCACAGAGCCGATCTTCGGTGATTGCGTGACAGTCAGCGTACTTGAGAAGCCAATAGTGCTCAAAAAGAACGGCAAAACGATTGCTGGAAGATTCTTGGTACACTACTCACCGACTGGCAGCGACTATCTCTTCTCCACATGGACTCAGGCAGTGGCTTTCCGGAAGTCTCGTGTGGCTCACATATGGGCTGCTGTGAAGATATTTGGTCCGTAGGGGGGTTTGACAAAATGGACATTGATTTGGAAGCCCTAATGGAAAATCTTCTTGACAACGGTTACACCCGGAAACAGGCAATGAAAATCATAGAAAAAAGGTATGGTTTGTATAGTCGTGAAGATAATCCATGGGCGAGGGAGTGAAAAAACATGATAGAAGAAGAAGTGACAGAAACTAAAATGATAACAAAGTGGAAGTTAAAAGCCTCGGGATTCGAGGCTCTCTGGCAAGACAATCCCGACCTGTGGTGGGAATGGTGCCCAATTTATGTTGTTATAACAATAAATTACACCTATGAATATGTACGGTATTGCTTTGATTTTCCACACCTCGATTATTGCAAAAACGACTACTATGAGCATGGCTCTGAGGCAGTAAAAGCTGCCAAAGAGAAGTATTTTAAGGAGTGAGAGAAAAATGACTGAAGTAGAAGCTTTTGTTAAGTGGGTGAACACAAGCGGATTTAAACATCCTCTGTTAGTGTTTCCCGACAAAGGGTATCTTTGCATGTGCTATCAGTGCTGTAGGACTGTCAAATTGCAAAGTGCAATATCGGAATACCTTGGTCATACACTGCCAAAAGGTGGAATGTCCGTGACAATACCAAAAGAAGTCATTGCACGCTCGGGGAGTAGAACAAAGCTAGCACGACTGTTATTGGAGAAATAAAAATGGAAACAAAGATCACATACGGTCGAATTTTCAGGAATGCAGAGCTGGTCGGTTATTGCGGGTACATCGATGAGCAGGGGAGGAAAGTAGATATTTTCAGTCCTCCCCAAAAATCGCTTGAAGTCTATGTGGACGGAAAGCGAGTGAAGGTTCAACCTGAACACGTGATGATTTGGACTCGAGTGGCAGGGTGGCTGGGACAGAATAAATAAGAAACATTAATATATGACTTAATACTAAAAATTACCAGGAGTGGTTGTGATGAGCGATATAAAAGTTGGATATGATCCAGAACTCGAGGCTGACTGGAACAAAGCCATAGAAGAATTTTCTCGCGGGAAACTTTCTGCAAAATCTCCACCGGAGCGCAGTTATTGCGTCATTTGCTTTCGCACGATTCCGAGCTGGGCAACAGTGTGTTCAGAGGCCTGCAAAGATGAGCTTGCAAAGCGAAGACAGGAAGCAGAGAAAATTAGAACAGAGATGGAAGAAAAATTTGAGAAACTCAGGCGTGATATAGAGCACAATACCCACCCAACAACTGAAATTATAATGGTCACGGTGACGGGAATGAAGAAAGACATAGAGAGGTTTAAGGATGACATAAAAGAAATAGTCGAAAATTACAAGCTTCGCCATTGGGGGTGAGTGTCATGGATGATATAAAACTGACGGCAGAGAAGTTTCAGGTGCTTAAACTCATCAACGATTTATCGGCGAAAAATGAATTCGGTGTGGCGTCAATTCAGGAACTCATAGATGTTGTAACTGTCAAAAGAAACATCACGAGCATTGCTGTAAGAAAAATGGTGTGGGAACTGGCACGAAAAGGACTTATCTGCAATCCGCTTCGCGGTCACTGGCGCCTGACAGATAAAGGTAAAGAGCTCTTGAAAAGTGTTATGGTAGAGGCTGAAAATAAATCCTGAGGAGGTGAGAAAATTTGCCAGTAGCCGTTTTCGGGAACGTCGAGCAGCTCAGGCTGTGGTGCAAAGATACAGTGTCGCCAGACAGATATCGGGTCCTCTCCACTGACGAAGGCGAAGTGATTTTGGAGCCAACAAAAACTTCTCGTCCACTAAAGTTCGGATATCTCCAGAGCCAAGACGCCGAAAAGCTGGCCGAGAATATAGCTAAAGAATTCAGCATCGTGCACATTCATCTTAAAGCCTATCGTTGGGACGACGAAAGGGGCCCGTTCGTGAAGATTTTTGCGGAGGAGTGATATACGCGCTTGATGAGAGTTAAGTCTGGTCGCTATTACGGGTCAGAGCTGAATAAATTCATCGACGAAAACTGCACACGGCAAATGACGTGCATCAACATTGACTGTCTGCTCCTGAAGAACGATCAGAAAAAAGTGAGGTTCATAGAGTTCAAGCACTCCAATGAACACTTTCCACTATCGCAGTTCCGCGCTCTGAAAATTTTGCATCTCATAACAAGCCAATCGCTGAGTGGGTGGGACAGCAGAGTTTTCGTCGTCAGAGGAAATTATCCCTTTGATGATGGCGCAAAAATATGTTCTTTAAGTGATTTAAAGGCTATTTTGCTCACAAGAGAAGATCTAATAAAATGGCTGAACTTTGAGAAAGAGCTTGACTTCACCACGGGCGATACCCTGGAAGTGATGCAACTGTGAGAAGGTATATTCCTCAAGAAGTAAAGAGCCAAGCTGTAGACCTATATAAAAACACAACACTCACTCTTAAAGAAATAAGTCAGCGCCTGGGCGTAAGCGAGTATGCAGTGAAGGACTGGGTGAAGATCGCCCGTTCGCAGGGAATTATACCGGCATCGTTCAAGAAAAAGCGCTATTCTGATGAAGTCAAAGCAAAAGCTGTACAGCTGGCGCAGGAAATTGGCTACAAAAAAGCTGCACAAGAAATGAAAGTGTCGCATTATGCCATAAGAAAGTGGTGCCTGGAAGCCGGCAGTAAATCACCTTTTCATCGGGGAGAAAGATTTTCTTTCAGAAGATTCGAGCCTCTTCAGATAGACGGGTGCGTATTTGCAGTTAACCCAAAGTGGTACTGGCTGACAATTGCAGCTCAAGAGCTCCCTGAAATTATATCAAGCCGAATTCCACCAGAGCAAATGTCAGAATACACTGCAAATGAAACAACTATTCAAAACTTTTTAAAATCTGCCCGGCTGAGGACTGGAATATTTTTGTATCCACTCAGGTGCTCGATTATCTTTGAAGAACGCCTTGAGGATTTTCAGCAGCTTGTCATCGAAAAGTGCGTTGAGGTCTTTACTGAGCTGAAGTTGAAAAACCGCTACAAGTATTTCCGCACAGTAATGGTGGTGCCGTGCGCTCAAAAAAAAAGTGAGAGTGTGACAGGGCCATGAGATTCATAGTTACCGGGGGCGCCGGGTTTATAGGCTCTCATCTGGCAAAAAGGCTTGTCAGAGATGGTCATGAAGTAATTATAATAGATGATTTAAGTCTGGGGAAAATGGAGAATATTCCGAAGAACACAACTTTTATCAAATCCACAGCAGCCGAACTCCTGGGAACAATAGTTCACGTAGACGGAGTGTTTCATTTGGGCATTCCATCGTCAAGCCCGATGTACAGAAATACTCCCGGGCTTGCTGGAAGGGCAATTGAAGAGTTTGAGCATGTTCTCAGGTTTTGCATGAGAGAAGAGTGCAAACTTGTGTATGCCTCTACGTCAAGTGTGTACAACGGCAATCCAATTCCCTGGCGTGAAGATATGCCGATACATCCAACTGACATGTATACCGAGGCACGATACTGCATGGAGAGGCTGGCTAAAGTTTATTATATTTTGTATGGTGTTGAGAGCATTGGGCTGAGACTGTTCTCTGTGTACGGCCCGGGTGAGGAGCACAAGGGAAAATACGCAAACATGGCTAGCCAGATTCTCTGGGCCATCAAAAATGGAAAGAAGCCAGTGATATATGGAGACGGATCTCAGGGGAGAGATTTTGTATATGTAGATGATGCTGTAGAAGCATTTGTTCGCTCAATGGAGTCCGACGTCAAGTGTGATATATTCAATGTTGGCACTGGAAAGATGACTACTTTCAGAGAAGTGGTGTTAATTGTAAATAAAGTCCTTGGCACGTTTGTTGAACCAGTATTCGTTGAAAACCCAATAAAGAATTACGTCTACCAAACTCTCGCAGACACAGAGAAGGCTGAAAGAATATTGGGTTTTAAAGCTAAGACTACACTTGAGAAGGGAATAAGACAATGCCTCTGAGACAGTTTACTTGTTTACAAACGATGGAGAGTTATGGGCAAAAAATAAGTAAGCTTTATATATGCCTTTATTATAATTATAATTAAGGGTGGGACAATGGAATTAACACAAGAAGAGATTTTATGTCCGAAGAAGAAGACCATCGTAAAGACAGCCGACTGCATGGCTCACTGCGGTGACGCTTGGCTGTTTCAGTGCAAGCGTAAGACATTTTGGTATTGCGCCTACGGTCGATTCGTTGATGTCGATGAAGTCACTGCTCAATACGGAGGACCAGAAGACGAAGAAGAGGAGGAAGAATAAAATGCTCCCCTTCAAAACTTTATTTTTTTATCCATTATCTACCACAATTGAGCTTGTAATTGTGGTAGATAAAAATGGAAATGTCAAACAAAAAGTCTGCTCCTCTAAACTTATTTCCAGCAAAATTTTAGATAGGCTGGAAAGAGTTTTTGAGGAAGCCAATTAGTGAGGTGAATAAAATGACGAAAGTTTACATCTTAAACTCTCCGATACTGACTGATTATGGCTCGTACTTGTATTTGCCATTGAACCTCGAGGAAGCAAAGCAACGACTAGCAAATGGATTTGTGTCGGCAATTGGTCATGAAGGCACTGCGAAATTGTTGTCGACAATTCTTGGCATAGAAATACCGGTGAACAGAATACAAATTCAAATGCAGCCGGGTGATGACGCAATAGTTTTTCAGGTGTTGCAACGATTGCCAGAAGGAGCAGTGCTCACTGAAGAACAGTTGAAGAAGATACCATTTAGGTTAGGACTTCTCAGGAGGATGCTAGAAGGGGAGGATTAGTATGGACACTCGCTCAGGAAAAACGAGTTCAAGAAACTGTCTTGGATGCAGGTATTACATGGGTGACCGCAAATGCAAAATTTTGCCATGGGAGTCACCTATATTTGTCCCTGACGAAGAAGGAGTGTGCTTAAACTTCTGCTATCGGGAAGTTTACTGCAGTGTGTGTGGCAAGCCAATTAACCCATTGAAGTTGCTAATGGCACACGAAACAGTATCAAGCCTGGCTGAGCTAAAAAGATTGGACTTTGAAGGCGTGGAGACAAAGCTTTCTAATGAAAAATATGTAGTTCATTGCATAAAGTGCATTTCAAAAGAATATTCATGGAGTGATGAGTAATATGAAAGACCAAAAAGAAACTGTGACTTTGCCCGTGTTTGTGTGCAAAAAGTGCGGGCACAAGTGGATTCCTCGAATCCCCAATCCGAAGTACTGCCCATGGTGTAAGCAGCCGTTGAAGGAGGTGAAACAATGATTATCTGCGAAACGCAGTTTGACCATCCAGATCCGGACAACCCAGACTACAGCCTAGCGGAAGTAGACTTCTATGCGTGCGTTCCTTTTGATAAATTCCCACAGCACAGATTATCGTTGAGAAAGAACTTGAAGACTGGGCAGTATGAAGTAATTAGGGTTTACTCGGAAAGACAGGTTGTGGCAAAGAACGGAATTCTTGTTGACACTGGTCTGGAAACTGGAGACGTTGAAGTAGTTTTCTCGAGTCCCAGACTGTCTGAGGCACTCAATGCTGCGAAAACGGAGTATAAGCGTTTCTGGGATGACGATATAAATGATGAAGTATGTCGACACAAGCCACCAAAAGTTTCGTTTTCATGTAAGATTTACTACAAGAGGTGAGAGAAGATGGTAATAATGGAGAAGTGTGAAAGACTCGGAAATTTGTTCTATCAAAACACTCCATCGGGGACAACGATTTTTGTGCTTAACGATGAGACTTATACTTATTCAAAAATATATTTGACGCAAAGCGAAAGAAAGTGGCTTTTGTCTGCGATAATCAGCGGCGAAATTGGATACGCTGTGTCAGAACTCAAAGACATCGAGAGAGAACTAACACAATACACACCAAGCGAAGAAGAGAAAAAAGCCCACGAAGAAAAAGCAAAGCGCCTTTTGATCTACAAGCAAAATCTTGAGGCCGTGAAGAAACTCTTGGAG
>Ga0123519_10003957_pt1 | contig 24267 bp, 49 predicted proteins | sample YelNatPaOPRAMG02_FD_87396 | JGI IMG/M metagenome (GOLD analysis project Ga0123519, IMG submission 87396) | Hot spring microbial communities from Yellowstone National Park - Yellowstone National Park OP-RAMG-02 (version 2) | ecosystem: Environmental > Aquatic > Thermal springs > Hot (42-90C) ...
AACGTCGGCGTGGAGGTACACCTGGGCGGTAAAACTGACCTGGCTATGCCCCAGGCGGTCGGCAATCACGCGCCAGTCCGCCCCGGCTTGCCGGAGGAGGCTCGCATGCGTGTGCCGGAGATCGTGGAACCGGATCGGCGGGAGGCCGACGCGCCGGACCGCCCGGGCAAAGGCGCGTTCCACGCCGCGATGGGAGGCTGGCGCCCCGACCGGCGTGGTGATCACCAGGCCGGTGGTCGGCCAGTCGCGGCCGAAGCGGGCCCGTGCCGTCGCTTGGATCTGCTCCTGGTGCGTCAACACCGCGCGGACCGCCGGATCGAGCCCCACGGGGCGGACGCTCCGGTGCGTCTTGGGCGGCCCAAAGGCTACGGCCGCTCCGCGCCGGCGGACCTGGCGGACCCAGAGGAGGCTCTGGGCCGTGTCGATGTCGGTCCACCGGAGGCCCAGGATCTCGCCCAGCCGGAGACCCGTAAGCAGGGCGAGTGCCCAGGTGGCCCAATACCAGTCGTCAGGGGTTGCGGCGAGAAACGTGGCCGCCTGCTCCAGGGTCCACCAGCGATCCACCCGGGGTGCGGGTGCGGGCGGTTCGACGGCCCGGGCGGGATTGGTCGGCACCCAGCCCTGGCGGACGGCCCAGCCGAGGGCCGCGCGGAGGACCCGATAGGCGTTCGCGACCGTACTCGGACTCACCGGCCGGGGGGGCGGCGGGGCGTCCGGTGCGGACGCCGGTCGCCCACGGGGGATCGGCGTCCAGGTCCGCCACGCAGCCAGGGCCTCCTCCACATGGGTGCGCGTCAGGTCGCCGACGGCCACGGGGCCGAGGACCGGCGCAATGAACCGCGTGAGCATGAGCCGATAATTTTCAGTCGTGCTGGGCGACCGTTTGGGCCCCACGGCTTCGGTGATGTACCGCTCGACCACCGTCGCGACACTCTGCCGGGCCGGATCGTCCCGGCGCTGGGCGTCCGCCTCAATCTCGGCCTGGCGCTCCCGCCAGATCCGGGCGGCCTCCGCCTTGGTGCCCGTTACGACGCGCGTTTCGCGGAGCCGTTTGCCGGTGGCCGGGTCCCGGCCGAGTTCCCACGTGAGGCGCCAGGATCCGGGCTTGTGGCGGCGGAGGTTCATGGCGGGTCCACCTCGTCAGGACGGGCCTCCGGGATGAGGGATCCCGTCCGGGCGTCCAGGATGGCGGTCCAGGTGATGCGTTGGGTCCCCCCAAAGAGCCAGGACCGGTGCAGGACGGCCTCGCCCGTCAGCCGGTAGACCCACCGGTCCCGCCATCGCCCCAGCCACCCCTCCTGGATCGCGCAGTGACGCACCTGGTCGGGGGCCGCGCCATACTGGGCGGCGAGCTTGACTGGAACTACCTCGTATGCCTGCCGGTAGAGCGCCTCCGGCTGTAACAAGTCCGGCGGAATGGGGCGATGCTGGCCCGCCGGCGGGAGGTCTTCCCAGCCCGTTTCCACGGTCTCCGGCACAACGACGGACAACAGGACGGACAGGCGCATAGCCATCTCTTGAGCGGCCGTCGTGAAGCCCACGGGGCTCGCGACCACGCCCCAGTTCGCGCCGTAAAAACTCGTCGCGGCGTAGACGGCCTGGACCGCGTCCACGCCGAGGGGCCGCGCTTCGGCCTTACACTGAACGGCCCAGACGGGTGCGGTATCGTCCGGCCGGTTATAGAGGAGGACATCCGCCCCAAAATCGTGCGTGGGGGTCAAGCGGGCCGTGTAGCCCCGGAGGGCCGCTAAGGCCGCACAAAACGCCTCGTACCAGCGCCACTGCGTGCCGGGCCAGGGGGCCGTATGTTCAGGATCCGGCGGGGGCGTGAGCAGATCACTCATCGGATCGCTCAGGGGTCTTATCCGACCTGATACTGGCCGCAGTGGGGGCATACGACCCGCGCTAAGCCGGACCGATAAATGATCCAAAGGGCCTTATGGGGCCCAGGATCATCCCGGAGGGGACATGCAAAGGGTAAGGCTGTGATGACTTCTTCGTGATCTGAGCTCCGCCGCCATTCGTGGGTCGATACCCATTGCCTCAGCTTTAACCGGTCCGGTATGGGATTGGTAGTATCTTCCCCCAGTAACCATGCCTTGCTGATCCCTAGCCGGTGCGAAATCGTCGCCATCATGGCGGTGCTTGGGAGACTCCGGGCGTTTTCCCACTGTTCGACGGCCTGAATACTCACCCCGACAAGACGGGCTATGTCCCGCCGACTCAGACCACGGTCCTCACGATACTCCCGCAGGCGCCCTCCCACTACCCGCTTCAGGTCCTCCATGATCTCAGAATCCCCGTCGCTGCGGCGCGGGTCAGGTGCTGCGCCAGTTTTCTCTGCGCGTTTCGTCTCTCTACTAACCATCACGATCCTCACCTCCTCAGGCTGGCCTCTCTCATTCAACACCGAGTAAGCGAGCCATGCAACTCACTGTTGACATGTGGGTGCAAGCAGATCTAGCATGTGAGCAAGTCGTGCTAGTAATTCCTGCGTAGGAGGCTAGCTCATGGCGGAGAAGGGGCGGAAGTACCGTCGCGTAGCCGACATTGAATCCGAGTACGGCAAGCGCATCGACCAGGTGCTCTGGGAACTGTACTACGCCCGACAGCTAACCCAGAAAGAAATTGCAGCAGAGCTAGGGCTGGATAGGACATCAATCATCCGCCTCATGAAGCGCCACGGAGTTCCGACGCGACGCCCGACGTGGGTTTACGTCCAGGACGGGTCCCACAACAAGCCGGTCTTGATCCCCAAGTGGAGGAATCAGTAATGCCCATCATGAGCCTGCGGGCCTTTGCCCGGACCAACCACCTCGACCCCACAACGGTCCGCCGTTGGATCGCCCAAGGCATGCCCGCCCTGCGGGACGGGAACCGCTGGCGGATTCCGGCCACGGAGGCGGAAGCGTGGCTCGCCGCGCAGGCGCAGGCCCAGCGGGCGGGGTTGCCGTCCCCATCTCAGGAGGTGATCAGCCGATGACGATACCGTTTTCGCCCCACAAGTGGACATTCCGGGCGCAGGGGATGCCCGATGAGATCCGGGATCGGTTTCACGCCCATCGGCGCGTGTACTGGCACCGGACGGCCGATCCGGGGGAGGAAGGGGCCATCCACCACGTCGTGGGGCACGCGCTGGCCCAGATGGATCCCACGCGCACCTACGTCGTGGAGCTCATGGAGACGGACAGCGCCCCCGACACATGGAACTTGACGCTGTGGATTTGGGCCGTGGATCGGGCCCCGGCGTCGCAGGAGGGATCCTGAGATGCCCTCCCCTGGTGCGGCTCACCTCGCGGCTCAGGCCCGGGCCCCCCACCTGATGGACGACCTGGGGCGGGTGGTCATCCCCGTCACGATCCGGCGACAACTCGGCTGGTCCGCCGACACGGCTCTGGTGATTCGGCGCGACGGATCCCGCGTGGTGATTGAGCGATGGTCGGGGACCTGCGTGTTTTGTGGGGCCAACAGCGACGCCGAGCGGAACGTGTTGGGGCAGACGGTCTGTGCGGCCTGCCGCGCGACGCTGCGGCAGGTGCTGGCGGAAGGGGGATCGACGCATGGATAGGCACCGCGACACCTGTCCCAAGTGCGGCGCTTCGGCGATCCAGGTGCGGTATCAACGGAACGGGATGCAAGAATGGTTGGATATCCGCTGCGGGCGGTGTGGCTACGTAGGGACCCGGCCCGTCGGCCGGTCGTGGCCGCAAGGCCCGTGGAGGTCGCTCTCGTAGGCTCGTCGGCAAACAGCGACCCCGCCGGGGCTCGGACGGCGGGGTGGCGAAGTCGGCAGGAGGTGCTTGCCTATGACTTCTACCAGCAGTGTAACACCGATGATCGACCGGACGCAATATCTAGGGGGATCGGACGCGGCCGCCATTGCGGGCGTGGATCCGTACAAGAGTGCCTATAGCGTGTGGCTCGAAAAGACGGGGCAAAAACCCGTCGCCGTGGAGCCGCCTAGTGAGGCGGCCCGGTGGGGTCAACTATTGGAAGACCTCGTGGCCCGGGAATTCAGCCGGCAAACCGGCAAAAAGGTCCGCCGCACGACGGCCCGGCTCACCCACCCCCAGTACCCGTACATTGCGGGCCATATCGACCGGTGGGTCCTGGGCGAGGGCCGGCCCGTGATCCTCGAGTGTAAGACGACGGGCGAGCGGCACGCCGGGGAATGGGCGGACGACCGCGTGCCGGAGCCGTATCTGGTGCAGGTCCACCACTACCTTGCCATCACCGGCGCGTCCCATGCCTATGTCGCGGCGCTGATTGGGGGCCAAAAATTCGTCTGGCGCCGCGTGGAACGGGATCCGCAATTGATTGAGCACCTGATCGCCTTGGAGACCACGTTCTGGGAGCAATTTGTCGTCCCCCAGACGCCGCCGCCGGTGGATGGGCACCCCGCCACGTGGGCGGCGCTCCGGAGCTTGTATCCCACGCACACGCCGGGCGCGGTCTATGACCTGCCGGAGGACCTGGGGAGCGCCCTCCTGCGCCGCTACACCACGGCGCGGGCGCAGCGCGATGCGGCGGAAGCCGTGATGCAACAGTGCGTGGCGGAACTCCAGGCGCTGGCCCAGGACGCGGAAACCATTGTCTATCGCGGCCAGCGGATCGCGACGTGGCGGACCCAGACGCGCCGGACCCTGGACACGGAGGCCCTGCGCCGGGACCACCCCGACTGGGTGGAGCCCTACACGCGCGTCGTCACCCAGCGGCCGTGGCTGTGGGTCGGCCCCATGCGGGCCGCGAAGGAGGGACAGTAACCATGGCACGAGGCACGCAGGCCCAAACCCAGGCCCTAGCCCAGCAGTTGCAGACGCGGGCCGCAGCGACCCCAGCCGGGGGCGGCCGGGGACGGACGGTGGCTGACCTGCTCCTCGCGGAGCGGGACCGGATCGCGGCCGTGCTGCCCAAAACCTTGACGCCCGAACGGTTGATCGCCGTCATGGTGTCGAGTCTCCGCACGACGCCCAAACTGGCCGAGTGTTCGCCCGAATCCCTCATCAGCAGTCTGCATTATTGTGCCGGATTGGGTCTCATGCCCGGACCGCTGGGGCACGTGTACCTCATCCCCTTCTGGAACAGCCAGCGGAAAGTCTATGAGGCGCAGGCGGTGATCGGCTATCGGGGCCTGCTGGAACTCATCCGGCGGGGTAGTAGCATCCGCCTAGTCGCGGCCCACCCGGTCTGGCCGCAGGATGTGTTCGAGGTCGATTTGGGGAGCCGGCCACAGGTGACGCACCGGCCGGCATTCGCAGCCCGGCAGGGCGAGCCGCACCTGTTTTACGCCCTCGCCGCCTGGGATCAGGAGACATGGGACATCGAGGTCATGACCCGCGCCGAGGTCGACGCGATTCGCGCCCGGAGCCGCGCCAAGGACAGCGGGCCGTGGGTGAGCGACTACAACGAAATGGCCCGCAAGACCGTCCTGCGCCGGCTGGCGAAGCGCCTGCCGCTCGCCTGGGAAGCGGCGGTCGCGATTGGCGAAGAGGAAGCGCGGGAGTACGGCGACGAGACCGCGCAGCGGGCGTGGCAGGCCTTGGCCCCGGACGCGGGGCCCACTGTCGTGGACGTCCCTGCGCCGGCACCGGCGTCCGAATCGGCCGCCGCACCCGCACCGGCAGCGCCCCCGGCGGACCCCCCGGCGGAGACCCGCGCATCAGATCCGGTCGCCGAGGCCAGCGCACCGCCCTGGTGGGGTGAGTATCAGGATTTGAGGACCCACCTAGGCGAGCAGAGTGCCGCGTACATCGTGAAGTCCGCGTTGGGGATCGCGCGGGGCGGGGCCGATCCCCGGACATGGACGCCCGACGAGGCCGAGAAGGCCCTAACCGCGCTCCGGAAGACCTGGGCGGCGCGGCAGCGGGCCGAGGCGGCTGAAGGCGGTGAGGCCCGTGCCTGAGGCGATCTATGGCGTCCCCTTGAGCCCCGGCCACCCGCATTGGCCTGCGCTGCGGGCCGGCATGGCGTCCGCTCACACTGATGTTGTGCAACGCGGCGGGCGGCCGGTGGCTCTGGTGTTGGCCCCGCGCGATGCGTGGTGGCTGCTGGGCTATGCCTGGGCGTCCCGCACGCCGGTGCACCTCGTGGAACTCGTGTTGGAGGCGACGGAGCCATGACCGTGTGGCATTGGCTGGCCTCCGTCTGTCTGGGGCTCTGGATGGCGCTGCTGGTGGCCTTTCTGGGCTGGACCGTCGCGACGGGCGGCCCGCCGCCCGGCGTGCCGATGCACTCGGACACGATGCCATGGCCGATCCGTCTCTGGCTGGGCTTCGGCCTCCTCGGATTCCTGAGTATGGGCGCTGCGACCTGGGCGGATAAGCGGCGGGGGTGGTGATGATGCGGCGCGTGCGCGTGCGGCCCTGCTCCCCGCTCTGGTGGGCCGGGCGGATCCTGGCGGGAGGCGCCACGGTTGGGTTCCTCTGGTTCGCGACGGTCGTGTTCTTGGAACTCGGCGCGGTCCTGGGAAGGGGGCAACCGTAATGGCGGCCGTCTATGCGCGACCCCCGCAGCGTCGCCTTCTGCCGGGTAGTGAGTGCGTCGCGGTGACGGTGTGGATCTGCGCGGTCTGCGGCTGGGCCATGGCGATCCGCCCCACCCAGTCGGTGCGCGAGGTCACGCTGCGCCGGATCTTGCACTACACGCTCGCGCACCGGGTCACCGCCGCCGAGGGCGTGCCGGGGCGGACGGTCGGCTGGTGCTGTATCCGGTCGCCGCGGGGGAGGGTGTCGTGATGGAACTGGGTTTGACCGGCGCGATCTGGGTGCTGGCAGATGGCGGAGCCCCACCGGATCATGTGGCCCGCGCCATCGAAACGCTCCGGGAGGCGCTGCGTAACGCGGAATGCCAACTCCCGCCCGGACCTCAGCAGGACGGCGCGGTCATCCTGGGTGACGTGCTCCGGAAAACCCACCAGTGGACGCTGGCGCAGCGCCACGTGGTTGCCGAGGCCGTGCAGGCCTGGGCCTGGGGCCCGTGGGACGAGGCGGATGTAGAGGCGTTGGAAGATCGCCTCTGGGACGCCGGCCTCGACTGGGTATTCGGTGACCACGACCCGCCCGCTGGACCGGTGTCTCGCCGGGCAACTCCCCGCCGCCGGCGACCGGAGTCCGTCCCCCGCGCCTATGATCTGTGCGGGCAGTCCGCACCTGCCGGATCCGCTGCGGTCGTGCCGGGGTGGTCACGTCTGTACGTGCACCTACACATCGGGTGCAAGCATCTCGTCCAGACACTGTGGGCGTGTCCGACCTGCCGGAACCCTGCCAACTGGGTGTCGATGGTGGTCTATATGGAGTTCGAGGAGGCGACGGCCGATGTGGCGCCGACGCGGTGACCCCGACCCCGTGACCGTCCTGCGGGCGCAGTACGACGCGGCCCAGGCGGCCTACGAGGCGGCCCTGAGCCGCTTTGAAGAAGCGTCCGGGGCGTGGGTGGATCTGGCCCTGTATGACCTCGTCGCGGCCGATTGGCGGCGTCGGCAATTGTTGCGGGAACTCCGATCCCTTCAGGGGAGGACGGATCATGGCTAGCACGCGGGCTAATGTGGTCCGAACGGTACGGGTTGAGTACGACATGCTCCGGGTACCAGGACCTTGGCATGGCATTCCCACGCCGTGCGTCGTGGTCCACACGGAATACCACGGCGCGACCCTGGCTAGCGACAGAGTCTCCTTCCGCAACCTCCAGGAGATGTCCTGGGCGCAGTTCGAGGAGCTCGTGAACTGGCTGTGGGAGGTCCGGGAGACCGAACGGCAGCGGCGTCAGGAGGACCAGCCATGAGCGTCAACGCCCACCGCATCAAAGGGAAATGCAGGACCCTGCCGCACGCTAGAAAGGGGGAAGACGCATGACCGCCGTGCAAGCGCACCATCTCGCGCGCATGGAGCGCCTGGAGGCCCGGCACCCCGGGCGGTTTTGCTGGGCGGAACTCGCCACCCTGGCGGTGTATGGCCCGCGGGACCAGGGCCCCTACGCGCTCCACCGGGCCCAAGCGGGCGTGGCCGCGTGCCGGGCGGACTCGCTCGACGACGACTGCGGCTACTGCTACTGTGGCGCGTGGCATCGGGGGCGGTACGTGGGCGAAGGCGAGGGGGTAGCCGATCATGGCCCGCCGCACTAAGGGGCCGAGTGCCCCACCCGCCCCCGGCACCCTTGCGGCGGGGCGGGCGGCGCGGCAAGCGGGGTGTGACCACCACCGGGGGATCACGGACGGGGAGCGGCATGTGTGTTTGCTGTGTGGGGCCGTCCTGACGCTCGCCGACGTGTTCCGGAATCTACCGTCGAGCTAAAGGGGTTTATTCATGGCGTGGTTGGAGTCGCACCAATCGTTGGCGAACCACCGTAAGCTGTTGCGGTTGGCCGATCTCACGGGCGTTTCCGAAGTGACGCTCATTGGCCACCTCCACTTGTTGTGGTGGTGGGCGCTCGATAATGTCGGACCGGAAGGATGCTTGGAGGGGATCTCGGACCGGGCCTTGGCCGTCGCGGCGCGGTGGCCCGGGGATGCCGGGCAATGGACCCAGGCTCTCGTGATGTCGGGGTTCCTCGACGAGGATAGCCTCGGCGTCCGGTGGCTTCATGATTGGCACGACTACGCGGGCAAGCTCCTGGAGCGCCGCGCCGAAGACCGCGCCCGGAAGCGGGCCGGTACGCGCCGACCGGTCTCGTCGCCGTCCGGATCCGCTACGACGGAGGGTCCGGCACATCTCCCACGGAATTCCGATGGACTTCCTGCCGAAGTCTCTCCGCCATCCCCCGGAGACAGTTCGGAGCCTCGCACGAACCGCGTACGTACAGTACCCAACAGTACCGTACCTAACCCTACCGAACCGAAAGATCCCCCCCTCGGATTTGCTCCCGCAAATCCGGTCCCCCCCTTAGCTGACGCCGGGGGGGACCCGTCGGTGACCACACCGTCGGACGAACGGCCCGCCTTGCCAGAACCGCCGAAGCCGCGGCACCCTCCGCGCCGGCGCCAAGCCCCTGATGTGCGGGCCCTCGTGGCAGAGTGGCGGGCCGAGTTGACTCGCCTCGGTGTGCCCTTGGCGCCCGATTGGCATCTCATTGCGGGCAGCGTCGTGCAAACGTGGGTCGATCACGGCCGGTCGGTTGACGAGGCGCGTGATTGGTGGACCTGGGCGGCCGAGCACCCGTACTGGGCTGTCCATCGCCACGAGCCCCAGAAGTGGCGGGATAGCTTCGGGCAGTGGCGCCTCAGTCAAGGGGCCCCCCTGCCGCGCGACCGGCCCAACGGCCGCCCGCGCCAGGACTGGCTGGCCGGCGGAGCGGCGGTGGAGGCCCTGTTGCACGCCGACTGGGGACCGCCGCCAGCCACCACCCCGCCGGACGAGGAGGGACGGACGGATGACCCACCGTGAGGTACGCGCCTTAATCGCGTTCTGCGTGACCGCGCTGCCAGGGCTGACGGTGCCGCCGGAGCCGCAGCTCTCGCGCATGGTCGCGGTCTGGACCGATCTGCTGGGCGATCTGCCGACGGATGTGGCCCGGGCGGCCGTGCGGCGGGTGCTGATGGAGCAGACCGGCGCGTGGTGGCCGACCCCGGGGGCAATTCGGCACGCCGCTGCGCAATTGATGCAGCCCGCGCGACCCAGCGTGGAGGCCGCGTGGGGCCAGGTGCAAGGCGCTGTCCGCCGATACGGGTATTACCAGCCCGACGCCGCCCTCGCGACCCTGGATCCCCCCGTGCGGGCCGTGGCGGAGGCCCTGGGCTGGGAGGCGATCTGCTTGGGCGACCCCGACGTGCTCCGGGGTCAGTTCGCCCGGTACTACGCGGCGGCGGCGGAGGGGGTGGACCGGGCCCGCCGGCTGCCCGCCGACCTCCAAGACGGGGCCTTGCACGATCCGGGCGTATCCCCGACCGCGAGTCCGCCCCCCTTGGCCGATGTGCTCCGCCGGGCCCTGAGCCGGGAGGCACCGTCATGACGCGGGCACGGACAGGGGTGGGCCAGTACCGCGCCGGCCGCCGCTTTGAGTGGCGCGTCCGGGACCGGCTGGAGCAAGCGGGCTGGACCGTCTGGCGCGTGGCGGGGAGTCGCACGCCGGTGGACCTGGTCGCCCTGCGGGCCGACGCGCCACCGGTGCTGGTGCAGGCCAAGCGCGACGGCTGGATTGCGCCGACGGAGCGGGCGGCGCTCGTGGCCTGCGCCGCGCGGGTCGGCGGCCTGCCGGTGGTGGCGTTCCCCGGCCCCAGTACCCGTGAGCCCGTCACGTGGGCGGTGGTGGTCGTTCCCGAGGATCGGCCCAGCAAGGGTCTGCGGCACTGGATGCCGTGACACGGGGAGGAGGGATAACTGATGCGGTGTGCGGCCTGTGGCGCCATCATCGGGGATACGCGGGACGCGGCGGAGTTGCACTGGCGGGCCCGGCATCGCGACCAGCCGCGCTCGTGGCCGGCCAGATCGGGTCTACCGCCGGCTCCGCCCGACATCACGGCGCGGCGCCAGCCGCCCTTGTGGCGGCACGCGGGCCGGCGGAAGCGGCCGGTGGCGGGGACGGAGATGGGGTGAGCGCGATGCCCCGGGTGTATCTCGCCGGCAAGATGGCGCCCGACTGGCGGCGGCAACTCGTCGAAGGCTGGGCGCAACTCCCGCTGGGGCAGACCGCCCCGATGCGCGACGGGTGGACCTACGGCGGACCGTGGGTGGTGCCGCCGCCCCGCCACCACGGGGACGCCCTCCGCCAGTGGCGGGAGGGGCTGGAGCGAGCCGACGCGGTGTTCGTGTGGGTCACGGATCTGCGGGCGTTTAACACGCTCGTCGAGGTGGGGGCCGCGTTGGCGTGGGGCCTGCCCGTCGGGGTCTACGGCCCGGCCACGGACTTGCAGACTGCCCTGCCCGAGTGGTGGTTGGTGCAGGCGTTGTGCCCGGATGTGGCCCCGATGCCGAGCGTGCTCGAGGCGTGGGAGCGGTTCCGGGCGTGGGCGGGCCAGCGCTGGGGGTGGCCCGGGGTGCGGAAGGAGGCGTGAGCCATGGCGGATGTGCCGAAGACGCTGTGCTTGGGTTGTCACCGCGAGGATCAGGACTTGGTGGTCAGTTTGCCCCAAGTCGGCATCTGCGCCGATTGCCTGACCGAGCGGGGGTGGACGTTGGATAGCACGGCCGACGTGCTCCAGCGACTCGGCGTCGGGTGGCTGGGCGGGGCCCAACCGGGGGCGGCGGTGACAGACGCGGAGGCGACGCCCACGCTGGTGTCTAGCGCGGGCACGGCCCCGGAGCCACCCGCCTGGATGCGGCCCCGGCGGACGCGGTTTGTGGTCTGGGTGGGGACCTTGGAGGAGCTCGCCGCGTACCTGACGGCCATGACCGATGCCCGCGACGGTGGGCGGCGCGTGTATGTCCTGCGGGACGAGCCGATTCCCGCCTCCGACGAGCGGCGGTGGCTGCTGGAAGTGACGGAACCGGCGGACGAGGCCCCGCACGACGCGGCGCGTAGTGAGGAGGGATCGTGATGCCCAAACGGCAGGCACTGGTGTTCGTTGACCCCGCGACGGCGCAGCCGCGCCCCCTGACGTGGACGGCGGTCGATGTCACGGTGGAGTACACGGAGCCGCTGTTGGGGACGGTCCCCCGCGACCCAGACGTGTATGCGCGATACCTGGCGCCCCGGGCCCCGGACACCGAGCGGGGGGCGGAAGAGATCGCCACGGTCGAGGCGGCCCCGGAGGACGAACCGTTGGGGCCCGCGTGGACGGGGTTTCACCGCGACGAGGAGGGCTACTTTGTCTATGACTATTTCGTCGCCGGGCATCTCCGCGAGTCCGCCTTGGAACTCAAGGACGCGCTCCAGATCCCGGCCTTGCGGAGCTATGTGGAACAGTACCTCGTGATCACGCCACGCCGCCTGCGGTTCCAATGGCCGCCGGGGTTTCATCCGGACCCGGAACTCCCCCACCTGGAACGCTCGTTGCGGGCCAGGACGCGCCAGGGACCGCGTATTACCATCGTTCGGTCGGACTACGTCCCGGCGGGTACCCGGCTGCACTTCCGCCTGCACCTGCTCACCAACGCCCACTTTTCGTGGGATGTGGTCCGCACGCTGTTCACGGGGCAGTGGCGCGGGATGGGCCAGTGGCGGAACGGCGGGTGGGGCCGCTACGACGTGGTGGGATGGGAACCTGTCACCGGGGAGGGCGTGGTGCCGGATCGGCGGCGATAACCCAAGGCCAGGATCGGAACGGGACAGGTGTGGGCAGCAACGGGACAGGTGTGGGTGGCAACGGGACGGGGTGGCACCGGGTGGCAATGGGGGAGCGCTGGGCGGCAGTGGCCTGCGGGGCAGTGGTCCGGGGCAGCGCGGGATGGCGTGGCGCCGGGGGTGGCCGGCAACGGGCAGGCTGGGACGGCGACGGGCTCGGGTGGCATAGGGGAGCGGCGGGACAGGATGGGAGGGCACGGGACGGCATGGGGAAGGCGGAGGATAGGCGCGTAATGGGTCGTGGCCCATTACCTATTCGAGCCGGCGTAGGACATGCCAGGACCCGTGCGGCGTTCTGGTGGGGCTGGACGGCGGGGGTCACGGCGGGGGTGCTCGTCGCCGCGCTGGCGGCCACGTTTGATGGCTGGTGGTGGACGGCGGGGATTCCCGTGGCATTGGCGGTAGGGGTGATTGGGGCATGGCAGAGCACCACCTGAAGATCGCGCCACCGTGGTTTGAGGCGGTGGCGAGCGGGCACAAGACGGTCGAACTGCGGCGGGAGGATAGCCGGCGGTTCGAGCCGGGGGATGTGTTGGTCCTGCGCGAATATCAGGCCCCGCATCTCGTCACGGTGCCGCCGCGCCCACCGGAGTTTCCCACGGAGGATCTGGCCTGGGTGGCGGGCTACACCGGCCGCACCTGCCGTGTTCACGTGACCCACGTGCTGCGGCATGACGATGTGCCAGACCTGCTGCCCGAAGGGGTGGCAGCGTTGTCGATCCGGCTCCTGGAGGCGTGAGTCGTGACCACTAGGGTTCAAGACGGCACTGCGGCCCCGGATCCCAGTTACGGGCGGCCGGATCGGTGGTGCCGACAGTGCGGGGCGGCACTCATCGAGTGTCCTTGCTGCGAGGCCGTGTTTTGCTCGGAGTGCCGCGCGCTGGCCGAGGATCCGTTGTCTATTCACCGCGAGGAGGGATCTGACCATGCAGAGTGAGGTTGTGGGCGAACCGAGGGTACGGATCACCCTCCCGATCTCGGCCCAGCGCGGGCTGGTGGCGGAGATCACTTTGCGGGGGAAGCCGTGGGAGGCGCGGGATCTCGAGCGCGTGCAGCGGTACTTCTCGCTGCTGGTGGAGTTCACACACGCGGAGGGTGAGTCATGAGCCGACGGACGGTGCGGCATCGCGGTGTGGTGCTCGAAACGCCCCACGGGATCCTGTACTACGCCCATGTGGCCCCCGACCTCGACCCGCAGACCAAGGCGGCGCTCGATGCGCTGGCCGAGGGAGCGATTGGCGAGTGCCCGGTCCATGGGCCCGTGTGGGAAACCGAGACGGAGGATTTGGGAACCCCCGAGGGACGCATTTGCCTGAAGGACTGGGGCCAATGTCAGCGGCCGGTAACGGTGTGGCAGGAGGGGGATCAGAGGGTGGAGCTTGAAGCTCAATGCCCCGCGTGCGGGGCGTGGTCGCCTATTGTCCGGGACGACACCATGCCGCCGGGCGTCTTCCGGTGGCGCGACAGTGCGGCGGGGTGTCCGCACTGTGGGTATCCGGCGCTCGTGGAGAGCGAGGGCGATACGCGGGAGGGATAACGATGGCTCGGTGCGGTCGATGCGGGTTCGCTAGCTGGACGTGGCACTGGCTGTGGTTTCTCGGGCTGGGCTGGCGGCTGATGCCGGTCTGTCTCTGGTGCGGAGCGGTGCTATGGGTGGGGTAGATCGTGACGCCCTCAACGCGGCGTTTGCGCGGCACGTGGGCGCGAAGCTGGGGCCGCAGGCGGCGTATGCGCCCGCGGAGCGGTGCCCGCAAGGGCATCTGAATGTGGATGAGGACGATGAGCCGTGCGCCGTCGGCGCCTTGTGTCACAGGTGCGCGCTCGACTACTGGTGGCCTTCTGTCGGCGTAACCTTGGAGGACCGCTTCCGGGAGGCCCGGAACCATGCCCATGATCCCCACTGGCACCCCGAGTGGCGCATCGGGCCGGGGGCCCCGCAGGACTTCTGCGGCTCGCTGGACCGGACGGTGTCGGCCTTGGCCGCGCTGGGGTTGATCTGGGACCTGACGGGCCCGCGCTATGCGGGGGATGGGGCCAGTGTCGTGGTGCGGGCGGATCCCTGGCCGCCAGCGGCGGACGCGGATGTACCCGATTGGGGGCATCCGTCCGCCGCCATCGCGACCGCCCTCGTCCGGGCGGCCCTGCGGGTGCTGGAGCAGGAGGGTGTCCGTGGCGGGGCCACAGTCTGATGGCCTCGCGGAGGGGGCCTGGCTCGAACCCGTCGCGTGCGGCCGCTGCCGGATGGTGGTGGGCTATGTTCGGCATGCCCCCGAGGGTGGCCCGTTCGTGGGGCTCGATGCTGGGGGCAGCATCGTGGGCGCGGATAGACGCATCGATAAGGTGCGGCAGGCACTCCGGCGGCGGCATCCGTGCGGCGAGTCGCCGATGATGGGCGCAGGGAGGGGATCCCATGGCGGTGTGGCATCGGACCCGGGCGGTGCAGCGGGGCACCACGGACGGGATTGAGTGGGCGGTTTGCCCGGCCCCGGTGGCGGGCGTCTATAACGGCTACGCGCGGCTGCCGGACACCCACCCGTGGCGACGATTGGATCGTGACGATATACCCGTGGAGACGCATGGGGAATTGACTTATGGCCCCGATGAGGAGGGGTGGATCGGGTTCGATACGCTGCATCTGGGTGACGTATGGCCTGGCGTGTGGCCCCGGCACGCTGTCACCGACCCGGAGGAGTGTCAGACCGTGTGGTCCGTCGACCGGGTGGCGGCGGCCGCGCAGCACCTCGCGCGGCAGGTCGCCATGTCCTACGGGGCGGTGATGTAACGATGGTCTTACGCTTGCAGGCGACGGTCCTCGTCAACGGCGACCCAACCGCCTGGATTGGGGCCTGGCGCCAGTGGCTCAAGGGCCGGGGCGAATCGTGCGACGGGCTCCTGGATCCCCGCCCCGCCTATGGCGGCGTGCCGGCGCAGGTCCGGATCGACGGGCGCGTGCACACGAGTCTCAACGTGGACACGTGGATGGACAGTTTTGCGCTCTGGCTCCGGCCGCGAGGGGATACGGCCCACACGCTCCATGTGCTCCAGGTGGATCGCCCCACGCCGACCGCCCCGTCTGCCGGGAACGCCGGATAACCCCCCGCCGGGGCACTATCCTGCGGCCAAAGGGGGCGACCACGATGGATCACGCCGACACCATTCGGCCCGAGGATCATCTGCGGCTCGTCACGTGGGCCGTGCGGCGCTGGGGACGGGGCGATCCGGAGGAGGACTGGGGGACGGCGGCGGTCGCGTTGATGGAAGCCGCCCGGACCTACCAGGCGACACGGGGATCCTGGAGCAACTGGGCGGCGGTGTGCCTGCATCATGCGCTCCGCTCCGCCGCCGAGCGACAGCAACGCTGGGCGGACCGGGAATGGTTGTGGGTGGACGCGCCGATACCATCGCCGACCGACGGCGACCCGGAGACCTGGGGGGCGATGCAGCCCGATCCCGTGGATAGCCTCACCCGCTGGTGGTGGCAGTGGTCGGAGTACGACTGGCGTGACTTGGCCCGGCGCGTCCGGGCGGCCGGCCCGTCCGTCTGGCGACTCTTCGTGGACTGCCTGCGCTGGCCGGAGGCGTCGATGGCCGAGCGGGCCCGTCGGCTCGGCTGGACACCCCAGAACGCCTACTACTGCCGGCAGCGCCTGCGGGCGGTCTTGTGGGCCGGGATGCAGGAACAGTTGGCGCGGAGTGCCTGACCGATGCCGGCCTGGTGCGTCGGGATCCTCCTCTATCTCGGCCTCGGCGTCATCCACGGCCTCCTGGTGACCGGCCTCGCGGCCCGGGCGCGGCGGGGCTGGCCGGTCTGGACGACGGAGACGTGGCGGGGGTGGCTCGTGAATGGCGTCGCTTGGCCGGTGGTGGCCGCGGAGGCGCTGGTGTGGGGTGTGCAAGCGACGGGGGCAGCCTGTCGGGACCGGGGAGGGACACGACACGATGAGCACGGGGATGGTCCAACCGGCTAAGGCCGGTCTGTGGGTGGACTTTGGGAGCACGGGCCGGCCCGCCGACTGGTACCGGGCCCTCCAGGCCGGGAACACGGGGGGCCTGGGTCCGGTGGTCGGGGTGATCCTCGATTGCATGACGGGGGGGTGGCCCACCGATTATCAGGCCGCCCTCGACGCGGGGCTGGAGGTCATGCTGTTCCAGGGATACTGGCCAAACGCTTGGACGGGCGGCCCGGCGACGGCGACCCTACGCGCGGCCATGGCGGTGCGACAGGCGCAGCAGGCGGGCTATCCGGCTGGCGCGATCCTCTGGCTCGACAGCGAGGACTGGCCGAGCACGGTGACCGTGGACGCCTGGGCGCAGTGGATCAACGCCTGGAGTGCGGCCATCCGCTACGCAGGGTATGTGGACGGGATCTATGTCGGCGCGGGTCAACCGCCCGGCGTCACGGCCCAGGATCTCTACCAACGGCTGAGCACGCAGCACTACTGGCGGTCGGCCAGTGCGGTCCCGGAGGTCGCCACCCGGGGCTACCAGATCGTGCAGACCCGGCTCGACCTGGCGGTGGCGGGCTATGCGGTCGATCTGGACACGGTGCATCCCGACGCTCTAGGGGATCTCCCGCCGGCCGTGGTCCCCGTCCCACCGGCGACCCCCGCCGCGCCCGCGAGCCCGACGGGTCCCACGCTGGCCCAGGTGGCGGCGGATCTCGCGACGGTGCAGCAACAGGTCGCCCAGGTGGCCGACACCGTGAGCCGGCTCGTCACGTGGGCCCGCCAGGGCGGATCCCTCTAGCTACGGGGACACGACGCGGAAGCTCCAGGTGCCCGTCGGGCCGGAGATCGTCAAGACGCCGTGCTGGAGGAGGTTGTCCCCGAAGAGCCCCTGCGCGGCGGGGTCGGGAATCGGCCAGGCCAACACCTCGACCTGCCGCAGGGTGCCCCCGTCCCGCAGATCGAGATCGACCCGGTAAGACGGCACGTGAATCGGGGCCCCGGCAATGCCCTGGACGGTGGCGGTCCGGCCGGTCGGCGGGGCTTGGATCGAGCGGAGAATGGAGGGGTCGAGCAGGGCGACCGTATCCCCGGTATCCACGCGCAACCGGACCCAAACCCCGGGAAGATCCGGGCGGGCCGGATTGCGGATCCGGGCGGTCAGGATGAGGCCGCCGTGGGGTGTCAGGGCGGGCATCGATGTAGCCTCCTCCGACGGGAAACGCCCCGGAGAGGATCCGGGGCGTGTAGGACGCACCTACGGTTAGTAAGAAGCTCCTTTCCCGCGAGCCCATCTCCCGTACGCCTTGGCGCCCTTGCCCTGGGTCCGGGCCCGGTACATCTGGAAGCGAGCGGCGCACACCTGCGGATCCATGCCAAATTCCTGCACCTGTTTGATGCAGTAGTCGTTTTGGTCCACATTCGCGACGCCCTGGTCATAGGCCGGTGCCCAACTGGCCATTGGAAATCCCCCTTTCACCGCGCACGATAATTGGTCCGCCGGGGAATATCGTCATGAGCAGTACTACGGGCACTGAGGAGGGCAAAATGAGTCGTAGCGTGCTCTACGGCCGTGGCGAGGAAGTGGTCGCGCGGTTTACGAAAGGCGAGACCGTGGCGTCGTTGGCCCAGAGTTTTGGGGTCCCCGAACTGGCCATCCGGCGTTTGCTCTCTCATAAAAGCGCAGGATTACGCATCCGGGCCTGGGAGGATCGTTATCGCCAGGTTCGGCACATGTCCGAAGCCCAGGCTGCGTACCTCGCGGGCCTCTTGGACGGGGAAGGGCATATTGGGGTGCGCTGGGCCGTGATTCGCACGGGCCGCTATCCGCGCGGCGGCGTGACGGCAGCCCTGATCGTTAGCTTGACCAATACGAGCGCCGAGGTGATCCGATGGCTCGTCGAGACCACGGGCTGTGGGCGTGTCAATGGTCCGTATCAACAAGGTCTCCGACGCCCCAAATGGTACTGGCAGATATCCGGCTATCAAGCGTCGGCGGTCTTGAACCGGATCCGCCCCTACCTGATCATCAAGGCCCATGAAGCGGATCTCTTCCTCGAGATGGTCCGCCTCAAGGCCATGTCGGATCCGGTCCACGGACCGTTTAACCTCCGGCGCCAGGCCGAAATTGTAGCCGAGATGGCTCGGATCCAACGGCGGGGCGGCGGGAAGGGACCGGCCCGCAAGCCCGAAAACCTCGAACACATCCGGACCTATTTGCGGGACCACGGCATTCCCGCCGACTTGTGGCCCGACTAACGGGTCCCATGCCGCCAGTGGTCGAGCCACCGCGCGGCGGCGGCCGCGCCGGGATCCGCCGTCGTCCCGGCTTGTTGGAGATGCCGGGCTTCCGCCTGGATCTGGTCCGGGGACGGGATCGGGAACCGTTGGAGCGCGTCCAACACCGCTTCGGCCTGATCCGCCGTGGCGAGCTCGGCCGCCCGCTGGATGAGGGTGTCCCCGTCCATGTCCGTGGTCAGGTACTCCCGGCGGAGGTCGCAGAACGGCTCGCCATGCAGTTCGCAGTGCAGGGTGATGATGCTGTAGCAGATCCCGCAGTCGTCGCCGGGCTTCATCGGTTAGCGCACCTCCGCGCCCAGTTGGGTCAATAACGGCGTCAGGGTGTCCGGGGTGACCGGCGTGCATTGATGGTCCTGGCACAACCACTGCTCCGCCCCGCTCGCCACCAGCACGCCGACCGGCTGGCCTTGGCGGTACACTTCCCGGATGGTGGGCGTCGGTGGGGGCGGTGGTTGCAGGAACCCGACTTCGGGGGTGATCCCGCCGTGCGCGGCGCAGGCCCCGCGGACCTTCGTCCAGCCGTCTTCCACGGCCGCCGAGAAGGTTGGGGCTCGTCCGGACCGAAAATCGTCCCACGCCTGGCACATGACGATCTCCCGGAGACCCCGGAAGTCGTGGCAGGCGGCGTCGGACATGTGCTGGAGTTCGGCCAGCGCCTCCGAGCAGGTGGGGTAGACATGCATGGGCCACGCCTCCTCTCAACGTGTTAAATCTTTGAACATGGGCGCGGCCGGGCCGGTGATCCGGAAGACCCCGGGGCGGAAGCGTCGGCCCCGCCATTCCACCCACCCACTCTGCTGCAATTCCCGCAGCGTGTGCCACACCTGGACCCGGCTCAAGCCGGCCCACTGGGCGATCTGCCCGGTGGTCGCCGTGCCGAGGCCGTGGGGGAAGGCGCGGGTCAGGAGCGCGGTGTACACGGCCTTGCTGGACGGATGCAGGCGTGGGTCGGCCATGACCGTCTGGAGGGCCCGGATCCAATGCGCCCCGCCCGTCGGGGTCGCCCGCCGCATCAGGCGCCCGTCCGCGTCGAGGTCCAAGATCTCCCACACATCGCCATGGCGCCGGACGTGGGTGGTGCAGTCGGCGCACCACCAGGTGCGGGGGGCTCCCCGTGTCGTCTCCTCCGTTTCGCGGAGGAGGGTCATCGGGCGTCCGCAGTCGGGGCAGGGGGGGTAGGTGGTCTGAATCATCGGCCGCGCCGTCCCGCCGTGTGGGCCAGCGCCACCGTGGCGCCCACACCCACCACGCCCAAGCCCAAGCCCAGCCAAGTGGCCCACGGCGGACTGGGCGTGATCACCGCCGCCGCCCGCCGCCAGAGGTGGGCTAGGGTGCCCGCCTGGACCGGCCCGCCCCAGATCGCCGCATACAGCGCTGGGCCCGTCGGCGGCGGCGTCGCGCGGGCGAGGGCCTGGAGGCGGGTCTGCACCTGCGCCGCCTCGGCCGCGAGCCACGGATACCCCGCCGTCGCGTAGTAGTCGTGGGCGTGCCGGATCTGTGCCGCCGCTGCGGCCAGCGTCGGCCCCACGGGGGCCCCGTGGATCGCCGCTTCCACGTGTTGCGCCGCGGTCACGATGTCCGTATAGGCGGCCCAGGGATCGCCCGTCATGACTGCACCAGCGCCTCCTCCGGCAACGGGGCCCCGACCCGGGTGGGTGTCGGGTTGGTCGGGCACGCGCCGGCGGCGGCGGCCGCTTCGCGGACGTGGCCCGCGATGGCTTGCGCCATGATGTCGGCCGCCCATTCGGCCCGGTGCCGCATCACCGGATCCATCTGGGCGAGGGCGGTGTCCGCCTGGACCCGGACCTTGGCCGGATCGATCCGCCGCCCCGTATCGGTCTCGAAGGGCACGCCCGCTTTCAACAGCGCCAACAGGACGGCCGCTTTGGCCTCCCGCTCTTCGGGAATCTGGTCATAGGGCACATCCAGCGGCGGGTAGATATCACACCGCCGATTGTGCAACAGACTGTGCGCCGTTTCCTCGGCCACGGTCGCCACATCCTGCGCGTCCTCGCTGAAGACCTGCGGCCCGAGGTAGAGCACGTCCCCCGCCGGATAGTACGCGCCGAGGATCTGCCCCACATACCGGCCGTTCTCAATCAACGGGGGCAGGGGTTCCACCCGGACCGGCACGCGGCGCGCCGCCTCGAGCCGTAGGAGATTGGCGATGGCCCGCTCCGTCGCTGGCGTGGCGCCCAGCAAGGGGCGGAGATCCGTCCCGTCCGGCTGGTCCTCCAGAAAACTGCTGGCGAGTTCGTCGGGGATCTGGGTGTTGATGTCCTCGTATTGCTTGCGGACCGCGTGCAGGAGCCGGTCCGCATACCGCTGCCGGTCGGCGGTGTACGCCGCGTGCAGGGCTTGGGCCTGCTCCGCGAGGGCCCGGATTTCGGCGGGTGTCCGCTGCGCGAACGCCGCCTGGGCCGCCGTCCGGGCCACTTGGTCCGCCTCTCCGGCGACCCGCACCAAGTCCTCCGGGGTGTTAATCGCGTTGCTCACGGCTTGCCGGAGGCGCCGGAGCCGGGTAAAGGTGTCGTCGTCGAACGCCGTCACGTCCAGGCGCTCGGCCGTCGCCAAGTACTGTTCCGCCCGCCGTCGGCGGGCCTCCACCTCCGGATGGTCGAGCGGATCGCCACTGCGGGTGAAGCGCGTGGCCTCTTTGAGGCCCGCGGCGGCGAGCAGGAGGGCTTGTCGTTGGGCCGCCGCGTCGTCGCCGCCGAGCAGGCTTTGATGGAAGGCTTCGACCTGGGGTCGGTACTGATCCACCACCGCCTGCTGGACCCCGGGCCATTGCTTCCCTTCTGGCCAGTCGTGCTCGAGGAGAATCCCGGGTTCCTGCGCCGCCAGCGTCAGCCACTGCTGGCAGGTGGGGTCGCAGGTGCCGGCTTGTTCGGCCGCTTTGGCGGCCTGGTGCAGGGCCCCGGCGAGGCCGGCGAGATGGGCCGACGAACAACTGAAGCAGTCGGTGTCGACCGAGGTTTTGCCCTCTTCCCGGAGGTACCGGGAGGACGGGGCGGATCCGGCCGAGGCCGGGGCGGACGGGGGGCTCAGGTAGCGGGCAAGGAGTTCCCGCTCGGCGTCGAGCAGGGCCTTGCGATCCGGCAGCGTCTCCCGCTGGTTGCGCTGCTGGGTCAGCCGGTCGAGGGCTGGAGCGGAGAAGGCCACGGCGGGTTCCACCCACCGGAGCCACGGCGCGTTCGGAAACGCCGTCCGCAGGAGGCCGACCGCCTGACGGGCCGGGTCCGCCCAGGATGCCATCCGCCCCGCCTCCTTTTAGTGGGTCTCCCCCGATGCGGTGGTGACCGAGGCCGCCGCGGCCGCCGCCCGGGCCGCCTGCGCCACCGCCGTCGCCCGATGGACCTGCGCCTCGACGACGCTGTCCCCGAGGATAAAGGCCATGACGACGCCGGACCCCCACGCGATCACGGACGAGGGCAGGCCGAGGTGGAGCCACCCGTTGAGTAAGAGGATGATGGCCGCGAGAATGACGGTGATCACGCGCCGGTTGCGGAGCGCATCCGCGACGATCTGGAGTTCGACCATGCGCGAACCCCTCCTTTCCGCCCCCCACGATAGCCCTACCCGGCATGATTTTCTGGCTAGGGGCGGCGGAACCACAGGAAGCCTCCGACGAGGGTCCCCAGGCCGCCCACGAGGAGGCCCCAGCCCAGCCAATTGGGACCGGGCGGTGTGGGGGCGGCGGGCAAGGAGGCGGGCGGGCTGACCGACGCTGTCCCGGTCCCCAGCAGATTAGCCGGCGGGTTGGGCAACGCCGCGTAGGTGGCCGCGATGCAACTCATGTCCGTGCCCCATAACGCCATCTCCTGGGTCGCACGGAAGAAGAGATCGGCGTTCCCGGTGCGGAGGGCGTGGACTAAGGTCGGGTAATACCCGTTGGTCAGGGTGGCCACCGTGGCCGCGATGCCCTGGGCCGGGGTGGGATACGCCTTGACCCCGACACTGTTGACCGACACGCCGCCGTAACCCGGCTCCGTGGTGTTCAAGGGATTGTTCCACTGCCACGATCCGCCGGGCGTATGGGGCTTCTCACACCAGGACCACGCCGCGAGGAGCTTCAGACTCGTGGCGTTGGGCGGTACGCCGAGGGCTTGCAGGATAGCGGCGGCCGTCTGCCAGAACGAGATGTCGGGGGTCACCGGCTTCGCCCCCTACCGTTCGATGATGATGTTCTGTTCGGACCGTGCGGCCCCTGCTGCGGCGATGTGACTCTCCCCCCAGACCCAGACCCCGAAGATCACGGCCCCGATGCCCGCCGTCACAATCGCCGCCTTGTCGAGGAACGGCAGGGTCGCCCACCAGCCGGCCAGGCCCCCGGATGGCGGCGGTGTCTTGGTGATGGGTTGGACCCCCTGGGAGAGGGTCCACCGCGCCCCGAAGAGGCCGAAGAGCGATTGGAGGAGGGCAATCCCCACCAAGACGCCTAAGACAATGAGAATGATGGTGATGATCGGCCCCTGCCGCTTGACGGCGTTGATCCGGACACTGTCCAGGTTGGCGTCGTAGACGGCGAACCGGCCGCCGAACTCGGACACGGGCCACCGCTCGATGGGCTGGCCCGCCTCCGGCCCGGTGCTGTAGGTGATCTGCCCGTTGGCCCACGCCTGTTGGATCTGGTCGGCGACTTGCGGTCCCACGTTGCCGATGAGAGGGATCGTCCAGCCCTGGAGATCCAGCAGGAGCCACGCGCCTTCCGGCGCGTTCTGCTCGGCTTGGACCAGGGCGGCATTGACCACCTGTTCCAGCGCACTCGGGCCCTGGGTCGCGATCTGCCACGCGGTGGCGAGATCCACGGTCAGCAGGGTCCCGTCTTGCTGGCTGTCGGCCAAGGTGACTAAGGGGACCGCCATGGGCTACCCTCCTGCGGAATGGGTGAGGGACCAGTAGATGGACCAGGCAACGGCGGCCGTGGCGACGAGGAGGGACCAAGCCCGGCGCAACCACGCCCGGACGTGACCGCCCGCTTCCCGTTGAAACTCCAAGTGCGCGATCCGCCCACCGAGCGCATCCACCTTGGTCTCCACTTGGCCGACCTGTTGCTTGAGATCGTCCAACTGGCGCGTCAGCGTGTGCAGGTATTCGCGGAGCCAGCCGTCTTCGCCATAGCCGTACACGCGCCGTCTGCCTCCTTTGCCCGCTACCCCCAGTGTAGCGGAGGACGGGCCGTTATCACGGGGTCCGGGCCGCGGCCCAGGCCCGCCACGCCGTCCACAGCGCCGCGTGCGGGGCGGCCAGCGGATGGACCCGTTGCAGATAGGCCCAGGCCGCGTCCGGGGTCATGTGCTCCCGGGCCACCAACACCGCGAGCACGGCGGCGGAGGACCGGCTGATCCCCTGGCCGCAGTGAATCAGGACCGGCTTGGGGAGGGCGTCGTACGCCGCGACCACCTGGTCGAACCACGCGGGACCGGGATCCTGGCCGTCGGGGACCCCCAGCCCCTGAACGGGGATGGCCGGATGCTGGTAGCCGCCGATACACTCGGCGCACACGTTGATCACGCTGTGCCACGGGGCCTCGGCGACATCATCCGCTGTCCGGGGCCAGGATCCTTGCCAGAGCCGGTCGGTCACCCGGACTCGCAGCATGGCCACGGCCTACAACTCCACCGCGTCGGGATAGATGCTGAGCCGGAGCTTCGCCGGGTTCAGGAAGAACGCTAAGCCAGCCTGCTCCCAGAAGTTGATGCCGATGAGGGGCATCCCCTGGTACCCCGGCATGATCACCCCACTGATGTTCGTCCAGGTGTGGGACCCAATGGTGATATCCAGCGTCGTCTCGTAGGCGGTGCTCTGC
>Ga0123519_10003958_pt1 | contig 24265 bp, 19 predicted proteins | sample YelNatPaOPRAMG02_FD_87396 | JGI IMG/M metagenome (GOLD analysis project Ga0123519, IMG submission 87396) | Hot spring microbial communities from Yellowstone National Park - Yellowstone National Park OP-RAMG-02 (version 2) | ecosystem: Environmental > Aquatic > Thermal springs > Hot (42-90C) ...
CAGACGCAACGGAGCAAGCCATTGTCGGGGCGATAAGGGACGTCCTGGCCGCGCCGCGGAGCTCGCCGGACGCCTTGTACACGCACGGACGGATCTTGGCGGCGCGGGGCGAGCTTGGCGCTGCTGCAGACGCCCTAGCATCCGCTGTGCAGGCCGCCCCGAACCAGGTGGAGTACCGCGTTGCCTATGCGCGGGCGTTGAGGGCGGCCGGCAGACCGCGGATGGCAGACACCGAGGTTAGGACGGCGGCTAAGCAGCAGCCCAAGAACCCGCTGGTGCAGATGGCGGTGGCCGAGATGGAGGCGTCCCACGGGCGATGGATCGCCGCCATGGCAGCCGCCACCGCCGCGGCCAACGCAAGCGATCCTCCTCTGGGGATACACAAGCTGCTGGGCGACCTCTGCTTGGCAACCGGCAGGTCTGTGCAGGCGTGCGAGGAGTATAAGCTGGCGGGCAAACAGGTGGGCGCACTCAAGCCGCTTGCCCAGCTTCTGCTTAGGCAGGGCCAGTGGGATGATGCCATCAGCGCCGCCTCGGATGCATTGGCGCTGGCTCCTGACGATACGGATGTGCGAGCCACGCTAGCCAGCGCGTACTCCGGCGCCTGCCGCTATCCGGAGGCCATAATCCAGCGCGCCACCATCATAACCCAGTTGGCCGAGCACGTCTCCGATTCCGCCGAATCCACCCGGTCCGGCGCAAGCGCGGCGGCCATACACCGGGGTCCGCCGACGCTGCCTCCAGCAACCGAGGAGTTCGTGGCGCGGCAGGTGCGTGGCTTGCTTACGGACGTTCTCTCCGGCTGCCGAGATGTGGCGTACGGAACTGGGTCGCGCACGCAGTTGTACCGTGCAATGCAAGAGAGCTTGATCGCCGCGGACCGGCTCAGGGCAGAGCTAGCATCGGGCCCCACCTCGCCGGCCACCGACGAGGCCGGCGCCCATCGAGCTCTCGCCTACGCGCTGTGGTCCCAGGCGTCGTACGATCTGATCAAAGCCCTTGAGGGCACCGATACCGCCGCGCTGAGTGGGCCCCTCGACCTGGTGAGCCAGGCCGTAGATGAGCTCGATCAGGCGGCGAAGGCGGCTATGCGCGCAAGGTCCCGCAAATGACCAGTATTGGCAAGACCCTCGTTGGTGTGGGCATTGTCCTGGCCCTGGTCGGGTTGGTGCTGTGGGGCGCCGGCAAGCTGGTTGGCCGTGAGACAGGGCTGCTGCCGGGTGACATCGTGTACAGGCGTGGCAACTTCACCTTTTGCTTCCCGATAGCCACGTCCATCCTGCTCAGCGTTCTCCTCACTCTGCTTCTGTGGGCCGTATCCGCTTTGCGCCGCTAACCATGCTCCTGTCCGACTTCCAGTACGAGCTGCCACAAGAGCTCATCGCGCAGGAGCCCATCTACCCACGAGACGCCTCCAGGCTGTTGGTGCTGCACAGGGCCTCCGGCCGCATCGAGCACCGGCGGTTCCGAGACCTGGGCGACTACCTGAAGCCTGGCGACGTGCTCGTGTTGAACGATTCCAGGGTGTACCCCGCCCGCCTGATCGCCCGCAGGGCCACCGGCGCTAGGATCGAGCTGCTGCTGCTTAGAAGGCTTGATGCGCGGGTTTGGGAGGCCCTGGCATCCCCGGGCCGAAGGGCGAGGCCGGGTGAGCCGCTCACGCTGAGCGATGGGCAGACCGGCATCCTCATCCGCGACCGAACCGACACGGGCGGCCGCATTGTGGAGTTCCTGGGCGATGAACCAGTGGACGCCATTCTCCATCGGTGCGGACGCATGCCGCTGCCCCCGTACATCAAAGCCGATCTGAAGGACCAAGAGCGGTACCAAACGGTGTACGCTAGGGAGGAGGGCTCAGCGGCAGCGCCCACGGCGGGCCTCCACTTCACGCCGGAGATGCTGGCGGAGCTTGAGCGGGCTGGCGTTGCCGTTGCGAAAGTGACCCTCCACGTTGGCTTGGACACGTTCCGCCCCATCCGAGAGGAGTGTATTGAGAAGCATCGAATGCACTGTGAGGAGTACGAGCTGCTCCCGGAGCAGGCGGACGTGATCAACGGCGCGGCCGGGCGGATTGTGGCGGTCGGCACTACCAGCCTGCGGGCCATTGAGTCGGCCGCGGATGACGCCGGGCGCGTTCGGCCGGGGCGCAGAAAGACGGACCTGTATGTGACGCCTGGGTACCAGTTCAGAGTTGCTGATGCCCTCATCACCAACTTTCACCTGCCGGGCTCAACGCTGCTGGTGCTGGTTAGCGCCTTTGCCGGCCGTGAAACCGTGCTTGCGGCGTACCAAGAGGCCATCCGCCTGAAATACAGGTTCTACAGCTTCGGAGATGCCATGCTCATTCTATGAGGCGGCGTGCCGGCGATGGGCAAGCTTAGCGTGGGCCGCCACGTAACCGGTAGCCAGGGGGAGATCTGACACATGCCGAGCTTGCAGGATTGGCTGCGTTACGTCGATAGCCAAAGAGATCCATCAAAGAAGAAAGCGCAAGAGGAACAACCCAAGGCACCCGAGCTGGAAAGGCGCCCGACGGAACCAGCACCCACCCCGCGAGCCACAGCGCGGGCGGTGGTCTCGTGGGCGCACACCGCTCCCGCGCCCGTCCACGAACCCCCAGCCGACGGCCAAGCTGAGGCAACCGCAACCGCCGCAGCGCCGCCGGAGCCCGCAGCCTCCGCCACCCTAGCCAACCTGACCCCGGGGAAACAGCTGCAGCCAGCGGAGGAGCCAGCGCCCCAGGAAGCCGACGCCAAGCGCGCACCCCGCAAGCGGCAGTACGCGCTGCCCACGCGCCCACGGTCCGCACACCCCGCAGCGGACGCGCAGGCGTGGCAGAAGGTACCCCGTCAGCTGCAACTACTTCTCAACTCCACCACCGACGAGGTGGCTGCCCGCTCGTACAAGCCGTTTAGGGAGAGCAGAGAGCAGCTTATCCGCAGGCTGCTGGACCCCGAGCTGAGCCTCGAGGACGCCGCAAGGATCCTGGGCGTCTGTCCCACCACCGTAAGGCGCTACACCAACAAGGGTTACCTGCCGCACTACAGAACCGTGGGCAATCAGCGAAGGTTCAGGCTTTCCGACATACTCGAGTTCATGGAGAAGCGCGGGGTGCTCCCCGCCGACGTGGCAGAGGATCAGTCCTAGCGCCCATCCACAACGCGCCGGCCTGCGGCAATCGCGTCCGGCGGGGGACCGTGGGGAGCTGACGCGCCGGCGAGCTGGAGGGCGCTGCGTGTGGGTGGGGCGGGGAGGAGCCATCAGCAGCGTGGTGATTGCCATCTTCACGGAGAGCTTTCGGCCGGTGGTGAACGGCGTAAGCGTCTCCGTCGAGACGATTGCAGAGGAGCTGACGGCTCTAGGCCACAGCCCGCACGTGTTCGCCCCCGCCTATGCCGGCCACAAAGACGACAATCGGTTTCCCGTGCACAGATGCCCATCCATGGTCACCCGCTTCGCGCCGGATTACCCTCTACCGATTCGGATCCCGTCTGAGATCAGGAAGCTGCTTGCATCCATAGGCGTTGATGTGGTACACACGCAGTCGCCGTTCCTCTCCGGCATGGCCGGGGCACGGTGGGCGCGACGCCTTGGTGTGCCCCTCGTAACCACGTACCACACCGTCTACGCGGAGTACGTCCATTACGTGCCCATCCTGCCGGCCAGGCTGGTGCGCCGTGCAGTGATTGCGCTCTCCAGAAGGCACTGCAACTGGGCCGACGCCGTGGTTGTGCCCACCCCTCCCATACGCGACCTGTTGCGCCGCTACGGCGTAACCAAACCAATAACGGCAATACCGACGGGAGTTGACACCGCGGCCATCGCCGCGGCCACGCCGCACGGGGTGAGGCAGGAGCTTGGCATACCGCGCTGCGCCAAGGTGCTCATCTACGCGGGCAGGCTGGCGCCGGAGAAGAGCATAGACGCGCTTGTGGCTGCGTTTGCCATCGTTGCGAAACGGCTGCCCAATGCCTACTTGCTGCTGGTTGGCGGCGGCCCATCGTACGAATGGTGCGTGAGCCGCGTTGCCGCACTTGGGCTCTCTCACCGCGTCAGGTTCACCGGCTTTGTGCGCCCGCCTCAGCTTTACTCGCTGTACGCCGCCGCAGACGTAATGGTGCACCCTTCCCGCACGGAAACGCAGGGGCTCTCCCTCTGCGAGGCCATGGCGGCGGGCCTCCCGTGCGTGGCGGCCAACGCCTTCGGGGCAAGCACCGTTGTGCGACACGGTGTGGACGGCATACTCACGCAGGGAGACGCGGACTCGTTGGCGGAGGCGACGATCGCCCTGCTGTCCAGCACTGCCGAGCAGGAGCGGATGTCTCGCAACGCCAAGGAGGGCGCCGTGCGCTTCGACAGAAGGACCTGCGCGGAGGCACTCCTTGGCGTCTACACCGCCGCCCTCCGCGCCAAGCAGGAATCGCAGGCATCGGCGGCGGGGCAACGCAAGTGAGAAAGGCCGAGAGCGGGGCGGCAACCCAACCTCGTCGAACCTACCGCTAGCTGGCCACTGAGGGCGGCGCATCTGCACCGCGCCGCGCCGGAGAGACTTATTGGAGAAGTTACTGGCTCCCACACTCGCCTGGATCGTCGCCGTGATAGGCGGCTGGGGATATCCGGGCATCGTTGCGCTGATGGCGATTGAAAGCGCGTGCGTCCCGCTACCGAGCGAGGTGATCATGCCGTTCTCCGGCTACTTGGTGGCGAGGGGCACGCTCAACTTGTGGTGGGCTGGCACTGCCGGCGCCATAGGCTGCGGGGTTGGGTCCAGCTTGGCATACTGGGCAGGCGCCACCGGTGGCCGCGCCTTCTTCGAGCGATACGGTCGCTACGTGCTGATACGGAAGCAGGACCTGGATGCGGCCGACAGGTGGTTTGCCAAGCATGGGGAGGCGGCTGTGTTCATAGCCCGCCTGCTGCCGGTGATCCGCACCTTCATCTCTCTGCCAGCGGGCATATCCCGCATGAGCTTCTGGCGGTTTTTGGTATACTCACTCGTTGGGTCGTTTCCGTGGTGCCTCGCGCTGGCCTATGTTGGGATGAAGATGGGCCAGCACTGGCAGGAGATAAGGCGATATTTCCACGGAGCCGACGTAGCCGTCGGAGTTCTCATCGCGATGGGGCTGGCGTTCTGGCTGTGGCACCACCTTAGGCCTGAGCCCGAAGCCGAAGGGGATGCATCGTAGGCAGCAAGATGCGCCACGGGTGCGGTCGGCGGTTCCCCCCACGCCGCCTATCCTCTCCGCTGCAGCGAGACGGGCTCGACGGCATGCTGTTGGCCGCAGGTTGGCGCGATGGTGGCCTCCCCATGTCTTGCCGAGCTTGCGCAGTGGCATGGTCCAGGGGCAAGGGCCGCCACCAAGGCAACCACTCGAAAACGAAAGCCGCTAGGAGCAACGACCATGGATCTGGGGCTTAGGAGCAAGGCTGCCATCGTTGCGGCATCTTCGCGGGGACTTGGCAAGGCGGTGGCGACGGCGCTAGCAGCAGAGGGCGCCTCTGTGCTGGTGTTCTCCCGCAGCGCCAACGCAATGGCCGCCGCGCAAGAGATCCGCCAACTCACCGGTGCCGCGGCCGTTGGGGTGCAGGCGGATGTCACCAGGCCGAGCGACCTGGAGCACGTGGTTTCGGAGGCCCTGTCGCACTTCGGCCGGCTGGATATCCTGGTGAACAACGCCGGTGGACCGCCGCCAGGCACGTTCGAGCAGCTTTCGGATGAACGGTGGCAGGAGGCGGTGGAACTCACGCTTATGAGCGCCATCCGTCTGACCAGGCTGTGCATCCCGCACCTGCGCGCATCTGGACGTGGGCGCATAATCAACCTAACAAGCGCGGCAACCCGCGAGCCGATCCCAAACCTCATCCTCAGCAACGCCATAAGGGCCGCCGTCGTTGGGTGGTCCGAAACCCTGGCTTCGGAGTTGGCGAAAGATGCCATTCTGGTGAACTGCGTGGCGCCCGGCCGCATCGACACGGAGCGGGTGCGCGAGCTAGACGAGGCCAACGCCATGCGCCAAGGGGTGACCTATCAGCAGGCGCGGGCCCAACAGGAGTCGGCCATACCGTTGGGCAGATACGGCAGCCCCGACGAGTTTGGCGCTGTGGTGGCGTTTCTGGCCAGCGAAAGGGCAAGTTACGTAACCGGCACCACCGTGTACGTGGACGGCGGGAGGTTGGCAAGCGTGGTGTAAGCCGTACCGCGCGTGGGCATAACCACTCAAGAGAGGGAAACCGAGGCGGCTGCGCAGGCTAACCGGGCTAGACCCACCAAAGGAAACCTCGCAGCCGGATCGGGCGTCTTACGTGGGTGAAACGCTCACTCGTGGAGGATACGGCATGCGGGTAGAAACGCCGAAGCTGCTGGCATTGCTGGCCATCCCGCTGATCGCGCTGCTGCAACCCTATCGCCCCATGGTGATTCTGGGGCACTCTATGGAGCCCACGCTCGCGGATAGGTCCGTGGTGTTGCTAGACACGGCGTACCGGCACGGCAGAAACCTGTGCCCAGGCGACGTTGTGGCCGCTGACGTCGACGGAATGACGCTGGTTAAGCGCGTATACGCGACGGGCGGAATGCGTATGGCCGGGGTTTTGGGTCGTGACCAGGTGGAGGGCCGAGCGATGATGGCGAGCCACCCAACCAGACCGTTCTACCAGGTCCCTGACGGCTACGTGTTCCTTGTGGGCGACAACACCAGGGACTCTTACGACAGCCGCGACTTCGGGCCGGTGCCGATGGACGCGGTGATAGGCAAGGTGGTGGGTTAGCAGCAGCTAGGATCGACAGCGGGGTTCCCAAACGATATGCGGGGCAGGATGAGCAGCTCATCCTGCCCTGAATGCGTTTGCCGTTGCGTGCAGTGCAGCCGCCGTGACGGTCGGAAACGCCCTGTGGTCGGCTCCTGTGCGAAACTTAGCGCGCCACCTCTCGCCGCCCGCACCCTACTTGCCGGTGCAGAAATACCGATACCAGCTGGCCACCTTGCGGATGTAGTTACGGGTCTCCTTGTATGGAGGCACACCACCGTACTTCCGCACGGCGCCGCCCCCGGCGTTGTAACTGGCGAGGGCGAGGGCCAGCTGCTCCATGCTATCCTTACCTGCGTGAGCCTCCAGGTGGCCCCTAATCAGGCGCACAGCCGCGTCTATGTTCTGCACTGGGTCGTAGGCGTTGGTTACGCCCATCCCCCTGGCGGTTGCGGGCATAAGCTGACCCAGACCCATGGCTCCGGCCCGGGAAGTGGCCTCCACCTTGAAGCCCGACTCAACCGCCAGCACCGCCATGATGAGGCGAGGGTCCACGCCGTAACGCGCGCTGAAGCCCAACACGCACTGCGCAATGGTGGTAAGCTCGTTCTCGCTGAGCTTGGGGTTGAACCAGCGGACCGCGTTCTTGTATGCCTGCAATATGGCGGAAGCGGACCACGCGACGGCTTCGCGTACAGCCGATCTAGCGCCACGCGAGGCCGGCACTGCGCTTCGAGAGCGTCTGCTTGCGTGCGAGGCGGGAGCGTGCGAAGCGGCCGCATTGCTGGCCCCCAACGCTGCGACGACGTCCGTTTCGGTGGCGACGGCAAGCACCACGGGGCCTGGACTCTCCGTGTTGGCAGAGCCGTTCTTCACGAGCACGCGCACCTTACTGCCAACATCCACGTTTGGGGCCTTCCCACTGCCAGTTAGGCTCACGCTGGTGCCATCGTCCATCTGCACCAACAGGGTGTACCCCATGTCATCGGTACTCCTGGCGAGGCCGGAAAGCGTGCCTTTCACCTCCCAAGCGGTGGGGGAAGCTGAGGGTGAGGCGGCCGGTCCGCCTGAGACGCGGACCGCGTATTGGCGGCACAGCGCCAGATAGCGCTGCCCTTCGCTGGTGGCTCCGTGGGCAACGCCGCAGGCGGCTAGCATCCACGCGGCGCCAAAAAGCCACCATTTACGCCTGCATAGCATATCATCACTATCCTTGCACTGGAAGAAGAGCGGGTAGAGGAAGCCCGCGGAGTTCACTCATTCTGACGAACGGAGCGCTGCGCGAGTTACAACTGCAGCAACAGCACCCTAAAGGGCGCAATCGCCGCTAATTGATGGTAAACCATCGATGCCATGCTGTCAAGGGGATGCATCATCCCCACCGTCGCCAGCTTGACAGTTCGGGACTCGGCAGGTATACTAAACACCAAGCTGGGAGCTAGCAGGTGGGCTATGCCCAGCATTCGGGCGGCAAAGCCGACCGAAACACCGCTTCCGAATGGGCTTATAGCTCCATAGCCCGCAGCCAGGTGAGAGGCACCGCAGGGCAACCAAACCGCTGGCTCACACTAGCACTTCCCAAACACCAAACGGTAGATTGTTGCCTTCCCAATTCAGCACAGCCCGCGGCACGGGATGCGGCCTCGGGCTACTGGATGCCAGGGCCTCTGGCCGCTGGGTTGCCTGAAAGCCGTGCAACCAGAAAGGAGGAGGAACAACGGCGCCGTAAATAGTAGGTAGCCAACCTAAGGGGCGCCTTCCGATCCCGGGCGTGGCGCTATTTGCGGGTGAGAAGCGAATGCTGCCGCACACACCCCAAGTGAGCACAGATGGCCACGGCCCGACAACCGCCCTGACGTAACGGTGGAGGAGGTGGTGGCAAACCAACAACCCGACTGGTAGTGCCAAATCCGCCGTATGGCCTGTAGTCGGTGCAGCCAAGCATTGCGTTGGAGCACCACACCCTAAGCAGCGAGGGAGGGTTCGATAGTTGGCTAGAAAGCAGAATGCCCGCACCTGGGGTCTGCTGGCGAGCGTATTGCTACTCTTGTTGACGCTCCCGGCCTACGCCGGCTCGCTGAGCGACGACTTCAGCGGAGCCAGCCTAGACCCGAAATGGACCGTAAGCGTCCTTGGCGACGCCAAGACACAGCCGGCAAGTGCCACCGTGGTAGGCGGCAAGCTCAAACTGGTGGCCGCCGGTACTGACATCACCGGGTCATCGGACAACGGCATCTTCGTTTGGCAGCCCGCCACCGGTGATTTCAGGATCACCCTTAAGCTCGAAAGCTTCACCTCTCCTGACCCTTCCGCCAAGCTCGGCCTCTGGATCCGACAGGACCTGGACAACACCGGTCCCAACGTCATGCCCATGGCGATGCCCAAGGGCCTTCACATCCAGGGCAGGGACACCCGCGGCGGTAGCACCACCCCGGACTCCACTGGACGCATCGCCTGGACCGACAGCAACACCTCCGACAACAACGGCGACGCCCCTGTCTGGATCCGAGTAACCCGAACCGGCAACGACTTCAAGATGGAGGTCTCCTTCGACGGCACCACTTGGGTGCCACCGCACGACCCGAAGTACGCCTCCAAGGATGTTCGCACCGTCGCCATGCCACCGGCCGTCCTCGTCGGCATCGGTATGACGTCGCACAACAAGTCAACCACCGCCACCGGCATCGTTGACGACTTCACCTTCGAGCAGATTTCAGGCGGCCCCGCGGCCGGACAGGGCTTCGCAACCGCCTACGCCGTGGATGCCAACGGCTTCCCCGTGACGGCGGGCGTAACCCTGGCTCAGGGCGGCAAGGTGGTTGCTGGCGGCATTAGCGGCACCCCTGCCCTGTTGCCCGCCGGCGAGGTGGTGGCTAACGCCGCCAGCCTCACCCTCAAGGGCACGCCCGTTACCGGCAACATACCAGACGGCGGCGCAGTGGCACTCGCAGTGCCCACCGCACCCGCCGGCGCCAAGGTTGCCGATCTCAGCACCGCCGCTGGCCAGGCCTGGATCATCAAGCTGCCAACCTCCGCCACCGACGACTATAGCAAGCCCGATGCTTCCGAGGCCGGCTTCCAGCCGTACAACGTCCCCTCCGGCGACTGGGATACCATAGACCCGCAGGACAACATCTACGGCTGGATCCGCACCAAGGTGGTCATCCCCAAGGAGTTCGCAGGCAGAGACCTGATGCTCCAGGGCTGGAACCTGGACGATGAGGATTGGACCTACTGGAACGGCAACTTCATCGGCCACACCAACTCGTGGAACACCCTGCGCAGCTACTTCATCCCCGGCTTCATGGTGAACGAGGGCCTCAACGTCCTCGCCATCAAGGGCCGTGATGGAACCGGCGGCGGCGGAATCACCCAGTCTGCCCCAGTGTTGATGGCCGTCAACCAGGCCGGCGCCATCAGCGGCACCATCAAGAACGCCGCCGGCCAGCCAATGCCGTACCTCACCGTGCGCGCCACCGCCCCGTTCAGCGATTGGGGCCCGGTTGACACCACCGTCACCACCGGCGCAGACGGCACTTACGTGCTCTACGGACTGGCTCCAGGCAACTACACCGTGAAGGTGGATAGCCCATCCGTAACCCCAACCCCAACCAGCAAAGACGTTACCATCGCTGGCGGCCAAATGGTGGTTGTAGACTTCTCCGCGGAGTATATCCCCTTCTTCCCAGACCCAGTTGACCTGTCCGCCAGTGATGCCTTCTTGGGCACCATCCTCAACCCCAAGTGGACGGCCCAAGACATCGGCAGGACCAAGCCCGGCAGCGCGTCGGTCCGCAACAACACTCTGACAATCAACGCGGACGGCGCGGACTTCTGGGATGACCAGGACCGCGGCTACATCGTCTTCCAGAAGTACAGCGGAGACTTCGTGGCCACCGTCCGCGTCAACTCCGTGCCCACCACCGACGGCTGGGCCAAAGCCGGCATCGACCTGCGCGTGGATAACACCACCGGCAGCGTCCACGTCATCACCGCCGCCACCAGAGACAACGGCTACGCCATCCAGGGCCGCACCGCCGCCAACACCACCAACGAGTTCAACTTCAACGGCGGCGCGTTCCAGCCCGGATCCTACCTGCGCGTTGACCGCATAGGCACAACCGTCCGCAGCTTCTGGTCACCAGACGGCAAAACCGTGTACTTCATCGGTCAACAGACGGTGCCCGCGCTTAGCCCGAACGATCTGCTGGTGGCGCTGGCCGTCACAAGCCACTCCGACGGAAACGTCGGTACCGCCACCTTCTCGGACTTCCGCATCGGCGGGTTCCCAAGCACCCAAGCTCCGCCTCCGCCCGTTCCACCCACCGGCGATATGGTGATAACCACCACCAACGCCGCGGGCGCTCCCGGCGAGACGGTGCAGGTGAGCTTCCTCGCCAACGATGCGGTGCGTAGCATCGGCTCCGCAGTGATGGTACTGAACCCGGCCGATACCACGCCGGCCGGCGGTCCACCCCTGGTGCCCGGCGCTTTGGAGGCCGGTCCGCTTGCTCAGGGCGCCACGTCAGCTCTGCAGCCAGATGGCACCGTGAAGGTTACCTTCGCGCAGCCACTCCAGGGGCCAGGCCTGATAGCCACCCAGGGCTTCCAGATCCCGGCCAACGCTACGCCCGGCACTATCTACCACGTGTTCGGCGGCACCCAGCTGTTCGATGCCGCGGGCAACCCGGCGCCGGTTCAGTTCATCGCGGGCAACATCCTGGTGACCCCCACCTCCGTTGCCGCCATGGCGCTAACCGTTCAGCCCGCATCCGGCCTCCCCGGCCAGATGATCAACGTGGGCATCAAGGCCAACTCCGCCGTTAGCGGCATCTTCGGAGCCAACCTGAAGGTGACGTTGACTCCGCTGATTCCGTCGTACGCGCCGCCCCTCACCTTCGGGCCCGCAAGCGCGGTTAAGACCGGGATCATAGTCCCGATCGACGGCATTGCGTTCGCCCAGGCGGCATCGCCCACGGTGGCTCAGGTGGGAGTGGCCGCGCTGACGCAGATAGACGGCCCGGGCACCCTGCTCACCGTACCCGTCCAGATCCCACAGAACGCTCAGCAGTGGACTACCTACAACGTGCACATCGAGGGCACGGTGGTTATGAACGGCGTTGACGTTCCTATCAAGACGAACGACGGCGCCGTGATGGTCCGCATAAGGCTGTTGGGAGACCTGAACGGCGATGGCAGGATCACCCCTGCCGACGCCACGCTGGCCATTAGGGTGGCCATCGGCCTCACCCCGCCCACGATGGAGATTCTCGCCGCGGGAGACCTGAACGGCGACGGCCGCATCTCCGTGGGAGAGGCCACAGTCATTCTGCGCACTGCTGTGGGCCTGAGCACCCAGATCCCCAACCCACACATCCAGGGCGCGGGTGGTTCGGTGTAGCCTAGGCGCCACGGCCTAGCCAACTGAAACGGGCGGCTCCGAACGTCGGAGCCGCCCGTTTTGCGTCGCCGTATATACGCGGGTTTCAGGCGCCCAGCAGCTTGTCGCCGCGATGCCAGTTGGCCGGGCACAAGCCGCCGCTCTGCAGCGCGTCCAACACGCGCAGAGTCTCGTCCACGCTGCGCCCCACGTTCAAGTTGTGCACAACGGAGTACTGCAGCACACCCTGCGGGTCGATGATGAACAGGCCGCGCAGAGCAATCCCTTGGTCCTCAATCAGCACGCCGTAATCCCGGGACACCTGTTTGGTCATGTCGCTGGCCAGCGGGTACTCAAGCCCCCCAAGCCCGCCCTGCTCACGCGGCGTGTTGATCCACGCGCGGTGGCTGTAAACGCTGTCTGTGCTAACCCCCAACACACTCGCGCCCCGATGCCGAAACTCGGCAAGGCGGTCGCTCATCGCGGTGATCTCAGTGGGGCACACAAACGTGAAGTCCAGCGGGTAGAAGAACATCACCAGCCACTGACCGGCGTAATCTGATAGGGATACCGGCTCTGCCAGCGTATCAAGGTTTCGAGTGCTTGCCATCGTGAAGTCGGGCGCTTTCTCACCGACCTTAGCCATTCCGTATTCCTCCAGTGTTCGGTTTTTTGGCGCGTATGCATATTCAGGCAGCCTGGCCTACGTGGCTGCCACTCACGGTGAATTGTAGCGGACGAGGACTCGCGAGATCAAGGTAAACGCCCGAACGGAGTGTGATTCATGGTTCGGCGCAGGGCCCGGCCACGGTGCGACCTCTCACCGGCCCCCGCTGCCCCAGGGCATGCTGCTCAAGACTTGCGCCAGAACGGCCTGATGGAGCGTGCACCGTGCACCATTGGCACCGGCCTGCATTGGCCTGCCAAGGGTTCCCAAACCGCCCGTTGAACGGCGTGCTTCAGCACGACGGAGCGGCACGTAACGCTTGCCCCGCGGAAGAGCGCTCGCATCCGCCCAGCAACTTGCCGCGGCCAAGCAGGGGAGGCGGCAGCCGCGCCGAAACCGGAAACGAGCCAGCGATTATACGGGAGGTGCGCACGATGACGTACGGTTGCGAACTGCCCCGGCGGGCTGGCAGGGGCGCCATGGCGCGGGTGGCCGTGGCAGCTGCGGCGCTAGTGCTGGCCGCACCCGCATTGGCACGCCGCGTGAGCCGCAGCGATATCCTGGAGCTGGGCCTTCGCCAAACCGACCTGCCGTCGGGCTTTCGCCTGCGCAAGGACGAGCCGCGCAACCTGCAGGGCACTAGAACGCAGATCTGGTACACCGTGAAGACGGTGCTAGTCAAGCCCAAACCTGCGCCCAAGCCCAAGTCTGGCCTGCCGGATATGCCAATCGGCCCAACACAGCAGCCCGTGGCCACCTACACCATCAACGTGTGGGTGGAAAGCTCCCCATCCGAGGCAGAGGCCAGGCTGAAGGCGCTGAAGAGCGCGAAGGCGAGGTACCGAAGCAGCGCTCCGGGCGGGGCGATCGGCAACAGGTGCTACGTGTCATCCGCGGGCAAGCCGGAGGTGTTGTTCCGCCGAGATAACATTGTGGCCCAGGTACAGGGCGATTCGCCGGTGAAAGGGGCGTCGGTGGCGGTGGCCGCCAGGCTCGCCCGCGCACTGGACGCCCGCATTCGCCAAGCCCAACGGTAAAGGGTCAGTCTGGCAGAGGCTTGCCGTGCGTCTCCGGCGCAAGCCAGACCACCAGGCATCCTATCAGGTACACGCCCATCATCACGGCGCCGGCCTTGGGGTACGAACCAAACGCTTGGGTAAGCGGTCCCGTGGCGAAGACGCCGCCAGCCGCAAGTACTCTCCCCGCGTTGAAGGTGAACCCCTCTCCGGTGGTTCGCATTCGCGTGGGGTATAGTTCCGGCAAGTACAGCGGCAGCCAGCCGAACAACGAGGTGGTGCAGATCCCCGCCACGCACGCCCAGGCCAGCAGCTGTGGCCCAAAGCTCTTGGGAACCAGCCACATGGCCACTCCGGACACCAGGCTCATGGCGCAGAAGAAGGTGTAGGTTGGCCGCCTAGATGCCCACCTCCCGCTCAGCCCGCCCAGGAACGCGCCGGTGATGGCCCCAACCGCCATCCAGAACTGAACCATTGCGGAGTTGCGGCCAGCTTCCGCGGGGCTGCTCAGCCCGTTGACCCACGTGGGCGCCCATTGGTACACCCACGTGCCCATCACCGCTACCGCCGCGCAAAGCGCCGCCACCACCGTCCGGCGTCGAAACTCCGAGCCAAACAGCTCCTCAACCCGAGACACCTCGCCTTTGGCTCTCGACCTTACCCAGCGCTCCGGCTCCCTAACGGCGAATCGGATGAACAGGGTGAGCACTGCGGGAAAGAAGCCCGCCAGGAGCACATAGCGCCAGCTTGGAAGGTCTCGCAGGCCCAGGGCCGCAAACCACGACGATACCCTGGCGATGTGCAGCCCCACGAGAGAAGCTGCCAGAAACCCGAAGTTGGATGCCGCCCCCAGAAGCCCGGCCAACACCGGCCGCGACGTGTTGGGCCACGTCTCCATCACCAGGGCCACCCCCAGGCCCCACTCGCCACCAAGCCCCGTGGCGCCGAGGAAGCGATAGGCGGCCAGCTCCCACCAGTTGCGCGCAAACGCGCTCAGGCCCGTGAAGCCCGCGTACACCAACACCGTTAGCACCATGGTCTTCACGCGGCCCAGTCGATCGCCCAGCCGGCCGAACAGCAGCCCGCCAACGGACATTCCCACCAGGAAGAGGGCCATGGTGACGCCGACGTAGATGGCGACACCTTCCGGCTTCTGTATCCCTGTAAGGTCTCTCAATGCGGGCCGGATGACTTGGGAGTACAGGCCCATCTCCATGCCGTCGAACATCCAGCCCAACCACGCCGTGAGCAGCGTTAGCGCCAGCAGCCACCTGCTCACGCCGGCCGCCTTGCCTTTATCAGACGCCATCTACTGGCTCCTCTCGCATTCTTCGGCCCCAAAAGCCGACCAAGGCGCTGACTTCCCCAGTTAGCCCACCAGCTTCCGAAGCTCCGCCATGTGGCGCGGCACAGCTGTGAGGGGGTCCTCCTTGTCCTCGTATTCCATCGATAGGTACCCACGGTAGCCAGCAGCCCGCATTATCTCGATCAGCCGTTTGTAGTCTGCGGGACCCGTGGAGCCAACGTAGGTCTTGATGTGGGTGGTAACCGCGTATGGAGCCACTTGAGCTATCTCGTCGTAGGGGTTGGGGCCGCGGAAGTTGCCGGTATCAAGGTTGAGGCCCACCCAATCCGACTTGACGGCCTTCATTATGGCCAGCACCTGGTCGGCGCGGGAGGTGATGCCTCCGTGGTTCTCCAGCGCCATCATCACCCCGCGCTTGGCGGCGTAGTCCGAGCACGCCTCCAGGCACTCGATGCACCATTTGCGGGCATCGTCCTCGGTGGAGCCCCGCGGCACCGAGCCGGCGAACACGCGCATGCAAGGCGCCCCAAGCTGTTCGGAGCGATCCAGCCAGGTCTTGGTGAGCTCTATCTGCTTATCGCGCTCGGGTCCGGGCGGCAGCGTGAAGCTTCCGCCGAGCGACGTGCCGCTAACTGCCATGCCGGCCAGAAACACCTTCTTCTTCAGGTGGTTTAGGAGGTTGGCGTCGGTATCCGGTGGGAAGTAGTACGAAGTAAGCTCCACGCCGTCGAGGCCCATCTCCACACACCTGTCGATGAAGTCGTCCAGCGACATGCTCTTGTTGGGCCCCTGGAGGAACTGGCGATACGAATAGGCGCAGCAGCTGAGCTTAAGCCTGGGGCCACCGGTCCTATGTACGGGCTCTACCGCCCCCGCCGAAGCGGACAAGATTGCGGCAGCCCCTCCCACGGCCGCGGCAGCACCGATGCGCAACAAGCCCCTGCGATCCGTACGATGCTCCATCTTTTCCCCTTTCAGGCTATCGGCAGAGCTCCCGCCAGAGGGCTCGGTAGTAACGCATTATACGCTCGTCGTCGGGGCTGCCGGGTATCTCTGCCAAAGTGAATCGATCGTAGCCGGTGGATTTCATCAGCGAGAACAGCTCGCGATACGGGTACTGCTCGTTCCACAGCTCCGTAATGTGGCAGGAACGGAGGTACTTGCGCAGGAGCATGAAGTACTCTCGCACGGAGCCGTCTTTCACGTCGGTGGCGTTGGAGTTCCAACACACCCCTACGGCCGGGTGCGCACAGACGTCCATGATGGTGCGTATATAAGGCGGATGCGACACGCCGCCGTGCACCTCCAGCCATATCTCCACGCCGTGCTCCGCCGCAGCTTGCCCGCACTCCCGCAGGGCGTTGCCGATCTGCTCCAGCGTCTTCTCAACGGGGACGCCCTGCTTCTGCTGGAGGTCGTTGGGACGCACCTTCACGCCCTTCGCTCCCACGTCCTCCGCAAGCTGAACGAACGCCTTGCACGTCTCAACGTTCTGCCTAACGATGGCCTGGTCCGGCGAGTGGAACTCACACACGGTGCCAAGGCCCCAAAGTGTGATCCCGGAGTCCCCGAAGAGCGCCCTGACCTCCTTGCGTCTATCGGAGCCGATGGAGGGCTCCACGCCGTGGGCGTGGGTTGTGCGCAGCTCCACGCCCTCAAACCCCGTGGCCTTGCACTTGCGGATGATGGTGGGGATATCCCACGTGGCGGCCATCTGATATGTAACCAGGCCTAGCTTCATTGGTGGCCTTCCATCCTTTCCTGCGCTTGGTGCTTCGCCAGCCGCCTCGCCGCCTGTGGATGCGAGCACGGCGGCTGGAAACAGCGCGGCACCAACCTGCAACAACTCACGCCTACCCAACATACTGCACCTCCGACCTCGGCGCACCCCACCGCTGACGAGCCAAGCGCGCCGCCTACCAAGGCTCTTACCGCCCCTACCGCGAGCGAAGGTCAGCTAACACGGCCCCTTTATGCGTTAAGACAAGGCATGTGTGCTGATCTGTGGTTCTCCCAACCTCGGCTTCGTCACCACTTTCCCAACGCGCGGGAAGTGAACCGTTCGGCGGCGTGCTGTTGGCTGCCGATGGGCGCGAAGGTGTGCGTCTTTTCCCCCCAACCTTGCGCAATGGAATGGAGGCAGAAGGCGGGTGCAACCAGCTCGCAGGCGCACACCAAGTGCGCATAGCCGGGGGAACAGGTTGGCTGATCGGAAATCCCGCCAGGGGGAAGGGCCGGGGCTTATGTGCCAGATGCCAGCCCCCGATCGGCCATACCTTAGCGCCCATGCCCGTGCTATGCTCCCGCCCACGCCAGCACGTACAGCAGCCCCAGGATGAACAAAGAGAACGCCAGCGCCACCAGAAAGCCGCCCACGTTGACCAGCCTGGGGTGCTTGGTTTCCCATGGGTGTGGCTCTGACGCGCCAGCGTAGACAACCTTCACGCCGGCCTTCTCAAGCTCGGCCTCTCGGCCCACAGGCGTGCGGAGCAGGGTGTAGAAGTCGTTCAGCGCCTTCTGATCGTGCGGCTTGGTGAGCAGGCTAACGGCAACCAGGGTCACCACGCCCACTGGCAGATAGCTCGCCACGCGCATCACCAGACCCTCTTTGCCGTGAAACGCCCCAAGGTACGGAAGCGTCAGGTGGGCGTTGCTCGCGAGGATGTTGCCAAGGTCCCCCACCCACATCCACACGGCAAGCATCACCGCAAACGAGGCCCACGCGCCAGCGGGATTGGCCCTGCGCCACAGCACGCCACCCCACATGAAGAGACCGGTGAGCGCGGCCATGTCCCAGAAGATAACCAGCGCATCTGCCACGCCCGGCACTGCAAACGCAAATCCCACGCCCAACCCCACTATGATGAGCCCAGCCCATCTGGCAAGCTTCAGTATCTCCTGCTCGGAGGCGGACGGCTTGAGGTACCGCCGGTAGAGGTTGCGCGTGATCAGTGCCGAGCCGGCCACCATGAAAGCGCTGAGGGCGGCCATCTGCGCTGCCAGAATCGCCGCGAACATGAGCCCGGTGAACCCGGTGGGCAGCAAACGCACGATGGCGGTGCCGAACGCCAGCTCGCGGTGCTGCGCCAGCCGCGACGCATCTCCCGCCGGAATGCGGCCGGACATCGCCATGCCATACAGGATGACGCCGGTAAGCGCCCACCCCAGCGCGCAGAACCGCTTGGCGAAGTTGCCGTACGTGAAGCCAACCCGCCCCTCGAACTCCGTCTTGCCCGTGGAGCACACCTCCATGATGTGCGGGTGAGAGACGATGCCTATCAGCATCTGCAGGCTGCCCACGATGATGAACGCCAGCGTGACCTCCTGTGGCGCCCTAAGGCTGAACCGCGATGCTTCCACCACTCGATGGAGGCCTGTGAACCCGCCAACCGCCATCAGCCCGAACGGCACCAGCAGCAGAGACATCACCACAATCAGCAGCCCCTGCACCGATTCCGTGACCACGGTGGCCACAAGCCCGCCCGCCATGCCGTACGCAACGAAGACCGCAGTCATGCCAACGATTGCGATCCACTGCGGCACCACCCCTTGGGTGATGGCCTCCACCAGCGTGCCCGTGCCCTTCAGAAGCGTACCGGTGTTCACGGAGAAGATGAGGACCGCCCACACGGCGTACAGCAGGCCCATCCCCTCGCCAAAGCGCGCCTCGAAGAAGTCCGCGGTGGTGAGGTAGCGAGAGCGCCGGAAGAACGGCGCGATGATCCAGTAGAAGGGCGTGCAGAAGAGGTAGACGTAGGTGTACCAGATGCCAGAGAGGCCACGCTGGTAGGCGGCGCCGACCACGCCCACGGGATCGTCTGCATGCGTGCCGGTGCCTAAGGCGTGCATCATCATCAGCCACTTGCTGAACTTGCGCCCACCCGCGAAGTAGTCTCCTGAGCTGCGCACGCGCACGGACTGGTATATGCCAAGCGCGGCTATGGCCACCAGATAGGCAACCACCACCAACGCGTCGATCCAGGTGAAGCTGTGCACTCTTCCCTCCTGCGGCCCCGGTGCGTAGGGAGACGGCTTGGCTACCGCACCTCCACCGTTGGGGGATTGGCGTAGGCGGCGGCCACGTCGGCGATGCGGGCGTCCTGCGCGTCGCCCTCATGCAGCAGGATGCGGTAGCGGAGCACCAGCGTGCCTCCCGGCGGTATGGTGTAATCGCCAGCGTGCTCGGCCGCGCCCTTCACGAAGTCGTGCACGCCAAACGGGTTGGCTGCGAACAAGCCGTAGTCTCGCACGTGCCAATAGGTGGGATGGCGGAAGCTGGTGGGGTGATCCATCATGGCAATGCCAACCGTCTTGCCAGCAACCGGCCCCCAGTAGTCCACCCAGTCGGCGCGCTTGCTCCACGTAGCGGCATCCTTGTCGCCCTGCGAGTTGAGGATGTGGCCTTTGCCGCCCGTTACGTCCATGGAGGACGCAACGCGCACGCCCATGGAGCCCTCCTTCGTATCACCGAAGGTTACGGGCTTGTCGCCAGCAGTCACGGTGATATCGAAGTCCATCATGCGTCCATGGGCGGTGTTGTACACACGCAGCTCGCGCACATCTTGGCACACCTTGGCTCCGTCCGGCGCAATCCAGTCCACTTTGGTGCGCAGAACGCCGTAGACGGGTCCGCTCTCCAGCACCTCATAGGCGGCGTTCACGGTCTTCCCAGTCTTGCTGCCCTCAGACCAGTAGTCGACACCGTTCACGCTTCCGTGTGTGAACCAGAAGGAGCGATGGTGCGGATGATCCTTCGTCTCGCCCGGCACGTCCTTCTGCATCGGAAAGTGCCTGGTGATCTCAACGCCCGTGGGGCCGACGAGGGGGTAATAGTAAGGCTTGTTTGCGCCCTCGGTAACGTAACGGGTGAACAGCTTTCCGTTCACCAGAATCTCCGCGTCGGGGCCCTGGCGGCGCACCACCACCCCTGAGTTTGGTGAGGCGGGGCTTCTGCCAGAGGCGCGCACCAGGCGGTACGTAACCGTTTGGCCGCGCTCCAGTCCAGGGACGATCCACGTGAGGCGGGTCTTGCCGTTCACAACCTCCGTCTGGGCCGGCACCGGCGCAGTTCCGTCGCTCGGCTGCAGCACATAGGTGCCACGCGGAAGTGGTGACGGCAGCTCAACCGACACGGGAGTTTCCGGGTACGCGCGGTCTCCAGCCGAAACGGTTATGGTGGTGGGAGGTTGGGACCGCGCGGAAGCGAGGGCGGGCAGCACAAGGCCGGCGGCTAGGGCGGCAGCCGCGGCGAAGGTGGCTTGTCTACTCACTGCACAGCTCCTCCTTTTGTGTGGGGCGGCCCCGCCGCCGGCGAACTGGCGCGTTGGGACACACCCGGCACTGCTTGGAAACGAGCGAGCTCGACCGAGACGCGCGGGGGGCGCTAGCTGGTCCTTATACCAGGCCAATCCTTCACGACAAGGTCTCGGCTCTTCTTGACGCCCTCGATTGGGTCTCCGGCGCCCTCAAACTCGATGGAGATGGCCCTGTTGTACTTCACAGCGCGCAACATGGACAGAATGCGGCCGAAATCGACGCCAACCGACTCGCCGTTCTCGTCGAACCTGTACGCCTTGGCGTGGACGTGGTAGGCGTAGGGGGCCAGCTTCTGGCACTCCTGGTAGCGAACACTGTCCGGCCAGTTGCCGAAGTCCAAGCACGAGCCCACCCACTTTGGGTCGGTGGCTTTGATGATCTTGATGATGTTATCTGCTTGGCCGGATACGCCGCCGTGGTTCTCAATGGTGATCTTGAGGTTCAGCTGCTTGGCGAGTGGGAGCATCTCCTTGAAGGCTGCTATCACCCTTTCGGTGCCCACGGCCTCGTCCTCCCCGCGGGAGACGCCGCCCAGGTTGATGCGGCACACCGGCGCCCCTAGGTAGGCAGCCGCGCGCATCTTCTCCATATCCTCCTGGATCTGGCGCTTGCGGGCGTTCTCATCGCCCCCAGCCAGGTTGCCTTCGATGATGAAGCCGGTAACAACGCACCCGGCGTCCTTAACGGCTCTCTTCAGCGTATCTAGGTACGCCTTGTCCTTATACCGGTCGCCGAAGAACATGTCGTTGAAGGTGATGCCGGGGATGTGCAGCTCCTTGAGGAGGGCGGGGGTCTGCTCCAGCGTGAGCTTTCCCTGGGCATACAGGTCGCGCAGGCTGTACGTTTCGCAGCTGAGGATGGGCTGAGTGGGAGCCTTGGGGGCCCGGGCCGCAGCCGACGGGACAATGATGGCAACCGCAAGGAGGGCCGCCGCGGCGATACTGTAACGCATGAATGTGACCTCCAACCGTGCCTATGGGATCCGGGCCGTGCATGGCGTCGGGGAGCGAAGGGAGGCAGGAAGCGGTGAAGATGCGCGTACAGGCCAACCGCACCCTTCGCTCCCTTCGCCCCGCACTCGCCAGCAGCGGGAAGCACAGTGCGCCGGCCCTACGCGGTGAATAGGTCCGGCGTCAGCTCAATCTTGACTCCCTTTTCGATGGCCTCGTTGGCCTTGAGGATGGCCACCGCGGCCTTCAGCGCAACGTCGCCGCTGCAGACGGGAGGCGTATTGGTGCGAATGCAGTTGAAGAACGAGGCCAACTCCGCCTGATAGGGGAAGGTGGGATCCATCTTGGCGCCTTCCACGGCGGCGCCTGGGCCGGTGCCGCCACCTGGTGAATGGCTGAGGTCCAGGTTCACGCCTCCGCCGGCCGCCTTCTGAGCCAGCTCCATCCAGGCCAGCGATCCAGCTTTGGGCTCGCGGAACAGCTTGCCGCCGGTCTCGCCCACCATTATGAGCGTGCCGTCCGTGCCCATGAACTGCTCGTAGTAGCCGTCGTACTGGTTGGTGGTGATGGAGGTATAGGTAAGCTTCACGCCGTTGGGGTACTCGAAAATGACGGAGACGTTGTCCCACACCTCGCGGCCGTCTTTCCAGTAATCGATGCCGCCAACGCCCATAACTGAGGTTGGCGTGGCGCCCAGGAACCAGTTCACCACATCCACCTGATGGCTGCCCAGCTCGGCCATCAATCCCTGGCTGCTGGCCTTGTAAAGCCGCCAGTTGAGGAGCCGTTCGTACTTGGGATCCGGCACGGGGCGGCGCCAGCTGTTGTTTCTGTGCCACAAGGCGCGGATCTGGGTTATCTGGCCCAGCGCCTTGTCCGCGGTGACGAGCTTGAGGGCGTGGTTGTAGAAGGGGTTGTAGTGACGCTGATGGCCGATCTGCAGGAACTTGCCTGCGTTCCTAGCGGTCTGGACCATCCGCTTGCAGTCCTCCACGGTGTACGCCATCGTCTTCTCCGAGAAGACGTGCTTGCCAGCCTGGAGGCAATCGATGGCGATGGGCGCGTGGGTGTTCAGCGGCGTTGCCATTAACACCGCCGTTATGCCCTTCTCCTTGTCCAGCATCTCGCGGTGGTCCGTGTAGCCCTTCACTTGGGGGTACACCTTGCTGGCGATCTTCAGGCCGTTCTGGAGGTGCGGGTCATAGATATCGCAGACGGCCACACACCTAACGTTTGGGGCCATGAGCGCCTTGGTTAGGTCCAGCGAGCCCTGGGCCCCCGTGCCGATGAAGGCGAAATCGATCGGCTCGTCGGTTGCGGGGGCGGCGGCCTGCGCAAACGCCTCACGCGTGGCGGCCAGCCCAACGGAGAAGGCCGCCGCAGCCGCCGCCGATTCGCGCAGGAACTCCCTGCGGCTAAGGGACTTGGAATCGCTCATAGTACCATCCACTCCAGCTCTTGCTCGTTCAGACCGACAGCAACCGGGGCCACACGGTCTCCGGCCTGCGGGCGAGGCACCAGCAGGGCGCGCACGCCTGAATGAGCCTCGCAGTACGCTCTTGTTGCCTCCACGCCCATAACGGCGAACGCGGTTGACAATGCGTCGCTCTCCGCCGCCGTTGGAGCGATCGCCACGGCGCTCAGGATGCCTTGGGCGGGCCATCCGGTGCGGGGATCGATGATGTGGCCGTATACCACACCGTCGGCCTCAAAGAACTGCTGCGTGGGCCCGGAGTTGGACACGCCCACGTTGGAGACCGAAAGCACCGCCACCCGGCGGTCCGGATCCAGGGGGTGTTCAACGCCAAGCCGCCACGCTTCGCCGGCCGGCTGCGTTCCCAGGGCGTAGCTGCTGCTTCTGCCGGCATCCACAAGTGCGCCTGGAATGCCCAACGACACGAGGTACTCAACAATGCGATCTACGGCGTAACCCTTCCCAACTGCGCCGAGGTTGATCTCCACTCCCTCCGCGTCGAAGGAGACGGACATCGATTCGTGGTGGAGGCGAAGGTGTTGGTAGCCCACCACGGCCCGCGCCGTCTCCATCTCCTGCGCAGAAGGGACCCGCCCGCTGCGTTGGTAGAAGCCCCAGCACCTAACCAGGGGGCCTACGGTGATGTCGAAGGCGCCGCCGGTCTCCGTGCTGATTCGGATGGCCTGCTCCAGCAGCCCGAACACCTGAGGCGAGACCCGCACCGGCCGGCTTGCAGCGGCGGCGTTGATCTGATCCACCTCGCTAAGGAGCCGATAGGCGCTGAGCTGGCCCTCCAGAACCCGCACATCCTCCAGCGCTTGCTGGGCTGCGGCCTCCAGATAGTCGCGCTGGCGTCCCCAAAGGAGCACCTCGAAGTTGCACGCCATGGCAAAGCGCGACATGCGGACGACGGCCGGCTCCACTGATTGTTCCATGGCAGTCGGTAGGCTCCCTATGGCACGATGCCCCTTACCATGAGCGTTCGCCTGGAAGCCCTGGGTATCCTGCTTGCAGAGGTGCGCGCCAAGGCAAACGGGTCTTGCCGAGCAATCAAGGGATGCAGGTAGACACGGGAGGGAGATGGCAAGGAGGACGGTGGGATGAGCAGAAAGGGGCATAGATGGATGAGAGACAGGGGTGAGGGCAACTCGTAGGTCGCTTCCCCTCACCCCCCGGCCCCCTCTCCCACGGCGCAAAGCTTGGGGAGAGGGGCAGCCTCCGGCGTCCCAGTAGCTTACACAACCAACCACAACCTCACACGCTCCTCCCACCTCCCCTCTCCCCGTAAGTGGGAGAGGGGTGGCGGAGCCGGGGTGAGGGCAAGCTGCAGGCTAGTGGTGAAGGCAACGCCAAGTCCGCTTCCCCTCACCCCCCGGCCCCCTCTCCCACGGCGCAAAGCTTGGGGAGAG
>Ga0123519_10003959_pt1 | contig 24260 bp, 20 predicted proteins | sample YelNatPaOPRAMG02_FD_87396 | JGI IMG/M metagenome (GOLD analysis project Ga0123519, IMG submission 87396) | Hot spring microbial communities from Yellowstone National Park - Yellowstone National Park OP-RAMG-02 (version 2) | ecosystem: Environmental > Aquatic > Thermal springs > Hot (42-90C) ...
GGAGTGCGGCCCGCCACGGACAGCCTAAAAAGACCAAACCTCCAATCATCGCAAAGACCCCAAGGACAAATCGAACGATAGGAGCGGAGCCAGCCCGCGCCCGGAATTCCTTAAATGTGTATGCGGCAATCAACGAGCCAAGAACGAAACCAATGATTTCTGGCCTCATATATTGGACAACCGCTGTTCGGTGAAGTCCCAGAGCCCCTGCAATATCCCTGTCGAAACAGGCGACACAGATTCCCATGTTTGCCGGATTTCCCCACCTCTGCAAAAGTGGGGCAAATATTCCGATTATAGCTCCTACTGAAATGATCCCCCAACGAGTGGCAAAAAAATTCTTGATCGTTGCCATGAATAACCTCCTTTTACTTTTTTTTCTTTCCTTTTTTCGAGCTTGTAGTTTATCCTCTCTTCACCTATCCATTTTGAAGAATATATAGGATAGAAATTTTTTATTTGTCAAATAAAATTTTTCAATATAAAAAGATGAAGGTATTAAAAAATCCGATAAGGGGTTTTAGAACCAACTCCTCATTTTTAAAAACTCTACAGTCCCTTACTGAAGGGTGGAAATAAATTGGGCTTATCCCCCACTTCTGAGTGAGGGATGACAAACTCTTTACAAAAAAAGCGGAATGGATTAAGAATGGTTCTATCTCTACCTCGGGAGGAAGAAAATGGCCCTTATCACTCCAGAACAATACGAAAAGAGTCTTAAGGCAAGAAAAGAGTTAAATGTCTATATGAATGGGAGGAAAGTGAAGGACATCTTTGAAAATCCGAACACTCGAACGGTGATTGAAGCAAACAAGGCAAGCTATCTTTGGGCTCTGGATCCAGAATCTCAAGATCTTATGACCGCCCTCTCTCCTTTGACCAATGACCGGATCAATCGTTATCTCTATGTCTGTCGGAGTCGAGAGGATCTGGTGGCCAAGGCGATGGCAGGCACCTTTGCGGCAGAGAGGCTGGGCACCTGTATCTATCGATGTCCTGGACTGGATGCGCTCCATTCTTTAGCCGCTACCACCTGGGAGATGGATCACCATTTAAAGACAGATTACCACCACCGGTTTACCAATTATCTGCGGTGGCTTCAAAAGAATGACCTGGTCGTGGGTGGGGCTTTGACCGAGCCGAGGGGAGACCGGAAGAAAAGGGCTTTAGATTGGCCTGATCCCTTTCTTTCGGTCAAGGTGGTGGAAAAGAAATCGGATGGAATAGTGGTGAGAGGAGCAAAAATCAATATCAGCGGGGCCTATGCGGCTCATGAGTTATTGGTCCTCCCCCAATCGGCAAAAAGGAAAGGTGAAGAGGATTACGCTCTTGCGTTTGCCACTCCCACGGATGCCGAAGGACTCACCTATATCTGTCAATACTCTCCCTACTCGGCAGAAAGGGAGATGGCAGAGGATATCTACGAGTTAGGAAATCCACTCTTTGGACAGAGAGAAACGTCCATGGTCGTTTTTGACAATGTGTTTGTACCATGGGAAAGGGTCTTTCATTGTGGAGAAGTGGACTATTCGATCAAATTGGTCGAACGGTTTGCCAAAACCCATCGAATGACTTGCGGGGGAACCTGTAAGGTTGGATTCATGAATCTTATCATTGGTGCCTGTAAACTTCTTCAAGAATATAAAGGATTGGATAAGGCCCAACACATTCATGACGAATTAATGGAGATGGTGGTCCTCAGGGAAACAGGTAGGGCCTGTGGTCTGGCCTCGGCCAATCTGGGCAAAGAGGAACCGGAAGGGTCAGGAGTCTATCTTCCAGACGAACTGATGGGGAACGTTTCAAAACTCAATATCTGCCAGGCTTTCTGGAGAGTCATGGCCCTCGCAGGAGATATCGGAGGGGGGTTAATCGTCACCCTGCCCTCTTTAAAGGACTTAAAGAATCCAGAAACGAAAAGATATGTGGAGGAATTCTTGGGATTTGGCTCCGAAGTACCGACAGAACATATTCTAAAAGTGACCAAACTCCTTCAGAATTGGACTGCAGGTCAGCATGGGGTGGGGACCTGGCATGGAGCAGGACCCCCTATGGCTCAAAAAATTATGATCCAGAGGGTGGTTGACTATGAATATGAAAAGAATCTGGTCAAAAAAGCACTTGGCATTTTGAAAAAATAATGTTATAGGATGAAAGCCTTAGAATGATTAAAAAAGGAGGTTAATAATGGCCGTTATTGTAGACGTAGAAAAATGTACAGGTTGTGGAACATGTGAGGAGGGGTGTCCCGTCGAAGCAATAAAGGTCGAAGATGGGAAGGCAGTCGTTGATCCAGAGACCTGTGTGGACTGCGGAACCTGTATTGAAGAATGCCCTGAGAAAGCCATCAGTGAAGGGGCTTGAAATTTAGACCTCTCTGAGAACGTCGTGGGACATAAATAGGGAGGATATGAATAGAATCCTCCCTTATGAATTTGTCCTCCATTTGGAACTCATATTTAGGGAACCGAATTCGTTGACACTGAAACTCCGACACTCGTTGAAGCACATCGAGTCGTTGGGATGGGTTGTTTGAGATATTCTTCTTTCCAGATCCTATCGGCTAACTCAGCAAAACGGGCTGCATAAGCATCCATCTGATCTTTCATGGTGGTGACCACCTCTTCCGCACCCGGGTGAGTAAAATAAGGATGGGTCTCTTCGATCACCTCTCGATATCTCTCCGGGTTATCAATGATCATACAGGGCCTTAGATGGTTTTCATTATGGGGCTGCCTTTTTCGAATCGCCCTGAAGAGGGGGCTATTCAAGGCTTCTGCCAGTGACACATCTTTGATATTATGCATCGCTATATGAGTATATACACAGGGTTCTACATCTCCATTGGCATTGATATGAAAATATCTTCTCCCTCCTGCGATGCATCCCTTAACGTGGGGACCGTCATTCCAGAAATCAAGAATAAAGAGAGGCTTCGTTCTTCTGAAATGGATGACCTGCCTTCGTAGATGGTCCCTCTGCTCTGGAGTCACCATGAGATTGATATCTCCTTGCCCATTAACCGGGATGTAAAGAAAATAGTTTTGAGCAATAATCCCTTTCTCAAGAAGCATATCGATCCATTCTTCTGAAGAAACGACATAGACATTATCTTTGGTTACCGTTGCGGAAGAACCAAAAAGGACGTGGGCTTCTCGGAGATGATCCATGGCCTCCATAATTTTCTTAAACACACCCTTCCCTCTCCATCGGTCGGTCTCCTCCTCATACCCCTCACAACTGACTACGACCATTACGTTTCCAAGGTCCCTGAGCCTTTCAGCCTTCTCTCGGGTCATCAGGGTTCCGTTGGTATAGACCTGGAAGAAGATATTGGGGTGATCTTCAATCATTTGAAAAAGATAGGGATACATAAAGGGCTCTCCCCCAAGAACCGTGACGAAATGCAAACCCATCTCCATACATTCCCCGAGAATTCTTTTTACTAAATCGTAAGGGAGCCCTGGATGCCTTTGGTAGCCCAATGTATAACAACCTAAACACCTTAAATTACATTGATAAGTGGGGCTGAGGATCATCACAAAAGGGGGTCGAAATCCGTAAACTTTTTCGAACTGGTCTCTCTTCTTGTTTCCCAAAAACCAGGCATTATTAAAAAGGGTGTGATATACAATCGTTCGATTTTTTGGAGGGAGATACTCCAGAATCCCACGGAAGAGTTTTTTAGCCGGATGCCCTGGTGTTTGAAGCATCTTCCTTACACCTTGGATAGCACTCAGGATTTCAGGGTCTGACGTCAACTTTTCTGCTAAATAAGTGAGTTGAATTAAATTTTCATCGGATATTCTCCTGAGTAATTCTACAATCATTTTTGAGACTTGTTGACTTGTAAAATCCCTTATTTGATCTGAAAATAACATGGTCCCCCTCCTTTTTAAGATTGAAAAGCTGCCCAGAAAGACAGAATGGTGATGGCAATACCAACGACTAATTCATTGATTAAATTTCCATTGATAGTAAATGCGGCAATAATCAACCAGATTCCTAAAAAACCGATCAATAGATTTCTCCACCTCATCCGAAACCATTCCTTACTTACTTTGAAAATAATTTTTTACCCCTCACCCCTTCCCTCTCCCCGGAGGGGAGAGGATTAAGGTGAGGGGGATTTTCATTGTTCGTGGGTGTCAAACCTGTCAAGATAAATTACTTGGCAAACAAGATGCCAATATCATACTGAGTCTAAAATAAAAAAATAATTAATTATCAATAAGTTAGAAAATATTTGAAATATCTTTGGGAGGAAATAAGGGAGAGAAAAATGAAAAAGTGCGAATTTTTATATCTCAATTTTTAAAAAAATAATTTTTTTATGAAAAATCAAACAATTAAATGCGATTCATTTAATCACTTTTTTTTGGATTTTATCCCATTTTTATTTAGAAAGATGTTTTCTATAGAATTCCCAAAGAGCCTTAGAATGAGGGTCAAGGTTAGTTAATCCATATTTTTTAGCCCAATCTATCGCTTCCATAAATTCCTCTACAGTAATTCCTCTTGAAATTTCAGGATATTCATAGGCCTTATATTCGACTCGATACTGGGCCATGATATTGACGTAAGTCGATTTAGAGAGATTTTCAGCGACCCATTTCACAAACTTTTCTGTTCCAGCTACCCGATTTGGCATCACTAAATGACGAATCAGCAACCCCCGATAAGCAATCCCTTCTTCATCGATCTTCAAATCTCCAACCTGACGATACATTTCGACAATGGCCTTTTTGGTCACTTCGGGATAATCATAGGCCCCTGAGGAGTATTTTGCTGCTTTGTCTGAATCCATATACTTCATATCTGGTTTATAGATATCCACAATTCCATCCAGGATTCTCAGGATTTCTACTCGTTCATAACCACTCGTATTATAAAAAAGAGGTAGACGGAGTCCTTTCTTCAGGGCTATTCGAGTAGCATTTAAAATGTTGGGCATGACGTGAGTGGGGGTAACCAAGTTAATATTATGGCAACCCATCTTCTGAAGCGCCAGCATCATCTCCGCGAGATCCTCATCTCGAACCTCCCTTCCTCTTCCTTCATGAGCAATTGGCCAATTCTGACAAAAGATACAGCGAAGATTGCAATTAGAGAAGAAGATAGTTCCTGAGCCGTTTTTCCCTGTGATAGACATCTCTTCACCAAAGTGAGGATGATAGCTAAAGATGACCGGATTCATGGGGGCCTGACAGAATCCCTTCTCCCCTTTCTTCCGATTCACCCCGCACCGTCTTGGGCAGAGGTGACAATTCTCAAAAAAGGCATAGGCCTGCTCAATTCTCTGGGCCAGTTTCCCTTCTCTTTCCAATTTCTCATAGGCTGGAATCCATTCCTCCCTTCTTCGGGGCCTGGAATGGAGAAGGGATGGGATGACAAGGAGACTCCCACCGAAAAGAATAGCTTTGATAAGCTCTCTTCGCCTTAATTCCATACAAAAATTATACTCCATTTAAATCCTGGTGTGAAGAGTCCATCTGGAGGGATTGACTATTGAATAGTTAGCATGGATAATAGAATAAAAGAACGTAGCTATGATGTCATCGAGGGTTTCAAAAAGGGAATTTTTAAAATTGGGGGGAAGGGCTCTCTGTCTTTTTGCCTTTCCTTTCCTCTTCCATTTTCCAGAAAATTCAGAAGCTCAAGGAATAAGGAAGAAGGGACTGATTAAGACCAAACTTTCCCCCTACTTTACACCCCTTCCCGGAGGGGATGTGCAATGTGAACTCTGTCCCCATCGGTGTCAGGTCTCAAAAGGGCAAAGGGGACTTTGTCGGGTGAGAGAGAATCGTGATGGTAAATATTATAGTCTGGTCTATGGAAATCCCTGTGCCATTCATCCTGATCCCATTGAAAAAAAACCCTTCTTCCATGTCCTTCCTGGTACGATCTCTTTTTCCCTTGCCACGGTTGGATGTAACTTTCAATGCAAGTTTTGTCAGAATTGGGAGATCTCTCAAGCCTCTCCCGAAGAGGTTTACAATTATGATGTCTCTCCCGAAATGATCGTAAAGAGCGCTAAGGAGATAGGGGCTCATTCCATTGCCTATACTTATGTGGAGCCTACCATCTTTTATGAGTATATGGTGGATATTGCACATCTTACACGAAAATCAGGTCTCCTCAACGTGATGCATTCCAATGGATTTATCAATCCCACTCCACTTCGAAACCTCTGCAAGGTCTTGGACGCGGCTAATATCGACCTTAAAGGCTTTACTCAAGCCTTCTATCATGACCTCTGTAGCGGAACCCTTACACCTGTTCTCCAAACCCTAAAGATCCTCAAACAAGAAGGCGTTCATCTGGAAATTACGAACCTGGTCATACCTACAAAGAACGATGACCTCTCATTGATAAAAGAGATGTGCCTCTGGATCAAAAAAGAATTGGGTTCGGAGACCCCCATTCATTTTAGCCGATTTTATCCCCTCTATAAGCTTCGGATGCTTCCACCTACCCCTGTCTCCACCCTGGAGAAGGCTCGTGGTGTGGCCATGGCCTGCGGCTTAGAGTACGTTTATATAGGGAATGTTCCGGGTCATGAGGGGGAGCACACCTTCTGTCCAAAGTGTAAAAAGAGGATCATCCAACGGACAGGTTATATGGTGGGTGAAGTCCATCTCAAGAATGGAAAATGCAAATTCTGTGGAAAACCTATTCCTGGAATCTGGTCATGAAAACGGTCCCTTTTTCTTGTCCTGTTTGTGGTCGAAAGAAAGAATATCCAATAGAAGAATTATTTGAAGGGGCGAGCCTCCACTGCCCTTTCTGTCAGCTCAATCTCGTTCTTCACGGGCATATGTGGAAGGAAGTTCAAAAAGAGATTCAAAAAATAAAAGAAGATAAGGATTGACCTACCCCCTCTTCCCTAAATGCTCATCGATCTCTCTGGCCAGTTTTACCTGCTCCTCTTCATCCAGAGGGAGTCCTTTCTCCAAACGGCAGATATAATCATCAATCTCCCGATTCTCTCTCCTTAAATCGAGAATCTTCTCTTCCTGTTCCTGCTTCTCTCTCTCCAGCCAACCCAACTCTAATCCAAGTCGGAATCTTTGATTAAAAAAGGAAAGGACGACCCTTATGGCTTCGGGGTCCTCTCTTGAAGCCAAATAGAAAGGAATCTCGGGCCAGAGGCTTATCCCTGGAATCCCCCTCTTCTTTGCCACCCATAGAAGATAACTGCTAATGGCCGGGGGCCCTTTCCAGGTCATCGGTTCCAATCCATATCCTTCCAATCTCCTCTTCCATTCCTTACGATTATAAACGGCAAGGATTCTTCGAGGAGAGGTATGGGCGATCAGGGAGAGGGTTCCACTGAGGGTATAGAGCTCCTCGATTTGAAAATAATGCTCAGCCAATTCTAAAAGAGTATTGAGAAATGGATAGGACTCGAATTCGGGTTCATCACTTTTGAAAATTAAAAGGTTATGCCTTTTTAAAGCCCAGAATTTACTTTCCTGAAATTGAACCAAATCCTCTTTAAACCTTACCCCTCCGAAAGAGAAAAATCGGAGGGGTTCGATCTCACCGACTTCTTGGCCTTCAAAGGTTTCGATTAAAAAATCGAGAACCCTGCTGGTCAGTTTCCCAATGTCTTGAGTGTGCCACCCTATGAGGAGCGAAGGTTTTTGGAGCCCATGGTTTCGATCAACTCTAACTGGGAGCCTCTCCGCCCTCCTCGCTTCCTTTCTTGTACTGCTCGTCGATATAGATCTGGGCCTGGATCGTGATCGTCCCGGGTCGGATCTGGAGAATCGTCTTTCTTTGGTCATACTCCTCCTTCATTTCCTTCGGAAATTTAGCATAGAAACTTTCAACGATCTCCTCAATCTGTCTTTCAGACTCATCCAGAAGGTGAAGATCAATTTCAATCCCTAAAATCTGGGCGAAGACTTCGAGGACAGACCTGGAGGCCTTGGGGTATGGGAAGGCCGCTCCAGAAAGCCAATCCGGTATCTCTCCCATCAGGCAGGCTCCCTCCATCCCTCTCGATTTGGCCACGCCCAGGAGCAACCCATTGAGTCCTGTGATGACCCCTTCCCCCTCTCGCCTTTCTCCTAATTCGCTCATCACAATGGTATTAGAATATCGCTTCACCTCCTGAAGAACCTCTGAGGAGGTGGCCACGGCACAGACCCTTGGTTTCATTTGATGATGGATCGGAGAAACACAGGCCCCTGAGGTATAAATCCTGTGGCAACCGAATTCTGAGGCCACATCTACTACGAAGTTGGCCATCTGATAGGCCTTCTCTCCTCGAGCATACATCCTCCCTCCTTCTGAGGGCTGCTCTTCGCCAATAAAAAATAGCACATCCTTTTCACCTACCCTTTGATAATAGAATCGACTGGCAGGAAACTCTAAATCGACTAAAAGACCATCTTCGATCACCACTTTTCTCGGATAAAAAAAATGGAGAGGATCAATCTCCCCGAACTCTCTCGCCTGGAGGATCTCTTTCAGGGTGCTCACTGCAATCATTCCAATATTGCCTATCCCAGGCCACCCCACAAACATGATTGGATGTTGAAGATCTGGCCGATGATAGAGTCGCACCGTCATCTTTCCATCCTTTCTTCTTGGAATAAGAATGAATGAGGAGTAAGAGAGACCTATCCCGCGGTCTCACCCCGACGATAAAATTCAGAGATTTGAGGGATGAGCCTCTTTGCTCTTGAGCTCCTCTCTATATCCCCAATCTTTGCCCAATATTGACCAATGGCTTCAAGAAAGACTTGCACCGTAGCGGGGGGACAGTGGAGTTTGACAGGAGGGATTTCCCCGAGTTCCCTTTCAATCATTTCAATGAGCCTCTGAATCACCTCTTGATCGCTCCCTTCGAAAAGCTCGTCCACCTTTTTCCCTTTGATCTTCTCCGTAAATACCGAAGCAGAGGCAATGGTTACGGCACAACCAAAGGACAAGAACTTGGCATCCTCAACCACCCCATTGTTGATCCTCAGATAGAGTTTGGTCGTATCCCCACAGACAGGGTTATCGATACTTCCCATCCCTTCCGGGTTTTCCATCTCTCCTACATTGAGAGGATTTCGAAAATGTTGTTTAATTTTATCAGAAAGCTCTAACATCGGGTTCCCCCTCTCTTTTTCCATTTTAGAAGACCTGAAGAAAAAACTCAAGTCCACGTGAGGCTCGGTTCTATTTCGTTAGATTTCCTCCTCCCTTCATGGATTCATTATACTTTAACAATTTTTCATCGTGGTATTTAACAAATTGGAGAAGTTCCTCTCGTTGGGTTCTGAAAGAATCGCAACCAAGGGGTCTCTCTTCTTCTGGATCGGTTTTCAAATCGAATGCCCAACATCCACTCTTTTTTACCGAATATTGGACCTTGACGAGATCGTCACTCAGGGAGGAAAGGGTCCCTTCATGACCAAAGAAAAAGAGATACTTCCGTTTGGGACGATTCTGAAATAACGACACTCCATCAAAAAGAGAGGGATCATGAGAAATTCCCAAAGACTCCAACAGGGTGGGCAGGAGATCTATATGACTGGTTGGAAATTCGATCTCCCTCGGCGGAAATAAAACGGGCTGATAAAGAAACGCAGGGGTCTCAAGATTCTCATTATAGCTATAACGATGATGCATAAAATTATCTGGGTGGTGCTGGCCGAAGGCCTGACCATGATCCCCCAGGATGACCAGGATGGTCCGCTCTAATAGTCCCGTTTCTTTTAAAGTCTCGACCATCTTTTTGATAAGCCGATCCAATAGGTAAAGATTATTATAATATCGATTAATCATTTTACCATCCAACTCTCTAATTCGAAACGCCTCGCCATAATCAAAATAGGGAAGATGGGCTACAAAACTGATATAAATCCCTAAAAATGGTTCTTTCCCTTTCTTTACTCTTTGAATAAAAAAGTCAAAGGTCTCGACTTCATCTCTTCCAAGATAACGCCCCAGGGCATGTTTCTCTTCTCTGATCTTAAAATTGAGATTTCCAAAATGATAAATCTCCTTGAGACCATTATTTTTTACAAAGGCTTCCGGGAAATACCATGGGATGGGGGAAGGGGTCACCAGAAAGGCATCGTATCCCTCCCCTAAAAACTTTTGAAGCGAAGGGACAGAGGCATCGGATCGGGTTCCAAAGTTTTCTTGGCGAAAAAAATCATAAAGACCGCTCAGGATGGAAAAGAGGGCCTTCGTGCTAATATTGGAAGTGCTAAAATGTCTTTTAAGATACCATCCCTCTTTAGTGAAATGATAGAAAAAAGGCATGGGCATGGGTTTCCCATCCCTTTGGTCAAAGAGATATCGAGTTCCCACGGATTCCATAACAAAGATGACCATATTCCAAGGATGCTCTTTCCTCGGAGGGAAGAACCGGATGGGCTTGAAAGAATTTTCGACTCCTTTGTCTTGAATCATGAACGTTGATTTTTTTTGAATCTCTTCTGTTCTTTCATTGAGATGGGAGATCTGACCCTTCTCTTTCAGAAGGTCATAGAGAAGAAAAAAGACAGGATTGAGACGGATCTCTAAGGGAGAAACGGGTTTCTGAGGAGGGACCAAAAACACGAATAAAGAACCCATAATGAGAAGGGCCATCCCACCCAAAGAGATTCCCCTAACCCACCTCCAAACCGAGAAAGGAGAGAAAAAAAGGGCCCAAAACACGAAAAAAGGGACCACCAAAAAGGGAAGCTCCCTAAGATGAATAAATCTGAGAAGCTCGGTAAAAGAAACATTCAAGAAGGCTTCCCGAAGGATCCAGAGGCTTAGACCTGTTTGAGCCTCAAAGAGCAACCGGAGATGAGCTCCATGGATCAGAAGAAATGAAACCAGAAGGACATGAATGAAAATGAGTCCCAAACCGATTAGGATCCATCCCCCTTTCCTTCTTGAACCTCTCATCGAGAGGGATGAGATGGCCCAGGAAAGGAGAAAACCGAAAAGGAGAAGGGGAAAGTCATAAAGGAGGAGAGAAAGGATAAAAGGAAAGATATCCATGGTAGGATGATAATCGAAAGGTTTAACTGGATTCTTAAAAAGGCCAAGGGTGAGTTGGAGGCGGTATAGGGAAACAACCAACAGGGTGGAGAGGGTGAAAACAAGAGGAACTCTTTTGGGTGAAACCATGAAGCTCTCTCGAATAGAAAAAGATTAAGAATCGATTGACCCTTTTGGATTAAAAATGGTCAAGGTCTTGAACTCCCTGACATTGATTCGATGTTTTTGGATCAAGTTTTGAAGCTGCCTTCGGTCCATCTTGACCTCTAAAGCTGTCTTTGAAACATTCCCTCGATTTCGAATCAAAGCCTCTCTCAGGAATGCCCGTTCGACCTCCTCCTCGGCCTTTTTCTTGAGGTACTTTTTCATCCTCTTCAACTCTTCGTAATCCTTTGGAACGGTGGGGAGTCCTTCAACCCTCTCCCCTCTAATCTCCGCAGGAAGATCTCCCAATTCAATCCGATGAGAACGGGCCAAAAGCATAGCTCTTAGAATGCAGTTCTCCAGTTCTCTTACATTTCCTGGCCAGCTATACTGTTCCAATGCCTTGAGGGCCCTCTCAGAGATCTCCATCACCCTTCCTTTTGCCTCCTTTCGATATTTCTCGAGAAAGTGGGAGACCAAAAGCGGAATATCCCTTTTCCGTTCCCTCAATGGAGGAAGTTTGAAGGAAATCACATTTAATCGATAGTAAAGATCTTCTCGAAACTCTCCTGACTCTACCAGACTTTTTAAATCTCGATGGGTAGCGGTAATGACCCGGACATCTACATCGATCTCTTCTGTTCCACCTACTCTCATAAACCGATATCCTTCAATCGCCCTTAGAATCTTTACCTGAAGCTCCTTGGGCATCTCCCCTATCTCGTCCAGAAAGAGGGTCCCCTGATGGGCCAATTCAAAACTTCCAATCTTCCTCTTGGCTGCCCCTGTAAAGGCCCCTTTCTCGTGGCCGAAGAGTTCGCTTTCGAGGAGGTCTTTCGGAATGGCCGAACAATTGATCGGGATAAAGGGATATCCAGCCCTTTGACTGTTAAGATGGATGGCCCGTGCCACCAATTCTTTTCCCGTACCACTCTCCCCTTCCAGAAGAATGGTAGCCTTGCTGTCGGCGACCTGTCGAATCATCCCTAAGATCTCTAACATCTTAGGATCCTGGGTAATGATATGATCAACCCCGTAGAGGGTTTTGATCTCCTCTTTGAGGTGACGGATCTCGCTGAGCAGGTTCGTCTGAAGGAGAGCCCTCTCGATGACCAATTCCACCTCTTCCATTTTGATGGGTTTAAGCAGATAATCGAAGGCCCCTTCCTTCATCGCATGGACCGCCGATTCTACCGTTCCATAGGCAGTAAAGAGGACCACGGGTAATTCGGGTCGAATCTGTTTTGTCTCCCTGAGAAGGGTGAGCCCATCCAACTGGGGCATTCTTAAATCTGTGAGCAGGAGATGAATCTCTTTCTCTTTATCTTTGACTATTTGAAGGGCCTCTTCCCCATCCTTTGCCATCAGGAGATGGTATCGATCCTGGAGATTGACTTCCAGGATACGCCTCATCCTTTCCTCATCCTCTGCGATGAGAATGGTTTTCTTCATCCTTTTGGACCTCTCTGATAGGTAGGCTAATCGTAAAGGTGGTGCCCCCTTTCTCTCCGCCCTCGACGTGGATCTCCCCTCCATGTTCGGTGACGATTCTCTGAGCAATAGGAAGCCCTAAACCGGTTCCCCTTTCTTTGGTTGTAAAGAAGGGATCGAAAATTCTCCCGCGAATCTCTTTTGGAATTCCTTTCCCTGTGTCACTGAACTGGATAAGGACTTTTCCCTTACCATTTTCCCAAATTTTGATCCTGAGAGTCCCCCCCTCGGGCATCGCCTCCAAGGCATTGACCCCAATATTCATAAAGGCCTGTCTGATCTGGTCTGGATCGATCATCAGAAAAAGGGGATCCTTCGGGACCTCCCGTTCTACCTTTACGCCAAGGCGATGAGCCTGAGGGGAAAGCAGAAGAAGGGTCTTCTCCAAAATCTCTCGCAGATCACACCTCTCCCATTTTCTCTCCTTGGGACGAGCCAGGTCCAAGAATTGATTGATCAACTGATTGATTCGCTGGGATTCCTCAAGGATATAATCGGTCATCTCTTTTTGGATCTTCTCGTCTTTGTATTTCCGAAGGGTCTCGGCTGAGGCTGTAATGATTCCTAATGGATTTCGGATCTCGTGGGCGATTCCTGAGGCGAGCTCTCCAATGGCCACCATCTTTTCAGCCTGCATAATCTCCCGATCTTTTAAACTCATATCCCGATAGATAAGGGCCCTTGAAATCCCAAGGGCTACCTGATTAGAAAATGCCTCCAGGAGCTCTAATTCTTCAGTGGTAAACTCCTTCTGGGATTTCTTTTCTCCTAAGAGAAGGAATCCCTGGATCCTTTCCTTTAAAAAGATAGGAACTCCAACCAGCCATCCTTCCTCGATCATTTCCTCAACCTCTTCGATGTTCCCTTCTTTCTCAAGGAGATGTCTCAGATCCACAGCCCTTTTGATAGAGGCCAGGTGGTTGACCCATGGGCTCTCGGGAGAATACTTTTTTTCTTTTTCCGGAAAGGGCCCATGGACCGGTCTAAATTCTCCTCTCTCGTCCAGAAGATAGAAAAGGATCCTATCCAGATGGAAGGTTTCCTGGATCGTCTCACAGGTCACTCGGACAATCTCCTTAAGGTCTAACAACTCGGTAAGGGTTCGACCAAATTCTGTCAATTTGGTTCGAAATCTTACCCGATCCATGTAGAAGAAGTGATCGATCCAATCCGCTACCCTCCTCTGGACAGGTCGAAAGAGGAAGACCAAGAGGAGAATAAGAGCAGACTCTACAAAAAGTGATTTTCCATAGGCCCGATGAGAGATCGTCTCTCCAATATTTTTAATAATGAGAATATAGATGGCTAAAACGAACCCTGAGACTGCAGAATAAAGAAGCCCCCCACGGATAAGGAGGTGGATATCTAACAGTCGATATTTAATGAGCGCAATCGCAAAGAAGAGGCTCACCAAAATGGAATAGAGGCTTGCCAAGAAAAAGACGGGCCAACCCAATTTTAGAAAATAATTGGCGAGGTTAATGATCGTTCCTGCCAAGGCCATGGAAAGAATCCCAAAGATAAGATATTTAATCTGGAGGCGGTATTGTGGAATTCGAGTAGAGCGGAACGAGTGTATGAGATTCCTGATCCCCCAATAGATGCAGAGGGCTGAAAAGAGGGTGATCAACCCAAGGAAGACCAAAAAGACCAGAGGTTCTTCAAAACGTAAACCATAGTAGAACACATTTCGTAATTCTTTAAACTTCTCGATATCAATCCGAAAGACCAGAAAAAAGGTGGTTAAAAGGGCTAAGGGAATGAGAAAGAGGATCCCTCGTCTCCACCCCTTTCGCCACCCCGTTTCTCGTGGGAAAGGGAAAACAAAAGAAAATTGCAAGAAGAAAAAAGGAGCAAGGGTTAAACCGACAAAGATAATCTTGACTCCAAAGATGGCATAAGAAGGATGGGTACTATTGATCATGATCAGCTCACCCAAATTCCAGGTGGCAAAGGACAGCACAAAGCCAGCAAAGAGTCTGTGAGTGAGGGCTTTGGGTTTACTGGAAAGAACGATGAGACAGAGGGTTAAATTCATCGCAAAGGCTAAGGCAGCGGGAAGGGCCAAGATATTCACGACTCATCCTTTCCTTGAGATCCTTGAGTCTTTTTCAATTATGATGATAAACAAAATGACTCCAAAGGTCAATTGGTCGGTAATCCCTCACTCAGAAGGGAGGAATAAGCCAGAGAGGGGTATTGGGTTCTATGGGTTTCGGAAATACTCCTGTCGGGCTTAAATTTATGTCCACCCTTCATTGTATGGGTCGGCCCTATGGAGTTGTCTCGGCGGAATAATCATGGTAAAATTGAATCATTTCTCCATTAAGAATCCCTATGAGAATTTCTTTCAAAAAAAGAATCAAACATTGGATTGGAGACCTCCTTCTCAATTGGGTTCTCACCCTGATGGTTCTTCTCCTTCTTCCCTTGAGACCAAAAGCGTTAGCCTCTCTCTCAAAAGTTTTAGGAGTGTTCTCTTACCATTTATTGAAGAAGTATCGCAGAAGGGTTTTGAGGAATCTCTCTCTGGCTTTCGGGCCAGAGATGGACCTAAAGAAGCGAATCAATATGGCCAAAGAGATCTTCACTCAATTCGCTCTCACTCCTTTAGAAACCGTATATGCCTATTCCCATTCTTTCAATCAATTTCTTCGAAAAATAGAGATTCAAGGGAAGGAGCAACTGGATCAAGCCCTCTCCCAAGGAAGGGGAGTCATTGCCCTGGGGGCTCATCTGGGGTCGTTCACATTGGTGGGAGCAAGGCTCTCTCTTGAAGGATACCGATTCAATCTGATCATTAACGAAGGAAATTACCCGAGGCTCTGGAGAAGACTGGGGAAGTACCAGAAGAGAATGGGACAGAATCCTTTTTTCGTTAAACCGAAGATGAGCTCTCTCAAGAAATCCTTAAATTCACTTCGTCGAAATGAGATCCTCTATCTGGTTGCTGATGAACAGCGGAGAGATGGAGGGCGTCCGGTCCCCTTCTTTCATTATCCCGCCTATACCCCTATGGGTCCTGCCCTCCTTTCCCTGAAGACAGGGGCCCCGATTCTACCCATGTTTATTTTAAGAAAGGAGAGAATCCCCCATACCCTCCTTATCGGACCTCCAGTGAAAATTAAATGGACGGGGGAGATGGAAAAAGATCTGGAAAGGCTCATGATGGCCTTTACAAAAGTGATTGAAGAAAGAATTAGAGAAGTCCCCACCCAATGGGCCTGGCTTAACCACCGATGGAAGCTCCCCCTTCGTCATCTCTCCCCGAAAAGTTGAGGACATTTTAGGTCAAAAAAGGGTATCTACTTGACAGAAAAACACGGGAAAGGATAATATTTCGACTCAATGGAAGAGACGATCCTAAAACGATTCCAAGAAAGTGGGGAAGTAAAGACCCAGTTTCTCGGGAAGAACCTTCCTAAGTTGATCGAAGTTATCCATCTGATTGCCCGTTGTTTTGAATCAGGGAATAAGCTTTTCTTTTTTGGAAATGGCGGGAGTGCCGCTGAGGCTCAACACCTGGCTGCTGAATTTGTCAATCGGTATCTTCTGGATCGTCCTGCTCTTCCGGCCATTGCCCTCACCACGGATACCTCCATTCTCACCAGCATTTCCAATGACACGGACTTCTCCGAGGTTTTTTCCCGGCAACTCTTGGCTCTCGGTAAGAAAGGGGATATGGCCATCGGGATTACGACCAGCGGAAATTCGCCCAATATCCTTAAGGCCTTTGAGGTGGCGAAGAGGATAGGAATGACAACCATTGCATTGACGGGGAAGGATGGAGGGAAGGTAGCAAAGGTGGCTGATCTCTCCCTCATTGTCCCTTCCCAGAGCACTCCTCGAATTCAGGAAACCCATATCCTGATCGGACATATCCTTTGCGAAATGGTTGAAACCCTTCTCTTTTCAGGAAATAAACAGACCTCTTCCCCAAAGAGGCTCGAAAACGATAAAGGGAATGGATAAGAAGGTAAAACTACTGGATCTTCATCAGGTTCATTACCTCTCTCTTCAGCAAAAAAAACATAAGGTCAAAAAACACCTCTTCGCAAAGGTCTGGAAACAGGGAGGCGATTTAAACGACTTTTTAAATTCCCTTCCCCACCTCCTCGCCGGGAAGACGTTTCACGAGATTGTGGAGAGAATTAGCAGGGCCGTGCGGCAGAAGCGGATCGTCCTTCTCGGCATGGGAGCCCACCCCATCAAGGTAGGACTCAATCCCATTCTGATCGATTGGATGGAGCGAGGGGTGTTGAAAGGAATCGGGATGAATGGGGCGTGCCTCGTCCATGATGTGGAAATGGCCATGGTCGGTCATACCTCTGAAGAGGTGGATGAAGAGCTCTCCCGAGGCACTTTTGGAATGGTCAAAGAAACTCACGAATGGATCAATCAGGCCATTTCTGATGGAGTGAAGAAGGGGTTAGGGGTTGGAGAATCGGTCGGGCAAAGGCTCCTTTCTGAAAGATTTCCATATACCCATTTATCTCTCTTGGCAGCAGGGGAGAGATTGGGAGTTCCTATGACGGTCCATATCGCCCTCGGGACCGATATTTATCATATGGGCCCTTCCGCAGATGGAGCCAGTCTCGGAGAAGGAAGTCTCAGAGACTTTCGAATCTTCGCCTCTCTGATCTCCAGATTGGAACGGGGGGTCTACATCAATCTGGGTTCAGCGGTCATCCTTCCAGAGGTCTTTTTAAAGGCCCTCGCCTTGGCAAGGAATTTAGGATATCCATTGAAAAATATCACCACGGTGAACATGGATTTTATGGATCACTATCGACCTTCCATGAATGTGGTAAAAAGACCAACGCTCATGGGAGGAAAAGGATATACCCTGATCGGTCATCATGAATTGATGGTTCCTCTTCTTGCCGCTTCCGTGATTGAAAGATTGGCCTCCATGGAAAAGTCAACCTCCGCGGACGCTCTCCAATCCTCAAAAAGAAGAGGGGCTGCCAGAAAAGAAAGGAGGGATAGAAGTTGAAATTGGAATGCCATATCGAAAAGAACAAAGCCCGATGCACCTGCACCTATGAGCCCTGTGAACGAAAAGGAAGGTGCTGCGAGTGTATTGCCTATCATTGGAAGATGAAGCAACTGCCCGGCTGTTTCTTCTCCCCCGAAGGGGAAAGGACTTACGATCGTTCCATTCGAAGGTTTATCGAAGAAAATCGATGAGTTTTGGGAAGGGTAAAACAAGAACCCAACCTTTTTGAAAAGAAAGGGATTGAATTAAAAGATGGAGATTAAATTTGAACGGTACCACCTCCAATCGGAGCTTCTCTCTCCCCTCCATGAATTTAAACGGATTTCTGTTCCAACAGAGATTCGAGTCGATCCTCTTACCAAGCGGAGAAGCCGAATCATCACCTGGAGTCTTCCTCCAACAGAAAAATTTGACTTCTCGAGAATGGCCGAGGCCTCAAGGGGTTGTGTCTTTTGTCCAGAGAATGTTCTCATCAAGACCCCTAAATTTATCGAGGAAGTGGCCCCGGAGGGGAGAATCCTCCTCGGCCAGGCGGTGGGGTTCCCGAATCTTTTTCCCGCAGGAGCCTCGGGCAGTGTGGTCGTCCTATGCCAGGAGCATTTCCTCGGTCTGGATCAATTCACTCCTCACCTCTATGAACAGGGTCTCTTAGTCTCCATCGAGATCATTCGAAGGATGACCCGGTTTGATCCGGATCTCCGCTATTGGCAGATCAGCCAGAATTTTCTCCTCCCAGGAGGGAGTAGTATCCTTCACCCTCATCTCCAAGTGATTGGAGACCCCATCCCTACCAATGAAATGGAATGGCTCATGGATGCCACTGTTTCCTATAAGGAGAGGAACAAAACGGTCTTCTGGAAAGATCTGGTAGAGACAGAAAAAAGGCTTGGGGAGAGGTTTATCGCCACCCATGGGAATGTTCACTGGTTTGTCTCATTTTCGCCCATTGGGTTTAACGAAGTCTGTGCCTGGATCGAAAATCACTCCTCGATCCTTACCCTCGGCCAAGAGGAAATTGCCATCCTGGCCAGAGGAATTGTCTCCACTCTCAAATACTACGACCAAAAATCTCTTAATAGTTTCAACTTTGCCCTCTACGGCGTATTAGATGAATCTTCACCCCTCCTGCTTCTTCGAATCATTTCACGAACCCCCTTTCAACCCTCCTATTTGAATGATTGTACCTCTTTTGAAGTGCTTCAATCCGAGCTTACCTCCAATATTTATCCTGAGGAACTCTGCCGTGAAATCCGCCCCTACTTCACTTAATCGGATAGCCGCCATTGACATTGGAACCAATACGATTCTTCTTCTGGCATCGGCGTGGGATGGAAAAACCCTCCACCCCCTGCTCGAAAAAGAAAGGATTGCTCGATTAGGAGAAGGGGTTCATCAGCGCGCAACCCTTTCTAAGGAAGCGATGGAGAGGGGACTTCAAGTCTTGAAGGAGTACCTCACTGATTGTCAAAGACTTGGGATTCAGAGAGTCTTTGCCGCAGGAACGAGTGCCTTAAGGGAGGCAAGAAATGCCAATGAATTCCTCAACGAGGTCAAAGAAAAACTCAATCTCTCAATAGACATCATCTCCGGGGAAGAAGAGGCTCGTCTTTCATACTTAGCCGTTTCGAAGGATCTCAAGGAAGAGGCCAAAAGAATCCTCGTAGCCGATGTGGGAGGAGGAAGCACCGAGCTCATTCTGGGCTTTAGAGAAAAAATGACCCATTGGGTGAGCCTTCCTATGGGATCGGTCCGCTACACGGAACAGTTCCTTCACTCTGATCCTGTCCGACCGAAGGAGTGGAGAGAGATGGAAAATGAGATTGAAAAAACCCTCGAAAATGCCTCTTCCTTCCAAACACCCGATCTCATGGTTTCGGTTGGAGGAACAGCAACGACCCTGGCCCAAGTGGAAATGGGACTGTCTGAATTTAACCCAAGAAAAATTCATCATTTCAAACTTACTCAAGAGGCCATAAGAAGACAGATTCTCCTCTATCGATCAAAAACTCAAGAGCAACGAAAAACGATCCAAGGGCTTTCTCCTTTGCGGGCAGATGTCATTCTCGCTGGAGCTACGATTCTATATAAGATAATGGAGACGATGAATTGCCATGAGGTGATGATAAGCTGTCACGGTGTGCGTTACGGCTTGCTCTATAGCAAGCTTTCTAACACAGCTAAATGACCTCTTTCTTTTCCTCTCTCCTAACCGTCGTCTTATAAAAATCATCAATAAATTCAAATAATTATATTAAAATTGAGGCTTTGACCCTATTTTTCTCAACCCCATGGGCTTAAGTATTGAATATTGAATTAAAAAGACAATTATGTTAATTTGAACTTAACTGCAGCGGGGAAGAATCGCTTGAATTCCTTCTATAAAAATCTCCTTTTTTGGGCCATCATCATTGTCATCATGGTTCTACTGTTTAATTTTTTCAGTAGACCCCGGCCTACCACTGTTGAAAGAAACTACTCGGATTTCATCTCTTCCGTTGAAAATAACCAGGTGTTGGAAGTAGAAACCAAAGGAAGAAGTATCACCTGGAAAGACATCCATGGGAAGAGATTTAAGACCTATGCCCCTGAAGATCCCGAAATGATTAAAATTCTTAGGGAAAAGAAGATCGTGATTCATGCCAAAAAGGAAGAAGAGTCTCCCCTGTGGCAAAATATTCTCATTCAATGGTTCCCCATGATCATTCTTATAGGAGTTTGGATCTTCTTTATGAGACAGGTTCAAATCGGTGGGGGGAAGGCCCTTTCCTTTGGAAAGAGCAGGGCAAAAATTTTAACAAAAGACCAGTCTAAGGTCACATTCGACAATGTGGCTGGAGTGGAAGAGGCAAAGGAAGAGGTCCAAGAAATCATTGAATTCCTCAGGGATCCAAAGAAGTTCACCAAACTTGGGGGAAGAATTCCAAAAGGCATCCTTCTGATCGGCGCCCCTGGAACCGGAAAGACGCTGCTTGCCAAGGCGATTGCAGGGGAGGCAGATGTTCCCTTCTTCAGTATCAGTGGATCGGACTTTGTGGAGATGTTCGTAGGAGTAGGAGCCTCTCGAGTTCGTGACCTCTTCCTCCAGGGGAAGAGAAATGCCCCATGCATCATCTTTATCGATGAAATTGACGCGGTGGGAAGACATCGTGGAGCAGGATTAGGTGGAGGACACGATGAGCGAGAACAGACCCTTAATCAACTGCTGGTGGAGATGGATGGGTTTGAGTCGAACGAAGGGGTGATCCTGATTGCTGCGACCAACCGTCCTGATGTGTTAGACCCTGCTCTTCTAAGACCTGGCCGCTTCGATCGTCAGATTGTGATCCCCATCCCGGATGTCAAAGGTCGAGAGGAGATCTTGAAGGTCCATACCAAAAAAACGCCCCTTGCCGATGATGTGGATCTCTCCCTTTTGGCCCGAGGGACCCCTGGCTTCACAGGTGCCGATTTAGAGAATATGGTCAACGAGGCAGCCCTTCTGGCGGCCCGATTAGGGAAAGAACGGATCGATATGTCCGATTTTGAGCAGGCAAAGGATAAGGTTTTAATGGGAGTGGAAAGGAAGTCAATGATCATTCCTTTTGAAGAGAGAAGAATCACCGCCTACCATGAAGCAGGGCATACCCTCGTGGCGAAAATGATTCCAGGAACGGATCCTATTCATAAGGTCACCATTATCCCTCGAGGAAGAGCCCTTGGGATCACCCAGCAGCTCCCCCTTGATGAAAAGCATACCTATCCTAAGGACTATTTAATGAACAATATTGCCGTGATGATGGGGGGAAGGGTGGCAGAAGAACTGGTTCTTCATATTCAAACCACCGGAGCGGGCAATGACATCGAGCGATCTACGGAACTGGCCAGGAAAATGGTCTGCGAATGGGGAATGAGCGAGAGGCTCGGTCCTTTGACCTTTGGCAAGAAGGAAGAAGAAATCTTTTTAGGAAGAGAATTTGCCAGGCATCGAAATTACAGCGAAGAAACGGCTCGCTTAATCGACAGCGAGGTGAGGTCGATTGTCAATCAAGGTTATGAAAAGGCGAAAGAGATCATTCAGCAGAATTTGGAAACCCTTCACCGATTGGCCAACACCCTTCTTGAGAAAGAGGTTCTCGATGGACGTCAAATCGATCTGATTATTCGTGGCGAAATGGTTTAGGACCCTCTGGATTCGATTTGAAGAAGGTGAGATGGACTTGATTCGATATGTGCCTATCCGTGACATTCATGAAGCGAGCTCCTTGATGGAAAAATTGGGAGTCGATCCCGATGGGATTGAATTGATGAAGGGAAAAACCCTTCATCTCAATCTCAAGGTCGAAGGAATTGATCCTAAATGGGCGAACCTTCTGAAACAAGAAATGCTTTCCTTAGACGGGGACGCTGCCCTGGACCGAAGGACACTCGACTGCAGTATTTCAAAAACAGATGTCCTTCTGATGGGAACCCAGAAGCAGTTTGAACGATTGGTCCATAAATTAGAAGCCTATCCATCCCTTCAAACCCTCAGCCACTCCTTAGCCGAAACACTAAAAAATCTTTCAAAAACCCGGTTCACCCTGAGATGCCGTAAAAAAACATTTCTCTTGGGCCAGAGAACCCTCCTGATGGGAATATTAAATGTCACTCCTGACTCATTTTCAGATGGGGGTCTCTTCTTTGACCGCTCAAAGGCCATTGAACATGGATTAAAGATGGCAGAAGAAGGAGCGGATCTGATCGATATCGGAGGGGAATCGACTCGCCCTGGTTCGAAACCCCTTGATCCGGAAGAAGAACTCCGGAGAGTCATCCCTGTGATTAAATCTCTGGCCAAAAGATTAGATATCCCCATCTCCATTGACACTTACAAATCAAAGGTGGCTAAGGCTGCAATCGATGCAGGGGCGGAGCTGATCAATGATATCAGCGGACTCCATTTTGACCCAGAGCTCGCCAAGGTGGCTTCCCAAGAGGACGTCCCTATTGTGTTGATGCATATTCGGGGAACTCCTGAAACCATGCAAAAGGACGTTCACTACGAGTCCCTTTTCTCCGAGATCCTCCAATACCTTCGGGAAGGGATTGAGCGAGCCGAATCCTCAGGGGTCGATCCAGAAAAGATTATCATTGATCCTGGGATTGGTTTTGGTAAGACCCTGGAACACAATCTTCTCCTGATCAAGAACCTCTCCGAATTTCGAATCCTTGGGAAACCCATCCTCCTTGGAACTTCACGAAAGAGTTTTATCGGAAGGATTCTCAATGCAGAACCTCAGGAGAGGCTGGAAGGAACCCTTGCCAGTACCGTGGTGGGGATCCTTCATGGAGCCCATATCGTTCGATGCCACGATGTGGCTCAGGCCAAGAAGGCGATTGCCGTCGCCGATGCCATTCGAGGGGTCAGTGAGGGATGAAGAGAACCCTGAGCTTCTAATCTATAGAGGAAGAAAATGGAAAGGAAATTATTTGGGACAGATGGGATTCGGGGGATCGCCAATACCGAACCGATGACTGGCGAAATGGCCATGCGATTAGGCAGGGCCATTGCTTTTCTGTTTAAAAAGGCGAAGGGACAGCACCGAATCGTGGTGGGGAAAGATACCCGACTTTCAGGATACATGTTAGAGACCGCTCTCGCCTCAGGAATCTGTTCTATGGGAGCGGATGTCTGGTTGGTTGGTCCCTTACCCACCCCTGGCATCGCTTTCATTACTACAAGTATGAGGGCTAATGCAGGGGTAGTCATCTCGGCCTCCCACAATCCCTATTACGATAATGGAATCAAAATCTTCTCCCGGGAAGGTTTCAAACTCCCAGATGAACTGGAAGCCCAGATCGAAGAGCTCGTCCTTTCGGATCATCTCCAATCCCTCAGACCTACGGCGAGTGAGGTAGGAAAGGCCCATCGAATCGATGATGCAGTGGGCCGATACGTCGTTTTCTTAAAAAATACATTCCCGAGAGACCTCACCCTCGATGGAGTGCGGATCGCCCTGGATTGTGCCAATGGGGCTGCCTATCGGGTGGCTCCCACCGTATTTGAGGAATTAGGGGCAGAAGTAATCCCTATCGGCATCGAACCCAATGGAGAGAATATTAATGCCCAATGTGGAGCCCTTTATCCTGAGACCGTTTCCAGGTTAGTGATTGAAAAAAAGGCCGATCTTGGAATCTCCCTGGATGGAGATGCAGATCGGATTATTTTTGTAGATCGACATGGGAAACAGGTCGATGGGGATAAGATCCTGGCGATCTGTGGTCTCCAGATGCTTAAAGAGGGACGACTCAAAGGCGGGACAGTGGTCACCACGGTCATGAGTAATCTCGGTTTAGACCGGGCGATCAAAAAGGCCGGTGGAAAGGTGATTCGAACCCAGGTCGGAGACCGTTATGTCGTGGAGGAGATGCTTCGAGGAAACTACAACCTTGGAGGAGAACCCTCTGGGCATACCATCTTTTTAGACTACAATACGACGTGTGACGGAATTCTAACAGCTCTTCAAACCTTGGCCATCATGAAAAGAGAGGAGAAAGATCTGGATGAATTGGCAAAGGTGATGGAATCCCTTCCTCAGGTTCTATATAACGTGGAGGTGAAAGAGAAAAAGAAACTATCAGAAATCCCGGAGATCAAGAAGAAGAC
>Ga0123519_10003962_pt1 | contig 24258 bp, 26 predicted proteins | sample YelNatPaOPRAMG02_FD_87396 | JGI IMG/M metagenome (GOLD analysis project Ga0123519, IMG submission 87396) | Hot spring microbial communities from Yellowstone National Park - Yellowstone National Park OP-RAMG-02 (version 2) | ecosystem: Environmental > Aquatic > Thermal springs > Hot (42-90C) ...
CGCTTGCATATCTTCGATTACTTCCACCAAGCACACGAATACATCTAACTTTTTTAGCACCAGAATTATCTGCAACAACTAAATTGGTTTCTTCCTGAATCATAACTCTATCCTCTCATTAGATTATTTTTCTCTTTCGAGAATTTTAACTAATCGCCATCTTTTTCTTTTGCTTAATGGTCTTGTTTCCATTATTTCAACGATATCGCCAATCTGGCATTCATTGTTAGGATCGTGAGCCATCAGTTTTGTTGTTTTCTTGTAATATTTTTTATAAATCGGATGAGCAACTCTTCTCTCAATTGCAACGACAATGCTTTTATCCATTTTATTGCTCACGACTTTTCCGATTCTGGTTTTTCTTCTTCCGCGTGTTGTAGTCATTTCTTACTTCTCCTCCTTTTTTCCAGAATCGGTTTTTCTTTCAATTCCAAGTTCTCTTTCTCTAAGAACAGTCTTCATTCTTGCAATATCTCTTCTTGTTAATTTAATTTTTGCAGTGTTTGTTAACTGTTTTGTTGCAAGTGCAAATCTGAGATCAACTAAATTATTTTCTTCTTCTATAATTCTTTTTCTTAATTCGTCATCTGTCATTTGTCGAATTTCATACATCTTCATATTCACACCTATTCAGCTTTATAATCTATTCTAGTTACAATTTTGGTCTTAATTGGAAGTTTATGAGCTGCCAACTTCAAAGCTTCTTGAGCAATGCTTGCATCAACACCACCAACTTCAAACAAAACTCTACCTGGCTTTACAACTGCTACCCAGAATTCAGGTGCACCTTTTCCTTTACCCATTCTTGTTTCAAGTGGTTTTTTAGTTACAGGCTTATCCGGGAAGATTCTAATCCAGATTTTACCATCTCTTTTCATTTTTCTTGATAAAGCAACTCTACAAGCTTCAATTTGTCGAGCTGTTATCCAGTGTGGTTCCAAGGCTTTTAAGCCAAAATCGCCAAAAGCAACGGTATTACCACGAGTTGCTTTACCTTTCATTCTACCACGTTGTGCTTTTCTGTATTTTACTCTTTTAGGCATTAACATAAAATTTACGCTCCAATTTTTTCGCCGTATTTACCGAATATTTCACCTCTACAAATCCAGACTTTAACTCCGATGGATCCATAAATTGTTTGAGCAGTTGCTGTTGCATAATCAATATCTGCTCTGAATGTGTGTAGAGGTACACGACCTTCTTTATACTGTTCAGATCTTGCCATTTCTGCACCGGCAAGTCGACCACCACATTTTATTCTGATTCCTTCAGCTCCCATTCTCATAGCTGCTGTGATTGCAGCTTTCATTGCTCTTCTATGTGAAATTCTATTTTCAATCTGTTTTGCAATATTTCTTGCAACAAGCTCGGCATCTAATTCAGGTCGTTTAATTTCATGAATTTGTACTTTTACATCTTTATTGAATAATTTTTTTAATTCTGCTTCAAGCTGTTGAATGTCTTTTCCACTTCGACCAATAACTACACCGGGTCGAGATGTATGAATTGTAATTGTCAGATCTTTGGCAGTCCTTTCAATTATAATTTTTGAAACACCAGCATTTTCCAGTCTGCTTTTTATATAATTTCTAATCTTAACATCTTCAACGAGTTTGGGTCCAAAAGATTTTTCTTCGTACCAGTTGGATTCCCAACCTCTCGTAATGCCTATTCTCAAACCGATTGGATTAGATTTCTGTCCCAAAGATACTCCTATGATTTTGTTTCTTTTTGTGCGACAACAATAGTTACATGATTTGATCTTTTTCTAATTCTATAAGCTCGACCTTGTGGAGCTGGAAGAATTCGTTTTAGCATTGGTCCACCATCAACATAAGCTTCCTTAACATATAAGTCACTCACCTCAACACGACCATCTTCAACTTTATTCATAAGATTTGCAACAGCAGATCTTAAAACTTTTTCTGCATCTCTTGCTGCATGTTTTTTAGTGAAATGCAAAATACTCAAAGCCTCTTCGACTGACTTACCACGAATTAAATCAATAACCGTCCTCATCTTTCGAGGTGAAGTTGGTATATATCTAAATGTTGCTTTAGCTTCCATTTTCTACCTTCATCAAACTTATTTTGCTTTACTTGCTTTTTCTGCTTTAGTACCTGGATGACCTCTAAAAATTCTCGTTGGTGCGAATTCACCAAGTTTATGACCAACCATATATTCAGTAATTAAGACAGGAATAAACTGCTTTCCATTGTGAATTGCAATTGTATGTCCAACAAATTCTGGTGAAATTGTTGAAGATCTTGACCAGGTTTTAATCATCTTCTTCTGATTTGCTTCATTCAAAGCTCTGATCTTTTTCAATAACTTTTCGTTTATATAAGGACCTTTTTTAACTGATCTCGGCATAAGTTCCTCTTAGACTACTTTCTTCGTTTTACAATATATTTATCAGATAATTTATTTTTCTTTCTTGTCTTGAGACCTTTAGCATATTGTCCCCACGGAGAAGTAGGATGCTGCCAACCACCACCGCTCTTACTCTTACCTTCACCACCACCATTTGGGTGATCAATTGGGTTCATTGCAACACCTCTTACATAAGATCTCCAACCTAACCATCGATTTCTTCCAGCTTTTCCTAAGCTAATATTTTCATGATCAGCATTTCCAACTACACCATAAGTGCAGTAACAATTAACATTAACCAATCGTACTTCACCAGATGGTAATTTTAAATGAACATATTTTCCTTCACGAGCAACAACTTGAGCTGAAGTTCCAGCACTTCTTGCAAGTTGTCCACCTTTACCAGGTTTTAATTCAACATTGTGAACAAAACTTCCTAATGGTACAATGCCAAGAGGCATTGCATTACCTGGTTTAATTTCAACATTTTCACCAGCTTCGATTGTCTCACCGACTTTCAATCCATTTGGAGCAAGAATATATCGTTTTTCTCCATCTGCATAATGTATCAATGCAATTCTTGCTGATCTATTAGGATCATATTCAATTGAATGTACAACACCAGGAATGTTTCTTTTATCTCTCTTAAAATCAATAATACGATACATTCTCTTATGGCCACCACCGCGATGTCGTGCGGTCAACCGACCGTAATTATTACGCCCACCAGATTTTTTTAATGGCTCGAGTAGAGATTTTTCTGGTTCAGCTTTAGTGATTTCAGAAAAATCTGGCAGTATTGCAAACCTTTGTGATGGCGTTACTGGTTTTAATTTTTTAAGTCCCATTCTAATTCATCCTACTATAAATTCTCGAAGAAATCGATTTTCTGATCTTTTTCTAAAGTTACATACGCTTTTTTAATAGTTGCAGTTCTACCAGTAAATCTACCTGATCTTCTAAACTGTGTTCTTGTTTTTCCTTTTCGGATCACAGTTCTAACATTTACAACTTTTACATTAAATTTTTGCTCGATAGCTTTAGCGATCTCAATCTTATTTGCATCTCGAGCAACCACAAATCCATAAACATTGACACCTTTTTCCTGAAGTCCTGTCAACTTCTCAGTTAATAAAGGTCTGATTAAAATTTCATTTATATTTTTACTCATGGCTAAACTGCTGATTTATTAAATTCAATGCACTTTCTTGAAGCAACAACACTTTGTTATTAAGAATATCATAAGTAGAAGCTTTCTGAGCTTCAAGAACATTTAAAGTTGGAATATTTCTTCCTGATAAATAAATATTTTTGCTATAGGAACCTGTCAAAAGTAATGTCTTTTTGTCATTAAGATTTAATGCCTTAATGATATTAAACATTTCTTTCGTTTTTGGTTGATCAAGATTGAAATCTTCAACCACAACAATTTGATTATTTCTGGCTTTATAAGTTAATGCAGATAATCTTGCTAGTAATTTAACTTTCTTAGGTAGTTTCATTTCATAATCGCGAGGTTTAGGACCAAAGACAGTTCCACCACCAACCCATAATGGTGATCTAATGGATCCGGCTCTTGCTCTACCGGTTCCTTTCTGTCTCCATGGTTTTTTACCACCACCACTAACTTCACTTCTTTCTTTAGCTTTAGCCGTTCCCTGTCTTTGATTAGCCAGATAAGCTTTAACAGCTAAATAAATTGCATGATCGTTTGGCTGAATATCAAAAACTTTCGGATTCAGCTCAACCTGTCTTCCAGTTAAGGAACCATCTATTTTATAAATATCAACTTTCATTTTTACTTCTTCATCAATTTCACATAACCATTAATGTGACCAGGAATAGCTCCTTTAATAAAGATTAGATTCTGGTCTTTATCTATTTTTACAATTTGTAAGTTTCTGACTGAAACTTTTTCACCGCCCATTCTACCCGCCATTCTTTGTCCTTTGAAAACTCGGCTTGGGAATGAGCTTGCTCCAATTGAACCAGGAGCTCTTAATCTATCACTTTGACCGTGAGTTACAGGACCACCACCAAAACCATGTCTTTTAACTACACCTTGAAATCCTCTTCCTTTCGAAACGCCCTGCACAGTAATTTTATCACCTACATTAAATACATCAACTGTTATCTGTTGGCCTAATTTCAGATCTTTCAAGTCAAAATTTCTAAACTCTGCCAAAAATCTTTTTGGTGAAAGTCCTGCTTTTTGAAAATGGCCTAACAATGGTTTAGTCGTACTTTTAATTTTCTTTTCATCGAATCCAAGCTGAACTGCATCGTATCCGTCATTATCTTTTGTTTTAATTTGAGTAATAAAGCAGGGTCCTGCCTCTACAATTGTTACCGGAATAACATTTCCATTATCATCGAAAATTCTTGTCATTCCTGTTTTTTTACCTAAAAGGCCAATCATTATAATCTCCAACTATGCATTTACTTTAATCTCAATGTCGACACCCGCAGGGATATCGAGTTTCATTAATGAATCAATTGTTCTGTTATTTGAATTTAAGATATCGATTAATCTTTTATGAGAACGAATTTCAAATTGATCACGTGATTTTTTATCAACATGAGGAGATCTAAGAACTGTATAAACGGTTCTCTTTGTTGGCAAAGGAATGGGGCCTGATACAATTGCCCCTGTACTTCTTACAGTCTTAATGATTTTTTCAGCTGACTTATCCAGCAAATTATGATCGTATGATTTTAACTTTATACGTATCTTCTGGCTTTGCACTTCTTAAATCTCCTTAATAATGAATTAATCTAATCAGTTTATTCTAAAATCTTTGTTACAACACCAGCACCAACTGTTCTACCACCTTCACGGATAGCAAATCTCAAACCTTCTTCCATAGCAATTTCTGAAATTAATTCTACGGTCAATCTAACATTATCACCTGGCATAACCATTTCGACACCCTCTGGTAACTGAACTACACCAGTCACATCTGTTGTTCTGAAATAGAATTGTGGTCTGTAACCTGAGAAGAATGGAGTATGACGACCACCTTCTTCTTTTGAAAGTACGTAAACTTCGCATTCGAATTTCTTATGCGGAGTAATACTTCCTGGCTTAGCGACAACCATTCCTCTTTCAATTTCATCTTTTCCAATACCTCTTAACAATAATCCAGCATTATCACCTGCAATAGCTTCATCCAATTCTTTTCTGAACATTTCAATACCAGTAACAACGGTCTTCTTATGCTGACCAAGACCAATTAATTCAACTTCTTCGTTTAATTTAATTCTTCCTCTTTCAACTCTACCTGTTGCAACTGTACCACGTCCAGTAATGCTGAACACATCCTCTACAGGCATTAAGAATGGTTTATCGATATCTCTTTGTGGTAATGGAATGTAGTTATCAAGAGCATCGACTAATTCATAAATGCATTTGAATTCTGGTTCATCTGGTGTAGAATTAGGTTGCATACCTTTTTCCATAGCTTTCAAAGCACTACCACGAATTACCGGAACTTCATCTCCTGGATAACCATATTTTGTTAACAATTCACGGACTTCCATTTCAACAAGATCTAACAATTCTGGATCGTCGACAGCATCAACTTTATTCATAAATACAACAATAGCTGGCACATTAACTTGACGAGCCAAAAGAATGTGCTCTCTTGTCTGAGGCATTGGACCATCAGTTGCAGCAACAACCAGTATTGCACCATCCATCTGTGCTGCACCGGTAATCATATTCTTAATGTAATCTGCGTGACCTGGACAGTCAACATGTGCATAATGTCTTTTATCAGAAGAATACTCGACATGTGCTGTGGCAATGGTAATACCACGAGCTCTTTCTTCAGGCGCATTATCAATTGAGTCAAAAGTTCTTACCTGAGCAAGATTTTTCTTGGCAAGAACCATTGTGATAGCTGCGGTTAAAGTTGTTTTACCGTGATCCACGTGACCAATTGTACCAACATTCACGTGAGGTTTACTTCTATCAAATTTTTCCTTTGCCATGTTTTTTCTCCTTTAATTAGTAAAAGTTAAACTTAAACTGTTATTCCTTCTTTTCCAACAGATTTTTCAATAATTTGATCAGCAATCTGCTTTGGTACTTCTTGATAAAATGCAAATTGCATTGTATATAAAGCTCTTCCTTGAGTCATCGACCTTAAAACGGTTGCATAACCAAACATTTCAGAGAGAGGAACAAGAGCTCTAATTACCTGAGCATCTTTTCTTGCACTAAAACCTTCAATTTTTCCTCTTCGCGAATTTAAATCACCCATTACATCACCTAAATATTCTTCGGGCGTAACTACCTCAACTTCCATAATAGGCTCTAATAGTATAGGATTTGCTTTCTTAGCTGCTTCCTTAAATGCAATTGAACCAGCAATTTTGAAAGACAGTTCATCTGAGTCTACTTCGTGATAAGAACCATCAAATAAAGTTACTTTAACATCAACAACTGGATAACCAGCTAATACACCATTCTTCATTGCTTCTTCAATTCCTTCGGATACAGCAGGTATATATTCTTTTGGAACAACACCACCTACTATCTTATTAATAAATTCGTAACCTTTGCCTTTTTCATTTGGTTCAACTTCTATCCAAACATGACCATATTTTCCACGACCGCCAGTCTGACGAACAAATTTTCCTTCAGCTTGAACTTTTTTGGTAATGGTTTCTCTATAAGCTACTTGTGGTTTACCAACATTGGCTTCAACTTTAAATTCTCTTTTCATTCTATCAACAAGAATCTCAAGATGAAGCTCACCCATTCCTGCAATCAATGTTTGACCAGTTTCTTCGTTTACGCTGACTCTAAATGTTGGATCCTCATCTGCCAATCTACTTAATGCTTCTGATAATTTGTCTTGATCTGCTTTAGTTTTTGGTTCTATTGCAATCTGAATGACAGGCTCAGGAAATTCCATTTTCTCAAGAATAATTGGATCTGATTCGTCACAAAGTGTATCGCCAGTCTTTGTATATTTTAATCCAACAGCAGCACAAATATCCCCTGCATAAACTTCGTCTATATCAGTTCGATGATTTGCGTGCATTTGCAACAGCCTTCCTAATCTTTCCTTTTTTCCTTTATTTGAATTATAAACATAAGATCCAGCTGTTGCTTTACCTGAATAAACTCTAAAGAAAGTTAAACGACCAACATATGGGTCGCTCATAATTTTAAACGCGAGTGCTGTAAACTTTTCATCTTCGGTTAATTTTCTTGTAACAAGATCATTTAAATGTGGATGATGTCCAACAATTTCCGGCAAATCAGCAGGAGATGGTAAATAATCTACTATTGCATCAAGTAATAATTGTATTCCTTTATTTTTAAATGCTGAACCACAAAGAACTGGAACGATTGTTCCTTTAATAGTAGCCTGACGAATAACTTTCTTTATTTCTTCTTCAGTAATTTCTATTCCTTCAAGATATTTTTCTAAAAGAGTATCATCTATATCAGAAACTGCTTCGAGTAATTTTGTTCGATGTTCTTTCGCATAATTCTGCAGATCCTTTGGAATATCAAATACCTCAAACTTAGTGCCCAATGGATCTTCTGTATACATCACCGCTTTCATTCGAATCAAATCGATTACACCCACAAACATATCACCTTCACCTATTGGTACCTGAACCGGCACTGGATTGGCACTAAGACGATCTTTCATCATCTGAATTACATTAAAGAAATCAGCACCAACTCTGTCCATCTTATTTACAAATGCAATACGAGGCACACCAAACTTATCCGCTTGACGCCAAACAGTTTCTGACTGAGGTTCAACACCACCAACAGCACAGAATAATGCAACGGCACCATCAAGAACTCTTAAAGATCTTTCAACCTCGACTGTGAAATCAACATGTCCAGGAGTATCTATAATATTAATTCTATGACCTTTCCATTCACAAGTTGTGGCTGCACTTGTAATTGTTATTCCTCTTTCACGCTCTTGCTCCATAAAATCCATCGTCGCAGAGCCATCATGCACTTCGCCCATACGATGCACTTTACCAGTATAGAACAGAATACGTTCTGTTGTGGTTGTCTTACCGGCATCGATATGAGCCATAATTCCGATATTTCTCAATTTTTCTATTGGCAAATTTCTAGGCATAAAAAAATCTAATCTCCATTATTACCATTTAAAGTGAGCAAAAGCCTTATTAGCTTCAGCCATTCTATGTGTATCTTCTTTCTTCTTAATTGCTGCACCTTCGTTATTTGCGGCAGCAATTAGTTCAGCTGCAAGTTTATTTGCAAATGATTTGTCTTTTCTTTCTCGAGCAAAATTTATTATCCATCTCAAAGCAAGAGCGATTCTTCTTTCAGGTCTGACCTCAGTAGGAACCTGATAAGTAGCTCCACCTATTCTTCGACTTCTAACCTCAATCATAGGTTGAACATTGTTTACTGCTTTTAAGAAAACCTCGAGTGGATTTTTATTTGTTTTCTCTTTAATGATATCAAAAGCACCGTAGACTAACTTTCTTGCAACATTCTTTTTGCCGCGTTTCATTACATAGTTAATAAGCTTTGTTACAAGAACTTCATTATAAATTGGATCGGGCGGCAAAATTCTCTTTTCTGCTCTTCTTTTTCTCATAATTACTTACTTGCTGTTTTTGCTTTTTTAGTTCCGTATTTAGATCTACCCTGTTTCCTATCCTGTACACCAGCTGCATCTAGTGTACCTCTAATAATATGATATCTAACTCCCGGTAAATCCTTCACTCTACCTCCGCGAACAAGAACTATTGAGTGCTCTTGCAAATTATGTCCTTCACCAGGAATATATGCAGTAACTTCAATTCCGTTTGACAATCTAACACGCGCCACCTTACGCAATGCGGAGTTAGGTTTTTTGGGAGTCGTAGTATAGACACGAGTACAAACCCCTCGTTTCTGGGGGCAACCTTGAAGAGCCGGTGATTTGCTCTTGCTTTTAACCTTTTCTCTGTTATGTCTAACTAACTGATTTATTGTTGGCAAATCTATATCTCCGTTTTATAAAAATTTAGCTTTGCAATATAACATTTTGATTTTTTTTAGTCAAGAACTCATTTTGATTTTACTTTCACAGTTTCCTGTGTTGAACTCTTAGTTTCAACAAATTCAGGAGTAGTAAGCATAATGTTTCTGAATTTCTTCAGACCAGTTCCTGCTGGAATCTTGTGACCGATAACAACATTCTCTTTTAATCCTAACAAGTAATCTGTCTTCGCTTCTGTCGCAGCATCAGTTAGAACTTTTGTTGTTTCCTGGAACGATGCAGCTGAAAGGAAACTTTCTGTTGAAAGAGCTGCTGATGTTATACCCAAAAGAACTGGTTCTGAAGTTGCTGGTTGAGCATCTCTATACTCAATCAATTTCTTGTTTTTCTTTCTGAGATCAATATTTACATCACGAACTTTATTTCTTTCAACAACTTGACCATTCTTAAATCTCGAATCACCACGATTCAAAATCACAACAGATTGTCTAATTCTTTCATTTTCTTCTTCAAGTACATACTTATCAACTAAATCGTTTTCAAGGAACTTGGTATCACCTGGATCAAGTATTTTTACTTTTTGCAACATCTGTTTCACAATAATCTCAATGTGCTTATCATTGATCTTTACACCTTGCAAACGATAAACTTCTTGAATTTCATTAACAAGGAATTCCTGAACAGCATTTGGACCCTTAATTCTCAAAATATCATGAGGATCAAGATCACCATCTGTTAACTTGTCACCAGCTTTTACAACATCACCATTCTGAACTAAAACATGCTTACCAACTGAAATTGAATAAGTTTTTGTTGTTAATCCATCTACTGATGTGATGATAATATCTCTCGTACCTTTCTTTTGTCCACCGAAAGATACTATACCATCAAATTCGGCAACAATTGCAGGATCGTGTGGTTTTCGAGCCTCAAAGAGCTCAGTTACTCTTGGCAATCCACCTGTAATATCGCGTGTCTTACCAATTTCTCTTGGAATTTTTGCCAGAATGGTACCAGCTTCAATCTCCTGTCCTTCTCTGACAACAAGATGAGCTTTTGCTGGCATAATGTATTCAATTAACTTCTCACCATTCTTAACAACATTTATTCTCGGAACAAGTGCTTTGTCACGAGGCTCAATCACAACTTGTTGAATATGACCTGTTTGTTCATCACTTTCATGTCTGAAGGTCATATTTTCAACCATATCCTGAAATTCAACAACACCACCAACTTCACTAATGATTAGTGCGTTATATGGATCGTGGTTATATAGAATTGTACCTTTCTCTACTTTCTGACCATCTTCAATAACAATTTCAGCACCGTAAGGAACTTCATATCGTCTTAAGACTCGATTATCTTTATCAACGATACTAATTACACCATTTCTTGTTAATGATACTTTAACTTTTTCACCGAATTCATTTACTTTTTCAACAAATCTTAATCCTTCGAATTGTGCCTTTCCTTCAAATCTTGATGTAACCTGAGATGTTTCGACTATTCTACTTGCTGCACCACCAATGTGGAAAGTTCTTAATGTTAACTGAGTTCCTGGCTCACCGATTGATTGAGCAGCAATGATACCAACAGCCTCACCAACATCAACGAGTTTTCCTGTTGTTAGATTTCTACCATAACATTTTGCACAAACACCTCGTTTAGAGTCACAGGTTAAAACTGTTCTAATTTTGACAGTTTCAATTGCGGTTTCACCAATTCGCTCTGCAATTTCCTCGGTTATTAATTCACCAGCTTCGCAGAGTAATTCATTGGTCAAAGGATCATAAATATCTTCAAGAGCAACTCTACCTAAAATTCTTTCAGATAGAGGTTCTCGAATTTCTTCTCCATCTTTCAATGCAGTTACTTCAACACCACGAATTGTTCCACAATCATATTGAGTTACAACAACATCCTGAGCAACATCAACCAATCTTCTTGTAAGATAACCAGCATCTGCTGTTTTCAACGCAGTATCAGCAAGACCTTTTCTTGCACCGTGTGTTGAGATAAAGTATTCGATAACTGAAAGACCTTCTTTGAAGTTTGAAATAATTGGACTTTCAATAATTTCACCAGCTTGTCCAGTTAAACTCTTCTGCGGTTTTGCCATAAGTCCTCTCATACCGGCAAGCTGACGAACTTGTTCTTTCGAACCACGAGCACCAGAATCTATCATCATCCATAGAGGATTAAATCCATCCTGAGATTTTTTCAATGTCTCTATCAATGCATCGGCAACATTATTGGTAGTATGAGTCCAGATATCAATTATCTTGTTATATCTTTCACCTTCTGAGATATAACCTTCCTGCCATTGATTAAGAACCTTTTTAACTTCTTTATTTGACTTTTCAATGAATTGCCATTTAATTTCAGGGACAATCATATCATCAACATTGATTGAAATTCCACCAATCGTCGAAAATTTAAATCCAATGTCTTTCAAATCGTCAAGGAATTGAGCTGTTCTTACATTACCAAGCTTTCTAAACATCTTGCCAATCAATGAACCAAAGGATTTCTTTACAAGCAATTCATTGATGAAGCCCATTTCTTTTGGAACTATTCTGTTGAAAATAACTCTACCAACGGATGTCTCGATTAATTCATCATCAATTCTAACTTTAATTCTTGCATGCAATCCAACTTTCTTATTTTCATAAGCAATGAGGACTTCATCAGGTGAACTGAAAACTTTTCCTTCACCAAGATCACCATCTTTAATCTTAGTTAGATAATAACAACCAAGAATAATATCCTGTGTTGGAATAACAATTGGATTTCCATTCTGTGGTGATAAGATATTATGACTTGAAAGCATTAATAAATGACATTCAAGAATTGCTTCTGGTGACAGAGGAACATGGACTGCCATCTGATCACCATCGAAGTCAGCATTAAATGCTGTACACACCATCGGGTGAATTTCAATAGCCTTTGTCGTAACAAGGACTGGTTGGAACGCCTGTATACCAAGTCTGTGCAAAGTTGGTGCACGGTTCAACATTACTGGATGTGAGTCAACTATACTTTCAAGGATTTCCCATACAATCGGTTGTTTCTTATCAATAACCTTTCTTGCACTCTTGACTGTTTTGTTGTAACCTCGTTCAATCAATTTATTGATTACGAATGGCTTGAATAATTCCAGAGCCATATCTCTGTTCAATCCACACTGATGTAATTTTAGCTCTGGATTAACAACGATAACAGAACGACCAGAATAATCAACTCTCTTACCTAAGAGATTTTGTCTAAATCGTCCTTGTTTGCCTTTTAAGATATCAGATAATGATTTTAATGCTCTGTTTGATTCTGCTCGAACGACATTTGTTCTTCTTGAATTGTCAAACAACGCATCAACAGCTTCCTGAAGCATTCTTTTCTCATTGCGAAGAATTACATCAGGAGCTTTAATCTCAATTAATCTTTTCAAACGATTATTTCGAATGATTACTCTTCGATAGAGATCATTCAAATCACTTGTTGCGAATCTTCCACCTTCGAGCGGAACGAGTGGACGAAGTTCTGGTGGAATAACAGGGACTATATCTACAATCATCCATTCGGGTTTATTTTCAGGTGCACCTTCGCGTCGTTTGAAAGCTTCAATAATTTTTAATCGCTTAAGAATTTCCTGTTTTTTCTGTTGTGATGTCTCTTCTTTCAATTGAGTTCTTAATTCCAGACTCAAAGCTTCAGGATCAACTTTCTTCAACAAAGCTTTAAGAGCTTCTCCACCCATTTTGGCAACAAACTTACGAGGATCGTCATCACTTAACTTTTCATTATCTGGCGGAAGTGTGCTCAAAATCTCAAAATATTGTTCTTCTGTAATTAAATCTTTTTCTTTTAATCCAGTTGGACCTGGGTTGATAACCACATAAGTTTCGTAATAAACTATTCTTTCAAGATCTTTTGTGCTGTAACCTAAAACATTTCCTATTTTACTCGGTTGAGATCTAAAGAACCAGATATGAGCAACCGGGACAGCAAGATGAATATGACCCATTCTTTCACGACGGACAGACTTAGTAGTAACCTCAACACCACATCTATCACAAATAATGCCTTTGTATCTTATTCTCTTGTATTTACCGCAATGGCATTCATAATCCCTTGTTGGACCAAAGATTCTTTCGCAGAATAATCCATCCTTTTCTGGTCTAAACGATCTGTAATTGATCGTTTCCGGTTTTGTTACTTCACCATGTGATCTTCTCAAAATTACATCGGGATTAGCAAGACTAATAGTAATTTTCGAAATAATCTTTGGTTGCTGATCTAAAGGTTTAATTGTTGTCATTTTTCAAACTCATAATTTGTTGTTGATTTTTATTCGTATTCAACATTTACTTCAAGACATAGTCCTTGCAATTCCCTGACCAAGACATTGAACGATTCGGGAATATTAGCTTCAGGAAAGTCAGAACCTTTAACTATTGCTTCATAAACTTTCGCTCTACCAGTAACATCGTCACTTTTAACTGTCAACATTTCCTGCAATGCGTGAGCAGCACCATAAGCTTCAAGTGCCCAGACTTCCATTTCACCAAATCTCTGACCACCAAACTGAGCTTTTCCACCAAGTGGCTGTTGAGTAATTAACGAATAAGGTCCAATTGATCTTGCATGTATCTTATCTTCAACCATATGTGAAAGCTTCATAATATAAGCTACACCAACTGTAACTTCTTTATCAAATTTTTCACCAGTTCGTCCATCATAGAGAACTGTTTTACCACTTGGGTTTAATCCAGCTTTCTTCAAATACTCTTGAATTTCTTCCCAGGATGCACCGTCAAAAATTGGTGTTGCAAATTTTACTCCGAGTTTATAAGCAGCCCAACCCAGAGCACATTCAAGCAACTGACCAACATTCATTCGTGATGGAACACCAAGAGGATTAAGAATAATATCGACTGGGGTTCCATCTGGTAAGAATGGCATATCTTCGACCGGAACAATTTTAGCAACAACACCCTTGTTCCCATGTCGACCAGCCATTTTATCACCGACCATAATCTTTCGCTTCTTTGCCACATAAACCTTAGCCATCTGGACAATTCCTGGAGGTAAATCATCACTGGCTTGAATCTTATTTTTCTCTCTCTTCAATGTATCATCAATTTCTTGCTTTTCAATGAAATAATTTTCATAAAGTTTTCTGACGAGATTATTCTTCTTTGAATTTTCAGTCCAATCAGATTCTGTATCAAGTTCTTCAACTTTATCACCAAGTGCTTCAAAGATAGATCGTCTTAAAACAGTTCCACTTCGAATTGCTGATGATCCATCTTTAAATTTAATTCCAACGGCTTCAACTCCATCAAAAATTTCGACCAATCTATCAACTAATTTAGCTCTTAATTTTTCAATGTTTTCATCGTGTTCTCTTTCGAGTTGTTCAATTAATCGTTTCTCTTCTTTCCTTCCTTCTGCATCTCTTCTTCTACGAGTAAACAACTTTGTTGCAACTACAACTCCTCTCATTCCGGCAGGAGCTCTCAATGAAGCGTCCTTCACATCACCAGCTTTATCACCAAAGATTGCTCTCAGTAATCTTTCTTCTGGAGTTGGATCAGTTTCTCCTTTTGGAGTAATTTTACCGATCAAGATATCGTTTTCTTTAACCTCAGTACCAACTCTAACAACGCCATATTCATCAAGATCTTTAGTAGCTTCTTCACTGACATTTGGAATTTCACGAGTTAATTCTTCTTCGCCTCGTTTTGTCTCTCTTACTTGAAGTTCAAACTCTTCAATATGAATTGAAGTGTAAACATCTTCTTTAACAAGTCGCTCACTTAAAATGATAGCGTCCTCAAAATTATAACCTCTCCAAGGCATATAAGCGACAATAATATTTTTTCCAAGAGCAAGCTCACCATTATCAGTCGCATGACCATCTGCTAAAACATCGCCTTTCTTAATTCTTTGTCCTTCAACCACAAGTGGCTTTTGATTAATGCAAGTATCCTGATTTGTTCTATAGAATTTAGTTAAGTAATAAGTTCTAATTTTTCGATCCTCAAAAGAAGTCAATCTTTCAGTCTCAGTCATATCATATTCAACGGTGATGTGATTTGCATCACATTCAATAACAACACCATCTCCTTCAGCAATAATAAGTGCCCGTGAGTCTCTTGCAACTTTTTCTTCCATTCCTGTTCCAACAAGTGGAGCTTCGGTTTTCATCAATGGGACAGCTTGACGTTGCATATTGCTTCCCATCAACGCTCTATTAGCATCATCATGTTCAAGGAATGGAATTAATGATGCTGCTGGACTAACGATTTGATTAGGAGCGACATCCATATATTTGATGTTCTCAGGTGATTCTTCAGGGAAATCACCTCTAAATCTTGAAATTATTCTTTCACCGACAAATTTACCTTGTTCATTTACTTTTGTGCTTGCTTGAGCAATAGCAACTTCATCTTCTTTCTCTGCAGTTAAATACTCAATTTTATCAGTTACTTTTCCATTTTCAACTTTTCGATAAGGAGTTTCAATAAATCCGTATTTGTTAATTCGAGAATAAATACACAGAGACGAAATCAAACCGATGTTTGGACCTTCTGGAGTTTCAATTGGACACAAACGACCATAATGAGTATAGTGAACATCTCTTACTTCGAAACCAGCTCTTTCTCTTGTCAATCCACCAGGACCTAACGCACTGAGTCTTCGCTTGTGAGTAATCTCTGCCAATGGATTTGTTTGATCGAGAAATTGCGATAATTGATTTGTGCCAAAGAAGGAATTAATTACACTCGAAATGATTCTTGCATTTACAAGATCCTGCGGACCGAAATTCTCTGTTTCCTGAATGTTCATTTTCTCTCTGATGGTTCTCGCCAATCTTGCAAATGCTGTGTTGAATTGTTGAGTTAATTGTTCACCAACAGTTCTAACTCTTCTATTGCCAAGATGATCAATATCATCAACTGGATGTTTACCATCTTTTAAGTCGATCAAATATTTAATGATTGCGATAATATCTTCTTTTGTAAGAATTGTAATGTCTTCTGGAATGTTCAATCCAAGTTTAACATTCATTCTGTGGCGACCAACTTCGCCAAGGTCATATCGTTTTGGATTGAAGAATAACTTATCAATCAAACCTCTTGCTGTTTCAAGATCTGGGGCTTCAGTTGCTCTCAACTGTTTATAAATTGCTTCAAGTGCTTCTTCCTCGCTATGAGCTATATCATTCGCAAGAGTATTAAGGATTAAGTGGCCATCAACCGATTCAACTTGCTTGATAAATTTGACTTTCTTGTTACCGGTCTTCTTTGCCCTCTGTAAAATTTCTTCTGTAAACTCTGTATCTTTTGTTGCAAAAATTTCACCGGTTGTAAAATCAATTAAATCGGATGCTAATTTTCTACCGAAGTACTCCTTAATTTCAGGTTTATGGATATCAACTTCTTCAAACAAATCAAACAGCTCAAGTATTTGTTCATCAGAAGAATATCCAATAGCTCTGAGTAATGTTGTTGCAGGGAATTTTTTCTTTCGATCAATATAAACATACATCATATTGGAGATGTCAGTAGCGAATTCAACCCAGGATCCTTTGAATGGAATTACTCTTCCAGTATAAATCATCGTTCCATTTGGATGCATCGTCTCAGAAAACACAACCCCAGGTGATCGATGCAACTGACTTACGATTGCTCTTTCAGCACCATTAATAATAAAACTTCCCTTTGGTGTCATATAAGGCAAATTGCCAAGATAAACATCTTGCTCGACTGATTGCACAAATTCCTGGGTTTCTAGATCTCTAATCGAGAGGCGCATTTTTGCTTTCAAAGGAACGGCATAAGTTAAACCTCTTTCCAAACATTCTTGAATTGTATATCTTGGCTTATCTACATAATACTCAACAAAATCAAGTTTATAGTTTTCTCTTTGATCTAAAATCGGGAAGTTCTGAAGAAATACACTCTGTAATCCCTTGTTCTCTCTTTTATCCGGTGGAACATTAGCCTGGAGAAAATCTTCAAACGATTCAAGTTGTACTGCCAATAAATCCGGAGCCTCAACCGCACTTTTAATTTTTGAGAATGATATTCTATCTGCCACTTTTACATCTCCAATACTTATTATTGATTGTTACCAATAAAAATGGAAAATGATGAGCCAAATGGTTGACTCATCACTTTCCTTAAAAAAATATTTTTTCGAAAGTTTTTACTTAATCTCGACTTTACCGCCAGCTTCTTCAATTTCTTTCTTAATCTTTTCAGCTTCTTCTTTGCTCACACCTTCTTTAATTGTCTTTGGAGCTGAATCAACAAGATCTTTTGCTTCTTTCAAACCTAAACCGGTATGAGCACGTACGACTTTAATCACATTAAGTTTTTGTGCACCTGCGTCAGTTAAAACTACAGTGAACTCAGTTTTCTCTTCTTGTGCTGGTGCAGCTGCACCACCTGCAGCAGGAGCTCCTGCCATCACAACTGGTGCTGCAGCGGTTACGCCAAATTCTTCTTCTAAAGCTTTCTTTAATTCAGCAGCTTCTGTTAAAGTTAATCCTTTAATTTGCTCTACTAAACTTGCTACTTTCTCTGTCATTTTAATAACTCCTGATTTTTTTAGTTACTTTCTTGTTTTTTAATGTAAGCATCGAGCACACCAACAAGATCACGCATTACAGCATTGATAGATCCAATCAATCCAGAAATTGGTGACTGGATACCACCAATGATTCCTGCAATGATCTCTGGTTTTGATGGTAATGAAGCCAGTTCGTCTAATTTTGAACCATCATAGAATGAAGTTTCAACATAACAAGCTTTTAAATCAAGCTTGTTATATTTTTCTCTGAATTTTTTAATAATCTTTGCAGGAACAACTGGGTCTTCTTTTGGAATTGCAAGACCTGTCATTCCAACAAGATATTCTTTCGCCTTTTCAAAGCGATTTATTCGATCGATTGCAAGTTTTGCCAGAGTATTTTTTACAACACGATACTCTACATTGGCTTTGCGAAATTCACGACGAAGTTCATTCACCTCTTCAACAGTTACCCCATGATAATTAACAAGGTAAAGACCTGTCGCATCTTTCAATTTATCGGCAACCCTTGCAACGACCTCGGCTTTTTCAGCTTTATTCATAATTCAACCTATCCTTAATAGATTTACACCGTTAATATTTAGAAGCTTAAGAGTGCGTAATAGTCACTTTTATAAATTAGTTAATTCATTACGATCTATCTTAATTCCAGGACCCATTGTACTTGAAAGATAGACCGATTTCACATATTGTCCTTTAGCCGAAGCAGGTTTCAATCTGAGAATTGTACTCATTAAAGCTTTAAAATTCTCAATTAACTTTTGAGCATCGAAAGATGCTTTCCCAATCGATGCATGAACGATACCAGCTTTATCGACTCGGAATTGGATTTTACCTGCTTTCAACTCTTTAACAACTTTACCAACATCATTTGTAACGGTACCGCTTTTCGGATTTGGCATCAAACCACGAGCACCTAAAATTTTTCCAAGTTTACCAACTTCTGGCATTACATCTGGAGTTGCAACCACAACATCAAAATCTAACCAGCCCTCTTGAATTTTTTTAATGTATTCATCAAATCCAACATAATCAGCACCTGCTTCTTTTGCTTCTTGTTCTTTAGGTCCTCGTGTTAAAACCAAAACCCTTACATTTTTACCCGTACCATGAGGTAAAATAACAGTTCCTCTCACCATTTGATCCGCATGTCTTGGATCTACACCCAATCGAACAGCAACATCGACAGATTCGTCAAATTTTGCATTTGCTAATTTCTTAACAAGTTCTACAGCTTCAGAAATTTTATATTCTTTTTTCTTATCGATTGCTGAAAGATTATTTTTTACTCTTTTACTGATTTTCATATCAAACCTATATTTTTATCCTTCTACAGTTATACCCATACTTCTTGCTGTTCCTTCAATCATACTCATTGCTGCTTCAAGTGATGCTGCATTTAAATCTGGCATTTTCAACATAGCAATTTCTTTAATCTGTTCTTTTGTAACTTTACCAACTTTAACTCGATTAGGCTCAGCCGAACCTTTTTCGATCTTAGCAGCTTTGAGTAATAGTACTGATGCAGGTGGGGTTTTTGTAATAAAAGTAAATGATTTATCTGAATAAACAGTAATAACAACTGGAATAATTAATCCCGCCTGGTTTTGAGTTCTCGCATTAAATTGCTTGCAGAACTCCATAATGTTAACACCTTTTTGACCTAAAGCTGGTCCAACTGGTGGTGCTGGATTTGCTTGTCCTGCGGGAATTTGAAGTTTTATGTAACCTACAATTTTCTTAGCCATAACTTTCTCTCAAAATTTATTTTTCTAATTCTGCTTGAGTAAAATCAATTTCTACTGGAGTTTTTCTACCAAAGATGCTTACCATTACTTTGAGTTTCATTTTTTCGTTATTTACTTCTTGAACTGTACCTTTCATCTTAGCAAAAGGTCCATTTGTAATCACAATCGGATCTCCAACTTTGAACGGAGTTTCAATTCTTTCACCTTTGGCTTCTGCCTGAATTTTTCCAATTATTCTTTCAACCTCTGATGGTTGAAGAGGTATTGGTTTATTTTTTGTTCCAAGAAATCCCATAACTGATGGGATACTTAGAATAATGTCAATGATCTTCTTATCAAGTTCTGCTTCAATTAAAATGTAACCAGGGAAGAAACTTTTATTTTTTTGTTTTTTCTTTCCGTCCTTTACTTCAAAAACTTTTTCAACTGGAATTAAAATTTGTTTGATATATGGTTGTAAATTTCTATACTCAATTTCTTTTTCGAGCGCTGTCTTAACCTTGTTTTCGTGACCAGAAAATGTTCTTAAAACATACCATTTAAAACTCATCTTTAGAATATTCCTTTAATTATATTACTCAATATCTGATCTATTATATAGACAAACGCTGCAAGAATTAAACAGGTAATGATTACAAGTTGTGTAGAACCTTTAAGTTCTTCCTGACTTGGCCAGGTAACTTTTTTCATTTCCCTGACAACATCATTGAAATAGTTTATAATTTTTTCTTTCATAAGATATATTCCTGATTATGCACGTCAGGAGGGACTCGAACCCCCAACCTGCGGTTTTGGAGACCGCTGCTCTACCAATTGAGCTACTGACGTAAGTTTATTTAGTTTCCTTATGAATTGTATGTTTATTACACCACTTGCAATATTTTTTATACTCTACTCTACCAGAATGGAGTTTTTTATTTTTTGTGGTAGTGTAATTTCTCCTTTTACATTCAGTGCATTCTAAAGTAATTATTTCTCTCATCTTTTATTTCTCACTTTCTTGAGCTTGCGACCGGGATTGAACCGGTGACCTCTTCCTTACCAAGGAAGTGCTCTACCAACTGAGCTACGCAAGCGTTTTCACTTTTTCAAATAAAAAAATTTTCCCTTAAAAGGGAAAATTCATAAATATAATTTTTTTGAGCGGGAGACGGGACTCGAACCCGCGACCAACAGCTTGGAAGGCTGTGACTCTACCAACTGAGTTACTCCCGCTTGTAATAAACTTTCAAAATTTTTAATGAACTTTTTCGTGGGTGGCGAGGGATTCGAACCCCCTAAGGCGTATGCCAACGGATTTACAGTCCGCCCCGGCTCTCCAACTCCGGCGTCCACCCATTTTATCTTTTATTTTTAGCTTACAATAATATTAATCTTATTTTAAAGATGCAACACCCCACAAACAATTTTTTCAAAGAATTTTTCTCAGAAAATTTCTGATCCAATAAATTTTTCAAATTATCATAATAAATTTTTCGCCTGCATCGATTCATTCAGGGCTTTGAGAAAAAATGAAACAAATAATATATTGCAAGTGTTCAAATGAGCGTAATAATTTAATGAGAGGACTCAACAATGAAAATTAAAACAACATTAATCATCATCCTCTTTACAACTGGGATTGTTTTTGGTCAACTTAAGAATCAAATGCCTCAAGAAATCAATGTTGGTAGCGCAATGCTCGCTCCAAAATCAAGTAATCTGTTGTTTGGTTTCTTCAATCCAGCTAATTTTAAGATGAGTCATTCTTATAGTTTTTCTTACACAACTTTTGGAAGATCAAGTCTTGCTTTAGGTGTTTACACCAATTCAATGTTCTATAAAATTTCTGATCCTCTCACAATGGAAGTTGATATTAGCTTAACACACTCACCATTTAATTCTTTTGGAAAAGAATTCCAGAATCAATTCAATGGCATTTATTTAAGCCGCGCTGCTTTAAACTGGAGACCAACAGAAAACACATTCATTAATATTGAATTTCGAAATTTACCTTCCACTTTTTATTTGATGAACCCTTACTATAGATATTACCCGAGTTGGTATCGTTATGATGAAGCTGGTTTTAATGATTGGTATCTGGGCAGATAAAATATGAGGGTAATAGTAAGATAAAGTGGCGGGAAATCTTAAAACTAAAAACACAATTCTAAATATCTCCCTTTTTTTACTCGGGCTCTTCCTTTTATTAATTGCATATAATATTTACCTGTCATTAAACAAATCTCAGGACGAGGATTTAGAAGATCAAAGTTCAACGGGAAGAATTGTTCAAGTTCGAGTTTTAAATGGGACTCAAATTGAAGGACTGGCGCAAAAGCTCAGTGACTATTTGAGAACAAAAAATTTTGATGTTGTTGTTCAAGGAAATTATTCTACTCGAAATGTGGAAAGAACTTTTATCATTATCCATACTGATGATAAGAAAGTTTTGCGCCGTTTAAAAAGAATTTTAAGAATTAATCCTGATCAGGTGGTCATAGAAAACAGAGATTTCGAATTGACTGATATCACAATTGTAATTGGGGAAGATTATCAAAAACTAACTAGTGAAATAAAATGGTAAAAAGCGAAGAACTAAAAAATTTAATTGTAGAAAAAATTATCGAGAAGAAAGGTGAGAATATACTTGTTCTTGATTTGAGAAAAGTTACTTCAATAACGGATTTTTTTGTTATCTGCTCAGGAACGGTTGAACAACACATTAAAGCAATTAAAGATAATATAATTGAAAAGCTCGAAGAAAAAGGAATAAAATACTGGCATATTGAAGGAGAAAGAGCAAACACCTGGGTATTAATTGATTATGTTGATGTTGTTGTTCACATATTTCATCCAATAACAAGAGATTTTTATAAACTTGAAAAATTATGGGCTGATGCAAAAATCGAAAAAATCAAAACTGATTCTGAACAAGTCGAGGTAGAGAATTAAAAGAAATGAAAGATTACCTTTACTCACTCCTTAAAAATCTCGAAAGCAAATTAAATTTCTTTAAAGCAGATGATGTAATTTTAACAGTTCCGAAGCAAAAAGATTTTGGAGACTTTGCAACCAATTATCCTTTTTTACTTGCCAGAGAATTAAAAAAATCTCCGAAAGAAATTGCTCAGCAAATTGTTGAAAACATTGAAGACAAAGAAAATGCTCTTGAGAAAATTGAAGTTGCTGGAAACGGCTTCATCAATTTTAAATTCAAAAAGGAATTTATTGTTAAACAATTAAATCAAGTTCTTGAAAAGTCATCCGATTACGGTAAATCAACCAAATACTTGGGCAAAAAAGCACAAGTTGAATTCGTCTCAGCAAACCCAACTGGACCTCTTACAGTTGGTCACGGTCGTAATGCAGTCTTCGGTGATACTGTTGCTAATCTTCTTTCTGCAGTTGGTTATCAAGTCGAACGAGAATATTATTTCAATAATGCTGGTCGACAAATGCGTGTTCTTGCTGATTCAGTCAGATTGAGATACCTCGAATTGCTTGGTGAAAAAATTGAATTCCCTGAAGATTATTATCAAGGTGAATACATAATCGAGATAGCTAAAAAAATTTATGACGAGAAAAAAGATGAGTTAAAAAATTCCGATGATCTCTCTTATTTCAAAGAAGTAGCTGAGAAAGAGATCTTTGCCGACATTAATAAGACCTTAAATAGATTGGGAATTAAATTTGACAACTACTTCAACGAAAACTCGCTCTATGAAACTGGTAAAATAGATCAAGTAATAAATGCATTTAAAGAGAAAGGTTTTTGTTACGAAAAAGATGGTGCCCTCTGGCTCGCACTTACAAAAGTTGGACTTGAACAGGATAAAGTAATTGTTAAAAGCACAGGTGAACCAACCTATCGATTACCAGATATTGCATACCATATTGAAAAGTTTAAACGAAATTATGATTTGATGGTCGATGTTTTTGGATCTGACCATATGGCAACTTATCCTGATGTTCTTGCAGGACTTCAAATTTTAGGTTACGATACATCAAAGGTTAAAGTTTTAATCCACCAATTTGTGACGATTGTTAAAGACGGTGAAATTGTGAAAATGTCCACTCGTCGGGCAAATTTCGTTACACTCGATCAATTAATCGATGAAGTCGGTCCTGATGTAGTGCGATACTTTTTCTTGATGAGATCTATTTCAAGTCATTTAAATTTTGATATTGGATTAGCAAAAAAACAAACTGATGAGAATCCGGTCTTTTATTTACAATATGCTCATGCAAGAATTTGTGGAATACTTCGACTTGCAAATGAAGAAGGTAAAGTCCCAGGAAATAATTTTGAACTATTAAAAGAAAATGAAGAAATTGAACTAATCAAACATATTCTAAATTATCCTGATATCGTTTTGAGATCAGCAGAAAATTTTGATCAATTAATTCTAATTTCTTACTTACACGAACTTGCTGAGCTTTTTCATAAGTTTTATCACGAACACAGAGTTTTAGGTCAGGAAGATAATCTCACATCTGCAAGACTATCACTTTGCAAAGCAACGCAGATTGTTCTACAAAATGGTCTCTCTATTCTTGGA
>Ga0123519_10003965_pt1 | contig 24236 bp, 18 predicted proteins | sample YelNatPaOPRAMG02_FD_87396 | JGI IMG/M metagenome (GOLD analysis project Ga0123519, IMG submission 87396) | Hot spring microbial communities from Yellowstone National Park - Yellowstone National Park OP-RAMG-02 (version 2) | ecosystem: Environmental > Aquatic > Thermal springs > Hot (42-90C) ...
AGTGCGCCAGGCGATCAGGTAAAACTCCGCGTCTGCGATGATCTTGTCACCTGGGTAACCGGAGCTACGAACTATCAGACGTTGTGGGGTGTATACTATGTGCCTCCGACGGCAATCAATGACTTCCGACCAATTCTCGTAACCGAGAACGCAGTAACGCTTTCCTGGACGTCTCCGGGATCGGCTCAAAACCCTGCGGTCGCCTACGACATTCGCATGCGAACCGAAGGCCCCATTACAGACGCAAATTGGACGGAGTCTGTCCCGGTATCTGGCTTGTCTGCACCGAAGCCGCCGGGAGAGCGCGAAGAGTTCACAGTGCAGAGACTGCCCGGAGGTCGTCGTTATTTTGCAATCAAAGCGCGCTTGGCAAACGGCGAATGGTCACTGATGTCGAAGTGCGTATCTGCATTCTTAGCTGATGAAGAACGTCAGTTTCGGGAAGGGTTCGGAACATACGTGAGCTTTACGGGATTTGTGACAGGCGTATCTGCTGAAGGTGCAATTTATTGTCGAAGAGCAACCGCTCCAGCCGCTGTTCGTGCGCTGCTGGTTGGAAACGTGCCTGTTGCGGACCTAGGAAGGCACATAACGCTTACCGGCATTTTAACCGAGGATGCCGAGTTTGTCGGACCTGTCCTGAGCGATACATACGTTATGTTGCGAGACGGACAATCGGATGTGCGGCCGTATGCGATGTTGGGACGAGCTGTAGGCGGGAAGAACAATACGTTTGGCGGAGCGGATGAAGGCGGTGCGTTCAACGTGTGGATGCCCGTGAGAGTATGGGGTAAAGTCTCGGGATTTTCAACAGCAAGTGGAAGCTGTTTTTGCATCGACGATGGTTCCGGTGTAATAAGCGGCGAGAAGAGAGGTATCTTCGTTACAAGCCGGTTTACTCCACCTGCCAATATGGCAAATGGAGTCTACGCGATGGTCGAAGGCATAGTGCGTCTTTCACGAACGTCGGGCAGGCAAGTAGAGGTCGTATGCGAAGACGGAATTCGCGTGCTTGCCGAGTAGGCCGGAGCCCGCATTAAACGGGCTCCGGTGCTTTCCCTCGCTCTCCTCCGGAGTGAATAACTCAGCGCTCGGATGCAAGAGGGATAAGGGGCGCGTTGATGATCCTGCTCTCATCGGTAACTGTGAGCAGTTCTGCCTGGAGCAACCAATCCAAGGACTGCACATTGTTTATTACAGCGTAAAGCGGTAGGTGCCTATCCATTGCCGTAATCAACATTAATGGAGTGTAGCGATAGTTGGTGTTAGGTATGCTGAACCGGTTGGGTATAGGGCACTCACGCACAATAGGGCACTGTGACATGGGCTTGGGTTCGTTCATTACGTAGAGTCGCTGCATTAACGCGGGCGGAACGTTCGCAAGGCGAGCGGACAAGTTCGCACCGAATTGATATGCCGTGGCAGGATCGGCTGCATCAAGTATCAGCATGGTGCGCAACCAGGTACCTCGTTGGGTGAGCGGGTTCTGGCAAAATACGTCGTAGCCCGGTATCAGCAAAGTCTTGGATTGTTGTCCGAATATTGTTCCTTGCGGTATACGATAGGTTCCCTGCGGCGCCGGAAGCCACGATCCTTTGAGAGACCCTACAGCGAGTATTGAAGCGTTCAACACCACGTTCGTTCTTACGATCACCGCTTCGTCCGGTGAAGGAAGTCCGGTAGGGTTAAGAGCGTCGGCAGGTTTATCGTTAGTGATTGGACGGGCTCTATTGGGGTCCAGCCAGGTGATAGTGTTAACCTGCCAGATAGGCGTATAGATGTCAGGTTCGGTCGGCGCAGTCGAGAAAACCGGTCCTTGGACGTAGTTGGCCACAATGTAAACATCATTTACCAGTCCGGCGTCGATACATGCTGCAAAACCCGGAGCGAAGGTAAGTGTGTCAGTGTTGAGAATAGAGGTCTGCGGTATTTCCGCAAACTTGGGATCGCTCGACAACGTCGGCACATACCATGCGGCTTGGTCATCGACCCAACCGTGAAGAAGCGTTATCGGCACTAGCCTATCCGGTACAGGATAAGCCGCTCTGGATATGTCAGTGCAGCCGATAAAGAAGACAGCCAAAACAGATGCGATTAACAGTAATCCGAATCTCACGTTTCTCCTCCTACAGGCAAAATGGTACAAAGACCAACGGGAGCAGGCATTCCTGGCGGTTTCCTCTTGGCGTTAAATCGCGTTGATTTACGATATACAAAACCACCTCCTGCGCATTTACTCTTCTGTCGAAAATGTGAAGTATATGCTCGGTCGCCTTTCTAATACCCCAAAAGGTCGTAAGCTACACCCGAACAGTGAGCAATAGTCATAGCTCAGTCATCATATTCTTGTGGCTGACCAGCTCTTCTAAAGCACGCAAACAACTTGAAAGTGAGGACTGTGAGAAGAAAGGTGGGGAAGGTGAAAAGGAGGTTCGCGTTCTTAGCCGAACCCCCTTGAAAACCAGACTGCGGCGTAGTTCTTACGACCGCCGCACTTCCACTCCAGCAAACTGCTCTAGTATCTTAACCACGGAGCAAAAGTCTTCTTCGGCGTAACCGTAGGACTTGGCCATGCCGAACAGTTCCTTGACGGCAGCAGTGGTTGGGAGCGGAGTGTTAAGCGAGTACCCGGCGGACATAATCAGATTCAGATCCTTGTGCATGAGCTTAGTCGAAAAATTGGTCGTGAAATCGCGGTCGATCATGCAACCGCCCTTCCACTCGTAGAACCGCGCTCCGATGGCACCGGACATTATAGCCTCTATTATGGTCTCAGGCTTCAAACCAGATTTCACACCAAGAACGAGGGATTCCGAGACAGCCGCGGCCATGTGTGCAACCATCAGATTGAAACAAAGCTTCAGCATAGTGCCCGACCCGGACGGGCCTGCGTAAATTATTCGCTTGCTTATGGTCTCTAAAACATCGCGGACTTTTGCGAGCGTCTCTTCTTTTCCGCCAACCATCAAGATCAACTCGCCTTTTGCAGCAGCATCCTTGCTTCCGGCTACGGGACTGTCAAGAAAATCTGCTCTCTTTTTCTCCGCTGCTTCCAGAGTCAATGCTGTAGTTGTCGGGTCAACCGTGCTGCAATCAATCAATATCGCCCCGGCCTTCAATCCCTCGACAACCCCGTCCTTTCCAAGAACCGATTCTGCAACCGCTGCAGGGTCCGCTAGCATCGTAATGACGACATCGTTGCCGCCAGCCGCATCTGCGGGCGTGTCGGCAACTTTAGCTCCCAGCTTGACCAGCTCTTCCGCTTTTGTGCGCGTGCGATTGTATACAGTGAGCTCATAACCCGCCTTAAGCAGGGTCTCGGCCATTCCTTTGCCCATTATGCCGAGACCGACGACGCCGATTCGTGGTTTCATTTGATCCTTCCGACGCAAAAAGTTGTAGAGCGAGGAAAAAATATCCCCGCTCAATCTCTGCAGTTATTATACAATTAGGCGTCAATCGTGCAAGCGGTAATTATCTGCCCTGACCCAGAGCAGCCAGCAACCCTATGATACCGCCGACAACTGCGGCTATGTATGGGTTGCACAGCAGCGTTCAGCGTCCACCAATCTTATTACTGGTATAGCTCAGCGCCAGTGCAATTCCGGCGCCTGCCAGGACTGCTATTACTGTTTTCATTCGTTTCCTTTCCGTGCCCTATCCGAGCATTTTGTTTGGTCTGCCGATCCGAAAATCGGCACACTGCTGAATCGTTTGACAATGCGCACCGACCGTGCGCCAGATCAACGCGCTCAAGTAAACGGACCTTTTGAAGAGCACGACTTGCCGCTCTTGCCAGATCCGAACGGCGACACCAGGCGCTCCGTATCTTTTGAGCCGCATTCAGGGCACGGAGTGCCTGCGAGTCTGGCCAGAATGCTCTGCAGCACGCTGAACTTGTGTCCGCATTTCTTGCACTTATACTCGTAGATCGGCATTAGTCCCTCCTTTAAGAATCGTTACGCTTTTGAGCCTGCAACAGAAATGATTTAGACTCTCAAGCCAGAGTAAGGAAGAGGTTCATCGCTTCTTCCATAGCCTTCTCTGCGTCCTTCCGTCCGTTTTTCTCCTGAATGCATTCCTGCAAGCGATGGCTCAAGATTATGAAGCCCACCTTATCCAAGGCCTTTCTCGCCGCCGCAATTTGGTGCACTATTTCCGGGCAATCTCGACCTTCTTCGATCATCCTTTGGAGACCCTTTATCTGTCCCTCGATTTTTCTCAATCTCAGCAGCACATCTTCTTTAACATTCGCCTGCATTTTATACTCCTACCCTAGGGGGTATGGTATACTTTCATGTTATACCACCTAATGTGGGTTGTCAACCTAATTAAATTTTTAGACCGTTGCAGCAAAGCACATTTTTCCAATCCGCTTGCTTAGTTGAGTTTCGGCCGGCTAGGACATTGGAACTCTGTCCTATCGCAAACCCTCAGCTTGCCGATCCTTGCAGAGTCTACAATGGGTGTGATATATTAACTTCGGCTAGGAGATAAGTCAAAGGGGAGTAGCAACTCCGCCTATTGGCAGGAGGGAGGAGCCAACATCCTGCTTCGTGGTTAGGCGCGGAGCTGGTTCCTTCTGCAGGTTCGACTGCAATGCAAGACCTTTGTTCCCGACGCCGTGAGTAGCGCGGGGCAAGGGTTTTTTTGATGCCTTGCTCGGAAGCAGCATTTGGGAATAGGCACTGAAATATGTCGGTTCTGCTCTTGTTCTTTGGTCTAGCTTTGGTCTTGGTGGCTGCCGAGCTCTTCACAAATGAGATAGAGTGGTTCGGAAAGCGCCTAAACGTATCGGAAGGCGCTGTGGGTAGCGTCTTCGCCGCGGTCGGTACAGCCCTGCCGGAAACGTCCATCGCGGTCATCGCAGTTGTGATGGGCAACGATCATACGGAAGCGGGAATTGGAGCAATCCTTGGCGCGCCGATGATGTTAAGCACGCTCGCAATGTTTATAACGGGCTGTTCTGTGCTCGCATTCGCTGCTGCCGGTAAGAGAAGCACTACGATCAACGCCGATCACACTGTAGTCGGGCGAGACCTGAGGTCGTTCTTCCTGGTCTATACACTCGCACTGGTAGCAGCATTGGTCCCAAATCGCATTTGGAAGATACCAATAGCAGGTCTGTTGCTTGCTGCCTACGCATACTACGTCTATCGCACGTTCAACTGCCCGGCGTGTCCCAAAGAAGAAGTCGAAATGCGCCCTTTGCATTTTCGGAGACACAACGAAACGCCGCGCCTGCGATGGGTTGTTGCGCAGCTAATAACCGGACTTGTGCTTATGCTTGCTGGAGCACGAGTATTTGTTGATAGTGTTATAATATTGGCGAATGCCTTAGGTATATCAGCGCTAGTGCTGAGCGTAATCATAACCCCTATAGCCACTGAACTACCGGAGAAGTTTAACTCTATTACTTGGGTGCGACATCGGAAGGATACTTTGGCGCTGGGCAATATCACTGGCGCGATGGTATTCCAAAGCAGCGTGCTTCCGGCGATAGGAATTGTGCTAACGCCCTGGGAGCTTAATACCCAGGCAATTGCGAGTATAGCAGTGGCGATGCTGGCGAGCATTATCGCGTGGGGTGAGATGACCCTGCGCAAGCGATTAAGCCCGTATTCGCTATTGATGGGCGGTGTGTTTTACCTGTTGTATCCACTAGCGGTATTCGTGATCTGGCCGAGTCACTGATGAGCAATATAAAATACGCGATTGGAATCGATATATCTACCCAAGCGATTAGCGGGATGTTGCTCGGCATACGCGAAACTGCCGGCATGCCTTCGGAGCCAATAATACCTGAGGCTTGGACAAGCTCAATACCATATCCTGACGAAAAAGCCAGGAAAAGTCCCGCAAAGTGGATAGAGCTGATCATAGAATGCACAGCACAGCTTCGCAAAATAGCCGCGGAGACAGAGTTAGCTGAGGCAATCGGCGTTAGCACAATTTTCCCCGGCATATTTCCGATCTTAAATGACGGGTCAATCGATCCGAACTACGTAAGCCTTTATGATAACACCGACGACGCCGGCACGTGCGTTCCTGAACTGGATGACGCTCTCGGCTTGGCTGAACAGGACACGCTAAACCGCATGTGGCCGGGTAACATGGCGATAGGTCTGGTGCACCTCGTAAGGTCTTGCGGTTTGCAGATTGACAACGTTGTTATGTTCCTGCCGCCTAACTCCGCATTTGCGTATGCACTTCTCAATGCCGGAGGCATAGATGTGCGACCTTCGGAGATTGTCTCCGACTTCACCGAAACGGTGATAAGTGGTCTTTATCATTCGGGGACAATAGAGCCGGTGTCGCGAGGTATTGAAAACTTACTTCAAAAAGTGTTGCCGGAACTTTCTGCCGATCGGCTGAAGAGGCTTCTTCCAAATGCCGTTCCTTCGTGGCGGAACACGATACCAAGCTCTACGATTGCTTCAGTTCGGACCCTGTTGGGATTGCCGAATTTGAAGGCGATATCAATAGGGGCTGGCGACAGTCCACTGGGTGCTTTGGCATTGTTTCCCGACGCTGATACGATCGTGGATGTGCGCGGGTCCACCGATTCACCGATGCTCATGATTAAGGCTCCGCGGCCACGAATTACACAGCGCGAAACCGTTTTACACTACCCGTTGCCCACAGCAAAATCGCTCGCCGACGCTCCGTGGTGCGCGGTTGCTCCTACTCTGCGTAGTGGTAAGGTATGGGATTGGGTGCGTAGACTTCGCTTTGACGACTCAGATACAAACGCGGATCGACAGCTTGAGAGGCTGGCAATTGAGGCGTTGGAGAGAAGGTTGACGGCTTGCCCCGGATCGTTTGAGCACTCGCCCCTTATTTTCGATACTGCGCTTGGAGGCGAACGGGCCCCAGATTGGAATTCTCACGCCACTGGTAAGTTGATCGGTCTTGTCGAAACCCACGGCATCGGCGATATCGCACTTGCTGCGTTGGAAGGAGTATCCGTAAGACTGCGGCGGTGCCTGGACCTGATGGAACGAAGATATAACGCCGCACCGTCTAAACTGCTGCTTGCAGGGGACCCGACTCGGAATGCGCTCTGGAACTGGATTACTCAGATATACACGGGAAAGAAAACCTTCGCTACCATGTTTTCGGACGCATCTCTTTTGGGAGCTGCGATGTTGGGTTATGCAGCGTCATATTGCGATACGGAATGTGACGACAGAATCAGCCGCAGGTTACGCAAGCTATCAAAGCTCGTTTCCAATCATGAGCTCGTTCGACCGATTCCTGTTAATCCACCAAACGAAAGACTTGCCAGCATGGAACGAAACTACGCAGTACAGGTTAAAGCTATGCTTGCGCAGCTTTTATTCTCACCGAAACCCTTTCCAGCAAAGAAGAAAAGTCCAATACGCCGATAGATAATATTTGTATATGGTTAATCCTGTCGTCAACTGATGAGCAAGTCCAGACTCCGGAGAAAAGAAAGAGAGTTGTTTTAGGTGCTGAAATTTATGCTCACATTCTTCTTACTTCCGTGTGCAGCAGCGTGCGCGTCGCGGAGCGTGATCGTCGAGCCCCATTTCGCGTATTACAAAGAGCGGAGTCTGGAGAGTATCGTAGAAGAAATCAAGGCTAATGACTACGATGACGTCCGCCTGGTGGCTGTGAACGAGTCCGACATCAACGGTGATCTGGTCAAAGCCTTTAGAGAAGGTGGCTTCAAGGTGTGGATGCTCACATTCATCAACGGCGTCTACTCAACTGCTGATCTTCCAGAAGGATGGCAGGACTGGCGAATGAAGCTTCGTGGTGGCAAGCCACCGTCCGGTTTCACCTATTTGTGTCTTAATAACCCTGCCTATGTTTCGTGGAAGAAGAAACAGCTTGTTGCTGCGCTCACAAAGCATCCGTTTCACGGGGTAGACCTAGCGGAAGCGTTCATTCCCGCCTATAACGGACCTGAAAGCGAACTCTACGGCTGTCTGTGCGACCGCTGTGCCGAAGCATTCAAGAAGATGTATCCGGAAGTGCCGGGCATTCCCGACTTCGAGGATCCCAAATCGCCGCGATGGTGGAAGACCGACAAAACACTTTACGAGAAATGGATCGGTTTTCGCGTGGCGACTGTGGTTAATTTCCTCGACGAACTGGTAAACGGCAAGGACGGCATTCGCGAGAAGTGCCCCGACGTTAAGGTGTGCACGTGGAGTCTTGGTCTAGACGTGCCGGATCAGCTTGCAAAGATTCGGGAATGGGAAGCGCTCGATGCTGCGGCGATAGTCAGGCGCGTCAAGCCGGATGTTCACATGATCCAAACCGATTGGCCGGATTGGATCAAGGAAAATTTGAAGCCCACGTATGCGCTAAAGTATAAACCGGTTGCCGACTCGGTGCGAGAGGTCTCGCCCAAAACATCGCTCATGCTCCAGTGCGACATCGGCTCTCAGAAACAAATGCGTCGTGACCGTGAGTGGATTCGACAGGTTGAGGAAGTTGCAAAGAAGATCGGCTGCGAAAGCACTACCCACTACGAGTATCACCTGGGCCAATACATCTACACAGAGCCTCCAAGAGTCGTGCGAGCAATGTTGAACGACGGCGTGATTAGAGTGATCTTCAACAAGCGACTCGACTCGACTCAGGCATCGAACATCTCCAACTATTCTCTCAGTTCGGGCCATGTAGAATTCGCAAAAGTAGACGGCAACATAGTGCTTCTGTCGGTTTCGGGAGTCCAGAGCGGTGTTGTTCTTACCGTGTCGGGTCTTTCGGATGACGAATCGCGCCGGTTCTTCCACGACAAACCTGCGTGTGTAATGGAAGAAAGCCAGGATGTTGTGGTGGAGGAATCTTCTGAGACTCATTAATCCATCAGCCTGCCGATCTCCATTTGCAAAAGCGGCTGACGATTTGGTGCAACACAAGCATTGGTTCTGCGGTCGTGATTCGATATTGAACGAACAAACGTTCCGTTGACACGATGTTGCCGAGGAAGTATGATATTGGGCATGGCTGGCGAGCTTATTACAAAATCGGGGGTGAAACCTAAAACTCCACCGCGCCGAAGGAAGCCAAGGCGGTCCGTATGGAGACGCATCGTATGGCCTCTGTTAAAGTCCGGCGTGCTCGTCTCAGCGCTTCTGGTTGTTGTCGCGGTCGTGGCTGTGAACATCGTAAGGCCTCTTAGGCTGCTGAGCGCCGAAAGTCGTGAGGTGCGCAAAGCCAGACAGGAACTTGCTCTGCTCAAGAAAGAAAACGCGGACTTGGAGCGAAGCATCGCTTACCTCAAAACTCCACGCGGCAGAGCACAGGCAGCGCGAAAATTGGGCTACGTGAAGCCTGGAGAAATAATTATTGTGTTGCCAGAGAGCGCTCAGAAAGCTGTTGGCCAGCGCTAGTTTTGCGACAGCCGTTTTCGACTCGTTGTTTGTTCTGTCGTCTCCGTCGGGTAGCCTTACTATGAGTGAAGGTTATTCCCAATAGGGGGCGAATAGAAATGAACGATTGGAACAGCAGCCGGCTTGTGATTCCGAGGTGGATATGGGCCGCAACTGTTTTCGTTTTCTTGTGTATCCTCGGTGTGGTTATGTGGGTAGGCTCTTCGTCTTCTCCTCAACGGATCGATGTTAGTGATCGCGACTACGCCAAGCCTAGCCCACCGCCTATAAATAATTACGGCTCAGTACGACCTTACGAGATAGGATCGCCGGACGTTCGAAACCGGTCGGCGGCTAAGGTTACTGTGACCCCTGTGGAGCCGGAGAGAACTTCGCCTGAGCCGGTCGGCAAGTCTGCGAAGTCGAACAGAGCTACTAACAGCGTCCGGGATATGTTCCCAATGGGACCTATTGTGGACAGCAGTATTCCAGACCGGCAAAAGAAGGAACCGGATACTTCGGCCGCTAGGGTCAGTGAAAGCTTTCCTGAGTTCACATACGGTGGTCGGCAGTGGGTTTTTACTGGCAAGTTCGCGGCGTCGAGCAGTCTGGATTTGGCGCCGATTGATGCGGATGTAGATGGTCGAAGAATCTATTCTTTGACCGACGGTGCGGCATCAGACCAAGTGCTGTTCGTTCAGAGCAGAGATCCGGAGAAATACGCCGTATATAGATCCACAACATAACATGATATGCGCCGCGTCTGAACTCTAAGTCAAATGCCGAACGATATCGCTCTTGACATGGCAACTGTTCGACGGTAAGCTTAGCTAACAAAGTCACAGGAGTGCCTGCAATATGAGTTATATCCGCCTTCTGCACGGCAGCTTATCATTTCAAATGTTGATCTTGATGCTTCTTCTTGGCTTATTACTCCGAACCGCAGCGAGTAGCGCACCGATAGAGTTCTATGTTTCTATGAAGGGCAATGACCGCAATCCCGGCACGAAGGACAAGCCCTTTGCTACCCTCGAACGCGCCCGCGATGCAATACGATCGATAAAATCAGTGGAGGGCCGAATACCGACAGGCGGAATCACGGTTTGGGTTTGTGGAGGGAACTACAAGATTAACTCAACATTCGCGCTCACGGCTGAAGACAGCGGAACAAAGGATGCACCTATAACCTATCGAGCTTGCGAGGGCGAAGAGGTGCGGTTGATAGGCGGACGGGAGATAAGAGGCTGGAAGCCGGTGCGTGATCCGGATATCCTTTCGCGAATTGATCCTTCAGCACGAGGCAAGGTCTTACAAGCCGATCTCAAAGCTCAAGGCATCACCGACTACGGCAAACTTACGGCACGCGGCTTTGGCAGGAAGATTCAGCCTGCACACCTCGAGCTCTTCTTCAACGATGTTCCTATGACTCTTGCGCAATGGCCGAACGGTGGATGGTCAATGATCGCTGCCGTTCCTGCAGGCTCTGACGGCGGCAAATTTACCTATGAAGGCGACAGACCAGAGCGCTGGAGCCGGGCAGATGATATTTGGGTCCACGGCTACTGGACCTGGCCGTGGGCTGACTCTTACGAAAAAGTAAAGTCGATCAATACCGCAACGAAGGAAATTGTTACGGAACCTCCTCATGGAGTCTACGGTTACCAGGCTCATAAGCGTTTCCGTGTGCTGAACCTGCTCGAAGAGCTCGACGAGCCGAGCGAGTATTACCTGGATCGCAAGACGGGCATAATCTACTTCTGGCCGCCAAGCGACATTCGCAAGGGTAGGACAGTGGTATCAATAATAGAACAGCCGATGATAACTATACAGGCGTCTTATGTTACTATAAGAGGCTTTATCATAGAAGCCTGCAGAGGAACTGCTGTCGAGATCAGCGGTGCGGATTCGACCCTAGTCGCTGGTTGTGTGCTTCGCAACATTGGCAATTGTGCCGTCAGTATTAACGGTGGCAAGAATACCGGGGTTATCGGCTGCGATATCTATCAAACCGGTGACGGCGGCGTTAGTTTGCAGGGCGGCGACCGCAAGACTCTTACGCCAGCCGGAAACTTTGTCGTCAATTGCAAGATTCGAGACTTTAGCCGCTGGTGTCGTACATATCGTCCGGCAGTAGCCGTGATGGGCGTGGGCAATCGCGTAGCCCATAATCTTATATTTGACGCTCCGCACAGCGCGGTGATCTTGGGCGGCAACGAGCACGTGATCGAATTCAATGAGATTTATCATGTCTGTAATGAGACGGCGACGCCGGCGCATTCTATATGGGACGCAACTGGACCCAACGCGGCAACGTGGTTCGTTACAATTTCTTTCACGACCTTGGCGCATACGAAGACAAGTACAGCGCTCACGGATTCAGCGACACAATGGCGATCTACCTCGACGACTGGACTTCCGGAACCCGTGTCTACGGCAACATCTGCGTTCGCGCAAATAGAGCAGTTCTGCTTGGTGGAGGCCGCGACAACGTAATCGAAAACAACATCTTTGTGGATTGTAATCCGGCAATGCACGTTGACGCACGCGGCCTTGCCGATTGGACTAAGAGCTACCGCGACGGCACAAATAACTGGATGTTCGATCGCCTTAAGGAAGTTAATCACAACCAACCACCTTACAGCGTGCAATATCCCAAACTTGCGAACATCTTGGAAGACGATCCGTGGGTTCCTAAGGGGAATGTAATCGCACGAAACATCTGCGTCGGCGGCAAGTGGCTCGATCTGCACGGTGTCGATCCGAAGTGGCTTGATATGCAGGATAACTTTACGGAGGGCGATCCGATGTTTTTGGACCCCGACAAGATGGATTTCCGTCTTAGACCGGACTCGCCTGCCTTTAAGATAGGTTTCAAGCAGATACCGACGGACAGAATAGGACTTTACGAGGACGAGTACCGGCGATCGCTACCGTATGATATCTCAGCATCCTGCGGCACATCAGTGATAGGACTTTACGAGGACGAGTACCGGCGATCGCTACCCGAGCAGCACCAATAGCCATCAATCGAGAGCGATATCCTCAGCGGCCGTATCTAAGTTCCCGGACCACAGGTACTTGCGCGTCTCAGCTACGGCTACGCCGCTCAGCAACAACAAAGCTAACAGGTTCGGGATTGCCATTAGCGCGTTGGCTGCGTCGGCGAAATCCCACACACATTGCGGCACTGCCATAGCCCCAAACATCACGAGAACTACCCATAAAATGCGATAAGGTGTCACTGCCTTAATGCCTAGCAAATACTCAATCGCCTTCTCGCCGTAGTATGACCAGCCGAGTATAGTTGAGAATACGAATGTCAGCAATCCTATCGTCAGTACAATAGGCCCGAGCGTTGGTATCTTGTCGAACGCCGTGTGAGTTAACACTTCTCCTTTAAGTCCGGACTGCCAGACACCGGTATTCACCAACACCAGTCCTGTTATCGCGCATACCACAACCGTATCCCAAAAAGTACCCGTTGAAGAGACTAACGCTTGTCTTACCGGGTTCTTTGTCTGAGCCGCTGCGGCCACTATCGGCGCCGAACCGAGTCCCGATTCGTTGGAAAACAACCCCCGAGCTATCCCATAGCGAGCTGCGAGCAAAACTCCAGCGCCTGCAGCTCCCCCACCAACGGCTTTGACCGTGAAGGCCGACTTGACTATAAGCCAAATCGTCGCCGGTAAGGTTGAGATTCCCATTGCCAGTATGATCAGACATCCCATTACATAGAAGATCGCCATGAACGGCACCAATGCCTCACACACTCGAGCAATGGATCGTATTCCACCGAGGACAACTGTCCCGGTGAGTATAGTCAACACGGCGCCTGTGACCATCTGCACAGTCATAGTGCTCGTTCCGTCAGAAATCTTGCTGGCCATTTCAGCAGCCATTCTCGATATCGAATTTGACTGGACCATATTGCCAATGCCGAATGCCGCTATGCTGGTGAATACGGCGAACGCGATTCCGGCCCACTTCATTCCTAAAGCGCGCTCCAACACGTACATCGGACCTCCGGCCATTGTCCCGTTCGGCATTCGGACTCTATACTTGACAGCCAACAGTGCTTCCGAATACTTGGTCGCTATCCCAAACACGCCAGTAAGCCAACACCAAAGCACCGCCCCGGGTCCGCCAAGCGATACGGCTGTTGCTACCCCGACTATATTACCGGTTCCGATAGTTGCGGCCAGCGCAGTTGTTAACGCGCCAAACTGGCTAACGTCTCCTGCGCCTTCCTTCTTCCGCTTTAGCGAAAGCTTGATTGCAAGAATAATGAAGCGCTGAATTCCGCGCAGTCGAAACGTCAGAAAAAGATGAGTACCGAAAAGAAGTGCCAGCATCGGCACTCCCCAAAGGTAACCGTTGAGCCATATCAGGAAGGCGCCCAAGTCCAAACCACCTTTGCAATGTTGAGCTTCACCAATTGTAGAACTAGCTTCGAGTGTTGCGCAAGAGTATAGACGCAAGGACATGCTGTGAAAACGTATAAGTGTTTGTATGAGAAGCGGAGGACAAACGAAATGACGAACAATCTTTTGCTTCCCTGGAGTCACGACTACGACGATTACCTGCGAGATGAATCAAGACGAGTAGGAACCGCTGAAACAATATCTTTTCCGGCTAATGAGGCCGAAGTTATCGAGGCAATATCGCAAATACGCGCTCTAGGCGGCACTGTTACGGTGCAAGGCTCGCGAACAGGTATAGTTGGCGGAGCAGTTCCACATGGCGGTCATGTCATCAACCTGAGCAGGATGAAGTCCATCGGCCAAATCAGCCGCGAAGAAAAATCCGGAGAACTGAGGGTCACTGTGGAGCCTGGAGTAATTCTCAGCGAGTTGCGCAATGTCGTGGCACGAGAGGGTCTTTTGTTTCCTCCAGATCCAACTGAGACCAGCGCCTCATTAGGAGGAATGGTTGCTTGCAACGCTTCAGGAGCTCTGAGCTTCCATTACGGTCCGACTAGAAATTGGGTGACTTCTCTTCGGGTTGTGTTAAGCGACGGATCGACGCTGAATCTTCACAGAGGCGAAAATCACGCATGCGGACGAGCGTTCTCTGTCCGGACGGAGCAAGGTGGGATTATCTCCGGGACGCTTCCGACCTACACGTTGCCAAAAGTAAAATCCGCCGCAGGCTACTACGTTGCAGACAACATGGACCTTATTGATCTATTTATTGGCTCTGAAGGCACTCTCGGCATCATCACAAAAATCGAGGTGCGATTAATTCCTAAGCCGGCTGCGATAGCGGGTCTTACCATATTCCTTCCCGATGAAGAAGCCGCGCTCAAGCTTGTGCGCTATCTGCGGGGACAACCGATCGAAGACGCTGATCCAATCTCGCTGTCTCCGGTCGCAATCGAGTTCTTCAACAGCGATGCGCTCGACCTGCTGCGACGGATGAAGGCTGAGTCGTCGGCCTTTGCCGATATTTCGGCGCTTCGCCCGCACTTCCACACCGCGCTCTATACGGAGTTCCACGGAGATAGTGACGAAGCAATCGAATGCGCAGCTATGCAAGTGATGGAAGTTGCGATGACTATGGGCGCAAGCGATGACGATACGTGGTTCGCCACCACTGAGCGCGAACTGGAGCCTCTCAAAGCGTTTCGCCACGCGACACCGGAAGCGGTTAATCTTCTAATTGATGAACGCAAACGCGGGTGTCCGGGTCTTACAAAGCTTGGTACCGATATGTCGGTTCCTGACGAGCATTTGGAATCGACTCTTAGGATGTACAACACAGAGCTGCGTGAGGCTGGATTAGAATCAGTAATATTCGGCCATATTGGAAACAACCATTTGCACGTGAACATTCTTCCTCACACACTGGAGGACTATGAGCGCGGTCGAGAGCTATATCTGTCGTGGGCAAAGCGGATTGTGGAAGTGGGAGGCTCAGTCTCCGCGGAACACGGAATCGGCAAGATCAAGGCTCCGTTTCTTGCAATGATGTACGGGGATAAGGCTATCGAGGAAATGCGTATCCTCCGCCGACTTTTCGATCCGGAGGGTATTCTGAACCCAGGGAATCTCTTCTGAATGCAGAAAGGGGATAAGCACGTTTCCGATAAGGTGTTAAGAATACGATAGGCAGCAATCTCCGAAATGCTGCTGGACCGTGATTTTTCTCACCCTGCCCATCTTGGAGTTCCCTGGCGGCATACAGGCCTGTTCTGAGCATTAGGATTCTTTTTCCAAAGAGCAGCAGTGCAAGGTCAATGCCCTTTGTGCGCTCGATTGTCTTCAGGTCCGCCGATGAGTACCGACTTGTATTCTTTCACTCGCGCTTGTTTTGCCGTTTAAGCGCAAGCATAGTCGACATTATTATCAAAAAAGCTCCAAATGCCAACTTCAAGGCGCTGGAAGCGAGACCACTCATAGCCGTAGCTCCCGTTACTGCGCCAGCTAATCCGCCGAGTCCAACCCACACTGCCGCTCGAGAATCGACATTTCCCATTGCTCGATGTGCAAGCATGCCTGTAAATGCGATCGGTGCAATGGCAGCAAGCGAGACGCCTTGAGCTGTCTTCTGCGGAACGCACAGCAGTAAAACCATGGCCGGCACCATCACCACTCCGCCGCCAACTCCGAGAATCGCACTCAACATGCCGCTAGCTACGCCGATCAGAACCGCAAACATCACCGAAGCAAGCGTATAATGAATACAAGCAGTATTTACTCCGTTTGCTCCTTGTGCAAGGCCGGCTACTATCATTCTACCCCCGGCTAAGGCCAGGAACGCACAGAACATTAGTTGCAGCGTTCGGCTTTTTATAGCACCGACAATGCGCGCGCCGATCATCGCACCGGCCATTCCGCCAGCAGCCACCTCGACCGTTAGAAGCCAGTCGATATGGCCATGGTGCCAGTAAGTGAGCGTCCCTGCCGTGCTCATCGCTAAGACAGCAGCGAGGCTAGTTCCATGTGCGCGATGTTGGTTAAAGTTGAGGAGAAATACGAGGCCGGGAACAACCAGCGCTCCGCCTCCAATGCCCAACAATCCGCCGGCAATTCCGGCGATCAGCCCAAGCACTATAAGCAGCAAAATCTTCAAACATATCCGATTCGGATTCAGAGGTATGCTCCTTTAGAATAAAATAGGAACCAATTCGGCCCCAAAGAAGAATTCCTTTCGAAGGCTGTAGGCCTTGACTCGGAACATGCTCACCGGTTGCCAACCTACAGCAGCATTAAGGTCGTGACTGTCGTATTCGCCTTGAACAAAGAATCCCAGCGGCAGCTTTGCTTCGAAGCCCGCAAATAAGCCTTTGATGCCGCCGACGCCTACTCCCGCGGTCGCACTAAAGTCCTTGACGAGCGGTACAACAGTATCGGTGGAAATGTGCTTGGTTATTGCAAGATAGCCCCCTATACCTTCTTCAGACTCCGAGGCAATATCCTTCACCCCGAACGAAATCCCGGGTGTGAGCAACGTCTCAGGCAAAAAGTTCCACTGCATACCTATCAGGTTTTCTTTTTTGCCGGTCGGGCTTTCGAATCGTATCAAGTTGGCCTCGAATTGCAATAGACCTGCTCCCAACCAAAAGTATTTGCCGTGTTCGTTATCTGGGCTGAACGCCGCCTCTGCACGAAATTGGCCGGTTGTAAGCGTGTTGCCTGTGGGGGCAAACAGTATAGGGTTTGCAATTGCCGGCACTCCGCTCAGAGCGACAAGTGCCGATACCATCCAAAGAGCGGTTTTCATCCTAAGCAGCTCCTCTCTACGTGGGATAATTCTCATTCGACATTATTTCTTTGACGCAGGGGACCATATCGCATTATAACTTTTGCCGTCGCTTGTCAGTCGTTTTATTTTGCCGTTGGAGAGTTCAATTGTCACAATATCCCGCAATTTACCGTCTTTGCTCAAATGGGTTGCAAGTATTTTGTCGCCTTCGGGAGAATAGCTGGGATTTTCGAATAGTCCGCTTGCGACTACGTATGTCTGGCCCGACTCCAAATCTACTCTGAGTATCCCGCTTGCAGCCTTCCCATCTAGCGATCTGGTCGGAACAACCATTTCGGAGCCATCCGGCGACAGAGCAGGTGTGCCGAGTATCTCGCCTTCAAACGGCTTGAATCCGCGCAGACCCAGCTTGCCGTTAGTAAGCTCGAATGCCAGCAGGAAACTACTCTTCCGAACCGCCACGCACACGGCGAAAACATCGGCATTCGACGCCCATCCTATACCGGTTATATGAAGTGGTTCTTCATCCGTAATTCGGAGTTCGGGCATATTGAGGTCTTGCAGGAGCCTGTCTATCATTGTGCACGGCGGAAGGACATTTGCTTCTCCATGCGGTTCGAGCAGATAGACAATGACGTCGTGGTCTTCTGCATCCTTCGTCACGCCAAGTATGCCTCGGCTGTTACGTTGCCAGCAATAGTCGGAATAGGCGGGAGTTTGATTGCGCGCCAGCGGATTGGATATTGCCGCGTGAAGTTCTTTATCCGTCGGCAACACGGGTTCTAGATTGTCACCGTCAGGATCGGCTATATATACCTTGCCAGACGCAATAAACGACAATTTTTTCCCATCCGGACTGTAGGCGGGCCGTTTTTTCGGTCCTGTTGCGCTTGTTAAACGGATCGGCTTCCCGCCTCCAACGCCGACAGCAAAAACTTGGTCTTGAGCTTGACTGGACTGCTGACTCTGATATCGTCCCACGAACACAATTCGATTACCCAACGGCGAGATTGCCGGAACCGAGAATACCTGCATATCCTCAGTAAGTTGCCTGCGTCCCGAGCCGTCAGTATTCATCATAAAGATTTCGCTCGTGCCAGAAGAATCAGAAACAAAGATGATCTTATCGAGTGCTCTCGGGCCTGAGAAGATCGTAATGCCGAACCACTGTTCCAGCTTTCCCGTGACTGCGGCAAGCACTGCGCCAACCACAGCTATCACGACAATAAGCCCCAGTATTCCTCGTAACTCAGGACTGCGGAAAATAGACATAGGCTTTTCTCTAGGTTGAAATCGGCTCATCGTAACGATTGAAGCCTACTTTAGCTATACTCTTCTACTCGCGGCTGAGTTCCGCCGAAGTACTCGGCCTGCAAGCACACCCGTCAACTCACCGTTTTCCACCGCAAGCTGACCATTTATAAAAACAAAAGCTATTCCTTTTGCCAACTGGTGCGGATGCTCGTAGGTCGCTGTGTCGATAACCTCGTCTGGATCAAAGACCGTCACATCCGCCCAGTTTCCTTCTCTCAGAACCCCGCGGTCGACAAGTCCGAGCTTGCGTGCGGGCATAGAAGTCATCTTGCGGATAGCCTTCTCAAGCGGAATAACGCCCTGTTCGCGCACATATCGGCCCAGCACTCTTGGAAAAGACCCAAACGAGCGAGGATGCGGTTTCCCCTTAGAAAGCTCCCCTGTGGTGCTGCGCGCGGAAGCATCCGTGCCGAACATAGCGAACTCCGAGCGCATAACGGCCACAACGTCTCCTTCCCACTGCGAGAAGTGCACAATCGACACGGCTCCGTCTTCTTCGTAGAGAAGATCAAGGACCGTTTCCTCCGGCGACGCATTGCGCACCCGGCTGATCCCGACCACACTCATCCCTTCGTATTGCCGGTTTGCTTCGCTCTTCACGCTGCTTATCCTGACGCTTTCCCACAGTCCCGCGTCGGCTACGCGCCTTTTTTTATTTCGCAGATATTCCAGGTATTCGATCAGTTCTCGTCGGTGAGTTCGTAATCGTCCAAGCATCGCCTCGTCTCCGCCGTCGTGAACCCACTTAGGCAGGAATACAGACAATCCCGTTGAGCTGGCGGTATATGGATACTGATCCGCAGTTACATCAAGTCCAGATCTGCGAGCATCTTCGATCATTTCGAGCACAGCGCAGGTCTTTTCGGGACTGTCGTTTCCGTATCCTTTAAGATGCGATATCTGGACAGGCACGCCTCCGCGTCTGCCGATCTCAATAGCTTCCTCAACCGCTTCCGCCAGCGCGTTGCTCTCATCGCGGATATGGCTGGAATAGATACCACCGAAGGGCGCCACTGCCGAGGCTACCTGAACAATCTCTTCAGTGCTTCCAAAGCAGCTTGGCGGATATTGCAGACCGGTCGATAGGCCGAATGCTCCCTCGCGCATTGCCTCAGCCGCCAAGAGTTTTATCTTCTCGATATCTTCTGGCGTCGCTTCCTTGTCGGCCAGACCAACAGACGCCGCGCGAAGATTCGAGTGACCCACGAGCGTCACGAAGTTCACCCCTACCGGACGGCTTTCCAGAACCGATAGGAACTCAGCCGTTGTTCGCCAATTCTCTTCAATGCCGTGTCGCTCTCTCCAGTTGTCTAATTCACTCCGACTGGCGTCGTCGAGGCACGGAGCAGGTGAGAACCCGCAGTTTCCACAGACTTCCAAGGTGATTCCTTGTGTCAGTTTGCTTTGAGCGGTTGGGTCGATAAGCAAACCGGCGTCGGTGTGAGAATGGATATCTATGAATCCTGGCGCAGCAACCAGGCCATCTCCGTCGATGATGCGCTTTGCCCGACCGTTCACGTTGCCGATCGCAGCGATTTTACCTGCGGAAATTGCTATATTCGCGTTGAAAGCCGGGCCGCCTAAGCCGTCAAGAACCGAGACATTGGTGATGAGGTAATCAAACATTGCATATACCAACCAAAGAGAGCTTAAGCAATCGACGGTGGAAATCCTCTGTTTCGTTCTTGATTGTTCGCCAACTAAACGCATCCTGAGCATCTATCTGCTTTGCTGTCCCAAGACTGTTGAAAGATAGTGTGCTTAGAATGGCTGGCCTGATAGAATGCAGTGTTGGGTCTGGTGGACATAGCGAGAATGACGTTATTTTTGAGTTGAAATCGGACGTGTTGGGCTAAAGATCGCAGATAAATCCAGCGGCGGAGCCGCAATTAGCTCCGCCGCCATGGTCGTCTCTTCAGTTGCGCTTTCTACTTACAGCGCCTTTCAAAGCGATTATGCCTGCCAACAGAGCCGACAAGGCCCCCGGTTCGGGCGTCATTATATCTCCGTAGGCCACCGGAGTATCCCCCGGCAGCGCGGCATTATCGAACATAACAGTCCAGCTCTGCTTTAGTGGGCGTGACTGGAACGATGCCCGAAACCCAGTAAGCTTGGCTCCAGCTTGCAAACCTCCAGAAGCGTTGGTGTAGAGCCATGTAACCAGGTTTGGGGTCTGTGGATCGGTATTGGCCTGCCAACCGGCCGGACTAGCCGTGCTGATCACATAGTTCTCGACATCCGTGTCGATCTGGAACAGCCAGATGGAATAATCCGGGCTTGAGCTGGTATTTGTCAAGGTATATTCCCATGTTTGCCCAGCCGGGTCCACAGCAACTCCCGCGACCAGGGCACTGAAGGGTTCGGACTCCAATGACCAGGCTGCAGAGCAACTGAAGGACACGACCAGCAACGCCGCTATTGCGAGTATTCGCATAGCATATTGCCCTCCTTGTAACGCCGAGCATTTGCGCGATGCTGGGATTATTTGGCGTAGTTCAATTACTGGCTGATCAATAGGCTAACGCACCTGTCATAAACTAGCCCGGTCTGACGTAGTTAGTTGCAAGAAGCGTGCCACGTATCGCCTGAGTTCGGCGCCTGGAAGCGAGAATTTGCCAATATTTGCGTCTAACTGCTCAGTTTGTTCTCATTGATGAGAAAAACTTTCAAAGACGAGGTTAACTAAGCTGGCAAGCGGGTATATCCCTGCTAGATTTCGGCAGGCCGGCTTTCTGTTGCAATCCCGTCGGCCCAATTCCAGAACCAAGGAGGATGTCCGACAAAATGCGAATTCCGTTCCACTCAGCTTGCTTTGTTCTTGCCCTGATGATGACTGCCGTCTGCTTCCCGTGCTGCGAAGCTGTCTGCGCGGACTTCCAACGTCGCGGCGATTCTTATGTCGTCGATGCGAGAGAATACCGCGCAACAGTTCGAGCCGGCAGGTTCGAGTATTACGCTCGGACCTCCGATCAACCTGACTTGGTATATACCCCAGAATCCGTAAGGTTGGGAAGTCAAAAAATAACGCTCGGCTCGGTATCGGCATCGGCAGCATCAGACAACGTCGTGTGCCTATACTACGGAGAAGTCCTTTCGGAAAGCTACACAGCCAAAAGGGCAGGCATTGAGCAGTGCTGGGTGATACACAGGCGTCCGAGTTCGTCGGGAAGTATAGTGATCGAGGGTAGACTCTTCTCACCGCATAGATCAACCTCCTCCCCCTCCGGACTCACATTCTGTGACGGACTCGGACGCCGCATTTTTCACTATGGGAGTGTATACGTGATCGATTCGGCTGGCAGCACCTACAAGTGCCTTCCGCGCTTGATCGGAAACAAGCTTCTTATTACGCTGCCCGCCAATTACGTCGCGCGCGCCCGATTTCCCATACTGATCGATCCGGTGGTAGGACCGGAAGTGCCGATCTGTCCGTCTTTCGGGCCAGCGCCCAGTAACCAAGAAAACGTTGACATCACCGCTGGACCGGACGGCTACTTCGCAGTCTGGCAAGATTCTCGTGGACAGGATATCGACATCTTTGGAAGCAGAATCTCTCCGACCGGAGAAATAATCGACAAGAAGGCTATAGTCATATCCAAGGCTGCAGGCGCGCAGACCGACCCGGCTGTGGCGTGGAACGGGAGGCAGTATCTGGTAGTATGGATGGACCGACGGGAACAACTGCCCCATATCTATTGCGCAAGAGTGCAGCCGGACGGTGAGGTTTTGGACAAGCAGGGAATCCTACTATCGGGCACCAACGGCAGCCAAGCATATCCGGACGTCGCAAGCGATGGGAGCAGTTGGCTCGTTGTATGGCAACAGCAACTTACGTCCTCTTTTGACATCTATGGCATCAAGGTAAACAGCGACGGAACGACGAGCCGCATCTACGGACTGGCAACCGGTCAAGGCGATGAAGATTATCCAAGCGTCGCATGGAACGGTAGTGTATACCTGCTCGTCTGGCGCGACAATCGAAACCAATCGACCACAGGCACGGACATCTATGGGTGTCGTGTGGGGAAGAATGGCATCGGCCTGCCGGGAACGGTGATTATATCGTGTGACTTGGCTGGCACATCCGGGGCGGCAGGCAATCAGCTTGCGCCTCAGGTTTGCGCATTTGGATCCACGTTTATGGTAGCGTGGCAGGATTACCGGGAAGGAGCGTCGAGAATCTATGCCTCGCGTGTTAGCGCAACACCTGCGGTTTTGGACAAAGGTGGCATACGCATACCCGACTCGACCAACGGACAAGAGTATCCCAATATCGCCTACAACGGAAGTAAGATTCTCATTACTTGGCGAGAAACCGACTATCTCCGAGTTAGGGGTTGTCGCCTAAACACATCTGGCAGCGTACTCGATCCAAACGGTAGAAGTATTTCTCAGGGTGCAGCCAACCAATCGGGCACAGCGGCCTGCGGAAGCGGAGGAGCGTTTATAGTCGGATGGGCAACTCTGAACCCGGGTATATCCGATGTTCTGGTTACACCGGTATCAGATGGAGGAATTGCTTCGAACCCTGCCGGTATTGTTGCTTCTCTTGCACTTGACGACCAACGCGACTACGCCGTGGCATATAACGGAAGTGAATATGTGGTGGTTTGGTCACAGGTACAAAGCGGCGGCAGTCATATTCTGGGCGCAAGAATCTCACACAGCGGAGAGCTGTTGACTCCGAATCCGATCAGTCTGACTCTTGCATATTCAGGCACGCAGTCGCAGCCTGCCATATCTTGGAACGGCAGTCACTACTTATTGGTCTGGACAGCAGACTCGGGGACCGGATTGGACATAAAAGGCTGCAGGCTGCGCACCGATCTTAGCCCAATAGACTCAACTCCCATTACGATATGCGCTGCCGTGGAAAACCAAGCGGCACCGCATGTAGCATCATGCGGCGACAACAGCCTGGTTGTGTGGGAAGATTCGCGTAATGCGACTTCTCCGTATTACTACACGGATATCTACGGAGCCTTGGTCTCTTCGACAGGAAGTGTGCAGCAGCTATCCGCAGCGATCAGCCTTGGAGCAGCGAACCAGCGCAAGCCCAAGGTGGCATCCAGCGGCTCCGGATATCTGGTAGTGTGGGAAGATTATCGAGCCGGGTATCCTCAGGTTTACTGCACAAGGGTAACGACCGCGGGCCAAGTGCAGGATACGGCAGGAATTGCGATGCCAGCCACATCCTACTGCCAGACGGGACCAGATGTTTGCTTCGGCGGAGGCAACTATTTCGTGGTGTGGTCCGACTGGTATGCGATAACGGGTTGCCGAGTGAGCACTGCCGGGAATCGTCTTGATACTTCGGGAATACCAATAAGCGGCGGAGTCGTCAAGTATTGTCCGTCTGTATGCTGGGACGGTTCGAGTTACAGAGTGGTTTGGGAAGATTATCGGTCTTCATTTCAAGGCAACTCAGACATCTACTATACGACCGTCAGCCGAGAGGGTATTGTGTCGCCGGATCCTGAGACGGCATTGGTATCGGATCTGGACCCACAGCTCAAGCCTAGAATTGTTGTTTCGGGGAATTCAGGGATTTTGCTCTACTCGAGGTATGTGAACTTTTCAAACGGCACTTGCGGAGCTGTTCTTCTGGATCAACAAGTGCAAGAGGTCGCAACGGTCGGAGCGGCTAAGCACCTGCCTCCGGGAACGCTTGTTGCGCTTCGAGGCAAGGTTGTGACGGGTGCTTTTTCAGGTTTCTTCTATATGCAAGAGCCCGATCGTTCGAGCGGCATCAAGGTGGTCTCGACGGTGCCGGTCAACGTGGGTGACATCGTAGACGCAGTCGGGGTTGTCTCCGTTTCGGACGGAGAGAGGCAGATAAGCGCCGGTATACTCTCCGCTATGGGCGTA